>Ga0209330_1000210_pt1 | contig 28548 bp, 25 predicted proteins | sample JacPinW_OM2H0_O3_FD_187969 | JGI IMG/M metagenome (GOLD analysis project Ga0209330, IMG submission 187969) | Forest soil microbial communities from Algoma, Ontario, Canada - Jack Pine, Ontario site 1_JW_OM2H0_O3 (SPAdes) (version 2) | ecosystem: Environmental > Terrestrial > Soil > Boreal...
GACCATCGCCAGAGCGCATAATGCGAAGCTGAAGAGACAGGATCTCGGCGCGGGCGGCCAGGTCCAGCCAGACCCGGCTGAAGCGAGCGCTCCAGCAGTCACGAGCATCTTGCTGCAACTGCTCCCGGCAGTCAACCACCACGTCCGGAAAGTCGCTGCTCGGTGAGAGAGCCCGGTGAAATGCGGAAAAGTGGTAGGATGCGCCAAGAATCCCATTCGGGTAAAAGTGCGTACGGAGGCAATTTGCGCGGCACGATGATGGATTTTCCGCTGACGGTTCAGCCGATCCTTGAACGCGCCGGCAAACTATTCTCGGCCGTGGAAATTGTGTCACGCCTGCCTGACCGTTCGCTAAAACGAACCACATACGGAGAGATTTACCGGCGTTCGCGAAGACTGGCGCGTGCGCTTGAGCTTGCCGGAATGGCGCGCGGCGACCGCGTGGCCACACTAATGTGGAACCACTCTGCGCACCTGGAAGCTTACTTGGGCGTGCCGGTGTCCGGCGGCGTTTTGCACACTTTGAATCTGCGGCTTCACCCTGACGAGCTTGCTTACATCGTGAATCACGCGCGCGATCGCTACTTGATTGTGGATGACGTTTTGCTGCCCGTCTACGAATCCTTCCGCGACAAGACAAATTTCGAACGCGTTCTCGCGGTGCCTTTCAGCGGTGGAAAGATTCCGCGCGCGCACGAGAGCTACGAAGATTTTCTTTCCGCGGCCGAAGACGAATTTGTGTATCCGCTCTTGGAAGAGAACGAAGCAGCAGCGATGTGCTTCACCTCCGGCACGACGGGAAAGCCGAAAGGCGTGGTCTATTCTCATCGAGCATTGGTACTGCACAGTTTGACTCAGAGTCTTACGGACTGTTTTGGTATCAGCCACAACGACGTTCTGCTTCCGGCATCGTCCATGTTTCACGCCAATGGATGGGGCTTGCCCTTTACTGCAGCCATGGCTGGTGCGAAATTAGTTTTGCCGGGCCCACACGTTGACGCTGAAAGTTTGCTAGATCTGATCGAAAGTGAAAAGGTAACGCTGGCTTGCGCCGTACCGACGGTTTGGTTCGGCGTGCTCGACGCGCTTGAGAAAGCTCCAGGACGCTGGAAGATCTCGAACCCCGTGCGAATCATATGCGGAGGATCGGCGGTGCCCGAATCGCTTTTGCGCGGGCTCGATCGCTTCGGCATTCATGTCACGCATCTTTGGGGCATGACCGAAACTACGCCGCTGGCGACTACCGGAATCATCAAATCCAACTTGGCCCGCCGAACGACCGACGAAAAATACAAGATCCGCGCGAAGCAGGGGATTTCCGCCCCGTTCGTCGAACTGCGCGTGATGGGAACGAAAGACGAAGCGGCCTGGGACGGAACTACGTCCGGAGAGCTGGAAGTTCGCGGCCCATGGGTTGCGGCAAGTTATTTTGAAGCGCCTGAAACCGCTGATCGATGGAGCGCCGACGGGTGGTTTCGCACCGGCGATGTTGCGACAATCGATGACGAGGGCTACGTCAAGATCCTCGACCGAAGCAAGGATCTCATCAAATCCGGCGGCGAATGGATCAGCTCCGTTGATCTCGAAAATGCTCTGATGTGCCACCCGGGCGTGCGTGAAGCTGCAGTGATCGGAGTCCCGCACCCGAAATGGCAGGAGCGGCCTCTGGCTGTAATCGTCGTGAAGGAAGGCGTCTCTTTGCAGCCGGAAGAGTTGTGTGAATTTCTGGCTACGAGGTTTGCGAAATGGCAGTTGCCGGATGCGTTTGTCTTTGCCGAGGAAATTCCGCATACGTCGGTCGGCAAATTGCTTAAGTCCAAATTGCGCGAGCAATACGCAAATTGGACTTGGGATACGTAGCGGGTTGCGAGTGTTTAGTTCGGACGCGCGTTTCGGCGGACGTCACTACGAAGAAGCCTCCTGTTTTCCGTGAACGATCGCACGCTCTTACGTACGGTAGCTCGCGTTTATGCGAACGTATTCCGCGGTGAAATCGCAAGTCCATATGCGGGCTGTGCCGTGGCCGGCGTGCAGATTCACGACAACCGGCACATATTTCGCGAGCATTCGGAGATGCGCCACCCGCTCGTTGAACGGATGTTCGCGGCCGCGGCGGCACACGCGAATTCTCGCGAGATGAATATCGACGCTGTTTGGTTCGAACGAAACGCCTGACCGGCCGGCAGCAGCGAGGATGCGGCCCCAGTTCGGGTCCGCGCCTGCAAACGCGGTCTTTACGAGGGGAGAATTCGCGATCGTGCGTGCAATTTTATCCGCGGCGCTGTATGAGGCTGCCCCGAGCACTTGGATTTCGATCACACGTTGCGCGCCTTCGCCATCGGCCACGATATCGAGCGAGAGAGATCTACAAACATTTTCGAGCGCCGCGCAGAATTTTCGGTAGTCGCCATTCTCGCTCGCAATTTTTCTCGCACCACTTCTACCATTCGCGAGCAATGTGACGGTATCGTTCGTTGAAGTGTCGCCGTCCACCGTGATCGCGTTGAACGTGCGCTCGACGACGGTCCGAAGGGCTTTCGATAGCAGGGCAGGAGAAACGGCTGCGTCCGTAGCAAGAAATCCCAGCATGGTAGCCATGTTTGGCTCGATCATCCCTGAGCCTTTGGCGCATCCGAGAATTCGAACCTGCTTCCCGCCGATGCGGAATTTCCCAGCGGCCGATTTCGGCCGTGTATCGGTGGTCATGATCGCCTGGGTGAATTGTTCGAATGCGGCTGCGTTCGCGCTTCGGCTTTGCGCGAGTTGCGGAATCGCCCGCAGAATCTTCTCTACGCGCAGCGGGACACCGATTACACCCGTAGAGCACATGAGTATTTCATCCGGACTACAACCGATTGAGCGCGAAAGCCTCACGGCTGTTGCGCGCGAGGCCGAGATTCCTTGCGGCCCGGTGCAGCAATTTGCGTTCCCGGAGTTGACGATTACGCTCCGGATTTTGTGACGCGACTTTCGCAAGTGTTGGCGCGAGAGACGGACTGGCGCAGCCTGTACGCGATTTGTGGTGAAAACAGCGGCGGCAGTCGCGATCGTATCGCTAGTAAGCAAGGCAAGATCGAGGCGAGCCTTCTTGAGACCGCAGGCTGTGGCCGCGAATGTAAAGCCACGCGGAATGTCAGCACGCGAAGGATGTGACTTCATGCGGACATGGGTGTTGCGGAATCGCCGAGGATTGGCAGCATGATGCGCCCGGGCAACACAGTCGCGATCACCGCGACGAGTTTGCAAGATCGATGTTTTGCACAGGTGCAACAGTCGCGCTCGATTTTCTCGGTGAGCAACTTTCTTGATGAAGCGACGAATCCCTGACGCTCGAAGAATTGGGACGCGTGCGTGACGGCGAAGACGCGTGCAATCCCGCTCGCGCGCGCTTCCTCTAACGCAAATGCAATCAGTTGTCCGCCAATCCCACATCCTCTGGCCTCAGGGTCCACGGCCACCGAACGAATCTCTGCGAGCTCGGAACCATATTTTTCAAGTGAGAGGCAGCCAACCACACGGCGGGACTTCGTGTGAACGAGAAAGTGGCCGATGTTCCGGCGGATTTCTTTCTCAGCGCGAGCGAGTAACAATCCTTGCTCGGAGTAGCGGGCTATGAGGCCGTGAATGGCGTGAACGTCGGAAGCTCTGGCGCGTCGCGCTCTCACAGGCTCTCCTCGAGCTTCGCGAGGCGCGATTTGAACTCTTGCAGCGCGGCTCGAACTGCTCCAGAAGCCGTTCCGCCATGCGACGAGCGGCGAGCCAGCGCCGATTCCAGAGTCAGCGCGGTGGCCAAATTCCTGTCGAACACCGGGGAGAATTCTTTCAGCCGCTCGAGGGACATTTCCCGGATCGATTTCCCTTCTTTTTCCGCCGCTTGAAACACCTTGCCCGCTATTTCGTGCGCCTCGCGGAAGGGGACGCCGAAAGTCACCAGATAATCCGCGACTTCGGTTGCCACGAGCGCCGGATCCTGCGCTGCTGCGCGTAAGCGATCTTCTCGAAACTTCGTCGCCGCCAGTGCGGCCGCCGCAATTTGCAGCATGGCCAGAGCTTGATCCTGCGCCTGGAAGAGATTTTCTTTGTCTTCCTGCAAATCGCGCTGATAGCTGGTGGGCAAACCTTTCATGGTGGTGAAAAGCGCGATGAGGCTTCCATAAATCCGGCCTGTCTTGCCGCGAATGAGTTCCCACGCATCGGGATTTTTCTTCTGTGGCATCAGGCTGCTGCCGGTAGAAAATTCGTCAGGCAACTCGACGAACCCAAACTCAGGCGAAGCGAACAGGACAAAATCTTCAGCCAGCCGCGATAGATGCATCGCCAGGGTGGCAAGCGCAAAGAGATATTCGAGCGCGAAATCGCGGTCGCTGACCGCGTCCAGGCTATTTGCGGAAATAGCTGAAAAACCAAGATCCTGAGCGAGCGCTTTACGGTCGAGCGGAAACGCACAGCCGGAAAGAGCGCCTGAGCCGAGCGGGCAAACGTCTGCGCGCGCGGCGGCAGCGTCGATTCGTTCAGCGTCTCGATGAAACGCCTCGCCGTGCGCGAGAAGCCAGTGGGAAAGAAGCAGCGGCTGCGCGTGCTGCATATGCGTGTTACCCGGCATCGGGATTTTCAGATTGCGCTCAGATTGCGCGGCGATGGCGTGTTCGACCGAAGCGATCGCGCGCCGGATTTCGCGGGCGGCGTCTTTAACATACATGCGGAATTCAGTGGCAATCATGTCGTTGCGGCTGCGGCCGGTGTGCAATTTGGCGCCAAGGGGGCCGAGTTTTTCGATCAGAGCGGTTTCAACAAAATGATGGACGTCCTCAGCTTTAGAATTATCGAGCCACGCAGGATCGGATTTGGCGCGCGCCTCAAGAGCATCGAGCGCGGCAACCAACTGCTCACCTTCTTCGTTCGTGAGAATCCCAGCGCGAGCAATGGCACCCGCCCAGGCTCGGTCCAGTGCGAATTCCTGCGGCAAGAGCCGGCGGTCGAATTTCCACGAGCGCTCAAATTCGTAGAACGAAGCATCGGGGCCGCGCTCGAAACGGCCTCCCCACATTTTCCGCTGGCTCGCGGCATCGCTCATCGAGCTTTGGCCTCGTGATGCGCAGCCTGAACTTTTTGTGGAGTCTCTTCCTGCGGCACGGTGATGGGCAACGCGAAAAGATTGATAAAACCTTCCGCATCTTTCGGGTTGTAGCCGGTCATGGTGAAGCTGGCGAGATTCGTGCGATAGAGCGAATAGGCCGAGTGGCGGGAAGTTACGGTGACGACGCCTCTGCAAAGCGCCAGGGAAACCGTACCGGTGACGCGCCGCTGCGAGCTCGTAAAAAATGCGTCTAGCGCTTCACGCAACGGCGTGAACCACATGCCGTAATAGACCATCTCCGCGTAGCGCAGCGAAAGAATCTGTTGGTAGTGCGCGGTTTCGCGGTCGAGCGCAAGAGATTCGAGCTCGCGGTGCGCGGTCACCAGCAGCGTTCCGCCCGGAGTTTCGTACGCTCCACGCGATTTTATTCCAACCAGCCGGTTTTCGACGATGTCCATGCGTCCCACGCCATTGGCCGCCGCGATTTCGTTCAAGAGCGCGAGCAACGGGATGGCGTCTAGCTTCTTGCCATTCACGGATATGGGAGTTCCGCCCTCAAATCCGATTTCAACCGTGGTGGGTTTCTCAGGCGCGTTCGCCGGTGGAACCACCCATTGCCACATGTTCTCATCCGGCGCGTTGGCGGGATCTTCCAAAACTCCGCCCTCATGGCTCAAGTGCCAGATGTTGCGGTCGCGGCTATAAATATTTTTCGTAGTCTGCTCGACGGGCACGTTGTGCGCGCGGGCGTACGCGATAGCTTCTTCGCGCGAAGCTATCTTCCATTCGCGCCACGGCGCGATGATCTGCAACTCAGGCCCGAGCGCTTTGGCAGCCAACTCAAAGCGCACTTGGTCGTTGCCTTTACCGGTACAGCCATGCGCCACAGCATCGGCGCCTAGTTTCTTGGCAAGCTCTACCTGGCGTTTGGCAAGAAGCGGCCGCGCGAAAGAAGTGCCGAGCAAATATTTGTGCTCGTAAACGGCCCCGGCGCGCAGGGTAGGCCAGATGTACCCGGTGATAAATTCCTCGCGCAGATCTTCCACAAAAGCGGAGCTGGCACCGGTGGAAAGCGCTTTCTTGCGCGCTGCTTCCAGATCTTCCTGCTGGCCGAGGTCGCCAATCATAGCGATTACTTCACAACTGTAATTTTCCTTGAGCCAGGGAATGATGATGGAGGTGTCCAGACCTCCGGAATACGCAAGCACGACTTTCTTCGCCAATTCGTTCTCCTTGATTAATTCAGCAGCGTGAGCAGAATCGCTTTCTGCATGTGAAGGCGATTCTCCGCCTGGTCAAACACGATCGAAGATGGTGAATCGATCACTTCTTCGCTGACTTCCGAACCGCGATGGGCTGGAAGACAATGCATGAAGACCGCGTTGGGCGCGGCTTGCGCGAATAGAGCAGCATTCACTTGGTAGCCGGCGAACGCTGCTTCGCGAGCGGCCGATTCCTCTTCCTGACCCATGCTGGTCCACACATCCGTATAAACGGCCTGAGCGCCTGCCGCGGCTTCCTCGGGCGAATCGCAAACTTCGATCTTGCCGCGCGTTTCGCGCGCAGTTCGCTTGGCTTCCGATATCACAGACGGATCAGGATTATAACCCGCAGGCGTGGCGACGCGGACATGCGCACCAGCGCGAGCGCCGATGCTGAGAAGCGAATGGCAGACATTGTTGCCGTCGCCAACGTAGGCGAGCTTCAATCCGCGCAGCCCGCCGAAACGTTCCTCGAGAGTAAAGAAATCGGAGAGCGCCTGGCACGGATGGTAGCGGTCTGACAGCGCGTTGATCACTGGTATGGACGCATTCTCGGCAAGAGCGTCGATCGATTCCTGCGTGAACGTGCGCGCAACGATTCCTTGTACCCAGCGTTCGAGATTCTTCGCCACGTCGGGAATGGATTCGCGCTGGCCCAGCTTTGACTCCGTATGGTCGAGAAATACAGAAGCGCCGCCGAGGCTCGAGATTCCGACTTCGAAAGTGACCCGCGTCCGAAGCGACGGTTTTTCGAAAATTAGCGCGAGAAAACGGCCAGCTAGCGCTCCGCGATAACGATCAGGGTGGGCCTTCACATCCGCAGCGAGATGGAGGAGCTCGCGTACCTGCGCGGAACTCCATTCCATTCCGGTCAGAAGATCTTTCGTTAGCGTTAAAGGAGCGACAGCAGCGTTCATAGGTCCCTCGAAGCAGCCATTACCTTCGGCTGCGTTTGATTTGGTGTTTTTAATTTGCGCTCTTTCGCGGATGCAGTGGCCACAGCCTGTGAGGTCGCCACCAGCACAACTTCAAATTTGGCGAGAAATTCTGCGATGTCGCGCTTGCGGATGATGAACGGCGGAAGCAGGCGCAAGATGTGATCGTGCGTACAGTTGATGATCACGCCGCGGCGTAGCGCTTCCTGAACGATGGGTGCACCGTCGCACGACAGATCGACGCCCAGCATCAGCCCTTGCCCGCGGACTTCGCGGATAAAGTCAAACCGCGCGGCAAGTTTTTCGAGGCCGGCTCGCAATTCCGCACCGCGCTCTCGAACCTGCGCCAGTAAATTCTCCTCCTCGACAGTGGAAAGGAATTCGAGAGCGGTCGCGCAGACGAGTGGTCCGCCGCCGAATGTGGTTCCGTGCGTGCCGAGAGTAAACGCTGAGGCAAACTTCTCGTTTGCGATGATTGCGCCCAGTGGAAGGCCTGCCGCCAAGGGCTTTGCCACGATGGCAATGTCGGGCAACGAATCAAATTGCTGATACGCGAAATATCGTCCTGTGCGGCCCAGACCGCACTGTATCTCGTCCGCGATTAGCGCAGCGTCGTGCTTCGTGGCAAGCTCGCGCGCTCGCTTCCAGAAACGCTCATCTACGGCGAAAATACCGCCCTCTCCCTGAATCGTTTCCATTACAAGAGCGCAAACCGAATCGTCAAATTTAGCTTCCAGGTCCGCCACATCGTTGAAGCGCACGAATTCGATGCCCGGAACCAACGGCTCGAAGGGTTCGCGATACTTCGCCGTGTAGGTAATGGACAGCGCGCCAAATGTTCTGCCGTGAAACGAATTCTCCAGAGCGAGAATTTTTGTTTTCTTCCCGGCAGATTCCCCGGCCTCATTCTTCTGCTTTGCGTGAGCGTAAGCACGCGCAAGCTTCAGTGCCCCATCGATTGCCTCGGTACCGCTGTTGGTGAAAAAAACACGATCGAGGCCAGACCATTCTGCGAGCTTCCGCGCGAGCGGTCCTTGATATGCGTTGTGGAATAGGTTTGAGAGATGAATGGCGCGCCCTGCTTCTCGCCGAATCACGCGCACCAGCCGCGGATGGGCATGTCCCAAGGCGTTGACGGCGATGCCGCCAAGAAAATCGAGATACTCTCGTCCCTCCGAATCGTAAAGCCGGCATCCACGCCCGCGCGCGAATACGATGGGCGGACGTTTATACGTGTTCATCAAATGCCGCGCTTCATCCGTGCGAATCCCGGCAGCAGAGACAGTTTCCCTTCCGGCGATTTTCCTTTTTGCCATTTCTAGCGCGCAGCTCCTTGAGCCATTCGAGTGGTGCCGCGAATGGCGGGAAGCACGCGCGTGCCAAAACGGCGCGAACCGTTGGCCGCGGTGAACAAGGAACGGGGAAGCGTTCCGCCTACGATGTGTACCTCGCTAACGCCTCCGGCTAGCGCGCGCTTGGCAGCTTCGAGTTTCAAAATCATTCCCCCCGATACTTTATTTCGCCGGATCAAATCTTCGATTTCCGCGCCACGCACCACGCGCAGAACCTTTTCTCCATCCAAAACGCCGGCTACATCGGTGAGAAAAATCAGACGGTCGGCTTGAACGAATTCCGCAGCCGCAGCCGCCATATGATCGGCGTTAATGTTGTAGAGCTCGCCATCGGAGCCTAGCCCCAGGCAAGAAGCGACCGGAACGATTCCCGCGCTCCAAAGTGAGCGTAGGAACTCCACATTCACTTCCGTAAGGTAGCCGACGTATCCAAGGCTGCCCTCGCATTCACCAACTTGCATCGGCTCGGCCAGAAAACATGCGGCGTCCGAGGCGCTTATGCCTACAGCCGGTTGGCCCGCTAGCGAAATAGCTCCCGCGAGACGCTTGTTCAGCAAGCCGGCAAAAACCATCACGGCGGCATCGCGCGTTTCGCGATCGGTAACACGAAGCCCGTTCACAAAACGGCTGGAAATTCCCATGCGTTCTAGCGTGCTGGTGAAGATTTTGCCGCCGCCGTGGATCACAAGCAGCTCGTGTCCGCCGCGCGCGAGCTCACTCACTTGCCGTGCGATGGTCTGCACCGTTTCTTTGCGCTCCAAGAGCGCGCCTGCGACCTTTATCACCAGTCTCATAGCAACCCCGCAGTTTCCTGATAACCGAACATATCGTTCATGTTTTGAACCGCCTGCCCCGCTGCGCCTTTGCCCAGATTGTCCAAGCACGAAAGGATTACCAGCCGATCGCCGGAGGAATCCAACGCGAATCCGATATCGCAGAAATTCGTGTGCGTCACGTGTTGCAGTTCCGGCAAGCGCCCGCCGGGCAGAACGCGCACCAGCCGCCGCTCCGCGTAAAAACGCCGATAAAGACCCTCTACCTCATCCGCGCTGCGCGGCTGCCCTAGCCACACGTGCAAAGTGGAAAGAATTCCGCGCTCCACCGGCAGTAAATGAGTTGTGAAAATAAAATCTTCAAGGGCGATGCCGGCATGCTCCGCGATTTCCGGCGCATGCCGATGCGTGAACACGCCATACGCGCGGAAATTCTCGTTCACCTCGACGAAGTGAGTTTCGCGCTTCGGTTCTTTGCCCGCGCCGCTAACACCAGACTTGCAGTCACACACCACGCCGCGCGATGAGCAGATCCAGCCGGCTTGCACCAGCGGGCGCAAGCCGAGAATCACAGAGGTCGCGTAGCAGCCCGGATTCGCTACCAAACGCGCTTGCGGCAACAAGCCAGCGTAAAGTTCAGGCAAACCATAGACCGCCTCGGAAAGCGTTTCTGGATTAGCCGGCACCAGCTTGTACCAATCCGCAAAAGTTTTTCCTTCCCGGAAGCGGAGCGCGCCGCTCAAATCTACAATGCGCAGCTTGGGATTCTCCACGAGGAGTTCGGGGACGAGTTCGAGCGAAGCTTCGTGCGGCGTGGACAGAAAAACAACATCCGCGCCGCTCTTCGCGATAGCCTTTGCGGAGAGCGGCACGCAGCGCGCTTCACCCCAGCCGCGAAGCTGCGGGAAAATCTCCGTCAGGCAGCGAACGCTTGTATGCTCACCGCGCACGAAAAACATCGGCTTCTCAATCTGGGGATGCCGCAGAAGCAACCGGGCGAGTTCGAATCCGGCGTAGCCCGTGGCCCCGACGACGGCGACTTTTGTTTTATCGCTCATCCCAACATTTCCTCGATTCGTTTCTGGACGGCTGCGCGGGCTGTGCGCGAAGGCGTGATGATCAGAACTGTGTCGTCGCCCGCCAGCGTTCCAGCTACTTCTTTCCAGCGTTCTGCGTCGAGAGCCGCGGCAATCGGCTGAGCTCCACCTGGCGGAGTTTTCAACACCAGCATGTTCTGCGCCGGACGCACGTCCAGCAAAAACTCCTTCAAAGCCCGGGCCAGCGCCGGAACCGACGACGTTTCTTCTGCTGCCGCGGCGGAAAGCGGCCGATAGCCTTCCGCGGTTTTCACCAGGCGCAGCTCGCGAAGGTCGCGCGAGAGCGTAGCTTGCGTGACGCGCACGCCGAGATGAACGAGCTGCCGCCGCAGTTCGTCCTGGCTGCCGACCGGCGGCCCCGCCAGCACCTTCAAAATTTGCCCTTGCCGAAATCTCTTATGCGCGCCCATGTAACCTTATGCGTGATTATTCATTTCTATGCATAATAATACATTACAGAATTGGGGTGTCAACGTGTAAATCGAAAAATTGCGGAAGCGCCTGTTTTCAGAAATTAGGGAGACCCGCAAACCGTTCCTCGAGGCTGGGGCCAAGACGAACGAAAAAAGCGCAAAGAGATTTCTACCGCCGGGGATACAATCCCCCTCGAAATGCCGCTGCGCTCGAGAACGTCGGCATGCGCGGAAGAGTTCTTAGGGAGGCTTTAGATGAGGCGTTTGGGATTGTTGTGCTTCTTGAGCTCGATTTTAATCGGGGTGTGCGCCGCACAGACTCCGAAGGCTTCTGCTCCCGCTGAAATTGCGGTCCATGCGGGAAAGGTGCTGGATGTTCGTACCGGAAATTATCTTACGGATCAGATCATCTGGATCGAAGGCGACCGGATTAAAGCCATCGGAAAAGCGGCGGAGATTTCAAGCCAGCTTCCGGCGGGCGCCAAAGTGATCGATCTCTCGAACGCGACGGTGCTTCCTGGTTTGATCGATTGCCACACCCATCTCACCTATACGCCCTACATGTCAGGTCCGGCGGGGCTACACATTTCCTATCCGCGGCAGGCGTTGATCGGAGCACGCAACGCTCGCGTCACTCTCGAAGCAGGTTTCACAACCGTGCGCAACGTGGGAGCGAATGGATATTCAGACATCGCTCTCCGCGATGCCATTAAGGCTGGGGATGTTCCCGGCCCTCGAATACTCGCTTCCGGACCGGCACTCAGCATCACCGGAGGCCACGCCGACGAGAATTTCCTCGCGCCTCAATACAACTTTTCGAGTGATGGAGTGGCTGACGGTGTCAATGGCGTTACCGCAAAAGTGCGAGAAAATATAAAATTCGGCGCGGACGTAATCAAATTCATGGCTACCGGCGGAGTGCTGTCGGAGGGCGACAACCCGGCGCTCGCCCAATATAGTCCGGAGGAGATGAAGGCGATCATTGATACCGCGCACGGCTTGGGCCGCAAAGTTGCGGCGCACGCTCACGGCGCTCTCGGAATCAAGTACGCGGTGCTCGCCGGAGTGGATTCCATCGAGCACGGCAGCTACATGAATGAGGAAGACATTCAGTTGATGAAGCAGCACGGCACGTATTTGGTCCCCACGCTCTATCTGGGCGATTGGCTGATGGAGAATCTTACGACGCTAGGCCTTTCGCCTAACATGATCGAAAAGGCCAAGATCGTGTTGCCGCTCGCGCGCCAGAATATCGCGGTCGCCTTCAAAGAAGGTGTGAAAGTGGCGTTCGGCACGGATGCTGCGGTCTATCCTCACGGACTGAATGGGCGCGAATTCGCGGTTATGGTCAAGCTCGGTCTATCTCCGTTGCAATCGATTCAAGCCGCCACCGTAAATGCAGCCGATTTGCTGGGCTGGACGGACCGCGTCGGGACGCTCGAGCCGGGGAAGTTCGCTGACGTCATCGCCGTTGACGGCGATCCTCTCGCGGACGTGCATGTACTGGAGAATGTTCGCTTCGTGATGAAGGGCGGCGAGGTAGTCAAACATCAATAGAAAGTAGTAGGCGGACAGCGACGGATTCCGGTACAGACTGTTAAGAAGTGCTGCCCTTTAGCAAAATTCTTTGCAAGGCTTTGGCGAACGCCAACAAACCTGGACTCTTACTAAGGTGGTTATCTCTCAGCTCCGAGAGCCTGCGGCGGAAGAAAGCTTTTGCCTTCCAAGGAACTCTGCTGTTCGCATCGGATAAGGCGAAAGTATTTTGGTAAACGACTGAGAATTCTCGCGATCCTCCGGGAGGCACGTCAAAGCAGAGCCGAATCTGTTTATCATCTGCCCGCGTATCATGCGGCATCCCGTCGAGAAGAACTTTTTCTACCGGGATTTCTTTATGGCCAGGCCATTCGATTGAGCACCGCAGAATATCTTTCGAAATGTTTTCGATCTTGCCGGCGTTCGCATAGGCGCGGATTTCGAGAGTTCCGTCCGGCGCCCATCGCCGCAGGTAGGAATTCTCAGCGGCGGCCTGCACATTGGACCATCTTATCTCGGGTGCGAGAGCGTTAATCCGCGATACCAACTGGGTGAGAGACTTCGGATCTTTGAATATTTCGTGATGTTCCACGATTAAAACGGGCTTCCCGAAGAATAGATTGAGTGCAATATCCTGCAACGCAATTTCGCGCGGATATTTTCTGAGGAACAGAGGGAATCCGCCATATTTAAGCACTGCAGGTTGCATGAACTCTGCAACGCTGAGCCCGGAACTCTCTCCGCGCGGGTAAGGGCCTGAATTCACGGCTGCGCAGAAATTATGTGCTTTGAGCGCAGTCATGGCGTCCCGCGAAAAATTTCCCTGGGGGAATACCATTACATGGTCACACCGAATGCCCGTTTGCTGCTGGTGCGCATCCATTCGCTTTTCCGCAACGGTCAACATGGCATTGAGCAGGCCGGAGTCTTTCGACGCAAACTCCGCGGCCGTATGGTCGTTTCCGTGGAAGCAAATCGAGAGACGGTCGGGCCGGTCCCTGAACATCCGTGTAGTACCGGGCGAATTTCGGCGGCAATTGTAGGGTATGAACGCGATGCTGGTATGGAAGTTGTGCTCATCCATGAGCGCAAGCAATCGTTCGTAGTTCAAAAACCCATAGTCCTTCCTAAGCAGCGGGTCGTCGATAATGAGCGTTGCATGATGCTGACTCGGCTGCCAACACTCCTCGCGAAATGCATATCGGATGAACATGGCAGCAGGCATCAATTGTGAAAAATATTCCGCTAAAGGCAGGCCTCCGACATTCACGCCGAGGTCCGCGACGTTCGAGCCGGCCAGAAAGAAAAGCTGCGCCCGTTCGCGCTGAACGCTTGCAAAAAAAGGCCGGCCTCCAATTGATATATGCGATCGGATCGCGCCGCCCTTCGCATTTTCGATAAAAACCCGGTCGTTTTTCTGATTGACGGGACCAAACGTCAGGCCCGAAAAGGCCCCACATACTTCTTTGTGTGCTGAACTAATTTCGTAACTCAGTCCTATCCCCTCAATTGGTTGCAGCGAGCGCAGGGATCCTTGTGAAAATGTGTTGACAGCACTGGCTGCGAAAGAATCGAGGGACAAATTGTGAATGAGCACAAAGGAAAACTGAGAAATTAGATAGCTCGCCAAGTCCAGGGGAAAAGATTCACTCGGCAAGCACCCTCGAATCGAAGCCGGATTTACCACGAAGCAGGAATTCTTGTCTCCAACATGCTTCTCAATAAACTCAGGCGAGAGAGTGACGCCTTTATCCACGCGCAGTAACTCACACTGACCGCCCATGAATTCCGCGAGATGAACGAGACGGGCGTCGGCTGCATTCAATTCACCTTCATAAGGAACAACCAATTTCACCAACTTCTCCTTCTATTCCTGACAATGTGCGCGTATGTGATCTAGGTCTTCCCGCCAGGCGTGGACTTCCCGGAAGTTAATAATGTAAGCCGTCGCGAAAACGCTTTCAGCGATACGTCAGGCGTAAGGGGAACCCCGCACTTTGCTATGGCGACCGCTGGGTTACCCTGCACCATGGTCATTGGCGGCACGGATTTGGTGACCACACTCCCGGCGGTGACAACCGCGCCACGGCCGATCACTACGTTTGGGAGAATTATCGCCCCGGGGCCGATGAAGGCGTCTTCTTCAATGGTCACGCCCAGAGTTTCCTTGAAGTGGGCAATCACCGTCGCACGTATACCCACCGACGCACGATCACCAATCGTAATAAGATGGGGACGCGAAGTGTCGAGTATCACGTCATAACCGATCCAGACATCTTTTCCGATATGAACTCCGCGAGCTCGGTGCAATTTAACTCGCAGTGTCGTAGCACCCGGCACAATTCTTGCAAGATTCTGAAAGAGACGGTTTATGAGGCCTCGGACTGTGCTCTCTTTCACGTGTTCTCTCGTTTGCGTTTCCATCTGTGGCCGCTTAATCAGCTAACGACGTTGTGCTTGCGAACGTAATTTTGTACCGCAACGAATGACACTAACTCGGGCAAGTCCATAAGATTGATCTGCAAGCCAAACTCTTCCTGAAGGATCGCGACTAGCGTCACAGCGGCCAAGGAATCCCAAGCTGGTACCGTCTCCATGTCGGCGCTACGAATCTGTTCGGTAGTCAGATCCGGAAATACCGACGAAAAACACCGGATCAGGCGAGTCTCCATCTCATCCATTCACTACCTCCTCCACGTGGTGGAATAAAGACGGAGACTTCTCCGAAAAAGTAGCTCTTGAAAACCGGAGGTCGACAGTCGGAGCGACTCCTAGCAATTGGGCGAAAAACTCCTGCAGCGGTCCATTTCGTGGTGTCGCCTGATAATCAAATGAAATTTCCTTCGCATCAAACTTCTCCAACAGTTGCTTGAGCGTTTGATGTTCGATGCGACGCGAAAAGGCTCGGCAACTCATGACCCAGGACTCGATCCGGAGCGCCTTCCCTTGAATCCTGCCCAGCAAAACCGCGATCTTTCCCAACGGGCCAAACTTGTCCTCGTAGTTCGCGGTCATCACAAAAGCTGCCGGATCGTTGAGATAAGCTTTCCAAGCTGCTTCGGTCAATCGCTTGCCGTTCAGGTTAAATTGGGTGGTTTTATTAATCAACTCGAAAGCCCGATTATCTGCAGCCTGTTTCCCGAAAGCGAACCGGATCGACGCGTCGGCCTCCTGAAGGAAATCGTCCAGGGAACGCCCGGGAATATTCCCGGACTCGCGCAGGATGCCCGCTTCGCGGATGCTTTTTAGCCGAATCGAATCTTCCTCGGAAATCACATTTTTCCCAAAGAGATCTCGCATGCGCTTCAGCAACTCGAAAATTGCCTGGTAATCGTTCTTGGGAAAAACGATGCATTCCATTTCCGGGAATGCGGCTTTCACCTCTGCAACTTCCATCGGGCTGTCGTCAATGAAAACGACAGCTTCAGGAGCGATGTTCCACGTTTTCAAAATGCGTTGAGCAGATTCTGATTTTCGAGACCAGTGGACTTCGAGGGGAAATATATTCTCTTTGGAGAGAATCAAATCCTTTCGTTCGAAGGCCTTTTCTACCAGCGCGGCATCGTTCTTACTGGCAACGGCGAGCAAAACTCCTGCGCTCGCAAGGGAGCCCAGAAATTGCTGATAAAGGCCATGCATGTGTGTATGCTGGTCGAGGTCCCAGGAAATCCCTTCCGTGCCAACCTCACCCAGAATTCCTGCCCAGAGCGTGTCGTCCAAATCAGTGATCAGGCCTTTCTTCGGCGTGGGATTCTGTATTAAGGCAGCTAACAGCTCAGCAATGGCTGAGGCATGAGGCAGTTTATAAGGGAAGCCGGCCATCAACTCCGATTGCACATCAAGGCGCGCGGACGGCGCAGAGAGTTCGTCAAGGCGCTGCAAGTCAAGGACGCGTAGGGACGATTCGCTGGAGATTGATGCGGCGAATGAACCGACCAATTGTCGCAGCTGGAGTTCGTAGGCACTCGCCTGCCGAGTCGACGTGGTGAAAAGAGGAGGCAAGGGAAGAGTCGGCAAGCAAATACACACTGGGATCGATGCCGACGTTCGCCGTAGCGCCTGTTCCAGACGAGCCGCAGCCTGGTTTGCCGACTTTAGGATTTCCGGCAAGTCCGCCGCGCGCCAACCGCCCAAGCTTCGAATGCCCAGGCGAGGATCCAGGTCTTGCCATTCGATCACGACAGCCAGAACGTCGCAGCTCGACGACGGAAGGCGTTCGATGCTTCCCGCAAGGTCCCCAAACAGACCAGTTTTCAATTCGACGCGTTGCTGAGGTAAACGCTTTCGCAAATGAGCGGCCAGGAAGGTCTGCAGGTGCAACGGAGTAAAACCGCAAGCCAAAAACGTCCGAAGCGGATGTGTATCCTCCGGGAGGGCTTGCTTGGAAATCGCTAGGGCTTCTACCAGGTTCACGGGTTCCACACCAATAAATTGTCAGTGTCCAGCACGTCGGCTCCGCGCTAACGAGAACAGCTTAGAAAGCCGACCGACTCGGCCCTCAAAAGTCTAACATAGCGACGTTTGGCAAAAAGCCCGGCCCGCTTGGAAGGAAACTACTTAGAAAACATCCAGATACATAGAGGAAACCGCCTCAGGAGGCGGGTCCCCTTTAAATACCGTGAGGTACGCCTGCAAGATCCGCGGAGTCCGGCGGAACCGCGCCGCGTTGAAGGGCGACATGTCGGTGTAACCCAGACAGGGAACAATCGCCATCTGCGCTCCCACAGCAGCAGCCTGATCCAGCAACTTGCGGACAAGTATCGGCCGCTCCTGTTCTTCAAGCGTTCCCCACAGCACATCTTCGATGATCAAGCATTTTGTCCGTTGGGAGTTGGCAATCTCCATCACGTAGCCTGTCAGAATGCCCTGTCTGCGCCCGGCGACGTGTCGTGCAACAACGCCACCGCTACGGCGGCATTGCCATTCGGCTTCCTCCTGACTCCAGATGCGGGCCAAGGGTGCATTTTCTGAGACCAGTGCAGCCGTTTGCAATAAAGTGTCCACGCAATCCGAGTCCATCTTGAATTCCAACTGCGGCGCTGCCTTCGGCTGTAGTAATCGCATTTGGTAGAGGACGGAGAAAATGCGTTCGGTGGGAAGCTTCATTGCGCGGCAGCAGCCCATGATCATTCCGTTCATTGGCTCTCCATCTACGCAGTAGTTCACCATACCGTCGAATCCCGCAGCCTGAGCCCTCCTAACAAGTTCATTCCACAGAATTACGCCGTAACCGGCTTTCTTATGTTCGTTTGAGACCGCAAGAAAGGTGCAGAGGATCACCTTCAAATCGCGTCCTTTGAAACGCAACCGCCGCGGAAAACCCGCTATGAAAGCGATGGGCTTAGCGCCATCGTAGAGCGTGGGCGCTAGAGAAAAGCTGGACTTCGGATATTTGAAACACGACGCTATGAAATCCGCGGAGTAGAGAAGATGTTGCTGATTGTTTTCGGCCCACGATTGCTGAATCAGCTTGGCAACATCCTCAAAATCACCCCGGAAGTCTTGAATGGAGAGGCCTTGTGGATTTCCGAGTGTGGATACGCCTACCAGGTTCGACTCCATTGTTTGAATGAGTATGGATTCTAACTTAGTACGCTATTGCTCGAAACGGAAAAAAAGAGGCGATGATCAGGGTTCACAAGTACTAGAACCGAATCGGTATAGAGCACGTTTCGCCTTTTCCAAGCGAACGAATCCTTTGTTGACAGGCTCGGAGCTCAGTTCCAATGCCCAGCGAATTCGATACTACAGCCGGAGGGTTTCGCAGGCTTGCCGACCATTTAAAGCTACTCCAAGCTTGCGTCTGAGAGCAGCCAAAGCCATCGGCCAGCCACGGCCGAGGAGCTTCATCGCATCGCCGTACATCCCAGATTTGAAAGCCCTTCGCGTCCAGTGTAATACCACTCCCCCGATAAGTGCTCGCCGCTCAAGGCTGCGACGTACACCTCCCGGATAATTGCCCAGCCGTTCTCGCCGCAGCAAGTTGTCCACTCCACCGATGCAAGCGGGGATATTGTTTACCGTATTGCTGGCGTGGGACCTATGTAGGACAGTGGAAGGCCCGAGAATCTGAATCGTCCGGCCGGCGCTGCCCAGCCTGAGCGCAAAATCATGATCCTCAGCTGGGAAAGAGGACATCCGCCATCCCTGCACATCGTCGAATGGTTGGCGGGCGATCACGAGGGCGCTGGCACTGTGTCCAAAACTTCGGTCTCTTCGCAAGTAATCGCCGTAGTCGACGATTGTAGTTTCCTTTGGTGCATTTTCGAGGTTAACGGCAGACAATGCTCCTTCAAACCATGACATGTTTGCCAAAATCATTTTGGGCTGTTTTGCCTGTACGATCCGCTCGTAAACATCCAGCGCCCAGGGTAGAAAGGCGTCATCGCCGTCTAGAAATACGAGATACTCACCGGTTGCAAGGGAAGCGCCGCAATCGCGAGCGGCGCAAGCACCCTGGTTGGTTTCAGGACAAACTAAATGAATCGCGTTGCCGTACTGCCTCAGAATCTCCTGGCTGCCGTCCGTGGAAGCGTCGTCTACCACTATGACTTCAAATTTTGCGTCTTGTTGCGCTAGTGCGGAATCCACCGCATCCCTTATGAAGTCCCGCTGATTGTAAAACGTGATGATGATGCTGAATCGAGGGGACGCTGCGCGCGCTTCTGGTGCAGGGGCACTCAATTACTCACCTATGCCTTGGCCATCCGTTCCGCCACAAAATCGCAAAACGGGCCAACTATAGTCATCTGATCAGGATCCAGATCCTCAAAATCGATTTCCCGGCCGTAGTGCTCGTTCACTGCGGTCACTAATTCCAGCAGCCCAAGCGAATCGATCACTCCTGACAGCAGCAGGTCGCAGTCGTCAGAAAGATCGCTGAGTGGGTCTTGGCCCTGAGCCGCCAGCCTTCTCTGTATGAAATCTTTAAGGAAAACTCGGACATCAGCGGGACTTACAGCGCTCATAGACCCTCTTCCAATAGCTTGATCACCGCTTTGCGGTCGAATTTGTTATTTACGTTACGGGGCAACCTGCCCATGAAATGGAACCTCCTGGGAACCATATAATCCGGAAGCCCGGACGCGACTGTGCTGCGAAGGCCGTCCAAATCCTTTGTTTCACCCTCGATAAACACCTCGACACCACCGAAACCGCTGGGTGTCGCGGGCCAGCCTATCGCTAGGACGCCATCCAAGCCGCAGGCTTTGCGAACGGCCGCCTCAATCTCTCCCAACTCCACTCGGTGACCCAGTATTTTAACCTGAAAATCAATCCGTCCAAGATGGGTTAGCGGGCCGTTTCCAAGAGGACGACGAACCCGGTCCCCCGTTCGGTAATAAACGCCTTCCTTCCCAGGAGGAACAACGAAGGCTGCAGCCGTTTTTTCGGGGTCTTTCCAGTATCCAAGGGACGTCTGAGACCCATTCATCAGTAACTCCCCTTCTTCTCCTCGACCTACTTCCTTCAGATTCTCATCCGCGACCATGACACCCATTCCGGGATACGGATATCCGATCGGGACAATCCCCAGTTCCGCTTCAGCGGCAGACCTAACCGGATCCCAACGGTATAGTGTGCACGCGATGGTCAATTCAGTGGGACCGTACAGATTCTCAAGAATTGAATTGGGAGCAGCTTCTAGCCAAGCAGTCGCCGACGAAACCGGCAGCGGCTCGCCGCAGAACAAACTAAATCTCAACGAAGGGTATCGGCCCGGCTTCAACATTCCCAATCGCTTCATAAAAATTGCGGTGGATGGTACGGAAAACCAAATCGTCAGCTCCATGTCCTGAATAAAATTCCCAGGCTTGATCAGAGCTTTTTGCGAAGGACAGCAAACGCACGCACCGCGCTCCCAAGCTACAAACATGTCAAACACTGAAAGGTCAAAAGTCATATCAAACATTTGCGACAGCCGATCGTTTTCCGTTATCCCGTAACGCTCCACCATGTAGTCCAGAAAAGCGGTCACATTCCGCTGAGCAACCATCACACCTTTGGGGATCCCGGTGCTGCCTGAAGTAAAAAGCAGGTACGCTATCGCGTCCGGGTGCACCTCGGGTTCACGCCAGTTGCTCGAGGCAGCCAAATCATTTGAACCAGAAAAAGTATGCTTCGGCCATTTTTTACGGAGCGATTCGACATCCTCCGCATCTGGCAACAAAATCAGTAGCCGCTTTTGAGACTCATCGAGAAGTTTGTCCAACTGAGGCAGCGACCCAGTATCCACAACGATCGAGCTGCACTCGGATCGTGCAAACATTGCCTGCGTTCGATCCACCGGGAATGTGCGGTTCAACGGAACGTAGCCGTTCTCTGCTAGCAACGATCCCACAACTCCCGCGAACGCAGTTGGGCTGCGATATGCGAAAACTGCGGTGAGAGGCGTGGCTGAACCATCCTGATGCCCTTGAATAGTTGCCGCTATACGACAAGCCCTCTCACGCAGGTCTTCGTAAGTGAGAGTCTTGCCTTCCGCGACCACCGCAGGGCGGTCAGCGAACTTTTCTGCGGACCTCATAAAGCCAGCCCACAGAGCCCTGTCGTTTGTCATTCGCGCTTCTCCAGCAGACGGACCGAGTATGGTCTCATGTCGCTTCGGCAATGGCGTTTAGTCCTCGTACTAACAAAAGAATACAGCGCTTGGACCATCAAAATGAGTTCATCTTTCGCGAAAAATGCTGAGGGAGTCAACGCCGGTTCGTCTTGCACTATCCGGTTTACCCTGTAGTGCGTCCTGATATACAGTTCACCAAATTGAGCCCAATGCGTCCACTCACACTATCGGCAATTCCCATCGCTGTGACTGAGGACGCTTACCAATTACCGCTGGCTGTATATTCACGACACTCGAAAAGGGGAAAATTATAATGCGACGCATTATTATAGCTTTGCTGCTGCTGTGCGCTTGCGGAAGCAGTAGCTTCGCGCAATCCGCAACAGCGACGCCAGCGCCCGTGCCAGCGCAGGAATCACCCAAGCCCACGCCCGTCGCAAAGAATGATTACAGCAACGCAGACGATTGGCTCTGCCGCCCCGGCCGTCAGGACGCGTGCGCCACGGACCTGGCAACTACCGTCATCTTTGCCGACGGCAAGGAAACACACGAAGAATGGGTCGCCAATCCCGACGCGCAGATCGATTGCTTCTACGTCTATCCCACAGTCTCAACCGATCCGGGCGGCAACAGCACCATGACCCTCGGTATGGAAGAAAAAGCAGTGGCGCACGTGCAGTTTGCCCGCTTCGGCTCCAAATGCCGAGTCTATGCGCCCTTGTACCGCCAAGTAACTTTAACCGCGTTGCGAGCTGCGCTTAGCGGCTCACCCATTCCCGTGGATCGTGCCTTGGCGTATGACGATGTGCTCGATGCATGGAACTATTATCTCGAACATGACAATCACGGTCGCGGCGTCGTGCTGATCGGACACTCGCAGGGTTCCAGCGTGCTCACGGCGCTCATCAAGAACGAAATTGACGGCAAGCCGGTGCAATCCCGCATCATCTCCGCATTGCTGTTGGGAACAAGCCTGCCTGTGCCGAAGGGCAAAGATGTGGGCGGGGCTTTCCAGCATGTGCCGCTCTGCCACTCAGCCACTCAAACGGGGTGTGTGATTACGTATGCATCGTTTCGCGCAACTTCTCCGCCCCCGGCCAACTCTCACTTCGGCAAAGTAACGGGCGAGGGCATGATTTCCGCATGTACGAATCCGGCAGCGCTCGGAGGAGGCAGCGGCGAGCTGCACTCTTACCTAAGAACGAACGGCAGCGGCATTGTAAGCGCTGCAGAAGCTGCGCCGGGACCTTGGGTCAAGGATGCGCCACCCATTACCACTCCATTTGTTAGCGTGCCGGGGATGTTGACCGCTGAGTGCGTCGCTAATGAAAGCGGCTCCTATCTCGCCATCAACGTGCACGGTGATCCTGCCGGTCCACGCGTTAGCGACATCAAGGGCGATGTAGTGGTTGGCGGGCAAGTTCTCGCCGATTGGGGTTTGCACCTGATCGATGTGAACCTGGCAATGGGGAATCTGCTTGACATCGTAGGCCAGCAGTCCAAGGTTTATTTGGCGTCCGCGCCAAAGAAATAATTCTTTCGTGCTTGGATAGAGTGGCACGCGCGAGATATAAACCTGGAACAGGTTTGATTATTGAGTGAGCCAGACCCGTCTGTGAGTAAAAGACAGGCCACAATGCACAAGCTACCGTTAGATATGTGCAATCGAAACCCTACCTCCGAGGAGGAAGAATAAAATGGCGAAGAAACGGGTCGAGGGGATTTCTCGGCGGGATTTTGTCAGGTTGACGAGTACGGGCGCACTGGCTGCCGGGATCGGCCCCGCATTTCTTTTTCCTGGTCGCGCTCAGGCTCAACAGAAAACCCTGAAGATTTTGCAGTGGAGCCACTTTGTGCCTGATTACGACAAGTGGTTCGATGGTGTGTACACCAAAGCATGGGGACAGAAGCACGATACCAACGTGGTGGTGGATCACATCTCGCTGAATGAAATTCCAGCGCGCGCTGCTTCGGAGGTGGCCGCTCAAAAAGGCCACGATCTCGTCATGTTCCTCTCGCCGCCCGCGGCTTATGAGAAGCAAGCCATCGACCACAGCGAAATCTACCAGGAGGTCGAGAAGAAGCACGGCAAGAAGATAACGTTGGCCCACCGCTCGACTTTTAACCCCGTCACCAAGCGATATTACGCGTTCAGCGATTCCTACGTGCCGGATCCCGGCAACTGGCGCAAAGATCTCTGGGAAGCAGTTGGATATCCGAATGGCCCTGATTCATGGGACGACTTGCTGGATGGCGCGCGGAAAATTCGCAAGGATCCAAAACTCGGTAACCCCTGCGGGCTCGGCCTCGCACAGGAACTCGACACCAGCATGGCTACACGTGCACTGCTGTGGTCGTATGGAGGCGCCGAGCAGGATGAAGAGGGACATGTCACCATCAACTCCAAAGCCACCATCGAGGCTCTAAAGTACATGCGCGCCCTCTATAAGGATACTGAGACAGCGGAGGTCCTCTCGTGGGATCCATCGTCGAATAATCGGGCGATGCTTGCAGGAAAAGTATCGTACGTCGCTAACGCCATTTCCATCACACGCCAGGCGGAACGCGAAAAAGCCACGAACCCGATGATGGCGGACATGTCCAAAAAGATCATGATCAATAAGGCGCTCAAAGGTCCGGTGCGCCGCATAGCATCCGAGCACGTGATGGATTGCTACGTGATTTGGAACTTTGCGGAAAACAAAGAAGGGGCCAAAAGATTCCTCGTGGATTACATTGACAACTTTGGCGAGGGCTTCAAAGCCAGCAAGTATTACAATTTCCCCTGTTTCCCGACGACGGTGCCTGATCTCTCGCAGCAAATCTCCAACGATCCGACGGCGGACCCTCCAGACAAGTACAAAGTCCTCACCGACGTGCTCAATTGGGCCACCAACATCGGCTATCCCGGATATTGTTCAGCAGGAATCGACGAAGTATTCAACACCTGGGTGATCCCGACAATGTTCGCGAAGGTTGCCAAAGATGAGATGAGTCCCGAAGATTCCGCCAAAGCAGCGGAAGCCGAGATCAAGCGGATCTTCGAGCGGCGCAAAGCGGGATAAGGGCGGATCGGGACAAAATGGCGGTCGTCGAAACTAAGGGACTGACTAAAGTCTTCAAAAAAGGCGAACTGGGCGCAGTCAATAACGTCAATCTTCTAACCCACGAAGGGGAGTTCCTTGTTTTCCTGGGACCTTCAGGCTCTGGAAAGACAACTCTTCTTCGAATGATCGCGGGCCTCGAAACGCCTACCTCAGGCCAAATACTGATCGGCGGGCGGGATGTCACACATCTCTCGCCCCGCGAACGCCGCATCGCCATGGTATTTCAAAGCTACGCGCTCTATCCGCATCTTACCGTTTACAAAAACATTGCGTTTCCGCTCAAGGCCCAGAAAGTCCCGAAGGAACAGCACAAGCCAAAGGTGGAGTGGGCCGCGGGCTTGCTGGGCATAGAGAAGTTACTTCATCGCAAGCCGCGCGAGCTCTCCGGGGGCGAGCGACAGCGCGTGGCGCTCGCACGAGCGATCGTTCGCGAGCCCACCGTGTTCCTTCTCGACGAACCGCTCTCGAATCTCGACGCCAAGCTGCGAACGTCGGCCCGCGAAGAGTTGGAACAGTTTCACACTCGCATCAAGACCACCACCATCTACGTTACTCACGACCAGGTAGAAGCTATGGCTCTGGGCGATCGCGTCGTCGTTCTACATCAGGGCGTTGTGCGGCAGATTGGAACGCCGAAAGAAGTCTACGACGATCCCGCCGACACATTTGTGGCAACGTTTCTTGGTTCGCCGCCCATGAATCTGATTCCTCAGGAGCGCGACATCGTCGGCTTCCGCCCGGAGCACCTGCTCCCAGCCTCCCTCATTTCTCCGGACCAGCGCGTGTCGATGCACTTCCATTTTTCACACGAGGAATACCTGGGAGCTGAGCGCATCCTCTACGGCTCCCTTGCCGACAAACGCTTCGAAGCCAAAGATGTGATTTCGCGGTTGCCTTCTCGCGTTGAGGCTTCCTTCGAACCTGGGTCGATTGTGGAATTCGCTGTGCCGCGAAATGAGTTGAAGTTTTTCGATCGTGCCACGGAGAAGCGCTCCGAGCCGCGGGTCGTCTCGTGGCAATAACACCGGGCTCACGGTCAACTCCGGAATCCCGCGCCTGGTGGCTCGGTCAGGGAATGTTTTATCCCGCGATGATCTACGTGCTCGCGGTTATCGGGCTCCCGTTCGCGCTCGCGGTGGTGTACGCCTTCAGCGATATCAAAGTTGGGAGCGTCGGCTATCATTTTGTCGGCTTGCAGAACTTCAAAAGCATTCTGCACAGCGCCACATTCCTTCGTGCGCTCTACGATTCTTTTATTTTCACGGTAGGCTCGCAGATCCTGGTGCTGGTGGGATCCACTTTATTGGCGCTGGCGCTGGAGAAGAAGTTCCGCGGTCGCGGACTCGTGCGTTTTCTAATGCTGCTGCCGTGGGTTGCGCCTGTTTCCATTGGTGCGATCGGCTGGAAATGGATTCTCGATTCGCTTTACAGCGTGATCAACTGGGTCCTGGTTCGCATTCCCATCCTTCATATGGACAAATTCAATCCCCCGCAGTGGCTGGGCGAACCCACCTTGGCTATGGCATCGGTAATCGTGGTTCACACCTGGCGTCTGCTCCCCTTCTCAACGGTCATTTTGCTCGCAGGCCTCAGCGCGATCCCGAAAGAAATTCCGGAAGCGGCGGAAATCGACGGCGCCGGATTCTGGCGAAAGATGTTTCAGATCAACATCCCCATGCTGTTGCCGATTCTGAATGTAGCGCTGCTCTTCGGCATCGTATTCACGTTTACCGACATGACCGTCGTCTACATTCTCACTCGCGGCGGTCCGTACGACACCACGCAAGTAGTTCCGTCGCTGGCATTTTTTACCGGCGTCTTGGGAGGAGACTTGTCAGAAGGCGCCGCGATTTCGTTGTTCATGGTGCCTATCCTGGTGATCGTCGCCTACATGATGTTGCGCGCAGCGAACCGCTCGGAGGTGACCTAATGGCCCGGGGGCGCGCTCGCCAATTGCTTATAGCGGCAGGCCGCTGGACCGTGGTGGTGTTCTTTTCAATTGTGTTGGCTTTTCCGTTCTATTGGATGGTCATTACCACCTTCAAGCAAGATGGCGACCTCTATAACACCGCAAACAATCCTTTCATATTCAACTTGAAACCCACCTTGGTGCACCTTCAGGTTCTCTTTCGCGACACGATGTACCTGCGTTGGGCCGGTAATACCGCGCTCGTCGGTGCGCTCGTGGTCTTAATCACGTTGGTGCTTTCCTTGCCTGCGGCCTATGCCCTCGCGCGGCTCAGCGGAAAATGGGGCGAGCGCATGGGCATTGCGATGTTCCTCACCTATCTCGTGCCGCCCACTTTGCTCTTTATTCCGCTATCACGCATCGTAGCGTTGCTTGGCTTGCAGGACACCATTTGGTCGCTCGTCGTCGTGTATCCGAGCTTCACGATTCCCTTTTCCACCTGGTTGCTGATGGGATTCTTCAAATCGATCCCGCGGGAACTGGAAGACGCGGCGATGGTTGATGGGCTTACGCGCTTTGGCGCATTCGTACGGCTCGTTGTACCGATTTCGCTTTCGGGTATTCTGACGGTTGTGATCTTTACATTCACACTCGTAACGCAGGAGTTCGTCTACGCTCTAACCTTCATCGCACCCGAGAGGAATCAGATGGTAGGAGTAGGCGTGCCCACGTTCCTGATTCGCGGCGATGTTTACTTCTGGGGCGAGCTTATGGCGGCCTGTTTGATCACCAGCCTCCCGATCGCGCTGCTCTACAATCTGTTCCTCGATCGCTTCATCTCTGGATTCACGGTCGGCGCGATCAAGTAACCCCGTGCCGGGTTCCGAATGACGGGCGCCCGATGCCGCAAGGCGCTATGCTAGAATGCGAATAAGTCAGTAGGCCCGTAGCTCAGTTGGCTAGAGCGCCACCTTGACACGGTGGAGGTCTGCGGTTCGAGCCCGCACGGGCCTACCATTTCCTTACTTCTTCGCTGGGGCGGGCTGATCTCCTGCGCTTATCGCCTTCTTGAGGAATGCGACCGTGCGGGCCCAAGCATCGGCGGCAGCTTCCGCGCGGTAGCCGGTTTGATTGTTCGGATTTTCAAAGGCGTGGCCTGCTCCGTCATAAATCTTGATGTCAACGTAACGGCCCAAGCCGGTCAAAGTTTTCTGGAAAGCTTTCACATCCGCCGGAGTAATTCCGTGATCGTCCGCGCCGAAATTTCCGAGGACGGGCGCCATGATCTGTTGGATGTCATTGGGATCTGTAGGCAGCGCTCCATAGTTCACCACGCAAGCAGCCAAGCGCGGTTGATGTATAGCCAATTGCAAAGAATAACCGCCTCCCATGCACCAGCCCACGGAGGCGATACGTCCGCTCACGTCTTTGCGCGCGGTAAGGTAATCGAATCCTGCCTGCAAGTCGCGCACGGCGCGGTCTTGCGGCAATCCTCGCATCAATTCGTGGGCTTCCTCCGGAGTCGTAGCGGTCTTGCCGCGGTAGAGATCCACCGCCAGCGCGACATAACCCAGCTCGGCGATTTTTTGCGTTTGCTCCTTGACCCAGTCGTTCAGCCCCCACCATTCGTGGATGACGATCACCGCGGAATAGCGTCCCGGCTTCTCCGGAACCGCCAGATATCCTTCGATAGTCTCCTTGCCGCTGGGGAACTTGACCATCTCGGTTTTGGGTCCGGCCGCGCGCAGGCTCAGAATCGTCGCGAAAAACCCGAGTAAAAGGAGTGCTGAGAGAACCCGGTACGCGTGCTTCATCAAAGGTGCCTCCCCCGAATGCGTTAGCATCATATATTGTGTGGGCTTCTTGCAGGCATTGTAACCCTGCAGGCACATAATTCGAAGTCCGTAACGCCGGGGTCACGTCTTGCAAACGCCACGGCGGAGATGCCGATTTATCCGCGCGATCCGATGGTTCAAAGTTCTCGATTAGAGCGGGGCGCTGTTGTTTGTTTTCAGTTAGTTGGAGCATGTTCTAGTTCCAAAAGTTCGCGATTAGAAAGGGCAAAGCAGATCCCTCGCATCGCGGGGGATGCCGATGCTCTCCGCATCGTCAGTTCTCGATTAGAAGTGTGTTTTCGCGAAACGCTAATCGCTGTTCTGGCCCCGGTTAGAAATTTTTCTGTCGTTTGTTTTGAGGAAGTTACGTCGATTTCTGTTTGTAAGTCAGAACCGGTTAGAAATGCAGAATTGCGTAAGGCGGACTGCGTGATTTTTGGAGATGGCTGAAGCGGCTGACGTGCAATTCTAGTGCCGGGTAGAAATGGCTCGGTCGTTTGTTTTGAGTGAGTTACATCGCATTCTACATATTGGCTTGTGCCGGGTAGAACTGCAGACGAGAAGGTCGAAATTTGGGGTTTAGTTGTAGCTGGGGTGCCGGGGAGTAGCAGCGTGCAAGGGCAAAGGCTCGCGCCGATGGAACAGCGCGAGAGGTACAATTCAACAGCGTCCGTTTCTCGAAACACAGGGGC
>Ga0209330_1000211_pt1 | contig 28506 bp, 26 predicted proteins | sample JacPinW_OM2H0_O3_FD_187969 | JGI IMG/M metagenome (GOLD analysis project Ga0209330, IMG submission 187969) | Forest soil microbial communities from Algoma, Ontario, Canada - Jack Pine, Ontario site 1_JW_OM2H0_O3 (SPAdes) (version 2) | ecosystem: Environmental > Terrestrial > Soil > Boreal...
GCACGCCGATATCGGCTACGCCAAAAAACTTTTTTGGCTATCGGACGCTCGACCTGCAAGTCACCAAGAACTTCCAGATCAGCCATTATGGATTGGTCTATATACGGCTGGACGGCTTGAATGTCTTCAATTGGTACAACTACGCCGATACCAGCAACAATTGGGGTGCGAATGGCGTGCCGAATCCCAATCCCGTGCCCTACAACTACAACGGCAACATCAATGGCGTACCGCGCACGCTGAAATTAATGGCGGGGGCGAAGTTCTGATGGCAGTGGCGGGCGGGAGTCGGGAACCGCGGCGGCCGTCGATGGCGTAGCACGCCGGTCGCAGGAATGGACATGATTCGCACCGTCCGATTCGGCCTGCTGCTGACGATGCTGCTGGCGAGCGGCTGCGGCGCGCTCAAGCCCGCCGCACCGCCTAAGCTACTGGAGGAGACGGACACTCCCACTCAGGCGTCCGAATTCCTGGAGGACATCGAGCACAAGACCTTCGATTACTTTTGGGCCAACGCCAATCCGAAAAATGGTCTGGTGCCCGACCGGTATCCGACGCGCATATTCTCGAGCCTGGCCGCCGTCGGTTTCGCGCTCACCGCTTATCCCATCGGGGTGGAACGCGGCTATATATCGCGTGCCGAGGCACGCGATCGGGTGCTCAAGACACTGCGCTTCTTCCGCGATGCGCCCCAAGGGCCGGGCGCCAAGGGATTCGCGGGATACAAGGGCTTTTATTACCATTTTCTCGACATGGAGAGCGGCGTTCGCTTCAACGAACATTCCGAGCTGTCGATGATCGACACCTCGCTGTTCATCGCGGGCGCGCTGTTCTGTCAAAGCTATTTCGATGGTTCGGACCCTGAGGAAAAAGAGCTGCGCAAGATCGCCGATTGGCTATATCGGCGTATCGACTGGGCATGGGCGTCGCGCGATGACGGCGTGGTGGCGCTCGGGTGGTCGCCGGAGATGGGGTTTCACCAGAGGAGTTGGCGCGGCTACAATGAATCCTCAATCATGTACATCTTGGGGTTGGGTTCGCCGAGCGCGCCGATGCCGGCATCATCGTGGCAATCCTATACCTCGACCTTTGATTTCCATTGGGTCAACGAGGGCCAATGGTATCTGGCATTTCCGCCGCTATTCGGACACGAGTACGCGCACGTTTGGATTGATTTCCGCGACATCCGCGATGCGTACATGCGAGCCAAGGGGATCGATTATTTCGACAATACCCGGCGCGCCATCTTTGCGCAGCGCAGTTATGTGATCGCCAATCCCATGAAGTGGGTGGGCTACTCATCGCGCCTCTGGGGCATTACCGCGAGCGACGGACCGGTCGAGGCGAAGCTCGATTACAACGGCGAAACTCGCGCGTTCCATGCCTATGCGGCTCGCGGTTCGGGCGGCCCGCAGAACTTCGATGACGGGACGCTGGCGCCCTACGCGGTGGCCGGCGCGCTGCCGTTTACGCCGGAGATCGCCATCCCTACTTTAAGACTGATGAAGGAACAGTACGGCAATTACATCTACTCGACTTTTGGCTTTGTCGATGCCTTCAATCCCAGCTTCAATTACACCGATGTGAAGCTCACCTATGGCCGAGTCGTACCGGAGGTGGGCTGGGTCGACAACAACTACCTCGGCATCGATGAGGGGCTTACCGTCACGATGATTGAAAATTTTCGCAGCGGTCTCATTTGGCGCATCATGCGCCGCAGCCCGTACTTAAGACGCGGACTCGAACGGGCCGGCTTTCGCGGCGGTTGGTTGGACACGACCGGATGAGCGGTGCCGGAGCACGAGTGTCGAATGCCCACCTTCAGTCGGGCGGCCTATGCGCACCGGCTCGAACATTCGTCAGGGAGCGTGAGAAGACTCAAGGTCCTTCTGCCTTGGGACCTTGAGTCTTCTCACCCTCCCTGACCCCTGTGAAGCCGCATCAGCCGCCGTCGTTCGCGTTTATCCGGCCGCGTGTCGGAGTGCGGGCGCGATAGATTGGCGAGACGCTGCTGCTCTTTGAGTACGACTCGACGCGCGGCGCTCGCGGGGGTTTCCGCATAGTGGGTCAGAGCCTCGGCCGCAGGCCCGCGCCGCACGGGGAGGCCGAGGACTTCAAATTCCCCGACGATCCCCTGCAGCGACAAACTCAACCGATCGCCGACGCGCACCGGATGCGCAGGCTTGACGCGCTCCGCATTGAGATGAACCTTGCCGCCGTTGATGGCGGCCGTTGCAAGGCTGCGCGTCTTGAAAAAACGCGTGTGCCAGAGCCATTTGTCGAGGCGATGACTATCAGTTTTTTCCACGGTTGTCATAAGTAATCGATCTTTCGATAACCTTTAGAGCGGTACGGGCGAAATCGCTATAATAGCGCCATGTACGGTACTGAATTTCGTGAGCGTCTGGAGCGCGATACCGAGGCGCTCGGCGCGGCGGGACTGCTGAAGCGCGAGCGGGTCATCGGCACGGCCCAGGGCCCGGTCATCAAGCTGACAGACGGCCAGGAGATGATCAATCTCTGCGCCAACAATTATCTGGGGCTCGCCAATCATCCTGCCGTGCTCAAAGCGGCACACGAGGGCTTGACCCGCTACGGCTACGGCATGGCCTCGGTGCGCTTCATCTGCGGCACGCAAAGCGTGCACCGGGAGTTGGAGCAGCGCTTGAGCGCCTACCTGTCGATGGACGACACGATTCTTTATTCCTCCTGCTTCGATGCGAATGGCGGATTGTTCGAAACGCTGCTGGATGAGAAGGATGCTGTGATCAGCGATGCGCTCAACCATGCCAGCATCATCGACGGCATTCGGCTGTGCAAGGCGCGCCGCCTGCGCTACGCCAACAATGACATGAATGAATTGGAGCAAGCCCTGAAGGACTCGCAGGACTCGCGCGTGCGTCTGATCGCCACCGACGGGGTGTTTTCCATGGACGGGTCCATCGCGCGGCTGAATGAGATTTGCGACCTGGCCGAGCGCTACGGCGCGTTGGTCATGGTCGATGATTCGCATGCAACCGGGTTCGTCGGCGCGCGCGGCCGCGGCTCGCACGAATACCGCGGCGTCATGGGCCGCATCGACATCATCACCAGCACACTGGGCAAAGCCCTGGGCGGCGCCAGCGGCGGCTTCGTCTCGGCTCGCAAGGAAATCGTGGGGTGGCTGCGGCAGCGCTCGCGGCCGTATTTGTTTTCCAACAGCATCCCGCCGGTGGTGGCCGCCGCCACCATTCAAGTCTTGGATCTGTTGGAGAGTTCCCCGGAATTGCGCGATCGGCTGCATGCCAATGCCCGCCACTTCCGTGCATCGATGCAGGCCTTGGGTTTCAACTTGGTTCCGGGCGAGCACCCGATTATCCCCGTCATGCTGGGGGATGCTCCCCTCGCCGTGCGTCTCGCCGAGCGCATGCAGCAGGAAGGTATTTACGTCGTCGCGTTCGCATTTCCGGTCGTGCCCCATGGAAAAGCGCGAATTCGCACCCAAATGAATGCTGCACACACTATTCAGCAACTCGATCAGGTGGTTGCCGCGTTTGGTCGTTCGGCACGCGACCTCGGCGTCATACACTAGAGATAAACCATGAAAGCACTCGTCAAGGCCCGCGCGGAACCCGGTATCTGGATGCAGGATGTTCCGGAACCCTCGGTCGGTCACAACGATGTGCTCATCAAGGTCAAGCGTTCCGCAATCTGCGGCACCGATATGCACATTTACAATTGGGATGCGTGGGCGCAAAAAACCGTGCCCGTGCCGATGGCGGTCGGACATGAATACTCGGGAGAAATAGTCGAGATCGGCAGCGAGGTGCGCGGCTTCAATACCGGCGACCGCGTCTCCGGAGAGGGCCACATCACCTGCGGCCATTGCCGCAATTGCCGCGCCGGACGGCGCCACCTGTGCCGCAATACCTCCGGCGTGGGTGTGAATCGCCCGGGCGCGTTTGCGGAGTATCTGACGATTCCGGCCTCCAACGTCTTCAAGCTGCCAACCGCCATCGACGATGAAATCGCCTCGATACTCGACCCGCTCGGCAATGCCACTCACACGGCGCTCGCCTTCAATGTGGTCGGCGAGGATGTGCTCATCACCGGCGCCGGCCCCATCGGCGTCATGGCCGTGGCCATTGCGCGGCATGCCGGCGCGCGACATGTGGTCATTACCGACGTGAATGACTATCGCTTGGACCTGGCCAAGAAGATGGGCGCCTCGCGGGCGCTGAATATCTCGCGCGAGTCACTCGATGACGCCATGCGCGACTTAGGGATGGAAGAGGGTTTCGATGTCGGCTTCGAGATGTCCGGCAATCCCGCGGCCCTGCGCGAACTCCTGCGAACCATGAACAATGGCGGCAGCGTCTCCATGCTCGGCATTCCGCCCGGCGAGACCGCGATCGATTGGAACCAAGTGATTTTCAAAGGCCTGACGATCAAGGGCATCTACGGCCGGGAGATGTTCGAGACCTGGTACAAAATGTCGAGCATGCTGCAAAGCGGACTGGACGTTCGGCCGGTGATCACCCACCGATTGGGAATCAACGACTATCTGGAAGGATTTCAAATCATGAATTCCGGGAAGTCCGGAAAGGTGACGCTCGACTGGTCTAGCCTGTAGACCTCGGGCTCAACGTTCGCTCGGTTCGCGACACCAGCAGTAGGAGTACAGCCCCCGCGGATCTTTGAGCCGGGCGATCACGCGAGCCTGTTCGAGCAACGGATCGAGCATGCGCTCGAGGTCGTTGCTTTGTGGCACAAGTCCTGCCAATTGGCCCACGCGAACGGCCTGCGAGCGAATCTGCATGAGCAGCTGTTCCTTCAAGCTCAATTCGGGCTCGATATAATCCACATCGTAGTCGGCGCCCATCTCTGCCAATTTCGCCGCGGCGTCGGTTGCGTCCTTTAGTCCGCCGAGATGATCCACCAGGCCGATGCGCTCCGCATCCACGCCGGCCCACACCCTGCCCTGCGCAATCTTGTCGATCTCTTCAACCGGCTTTTTCCGGCCATCCGCGACGCGCCGCAGGAATTGCTGATAGGCATGATCAACCGACGCTTGCAGCACCTGCTTGGTGACGGGACCTAAGGCGCGGTCGAAGCGCATGTCGCCGGCCAACGGCGTGGTGCCGATGCCATCGACCTTGACTCCGAGTTTCTCCAAGCTGCGCTGAAACGTCGGGATGTAGGAAAACACGCCGATCGATCCGGTGATGGTCGTGGGACTCGCAAATATTTGGTTCGCGGCAGCGGCGATGTAATAGCCGCCCGATGCCGCATAGCTGCTCATGGACACGACCACGGGTTTGCCCGCCTTGCGCAGCGCCTGGACCTCGCGCAGGATTTGCTCGGACGCGAATTCGCTGCCGCCGGGACTATCGACGCGCAGCACCACGGCTTTCACCGCGTTGTCGTAGCGCGCCTCGCGCAGCAGATCCGATGTGCTCTCGCCGCCGATCTTGCCGGGCAACTGATGCCCGTCGAAAATTTCGCCGGACGCCACCACAATCCCGATCTTGGAATCTGATTTTCCCTTAAGAACGCGCTTGGAGCGAACCGCCGCCAAGTACTGATTCATGCCAATCCCGTTGAAGGAATGGTTATCGTCATCCTCGCCCACCAGGCCCTTCAGATCGTCGGCGACCTGCCGGCGGCTTTTGAGCGCGGTCACCAGCCCACGCTGCAAGGCCATTTTCGCCAGATCACCATTGACGGCCTGGACGGACGCGGGTTGCGCGGCGATGTAATCCTTCAGCGCGCCGGCCGGCAGCGAACGGGCGCGCGTAACATCTTGGCTGTATGCGTTCCACAGGGACTCGAGCCACAGCGAGGTTTCTTCGCGCTCGCTCGGCGCCATGTCGCTGCGCGAAAATTGATCGGTATAGCTCTTGAAGGTGCCGGCGCGAAACACGTTCGAGTCGATCTCGAGCTTGTCGATCGCGTCCTTGTAGTACATGCGGTAGTAGCTGAAGCCGTGGACCTCCACATCGCCCATCGGATCGAGGTATACCTCGCCGGCCTGCGCCGCCAGGTAGTACTGAATCTGGCTGTACGAGTCGCCCATCGCGATCACGCGCTTACCGGAGGCGCGAAAGTCGCGCAGCGCCGCGCCGATCTCCTGCAACTTCGAGAGGCCCGATGCGTCGAGTTCGTCCAGATCGAGAACGATGAGCTTGATCCGAGAATCAGCTTTTGCCGTGGCAATGGCTTCCGTCACGTCGCGAAGCAGAGTCTCAGGATTCGGGCCGCCGGACGCCTCGTCCAGCGCGCGTCGCACGGAATCGCCGGTCAGCTGATCGACCAACTCGCCCTGCGGCGCGATGACCAGGGCCGCGCTGCGCGGCACGGCCGGAATGGAAGTATGCAGCGCCGCGAGAACGAACCCAAAAATAATGAGCATCAGCGCGAGGTGCAACACCTTGCGGATCCCTTCCAGGATTCGCCAAACCAGCCCGAAGAATCCTCTAAGACCGGCTCCGGCGCTCATTCAATGCTCAGACCTTCTCGTCGATGCGGGCGGCCTTGCCCGACAGTTCGCGCAGGTAGTACAGCTTGGCGCGGCGCACGTTGCCGCGGCGCTTCACGCTGACTTCGCTGATCGAGGGGCTGAAAGTCTGGAACACGCGTTCCACACCCTCGCCGTGGGAAATCTTGCGCACGGTGAAGGAAGAATTGAGGCCGCGGTTCTTCTTCGCGATGACCACACCCTCGTAGGCTTGAACGCGCTCGCGATCACCTTCCACCACTTTGACTTGCACGACGATGGTATCGCCGGGATTGAAGTCCGGAAGCTTGCGTGTCGCCCGCTCGCCGTTGAGTTCTTGGATGATCTTATTCATAACTATTGCCTCGCACGTTCATTCTTGAATTCTTCCAACAAGTCTCGCTCTTCATCGCTCATGCCGCGCCGCTCGAGCAGCTCCGGCCGGCGTAACCAGGTGCGTCCCAGCGCCTGCCGCAACCGCCAGCGATGAATCGCCGCATGATCGCCCGACGCCAAGACCGCGGGCACTTCGTGCCCCTCCAAATCTTGCGGCCGCGTGTAATGCGGCCAATCCACCAATCCGTCGCTGAAGGACTCCTGCAGCGCCGATTCCGAACTGCCCAACGTGCCCGGCATCAATCGCGCTATCGCATCGATGACCACCAGCGCCGGCAGCTCACCGCCCGACAACACGTAGTCGCCGATGGACCACTGCTCATCGACTTCCTGCTCGATGAAGCGCTCATCGATCCCTTCGTAGCGTCCGGCGACCAACACCAGACCCGGCCAACCGCAGGCCTCGCGCGCCGTGCTTTGCTCAAACCTGCGTCCGTCGGCGCCCAAATACACCCGCCGGCTGCCCGCGGGCAGAACCCGCAACGCGTCGCGCAGGGCGCTTCGCACAGGCTCGACCTTCATCACCATTCCCGGTCCACCGCCGTACGGGCGGTCATCGACCGTGCGGTGCGGGTCGCTGGTGTAGTCACGCGGGTCGAAGCACTCGACCTGAAACACACCCCGCTCCAATGCCCGTCCTACCACGCCGTTGTTCAGCGCCTCGCGGATCATCTGCGGAAACAGCGAAACCACCGCAATTCGCATACTCAATCCGCGGCCGCGTCCCAATCCACCACCACTCGGCGAGCGGTCAAATCGACCCGCCGAAGGTGCTGCGGCACCGCCGGCACCCAGTATTCACGCTCCCCGCGCACCACCATCAGGGCCTGCGCCGGGGTCTCCACAAAATGCTGCACCACACCTAAACCGACACCGGCCAGATTCACCACCTCGCAGCCGATCAGGTCAGCGCGGTAGAAGTCCTTATCGTCCCGCTGCGGCAATTCCGCGCGAGGCACCCGGATCTCTGCGCCCCGTAAGGCCATCGCTTGATCGCGATCCTCTACGCCGGCCAATTTGACCGTCAACGCACCGCCGCTGCGGCCGCTTTGCTCAATGCGATAGCTGTGCCAAGCACCCTCTCGTCCGATCTGCAGATTGCGGTGTTCCAGCAGGCGTTCGGGAGGATCCGTATGTGACCGTAGCTTGACCCAACCTCGGACGCCGAACGGGGCGCCCACAAACCCTAGTTGGATGAGCGCCGATGATTCGTCGCTCATCGTGCCCTCTTAGCCTTTACGCGGCCTGCTTACGGAAGCTGGTGAGAAGAAACTTGACTCGGTCGGACATGTGAGCGCCCTTGCTCAACCAATGCTCGATACGGGCAACGTCCATGCGCAACTTGACTTCGCCGCCGCGCGCGATCGGGTTGAACAGACCCACGCTCTCGAGGCTGGTGCCGCCCTGACGCTTACGGCTGTCGGTCACCACGACATGATAAAAGGGCGTCTTCTTGCCGCCGCGTCGAGTCAAACGGATCGTCACCATCGTAAATTCACCTTAAGGAAGCTAGCCGCTAATTGTAATGACAATCAGGGGTTAAGAGCAAACAATCCTTGGGTGGCGCAGGGGGTTAGCGGCCGAAACCGCCGGGACCGAACCCGCCTGGGGGCATCCGGCCGGCCATCCCGCGCATCATGTTCTTCAACATCCCGCCTTTGACCATTTTTTTCATGGTTTTCTGCATTTGGTCAAACTGCTTCAGCAGCCGATTGACCTCCGGCAGGGGTACGCCCGCCCCGTTGGCAATGCGGCGCTTGCGCGAGTTGTCGATCATTTCCGGTCGCCGGCGCTCCTTGGGCGTCATCGAATCGATGATTCCCAGCTGCCGCTTGAGGGTTTTGGGGTTGACCGCACCGGCGGCGGCCGCGGCGTTGGCCTGCATTTGCGCCGGCAGCTTGTCGAGCAAGGCGGCCATGCCGCCCATGTTCTGCAGCTGACTGAGCTGATCGCGCAGGTCCATCAGGTCGAACGACTTGCCCTTGGTGATTTTCTTGGCGAGCTTTTCGGCTTTTTCCTGATCAACCTGGCTCTGCACCTGCTCAACCAGGGACAGCACATCGCCCATGCCGAGGATGCGCGAGGCGATGCGTTCCGGCTGAAAGAGCTCCAACGCCTCGGACTTCTCGCCCGTGCCGACAAACAAAATGGGCTTGCCTGTCACCTGGCGGACCGACAGCGCCGCGCCGCCACGCGCATCGCCGTCGGCTTTGGTCAGGATGATGCCGGTCAGGCTCAGGGCATCGTTAAAGGCTTTGGCTGCGTTGACGGCATCCTGGCCCGCCATGCTGTCAACCACGAAGAGGCGCTCATGCGGTTGGATCGCCGCCTCGAGTTCGCGCACTTCCGCCATCATTTCCGCATCGACATGCAATCGTCCGGCGGTGTCGAGCAGCAGCACGTCGTAGGCCTGCAGCGTCGCCTGCGTCAGCGCGCGCTTGGCGATCGCCACGGGTGCTTCGCTCGCGTTGGCCGGCGCGAAGCCGGCGCCGACCTGCGCGGCCAGGGTCTCGAGTTGCAAAATGGCCGCCGGACGGTACACGTCGGTGCTGACCATCAACACTTTCTTGTTCTGTTTTTCCTTCAGCCACCGAGCGAGTTTGCCCGCGCTCGTGGTCTTGCCCGCGCCTTGCAGACCGGCGAGCATCACCACGACGGGACGCTGGGCGCGCAGGTTGAGGCCGCCGCTCGGCTCGCCCATGAGATGCGTCAGTTCCTCATGCACGACCTTGATGAAGGCCTGCCCCGGCGTGAGGCTCTTCGTCACCTCCACGCCGACCGCACGCGCCTTGACGGCGTCGGTGAAACTCTTGACGACCGGCAACGCGACATCGGCGTCGAGCAGCGCGAGACGAACCTCGCGCACGGTTTCGGATATGTTGTCCTCGGTGAGTCGGCCGCGGCCGGATAGCGACTTGAGCGCAGCGCCGAGGCTGCTGGTTAAGCGGTCAAACATAGTGCGGTTATTCTACTTGTGTCATGATCTGAAAGTCACATATTAGGCCAGCCGTGATTCCTGCCATCATTTTGTTTCTGCTTTACACCGTGAGCGCGTGGGCCATGTTGCGCAGTGTGAAACAGCCGCGGCTGGAACCGCTCGCGTGGATCCTCATCCTCATTGCCCTCATCGGCCACAGCGACGTCATCATGCTCATGATGCGCGTGAACGCGCGCTTCTCCATCGGCCTGCTCGAGGCGCTCTCGTTGCTCGGCTGGACGCTCGCGGTGCTGGCCTGCTTGGTTTCGATCGACAAGCAAAATCGCGTGCTCGGCGCCATCCTGATGTTGAGCGCCGCGGTGGGCGCGGCGCTCGGCACCGGGCTCGGGGGCGTCGGGCGCAGCTACGCCGAAGCCACGCTGGGCTGGGAACTCACCGCGCACATTTTGCTGTCGATGGCCGCTGCCGCCCTGCTGTTTGCGGCCGCTGTCACGGCAATCTTGCTGGTGATTCTCGACCGGCGTCTGCGCACGCGGCGCATCGCCGACCTGTCGAGCGCGCTGCCGCCCCTCGATGCGCTGGAAAAAATCATGTTCAGGCTGGTGGCCGCGGGTTTCGGACTGCTCACCCTGGCCCTCATCACCGGCTTCGTCTTCGTCACCAATCTGTTCACGCAGAACCTGGTGCAGAAAACCGTGTTGTCGCTGATCGCCTGGCTCATCTTCGGCGTCTTGCTCATCGGCCGGCTGCGCTTTGGTTGGCGCGGCCGCTCGGCGGTGCGCTGGACCCTGAGCGGCTTCGGGATTTTGGCGGTCGCGTATTTCGGCGTGAAATTCGTCCTCGAAGATCTGTTCGGGCGGCACTGGGGCTAGGCGCCCCGGTTTATCTTCGGCGAATGGAACACCCGTCCCTAGGACTTCTGTTCACAACGCTGGCGGGATTGCTGATTCTGGCCGCATTTTTCGCCGGCAGCGAAACCGCCCTGATGAGCGTGAACCGCTATCGACTGCGGCATCGAGCCAATGAAGGCAGCCGCGGCGCGCGCCTGGCCGAGGCGCTGCTCAAGCGCCCGGATCGTCTGATCGGATTGATCCTGTTTCTCAGCACCATCGTCAACGTGGTCACGCCGATTTTGGTGGGCTTCATCGCGTTGCGAGTCGGCGGCGAATTCCTGGTGGCCTTCGGCGCGCTGCTGCTGGCATTCGTGCTGTTGATTTTTTGCGAGGTGGCGCCCAAGACCTTCGGCGCTCTGCATCCCGAGAGTCTGGCGCTGCCGGCCGCGTACATCTACACACCCCTGCTGTTTCTGCTGTATCCCTTCGTATGGGTGACGAATCTCTTCGCCAACGGCGTGCTGCGGATGTTCGGCGTCTCGAGACAGGTGGCGGCAAATTCCTTGAGCAGCGAAGAGTTGCGCACCGTCGTGGCCGAGGCCGGCGCAATGATTCCGCGGCGCCACCAGCAGATGCTCGTCAGCATTCTGGATCTGGAGGATGCCACCGTCGAGGACATCATGGTGCCGCGAAACGAAATCGTCGGCATCGACGTCGATGATGATTGGGACCGGATCTTGGAGCAGCTGCGGCAGAGTCAGCACACGCGCTTGCCGGTGTATCAAGGCGAAATCGACCGCATCATCGGCCTTTTGCACATGAAGCAAGTCGTGCATGAATTGGCACGCGGTCACCTGGATCAGGACACCTTGACCGCCGCGGCCCAAGCGCGCGAACCGTACTTCGTTCCCTCTGGAACGACACTCAACACGCAGCTGCTGAATTTTCAGCGCAACAAGCGCCGCATGGCATTCGTGGTCGATGAGTACGGCGACATTCAGGGCTTGGTGACGATCGAGGATATTCTCGAGGAAATCGTCGGCGAATTCACCACCGACCCTGCAACCATGATGCACAAGGATGTGCACGCGGAAGCCGACGGCAGTTTCGTCGCCAGCGCCTCGGCCACCATCCGTGCGCTGAATCGTTCCATGCGATGGAACCTGCCGACGGACGGACCGAAGACTTTGAATGGATTGATCGTCGAGTTCCTCGAGACCATCCCCGAACCGGGCACGACCTTGAAAATGGCCGACTACATGCTCGAGGTCCTGCAAACCGGCGACAACGCCATCAAGACGGTGCGCATCCGGCCGCCGGAACCGACGCCGCCTTAAGGCAATCCACGCCGCCGTACCGCCAAGCGGCGCTAGAACGCCTCCAACGCCTGATTCAATCGCGCCACGCCCCGCACGCTCATCCCCTCGGGAGGCCGCTTCGGCACATTCGCTTCGGGAATCACGGCTGTCTTGAAGCCATGCTTTGCAGCCTCGCGCAGCCGTTCCTCGCCGAATGGCACCGGACGAATCTCACCGGCGAGTCCCAGCTCGCCAAAGGCAATCAGCGAGCCTGGCACGGGCTTGTTTGCAAGCGAGGAACGCGCCGCCATCACAATCGCCAGATCGCCGGCGGTCTCCGCGAGGCGCACGCCGCCCACCACATTCGCAAACACGTCCTGACCGTGCAGCATGAGTCCGCCGTGGCGATGCGCGACGGCGAGCAGCATGGTCAGACGATTGCCGTCGATGCCGACGGCCACACGGCGCGGATTGGCACCCAGGCTGTCGTCGGCCAACACTTGCACTTCGATCAGCAGCGACCGGGTTCCCTCACGCATCACGGTAATGACGCTGCCCGGGACCGGCTCCGCATGCCGCGACAGGAAAATCGCCGACGGGTTCGTCACCTCGCGCAGGCCCTGTTCCAGCATGGCGAACACACCAATTTCGTTGGCAGCGCCGAATCGGTTTTTCACTGAACGCAGCACCCGATAACGGCTGCCCGTATCGCTTTCAAAGTACAGCACCGTGTCGACCATGTGTTCCAGCACGCGCGGTCCGGCGATTTGACCTTCCTTGGTGACGTGACCCACCAAGAGCACTGCGGTGCCGCTCGACTTCGCGAACCGCACCAGTTCCGCGGTGCACTCGCGCAATTGCGACACGGCGCCGGGCGCTGCCTCCACGCGATCGGAATGCATGGTCTGAATGGAATCGACGATCAGTACGTGCGCGGCGAGCGTCGCTGCGGCGCCGACGATGTTCTCGACGCAGGTCTCGGCGATCAACCGCGCGGTTGCCGTTTCGAGTCCCAAGCGCCGCGCCCGCAGCGCCACTTGCTTCACCGACTCCTCGCCGGTGGCATACAGCACCGCGCCCGAGGCGTTGAGCGCCGCGGCAGCCTGCAGCATCAGCGTGGATTTGCCGATGCCCGGATCACCGCCGATCAAGGTCACAGAGCCGGGCACGAGGCCGCCTCCCAGCACACGGTCGAGTTCTCCGGAGCCCGTGGAGAGGCGCGGCGATTCGGCCAGCGCCAGGGCCGCCAGCGACGACGAGGCGTCGTTCTGCGCGCCGCTGGCCTGATTCGGCTTGCGGGGATTTGCTGTCAGAATCTCCGCGACGAGCGTGTTCCATTCGCCGCAGGCGGCACACTGCCCTTGCCATTTTGGCGCAGCAGCCCCGCAGTTCTGACACACAAAAACCTCTTTCGACTTTGCCATGGGCTTCCTTAGCACCGATATGTGAATTTAGGATTGCCGGTATTGTCGCCCGATCACCTATACTGCCCGGCTTATTGACTCGGATTATGTTTATTGCATGCGGAAATTCGGACTGATCGCAGCGATTGTGGGCCTTGGGATCCTCGCAGCCGGCCTTTTGCTCCGATTGCTTGGCAATCCTCCCTCCTTGACCTGGCTGTGGATGCCCGGCGCCGGCCTGTTGGCGGCCGGCAGCGCCCTCTTTATCTGGACCCGCATGGTCAAGCGCGCGCCCGTCGTTGCCATGCCGAATGCCAAGACCGCCGTGGGAACCGACACCGCGCGACTGCTCGACAACTTCGAGCAGCGATTCGCCGAACTTAAGGGCCGCAAGCCCAACGCCAACGTCTTACAAGACCTCTATGCCCTCGGCAATCAGTTGGAACACCGCGGCCGTATTCCCCAGGCCGCCGCGGTCTACCGGCATTTGGCGAGATTCGACAACACCTATAGAGACGTCGCCGCGCGCCTGCACCGCCTCATGGAGGCAGAGCGCGTCAAGCCCAAAGCGGCCACCACGGCGACCCCCGTCGCACAGGCCGCCATGGGTGCGACGACGCCGGATCTGCGAGCGGCCCCGAAGGAGCGCCCCGCTTCGGCCGCCGTTGCGGCGGCGGTGCCCGACACCGAGCGGCTCGGACGCTATCAACTCGAACGCGAAATCGGCCGCGGCGCCATGGGTGTCGTTTACCTCGGACGCGACACCGCCATCAATCGCATGGTGGCGATCAAAGCCATCCCGCTCGCCGCGGAATTCAGCGATGCCGAACTGGTGGAGGCGCGATCGCGCTTTTTTCGCGAGGCGGAAACGGCGGGCCGGCTCAATCATCCGAATATCGTCACGATCTACGATGTGGGCGAAGAGCGTGGTTTGGCCTATATCGCCATGGAATACTTGAAGGGCCGCCATTTGAGCGACTATGCGAAATCCAACAATCTGTTGGAGCCGCGCAAAGTGCTGGAGATCATCAGCCGCACCGCTGACGCGCTGGGATTTGCGCACAAACAGCAGGTGGTACACCGCGATATCAAACCGGCAAATCTCATGTACGACCCGAGCACCGACGTGTTGAAAATCACCGATTTTGGGATCGCGCGATTGAGCGGCGCGGGCAGCACCAGAACGGGCATCGTTCTCGGAACGCCAAGCTTTATGTCGCCTGAACAGCTCGAGGGACGAACTGTGACAGGTCACTCGGACTTGTTTTCCCTGGGTGTTAGCCTATTTCAATTGTTGACCGGGCAGCTTCCATTCACTGCTGATTCGATGACCGGCCTGATGCAGCAGATTGCCGAAGCGCCCCATCCGCCGCTGCGAGCATTCCGACCGGACTTGCCCGCCTGCGTCGAGAGCGTAATCGATCAAGCGCTGGCCAAGAATCCTGAAGCACGGTATGACTCAGGCGCCCAAATGGCGGCAGCACTAGAAGACTGTCGATCGCGGATCGCGAGCGGGTCGCCTTGAGCGGATACAACTACATGAACAGAGCGGCAAAGGAAGCATGAGTTTGAAGGGGAAAATCGCCAGCGTCGCGCTGACGGACACGGGTAAGGTCCGCGAGCACAACGAAGACATGATCGGCAGCGAGGCCGACATCGGCCTATTCGTGCTGGCCGACGGCATGGGCGGCTACAACGCCGGCGAAGTGGCGAGCGGCATCGCCGTGAAGACCATCATCAATCTGGTTCGGGATGCCTTCGTACGGGAAGATCTGAGCGTCAAGGACCCTGAGTCCGGCCTGACGCGCCCGAGCATCATCCTGCGTGATGCGATTCACAGAGCCAACAAAATCATCTACCACACCTCGAAGACCCAGCCGCAGTGTGAGGGCATGGGGACGACCGTGGTGGCCTGTCTTTTTCACGACAACAAGGTCTCGATCGCCCATGTGGGCGATTCCCGGGCCTACCGGCTCCGGGACAACCGATTCGAGCAAATGACCTTGGATCACTCACTGCTGCAGGAGCTGGTCGACCGGGGGTTCTATTCCCAGCAGGAAGCCCAGCGGGCGACCAACAAGAATTATGTTACACGGGCCCTCGGGGTGGAGCAGAATGTGGAAGTCGAAATCCACGAGCAGCCGGCGCAGAAAAGTGACTACTACGTACTGTGTTCGGATGGCCTTTCTGACATGATCGAGGACGAGGACATTCATTTAACAATCAGCACCTTTAGTGCTAATCTTGATACGGTTGCTAAGCAATTGATTCAGCTGTCAAACGACAACGGCGGCCGGGATAATGTCTCTGTGATTATGGCCCACGTCCAGGAGCCGTTCCCGGCGCACCGGCGTATATTTGACAAAATCTTGGGATGGTTCGGCTAGCGAATGGGAGTCTGAATGGCACGCCTGATGCTCAGCTTGGACGGAAACGTCCTCGCGGAATACAACATGAACAAAGAGCGCTACACCATTGGGCGCCTACCGGACAACGATATTCGTATCGACAATCCGGCTGTGAGCGGTCACCACTCGCTCATCATCAACATTTTAAACGACTCCTTCCTGGAGGACTTGAACAGCACCAATGGCACCTACGTCAACGGCAAGCTGATCAAGAAACACGCAATGCAGCACGGCGATGTCATCACCGTCGGGCATCACCAATTGCGGTTTGTCGACAGCCAGGATGGCGAGGTCGAGCAGGACGAATTTGAAAAGACCATGGTCATCACGCCCAGCTCGCAGGGCGAGGACCGCATTCGCAAGGTCACCGCGGCGGTGGATCAGGCCGCCAAGGCGGTCGCTTCCAAGCGGCCCAGCGTGCCGGATAATGCGACTGCGCTGCCCAAGGCCAAATTGCAGGTGCTCAGCGGCGCGTTCGCGGGCCGGGAGCTGGAGCTCACCAAGGCACTCACCACGCTCGGCCGCCCCGGTGTGCAGGTCGCAGCAATCACGCGCCGATCCGAAGGCTATTTCATCGTGCACGTCGACAGCGGCAAAGAGAACGATTATCCGCAGGTCAACGGCGTGCCGATCGGACCGCAGGCGCGACGGCTGAATGACAACGATGTCGTGCAGCTGGCGGGAGTGAAAATGGGGTTCTTCGAGAGTTGAACCGCCCGGCGTAGGATTGCGTAGCGGGCCGCCGGTATTTAAGGGGCAAGCCCGCGCGCGCTGAACGGCGCAGCGATATGCGGCGCAATCTTTACGGCCTCGGCCATGTCGGCTTCACCCTCAGCCGTTTTGTTTTTGCGTACTTTCGCGACACCACGGCCATAAAGCGCGGTGGCACTTTTAGGCATGATTTTTAGCGCCGCATCAAAATCCGCGATGGCCTTGTCATTGTTCGCTTGGCGCAATTCCAGCAAGCCGCGATTCTCCAACAGATGTCCGTAACTCGGATTCTTCTTGTCCGCAATCCTCAACGCCTTGTTGCAATCGGCCAGCCCTACGTCGAGAGCTTCGTTCTGAATGGCGCTGGCGCGGCAACGCTGTCCTAACGCCGCAGCGAATCTCGAATCGACCGGATGGTTTTGAATCCACAGGTCATACTGAGCGATGGCCTGCGCAAACCGATTCACTGCCTCATAGCGTTCGGCCAAGGCGAACCTAATGTCAGCTTGTTTTGGGGCCAATCGATCCGTCGCATCGAGATCCGCGATGGCGCCTTCGACATTTTTATCGCCCAGCCGGATTTCCGCACGAGGTAGGTAGGCGCGCAGAAAGTCCTGATTGAGCGTGAGCACATGGTCCAGGTCCGCTAGCGCCAATGCAGCCTGTCCGCTCTGACGATAGATCAGCGCGCGCTGAAACAGGTACTCCGGGTTATCCGGCCGTAATTCGACCGCCTTCGACAAGTCGGCAAGCGCATGCTCGAAATCGTGTCTTGCCGCAGACGCTTCGCCCCGGCGCGCGAGCGCATCCGGATCGGCTTGCTGATCCGCCGCCGCCGCACCGCCTTGCTGGTCTCCCGGTGCCTCGTCTTTTGCTGCTTCGACTTTTTGGACTTCGTCAGCCTGAGGGGTAGTCGCCGGAGTTGTTTTCGCCAGGTTGAAGACTGGACCGCCGTTGTAGCTCAGGTAAAGTTTGCTCTGGCTGTTTGCGACGAAGATATGATGGGATACGAAAAAATCCGATCCCAGCAGCATGTCGCTCTCAGCCAAATCTGAATCCGCAATGCGCAATCGAGCATTCTTGATTTCTTCGCCGTCGCCTATCTTGAAACTCGACGCCGTGGCAATGTAGGTCTTCACCATGCCCCGGCCGATACCGCGGGAATAACCGGCCTCCACCACTCCGGGTGAATCGATTTTTATTCCGGCCCGTGCGGCGGCCCGCAGAGATAGAAACGAGTTGTATGCGCCCGTATCAAACGTGACGCGTATGTGTTGGCCATTGACGTAGCCCTCACCGACGGTGTGCATGCGCGACTGCATCACCGATTCGATCCCCGTCTCCGAATAAGTTTGCCCGGGCGTGAGCCAGTAGGCCATGCGAGCCTTTCGACAGCCCTCGGGTTTAAACAGCCGCACGACGCCCTTGGAAAAATCGTATTCCACATCCCATTGGTGCAGGAAGTTTTGCCCGATCAACCCTTCGCTGCCGACCTCGCTCCCGCCCACCAGGAATTCGACATTGTGGATGAGCGCGCCCGCAATGCCGAACTCCTTAACGGTTGCGATCTGGGCAGTCACTGTGCCTCCGATGCCCTGCAGCTTGAGACCGTACGGACCCGGAGTTAATTTCAAGTTGAATTCGGCGGCGGTCGCCGTACTGATCATGCTGTAGAACGCGCCGCTATCCAAGACAAATCGCGCTTCTTGGTTGTTGATTTTTGCATTGATCAACGGCCGAGTGCCGGCCATCGTGATGGGTATCTCCGCCACCCTGCCCAATGTGCAAGTTCCGGCGGCCTGCACCTGGGACGTCAGCAATGCAGAACTGAGCGCAAGCACACCTAGGTGCGCAGTGAAAACTGCCTTCCGTGCTGGCCAACGCATCGCGCAATTCTGCAGTGAAGCATTGACCGCGTCAAAGCATCGCGGCGGAATTGAGAGAAAAATGCGCCGGAAGCGGCGATATCGGACCCCCTTCACGTTCGCTGTGACGGTTCCAGAGGATCAAACCGGTCGAATTTAACTATTCGTGCAGGCTCACCGCGACTCTTTGACTTATGCCGCAGACCAACGTGTAGGGAATCGTCTCAGCCCAGAGGGCAACTTCCTCGACTGGGAGCCCATCACCCCAAAGGACGACCGGGTCGCCAACCTCGACGGAGCTTTGCAATTCCGTGATGTCGATGGCCAGCATATCCATCGACACCCTGCCGGCCAGGCCCGCCCTTTCACCGTTGACCAATACCGGTGTTCCGGACGCGGCGCTGCGCGGATAGCCATCGCCGTAGCCGACCGATGCGATCGCCAGACGCGTCGGACGTGTCGCGGTCCAGTCGGCTCCATAGCCAACCTGTTCCCCTTCCGCCAGATCCTTGAGCGCGATCACGCGCGAACGCAGCGTCATCACCGGCCGCAATCCATGATCGGCGCCGGTCGTGCCTCTGAAAGGCGAGATGCCATACAGCGCCAATCCCGGTCGCACCCAATCGGCATGTGAATCCGGGAAGCCGAGGAGTGCCGCGGAGCTCACGATGCTGCGCTCGCCCAGCAGTGAGCGCGTGGCCGCCGCGAACACCATCAATTGTTCCGCTGTCGTCGGCAACTCAGGCGAGTCGGCGGAAGAGAGATGGGTGCAGAGATTGAGCGGCGCCCGCACGCAAGACAGCTCGCTCAAGGCAGCGTGCGCCGCCCGGAAGGCATCGCCCTTGAACCCTAGGCGATTCATGCCGCTGTCCAACTTGAGCCATATCTTGAAGCGAGCGCCTGCCGGGGCAGCTTTGAGCAATTCCAGTTGTTCCGCGGAGTGCACGACGAGTTCAAGATCGGCAGCCGCCGCGGCCTCGAGCTGTTCGCGATCCAACACCCCTTCGAGCAGAACGATCGGGCTCTTAATGCCCGCCTCGCGCAGCGTGAGCGCTTCGCCCAAGCGCGCGACGGCCAACGCATCAGCTGATCCTAAAGCGCGCGCAACGGCGACGAGGCCGTGTCCATAGGCATTCGCTTTGATGACCGCCATCACCCGGGACTTGGGCGCGAGGCGACGCAGAACTTCTAGATTATTTCTCAGCGCGCCGATATCAATCGTCACGCTCACCATGGGTGTCACGAAGCATTCACCGCGACATCACCGAAAAACACCTTCGGCGTAGGATTCCGGCACGTAATTCTCGAACTTCGTGTATTGACCCAAGAAGGTCAGCTGCACATCGCCCGTCGGACCATTGCGTTGCTTGGCGATGATGATGTCGGCGATGCCTTTGCGCGTGGTGTTCACGTCGTACACCTCTTCGCGATAGATCAGCAGAATGAGGTCCGCGTCCTGCTCGAGGGCGCCCGACTCTCTCAAATCAGACATCACCGGCTTCTTCTCAACGCGCTGTTCAACACCGCGATTCAGCTGCGACAGTGCAATGACGGGCACCTTCAATTCTTTCGCCAGCGCCTTCAACGATCGCGAGATTTCAGAAATCTCCGTGGCGCGATTCTCTTTGGTGCCCGCCACCTGCATGAGCTGCAGATAGTCAACCACGATCAGATCCAAACCGCGCTCGCGTTTCAACCGGCGTGAACGCGCGCGGATTTCCGTCGGCGTCAGTCCAGGGGTCTCGTCGATGAAGATCTTCGCGCTGCTCAACTGCGTCATCGCCGAATCTATTCGCGGCCAGTCCTGCTCCTCGAGACGTCCGGAGCGCAGATTGCCCTGATTGATCCTACCGAGCGAGGAGATCATGCGCAGCGTGAGTGCTTCCGCCGACATTTCCATGCTGAAGATCGCCGCCGACTTGTTTGCGCCCAGCGCCGCGTTTTCCGCAATGTTCACCGCAAGCGTGCTCTTGCCCATCGATGGGCGGCCCGCGATGATGATCAGGTCTCCCGGCTGAAGGCCCGATGTCATTTCATCCAGCTTTTTAAAGCCGGTCGCGATGCCGGTCATCGAACCGTCCGAGTGATACAGTTCGTCGATCCGGTTCACCACTTCCGGCAAAATGCTCTTGACCGTTCTAAAGCCGATCTTGCCGCGCGATCCCCGCTCCGCGATTTCGAATACCGCACGCTCAGCCTCATCGACGATCTCACGCGCTTCACGGCCTTCTGGATCCAAGGCGGAACCGACGATCTGATTTCCCGCGGTGATCAGCTGGCGGAGCACCGAACGCTCGCGAACGATGTCCGCATAGGCGCGAATATTCGCCGTGGTAGGTGTATCGCGTGCCAGGGACCCCAAGTAGGACAGGCCGCCGACTTGGTCCAGCAATCCCAGACTTTCCAAGTGACCGGAGAGGGTCACCGCATCGCAGGGCTGGCTGCGCTCGATCAGAACGGCCGCTGCTTCAAATATCAGCCGGTGATCGTTGCGATAGAAATCCTCGGCGACGACGCGATCCGCGATCTGATCCCAGGCCGCGGCATCGAGCATCACGCCGCCGAGTACGGATTGCTCTGCCTCGATGGAATGCGGCGGCAGCTTGAGGCCATCGCCGGCACCCAAAGTTCGATTGATGACGCGAGAAGACACGGGCTTCGCGAGCCCGCCGCTACTCTTCGGCGACGATTGTGACTGCCAAGGTCACATCAACGTCCGTGTGCAAATGCAGCTGGACTTGATGATCGCCGGTGACGCGGATCGGACCGGTCGGCATGCGTACTTCGCTGCGGCTGATCGGTTGACCCGCTTTGACGGCCGCCTCGGCGATATCGGCGGTGCCGATCGAGCCGAACAGCTTGCCTTCCGCACCCGCCTTGGCCTTGAGTTCAAGCTTGAAGTTCTCGAACTTCAGGGCGCGCGCTTGCGCCGCGGCCAATTCCTCGCCCGCCTTGGCTTCGAGCACGTGCCGCTGCGCTTCGAACTTGGCAATGTTCGCCGCCGTCGCCATCGTGGCGCGTCCGGTGGGAACGAGGAAATTGCGCGCATACCCGGATTTGACCTTGACGCGATCGCCGATCTGACCGAGGTTCGCGACCTTCTGCAACAATATGATGTCCATGTGCGTTCGCCGATTTAGTGCTGATCTGTGTAGGGCAGCAAGGCAAGAAAGCGTGCGCGGCGAATCGCGAGCTGCAGCTGGCGCTGGTAATGCGCGCGCGTACCCGTGATGCGGCTCGGAACGATCTTGCCGGTTTCAGTGATATAGCTCTTGAGCGTGGCGAGATCTTTGTAGTCGATCTGCTTGACGTCATCTGCCGTGAATCGGCAGAACTTCTTGCGACGGAAAAAACGTGCCATGTGTGTGCTCCTTTACCGCATGCCCATGGGCATGTCGTCGTCATCGCCCTCATCGCCGAAGTCATCATGCCGGCGGGCGTTTTCATCCGGGGCCCGCGCCATCGGCGAGGCCTCGGTGACCGCTTCGTCCATCTTGACCACCAGACTGCGCAGCACCGCGTCGCTGAAGCGGAACGAGCCGGTCAGTTCAGCGAGGGTCTTCTGATCGCACTCGATGTTCAAGAGGATGTAGTGCGCTTTGTGCACTTTGGAGATCGGGAAGGTCAGCTGACGCCGGCCCCAATCTTCAAATCGATGCACCGCGCCGCCGCCGGCCGCGATCATGCCTTTGTAGCGATCGACCATCGCGGGGACTTGCTCGCTCTGGTCCGGATGGACCAGAAGCACAATTTCATAATGTCGCATTGTATTTCCCTATGGATTAAAGCCTCCCGTTGCGAGCGGTGAGGCAAGGAATAAAACCGGTTACCCGGCAAAAAAGAGCGCGAAGGATACGTTTAAAGGCAGTTTTGGTCAACCGGCCCGTTGTCGCAAGACCTCAAACAGGGTGATTCCTGCAGCTACGGAGACATTCAGCGACTCCATATGGCCAGCCATGGGTATTCGCACCAGAAAATCGCACTTTTCCCGCGTTAGGCGCCGCATGCCGCTGCCCTCGGCCCCGAGGACCAGGGCCACGGGGCGCTTAAAATCCGCCGTATAGAGCGATTGGGTCGCCTCCCCGTCGGTCCCGACGATCCAAACCCCCCGCTGCTTGAGCGCCTCCAGGGTGCGCGCCAGGTTGGTCACGCTGGCAACGGGGATGAATTCGGCGGCCCCCGCGGCGACTTTGCGCGCAACGCCGTCCAGCGTCGCGGCTCGATCCTTCGGGATGATCACCGCATGGGCTCCGGCGGCATCCGCCGTCCGCACGCAGGCCCCGAGGTTATGGGGGTCGGTCACCCCATCCAAAATGAGCAACAGAGGATCAACCTTGAGTTGATCGAGCAGGTCGGCCAGATCGTGCTCGTCCCAGCCCTTCAAGGGACGCATGGCCGCGACAGCCCCCTGGTGCACCACATCGCCCACCAGCTTCAGGAGAGCATCCGGTGCCGCCGCGTGAATATGCACCCCCGCCCGCTGCGCACGTTCCTTGAGTTCGCGAACACGCGTTTCAGCGTCGCGCGGCTGCGCAATCCAGAGTTCCAGCACACGTTCCGGCGCTCGCTCGAGCGCCGCGTTCACTGCATGCAAACCATAAACATAGTTGCGCTTTGAATCAGCCACGACCGCCGCGTCCGCCGCGCTTGGTCCCACCGCGTCCCTGGCGTCCCTGGCTCGCGCCGCCGCCGCGCCGCGCCTGCGGCGCGCGCTGCCCTTGTCGGGGCGCCCGCACGGTGCCGCGGGTTGCCGAGGCATCGGCATCGACCAGTTCGAAGTCGATCTGCCGCTGGGTCAGGTCAACTCGATTCAGTCGCACCCGCACCGAGTCGCCCAATTGCCAGCGCCGCCCGGTACGTTGCCCCACCAAGCCCATGCCGCCCGCCTCGAGCTCCCAATAGTCTCCGGGAATTTGCGAGATGTGCACCAAGCCATCGATGGGCATTTCCTTCAACTGGACGAATAAGCCGAATTCCAGCGCGCTCGAAATCGTCGCATCGAAGGTCTCGCCGATACGCGGCTGCATGTACAGACACTTGAGATATCCCATGACATCGCGCGATGCATCGTCGGCACGCCGCTCGCGCTGCGAACTCTCAGCGCCGAGCACCTGCAGCTCCGCCGCCGTATAGCGATGTCCCGACGGCGACTGCGGCAGCACCGCGGCCTTGATGGCCCGGTGCACCAGCAGGTCGGGGTAGCGGCGAATGGGCGAGGTGAAATGCGCGTACTCCTCGAGTGCGAGACCGAAATGCCCGATGTTGGTTTGCTGATACACCGCCTGCGCGAGAGATCGGATGACCAACCCTTCGAGCAGCAGTCCGTCGGGCCGCGAGGTCAGGCGTTCGACCAGTTGCCGAAACTCGCGCGGTGTCGGCTTCTCGGAGAACTGCGCGTTGACCTGCAGCGCGGTCAACACCTTCTGCAGCTCAGTGACACGCTTATCCTCCGGTTGGCCGTGTACCCGGTACAGACCTTTGGATTTCGAGGAGCGCAGCGCCACCGCGGCTTCCACATTGGCGGCGATCATGCACTCCTCGATCAGGCGATGCGCGTCGTTGCGCGTGACGGCATAAAATCCCTCGATGGTGCCCTTCTCGCCGATGCGCGCCTTGACCTCGCCGCCGCGGAAATCCAACGCGCCGCGCGCATCGCGCGCATGCTTGAGTGCGCCGTACACGGCATTCAGAGTTTGCAGCGATGTGCCCACGGCCGGCGCCACATCGCGCGCATGCTTCTTGGGATCTTGCAGATAGCTCCACGCCTGATCGTAGGTCAGGCGCGCGTGCGAGATGATGACCGCCTCGTAGAATCGCGACTTGCTCAATTTGCCGGTCTTGCTCACATGCATGTCGCAGACGAATGCCAATCGCTCCACGCGCGGCATGAGCGAGCAGAGATGATTCGACAGATTTTCCGGCAGCATGGGTATGACCCGATCCGGAAAGTACACCGAGGTGGCACGCGCCCGCGCTTCCAAGTCCAGCGGCGTGCCGTAGCGCACGTAATTGCTGACGTCCGCGATCGCGACAATCAAGCGCCAACCGCCGCCGGCTTGCGCCTCGGCGTACACGGCGTCGTCGAAATCGCGCGCATCCTCGCCATCGATGGTCACGAGCGGCAGATCGCGCAAGTCGACGCGCCCTTCTATATCGTCGGCCGATACGTCCGGAGGAAAGCGATTTGCCTGCTCCAAAACATCGGGCGGAAATTCCTGCGGCAGGTCGTGTCTTAGGATGGCAAACCGCGCCGCGAGATCGGAGGGCCGCAGGTCATTGAGCACCTCGACGATGCGCCCCTGTGCCGGGGATTCGCCTTGCGGACGCTTGGTCACCTCGACGATGACCTCGTCGCCTTCGCGCGCGCCGTGCCGGTCACTTAACGGCACGTCAACCGAGTACCAATGACCCGGATCTTCCGGCTCAACGCTGCCGCGGCTCGCGCTGGCATGCCAGACTCCGCCAATCAGCGCCGGCGCATCGCCGATGCGCTCGATCAGTCGCGCAATGCGCCGGCCGCGCTCGTTCATGCCGACGGCAAGCACCTCGACGCGATCGTTGTGCATCAGGGTCGCGGTGTCGGCCCGCGCCAATACCAGGGGCGCCGAGCCGTCATCCGGTATCACCAGCACATCGCCGTTCGCACGGCCGCGAACCCGCCCCGCGACGCGCTCGCCATCACCCGCGATCGCGAATCCATTGGGTCCTTCGATGGCCTGGCCATCTCGCACCATGGCACCCAAGCGCTTGACGAGCGCTTGACGTTGGGCATCGGTGCTCATCCCCAATCGCTTGGCGAGCCGCGCTGCGCTCAAAGGTTCCGGCGCCTCACGCAAGTGCTTCAGCAGCAATTCGCGGCTCGCAATCGGATCGGCGTAGCGCGACTTTTCAAGCTCTAGATTCGGATCCTCGCCGCGCCAGTTGGCGGCGGGTTTTGCAGTGCGGGGGGTTTTGGGGCCCGGTGGGCCGCTCGATCCGCGTCGTGTCATGGGGTATTAAAAGTGGGATTCAAACAATGCATTCTCGAGACCTGTAAGGTGGGGGCAAATCTCCGGTTTCCACCTTGCGTGGATGGGATTTACCGATGCAGATTATCAGTTTTGCGCTTCGGCCGGAGTAAATTGGCGCCGCGGTCGCCCGTTATGCCTGCACTCGCGTCTCTGTGGCCCCGAAGAATGTACGGCAGTGGGCCGCAAATTCCAGTGCCATCGGGCTCAATTGGCGGCTGGCCAGGGTCGCGAGCACCAGTCGGCTATTGCTCACCGCGACACTCAAGGGACGGGCGACCAGCGCACGTCCATCGTAGGTCATGTTATTCGCCGGCTTGGTGGCCAGGATGCTGTAGCCGAGCCCATGCCCGACGAAGCCGCGTACCATTTCCAGGGATTTGGTGCGAAACCCGATCGTGGGTTCGAGGCCGCGGTTTCTAAAAAGAGATAAAAAGTATTCGCGGCTCGGTTCCAAATCCAGTAGCGCCATCGGTTCGCGCACCAAATCTTCGAGCGCAATGCTGGCGGCAAGGCTGAGCGGATGGCCCTCGGGCAAAAGGACATAGGGACTCAATTCCGCCAGGGGCGTGACGTTTAAATCGCTGCTCAGGTTGAAATCGTAGAGCAGCGCGACCTCGACATCATTGCGCCGCAGACTCGCAATCAGGTGCTCTTGATCGGACTCCAGCAGCGTCAGGGCGATGCCGGGATGCAGCTTCGTCAGCCGCGCGACCAGCGCCGGAACGACGAAAGGCGCAAACACTTGATAGCAGCCCAAGGTCAGCGCCAACTTCGTCGCGGCGCTTCTCGCCGTGCGCCGTTGATGAAAGCGGCGCGGCACGCCGTAGGCGCGATTCGCATAGATCAGCGGCGCCCCGGTGCCGGCGACGTGGATATCCTGGACCGAGCCGAACACCACAAAATGCGATCCGACGCGTTCGCTGGCGGTGACGCGGCAGTCGAATGCCACCAAGGCATCGAGGACGCGCGGCGCTCCCGTCACTTGAGTGGTCCATTCGGTGCAGTCAAACTTCGCGGCGCCGCGAGCCGCGCTGCGGCCCGCAAAATTATCGGAGATGTGCGCTTGGTCGTCGCGCAGCACATTGACGCAGAAGACGCCGTTCTCGAGCACCGCGGCGGCCACCGCGCTGCGATGGTGAATGCAGACGAGTAGCGTGGGCTGCGGGGTATCGGCCGAGACCGACACCATCGCGGATACCGTGACGCCATGGCGGCCCGCGGCGCCGTCGGTGGTGACCACATTGACGGTGCACGCGGCGTGGCTCATGCCGTGCAAGAATCGCTGCCTTAAGCCGGAATCAATCTCGGTGGGTTGCGCGCCGGCTTTCTTGTCGCTCATTCGCCTTATTTGCTCGCTCTGACACCCCGCCGTCGAGTTTAGCATGGGGGGATCGACCCCCTTTGGGCGCCTACGAGACTGTAGATTGACAAGCACCAACCCAGTGCGTACATTTCTGCGCCTCGCGTGAGGCGGACCCATCTTGCCCAGGTGGCGGAACTGGTAGACGCGCTGGTTTCAGGTACCAGTGGAGCAATTCGTGGAGGTTCGAGTCCTCTCCTGGGCACCACCGCACTAACTGGATTCGATATACCGGTGAGTGAGCGCCAATACGACCTCGTTTTGTACGGAGCCTCCGGATTCACCGGTAGGCAGACGGTCGAGTATTGCCAGCAATTCGCTCCAGCGGGCTTATCCTGGGCAATTGCAGGACGAAATCGCGCCAAGCTCGATAGTGTCAATTTGGCGGGCGCGGATGTGCTGCTCGCCGATGCCCAAGACGATAATGCGCTGGATAGTCTGGCGCGACAGACCCGGGTCATTGCCAGCACCGCCGGACCTTTTGGTCTTTACGGCACAAAACTGGTTGAGGCCTGCGTGCGCAACCGTACTCATTACTGCGATATCACGGGCGAGACCCCTTGGATCCGTCAGCAGATCGATCGGCATCACGCGCAGGCTGCTGCCGACGGCACGCGCATCGTGCCCGGCTGCGGTTTCGATTCGATCCCGTCGGATTTCGGGGCCTGGCTCACTTTCCGGCACATGCATGACGTGCTGCACTCGGAATGCAAAAGCATATCCGCCTATTTTCGGGTCGGCGGCGGCATTAATGGCGGAACGCTGGCGTCGTTGTTTCATATGCTGGAAACGAATCAACTTGCTGTTTCGCGGGATCCCTTTCTATTGGACCCTGATCCGGTTGCGCATACGGCGGAGGAACGCGGCCGCAACGCGGACCCCACCGGCGTTCGCTTCGATGCATCCCTCGAAAAATGGGTGGCTCCGTTTCTCATGGGATCGATCAACACGCGGGTCGTGCGCCGCACGCAAGCACTCCTCGGTATCCGTTTTGATTATCAGGAATATTCCAAGTACGGCAGTTCCAGAACCGCACGCACCGTGATGATTGGCGGCAAAGTGTTCGAATCGATTGCGGCGTCGGGATTCGGACGCCGGATTCTCAAGCGACTGCTGCCGAAACCGGGCGAGGGACCATCGGAAAAGGTCATGAACGAGGGCTTCTTCGAATGCGAGCTAATTGCCTCGGATAAGAACGGCGGCCGCGTGCGCGGAGTTTTCAAAGGACAGGGCGATGCAGGGAACCGCATCACGGTGAAATGTTTGTGTGAGTCCGCGTTCCTGTTGGCGGACCTAAGAAACGGGAACACGGAGGTCAAGCCGTTCGCCGGCGGCGGCGTGCTGACGCCCGTGACCGGACTGGGAGAAGACCTGGTTGCGCGTTTGGCAAAGGCCGGAATCACGTTCGATATCGTCCAGCCCTAATAGCTGCAGCGCTTTGACTTGGCCGCGGCATGTGGCGCCGCCCCAATCTACTGACGCGTGGCGCGACGAATCCCTGAGGTCGTCAAGAACTTCTCATCCGCGACGCGCACCAGATCGCGCCCTTCATTCTTCGCCAAATAGAGTGCGGCATCGGCGCGCGCGATGAGTTCATCCAGCGAGCGCACCTGCTTCTCGCGTACCGCAAGCCCCGCGCTCAGGCTGACGCGCAGACCCGCGCCCGATGGCGGTAAATTGATGGCGAATACCAGTGTGCGCAGCCGTTCGAGCGTCGCCATCGCGACGTCGCAGGTTGCGTCCGGCATGATCAACAGGAATTCCTCCCCGCCCCAGCGGCCGAGAACATCGCTGTCCCGAACCGACTCG
>Ga0209330_1000212_pt1 | contig 28405 bp, 25 predicted proteins | sample JacPinW_OM2H0_O3_FD_187969 | JGI IMG/M metagenome (GOLD analysis project Ga0209330, IMG submission 187969) | Forest soil microbial communities from Algoma, Ontario, Canada - Jack Pine, Ontario site 1_JW_OM2H0_O3 (SPAdes) (version 2) | ecosystem: Environmental > Terrestrial > Soil > Boreal...
CGGGGGCTGAGTTGCTAGCTGGAGCAGTGCTTGTGAAGAGCGAAGAGACTGCCGAACTTTGCTCGGCTGGACGGGCAAGAGTGCCCGTCCCCACCCGAGCACTTGTCTCCCCACGGTCTTTGCCTGGATCGACATCGCGGTAGGAGAACCAGACGTGATCGAATTCGATGCGGCCTGCTCCTTCGGGACGCTTAACAACCGGCGGTGAAACTACCTGCACCGGCGTGTCCAGCAGCTTGAAGATGCGCTCGCTGGCGGCCATAGCCGATTGTAGGATGTTGTATTTTTCGCTGAAGTCCATGATGGGGCGGAAAAAGCGCAACGCGTACTGGATGAACGCGACCAGCACACCCAACGACGCCACGGCGGGCACCAAACGAAATGCGACCAGCGTCTTCCAATTGAAACTCACGCCAACGCTGGTCACAGGAACGCTTCGCATCACGTCACCGCCGCCGAACCAGATAACGCAGGCAATCGCTATCGCAGAGAGAATCTCAACCACCGGGTAATAAACCGAGTAGGCCATGATCGCGTCCTTAAAGGCATCCATGTGACTGCGATTAATTTCTGAAAAGCGGTCGTAGGCTTTGCGCTCGCGATTGAAGAGCTGCAGCACCACCATCCCGCTGATGTGCTCTTGCAGATAAGAGTTGATGCGGGCAATGGCTACACGAATACGGCGGTAGGAATCGCGCACCCGGTCGCGGAAAATCTTTGTGGAATAAACGATGAAGGGCAGCACCGCAAAAGTGATTAGCGCCAGCCTCCAGTTCATGCACAGCATCACGCCGAGGATTCCAAAGAGCACAAAGATATCTTCGAAGATCGACACCACGCCGGAAGTGAACATCTCATTCAAAGCGTCCACGTCGGTGGTGACCCGCGTTACCAGGCGCCCGACAGGGTTCTGGTCGAAGAAGGCAACGTGCAGGCGCTGCAGATGCCGGAAGATCTGGCTGCGAAGATCGAACATCACTTTCTGACCAGTCCACTGCATGAAGTAGGTTTGCAGAAACTCAAGCAGAAAGCTAAAGACGAGCAGTCCAACATAAATCGCCGCGATCTGCGCAATGCCAGTGATGGCGCGCGGGCTGAGCCAACTCCAGAAACCCGTAGATAAGCCTTCGGCGGGAGCAAGATAGCGATCAATCGCCACCTTGGTGAGATATGGACCGAGAACGTCGGCGAAAGATTTCAGCACAATCGAAATCAGCGCAATCGCCACCTGCCAGCGGTATGGCCGGAGATACTTCAGCAGCCGCGCCATCAGGCGACTGTCGTAAGCTTTGCCTAATACTTCTTCTTCCTGCGACATTGATTCTTGACGATCCGTTTTCTAATGATAGTAAAACCGCGCCCATCGCGTTGCTAACAGGGTATCTCAAATAGATGGCGGCGGCGGATCGCAGGATGGAAAAGGTTGCCAGCCGGCCCAGATGGGATAATGGATTAGCATGCCCCTGGGGATTTACATTTCGGTGCCGTTCTGCCGCACCAAGTGCAGTTACTGCAATTTTGCCTCCGACGTATTTTCACGCGCCGTCTTCGACCGATACGTGGATCGGGTTTGCTCTGATATTGCCAGCGCGCCGCGGGTAGCGACCGAGATGGGCGGCCAGCTGGGACGCGAGGTGGATTCCATTTATCTGGGGGGTGGGACGCCGACCGTGCTCGCAGCCGCACAACTCGAACGAATCTTTACCAAAGTGCGATCGCAGTTTGACGTACAGGCCGGTGCAGAGGTCACGGTCGAGTGCGCTCCCGGCACGCTTACCGCGGCCACTCTGGAAAGTTTACCGGGCTGCGGTGTGAACCGCGTCAGCTTCGGAGTGCAATCGTTCGTCGACCAGGAAGCGGCGGCGGTCGGTCGAATGCACAAACGATCGACGGTGCTGGAGGACATCGCGCGACTGCGTGCTGCAGGAATTGCCAACATCAACATCGATCTCCTCGCCGGATTGCCGCACCAGACCGCCGAGAGCTGGCAATACTCATTGTCGGAAGCAATCGCGACCGGTGCGTCCCACGTGAGCGTCTACATGCTCGAGGTGGATGAAGAGTCGCGGCTGGGGCGGGAATTGCTGGCGGGCGGCACGCGCTATCACGCGCACTTTGTCCCCGATGAAGAGGCTGTGGCTGATTTCTATCTGGCAGCTTGTGACAAGCTCGGAGCGGCGGGGATTGCGCAGTACGAGATTTCCAACTTCGCCTGCGAAGGTTTCGACTCGCGACACAACTTGAAGTACTGGACACGGCAGCCTTACTTTGGCTTTGGCGTGGACGCGCATTCCATGCTGAACTCGACCACTCCGGAAAACGACGCGATGCGATTTGCGGCCTCTGACTCCCTGGAACAGTATATGAATGGCGGAGCTCTGCAACGAACCGCAGTCCCGCGACTGGCCGCTTTGGAGGAAAGTTTTTTCCTCGGGCTGCGGCTGAATCGCGGCGTAAACTTGGGCAAACTTGCGGCGAAATTTGGCGAAGCCGCCGTGAGAAACGCTCGCGGCGCGACAGCAGACTTAATCAGCCTGGGCCTCTTGGAGGAGAAGGGAGACTTGGTCTGGCTGACTTCTCGCGGGAGGTTGCTATCGAATGAAGTCTTCGAGCGCTTCCTTTTGGGGGACGAAGTGCTTCGCTGATTTCAGCTCGCATCGCGGCAGGTGCGTGCAATCCGTTTTCCAGCGAACCATACGGTCGGTTGGGCTGCACGCGCTCAGGGGTCGAACGTTCAATGCTGGCGCGGCCTCGCGCGCTCCCGCCGACAAATCTCCGCAGTAACTTTTCCCGGTTCGCCCGCTATGGTGTAATCGATAACAGTCCGCAGCGGTGGAGGAATCTTGGATTTTCAACTGAACGACGAGCAGCAACATTTGAAGAAAACCGTTCGTGAGTTCGCCGAGCGCGAGATTTTGCCTAATGTCATGACGTGGGACGAAGCTTGCGAGTTTCCGCTTGCTACCGTCAAAGAACTGGGCAAGCTTGGGCTGTTGGGAATAGTTTTTCCCGCAGAGTACGGTGGCGCGGGCATGGGCTATGTGGAATATGTCATAGCCATCGAAGAGTTGTCGCGTGTAGATGGGTCGGTCGGCATCATCATAGCCGCACACACTTCGCTTTGTTCCAACCATATCTTCCTTGCCGGCAATGAGGCGCAAAAGAAGAAGTATGTCAGCAAGCTGGCGACCGGCGAATTCATCGGTGCCTGGGGATTGACCGAGCCATCGTCGGGTTCGGATGCCGGGAGCGCGCGTATGACGGCGAAGCGCCGAGGAAACAACTGGGTGTTGAACGGGACCAAGACTTTTTGCACGAACGGTCATTATGCTGACGCGGTTGTGGTCATTGCTGTGACGGATCGCGCAGCCAACACGCACGGGCTTTCGGCCTTTATCGTCGACAAGGAAACGAAAGGATTCCGTCCCGGCAAGAAAGAGAACAAGCTGGGGTTGCGGGCCAGCGACACGGCGGAGATGATTTTCGAAGATTGTGTGGTTTCGGCAGAGAATTTGCTGGGCAAGGAAGGCGACGGCTTCATCGACGCAATGCGCGTGCTCGATGGCGGCCGCATCTCGATTGCTGCTTTGTCGCTGGGCATGGCGCAGGGCGCCTACGAGGCCGCTCTAAATTATTCCAAGGAACGGCGGCAGTTCGGCAAGGCAATTGGGGAGTTTCAGGCGATCCAGTGGAAGCTGGCCGATATGGCGACGGAGATTGACGCGGCGCGATTGCTCACTATGCGGGCGGCGTCGATGAAAGATGCGGGAATGAAAACGACGCTGGAGTCATCCATGGCGAAACTGTATGCCAGCGAAGTCGCCGTTAGGTGCGCCAATGAAGGCGTGCAGATTCATGGTGGCTACGGCTTCATCAAAGACTATCCGGCCGAGAAGTATTATCGTGACGTGAAGCTGTGCACAATCGGCGAAGGCACCAGCGAGATTCAGAGACTGGTGATAGCGCGGCAACTGCTCAGGGACTGATACGCCCGGTGGTGCGCTACTTTCATTTTGAGACTGGCGGGTAGCGTAAATGTTTGAAGGTCTGTTTCATGCGATTCACTGGCTGCTGATCGCGGTTGTAGGTTTCGTGGCAGGTTTCGTGGTGATCCTCCCATAAGTGCAGATTTTAAAGACGGCCGGTTTCAGATTTGGCTGTCCCTTCTGATACTGATTCCTCTGGTCAATCTGTGCGCACTTTACCCTGGTTTCGCGAGATGGCGGATGAATTCAAAGTAGCCACTCCCTTACTCCCAGCAGGTTTCTTCTTCCTCGTCTTCTGCTTTACACTGATCGGTTGAGTCAACAAATCCAAACATGGATTGAGCAGCTTCGCGCCGGCGATATTCGTGCGCTCTCTCGCGCCATTTCTACCGTGGAGAACCGCAAACCGGGATGGACCGAACTCCTGAAAGCTTTGTTTCCGCACAGCGGCAAGGCGCGCGTCCTGGGGCTGACCGGGCCGCCAGGAGCTGGGAAGAGCACGCTGGTCGATCAGTTGGCCCGCCACTACCGCAAAGAGAATTACACGGTAGGCATCATCGCAGTCGACCCGACCAGCCCTTACACCGGCGGCGCGATTCTTGGCGACCGCATCCGCATGCAGGAACATTTTTCTGATCCAGGGATTTATATTCGCAGCATGGCGACGCGCGGTTCGCTCGGCGGGCTGGCGCGCACGACGGCCGATGTAGCTACAGTGCTGGACGCTTCGGGGCGCGAGCTGATCATGATTGAGACGGTCGGAGTGGGCCAGGATGAGGTCGACATCGTGCGGCTGGCCGAAATCACCATTGTGATTTTAGTTCCAGGCATGGGCGATGATGTGCAGACCATCAAAGCCGGCATCATGGAGATTGCCGACATCTTCGTCATCAACAAAAGCGACCGTGACGGCGCTGATAATGTGGAGCGCGAGATTCGGACGCTGCAATCCCTCGCTGTGCGCCATGATGGATGGACTCCGCCGATCATCAAGACTGTTGCCAGCCACGGCCTGGGCATCAGGGAACTCGCGGGCGCCGTCTCGGACTACGAGGCGTACCTGCAGAAGGAAAATCTGGCGCTAAACAAGAGCGTCGAGAACTGGCAGGAGCGCCTCCTCCAAATGTTGCGAGATGCGCTCCTTGAAAAGGCTCGGGAGCAGATGAGCGATGGGGGCGTGGCCCAGTATGCGACCGAAGTAGCCGAGCACAAGCGCGATCCCTATACCCTGATTGAGGAGATTGCGGCGAACGTGGGGAAAAACTGATGGTGAAAATTGATCATCTTGGGATTGCGGTGAATTCTCTGTCTGCGGCGAAGACCATCTACGAGAAGCTGGGCCTGAGGGTCTCTTCCGAAGAAACCGTGGAGCAAGAGCAGGTGCGGGTGGTAATGGTTGCGGTGGGCGAGAGTCGATTGGAATTGCTGGAAGCGACGTCGGAAGATTCAACCATCGCGAAGTTTGTTGCCAAGCGGGGCGAAGGATTGCATCACCTGTGCTTGCGCGTGCCGGATTTGCCTGCGGCCGTTGAGCGTCTGAAGAAAGACGGCATGCGCTTAGTCTCGGACGAGATCAAAACTGGCGCTGGAGGGCATCAATACGTTTTTGTGCATCCGGCCAGCGCGGGTGGGGTACTGCTGGAGTTGGTCCAAGAATAGCTTCAAAGCTGACTGGCTGGGGATATCGCGCCGCACGTAAGCAATGTTTTTTCATGCTTTTTCTCGCCATTGATACTTCCGGCAAGCAGGGCAGCATCGCGGTAGCGCGAGCCGGGGATCGGTCTGGCGATGAGCCGGACGTGGAAGTGATCAAGATCGCGTCGCTAGTGGGTGGAACTTTTTCTGCGGAGCTTGTTCCGCAAATCGCCGCGTTGCTTTCGAGCGCTGGATTCAGCAAGGCAGACATCGGGGCCTTCGCTGTAGCCTCCGGACCGGGCTCGTTCACCGGCCTTCGTATCGGCCTCGCCGCAGTGAAGGCGCTCGCGGAAGTCCTGAACAAGCCGATCGCGGCAGTGTCGCTACTGGAAGTGTGCGTCTTCCTAAGCGGTTCTGAAGGCAAAGTGATGGCTGCCTTGGATGCTGGACGGGGGGATGTCTACGTGGGAGAGTGCGATGTCTCTACGCAAACCGCGCCGACGCTAAGAGAGCACATCTTGACCAGGAGCGAATTTCTTTCCCGGGCGCGAGGCTGGACAGTGGTGACTCCAGACTCGGGTCTTGCCGAGGCCGCGGTTGCGGCTGAGTTATCAATCTCACGGCTGGCGCCGATCTCGGCCGCTGACGTAGCACGCTTGGGCTGGCGCAAGATTTTATCCGGCGAGACGATTGCTCCTGAGCAGTTGGAGGCGAACTACATTCGCCGCACCGATGCCGAAATGCTTGAGAGAATCGGTTCTTAGCTTGCGCCTTCGACAGGCAAATCACGCCGATATCCCCGGGATGATCGAGCTCGAACATCAGAGCCCGGCCGCAGCTCATTGGTCTCGGCAGCAATACGAGAGCCTGTTCGCAAGCAGTGACCCTCAATTTTCCCGACGTTTTATCTTGGTAGTTGAGACGTCGTCCGAAAACCAGTCTGAGAAAGCCTCAAGCGAGCCGGGCCGGATTTTGGCATTCCTGGTGGCGCATGGAATTGACCAAGAATGGGAGCTAGAGAACATTGTTGTAGCAGAACAGTCGCGTCGGCACGGCATTGGAGCTCGCCTGATCAATGAGCTCATGCGTCTCACCCGCGCAAACGATGGCCGGAGAATGTTCCTTGAGGTTCGCGAATCGAATTACGTCGCTCGTGCCCTGTATCGGAAGATGGGATTTGCGGAAACCGGATCGCGCGTTGATTACTACTCCGATCCTTCCGAAGACGCAATAGTCTATCGTTTAAGCCTGTGAGGGGTTCTCAAAACGAGACTGCACCAAAAATATGGCATTGAACCAGTTTTGGGGCTGTGGTAGCTTGAGCCTAGAAATCCCCCAATGGAGGTCCGCCTGGATGCTGACTTCGAATGACGCTCTGCTGACCAATCATGATGAGTTCCGCAAGCTGGCTCAGGAGCATATGCAATATTCCACCCGTCTTGATTCTCTCACCCAAAAGCGTTATCTCAGCGAAGATGAAAAGCTGGAGGAAGTCCGGCTGAAGAAGCTTAAGCTGCGGCTCAAAGACCAGATGCAATCGATTGAGCGGCAGTACCGGCAGCAATTTGGCGCTCAGGTAGCTTAAGTTTTTTGCCACCAAGAAGCGGCTGCTACTGCAAAGGTCGTTCTGTATCTACACATGTTGTGTCTAGACATGGGCGCTGATCAGCGCCTTTCTTTGTTTGCGCCTCGGCCAAATTGAGACCTACTCGCTCGTCCCTGCTCTATAATTGGATTTACTCTCATGGTTCGTGACGGCTACTTTTACGCTCTCGGCCTGGCGGTTGCCGGCATCCTCGTGGGATGGTTCGCGGGTCCGGCCTGGGCTGTGGTGCCGTTGTTGCTCGCGTTGTTTTTCCTTTGGTTCTTTCGCGATCCGGAACGTACGATTCCAGGCTCGCCAGGCGCTATAGTTTCGCCCGCGGACGGAAAGGTCACGGACGTCTCATGGCTGACGGTTGGGGGAGAGAAAAAGACGCGTATCAGCATCTTCTTGAACGTCTTTGATGTGCATGTGAACCGTTCGCCGATCGCTGGAATCGTGCGCGAAGTGCGGTATCAGCGGGGAAAATTTCTGAACGCGATGGATGAAGCTTCGGCCGAGGAGAACGAGCAGAACATCGTCCGCGTAGAAGGGGATGGCCAAACGGTCATCTTCAAGCAAATCGCTGGATTGCTGGCGCGCAGAATTGTCTTCCATCCCAAAGTTGGCGACCGGCTCGAGCGCGGCCAACGGGTCGGTCTGATCAAATTTGGCTCGCGTACAGATGTACTGCTCGATTCGACGGCCAGCCTGCAGGTGAAGGTGGGCGACCGGGTTCGTGGCGGGGCAAGCATCCTGGCCTACCTGCAGCCTCAGGGCGAACTGGCAAGTGCAGGACGTCATTCTACGGACGACGGGGTACGCTGATGGACCTTCCCATTCCAAAACGTCCGCCGGGTGGTCGACGCCGAATGAGCAAGGGGATGTACATTCTCCCTTCGCTGTTCACGACAGGGAATATGGCGGCCGGCTTCTATGCCATTCTTGAAGTTGTTCACGCCAGTGCCCTAAACTCCTGGCATTTGGATAATGCCGCCAAAGCAATTGGATTCGCCGTGCTGTTTGACGGGCTGGATGGGCGAGTCGCCCGAATGACGGGCACGAGCAGCGACTTCGGCAAGGAACTGGACTCTCTGGCCGACGTGATCACGTTTGGGGTGGCTCCAGCGATGCTGGCTTGGACGTGGGGATTTCACCTGATGCCGCCGGTAGCGCTTACGGAGTGGAACATTAAGTTGACCCAGCTGGGGGCGATTGCCAGCTTCCTTTTTCTGATGGCCGGCGCCAGCCGGCTGGCCAGATTCAACATCACGACAAACGCGCAACCTTCCAATCCGGGACGGCCAGGGAAGAAATATTTTGTTGGCATGCCCATTCCGGCGGGTGCAGGAGTGATTGCCGCCGTGGTTCATTTTCAGTCAGGGTTTCCTCTCGACTCCTGGTACACGGCGATCACTTGGCTCGCGATGGTCGCCGCAGTGGGCTACCTGATGGTGAGTACCTGGCGGTTCTATAGTTTCAAAGACATTGATTTCAGCTCTCGTCACCCGTTTCGCCTGATCATTCTCTTTGGCGCGCTATTTGCCGGAATTTGGTTCTTCTCGAAGCCCGTGCTCTTCGCAGTCGCGCTGCTTTATACGTTCTCCGGGGTATTCTGGCGTTTACAGTGGATCCTTCGTCGCCGGAGCCAGCCTCCGCCACCGCCATACAAGGAGGCGTCTCAGACTTCATGAGTAGTCCGTCGAAAATTGTGGCGTCGCCCTATGCTTCCTCCGCACGCGGGCAGCTTTATCGCACTGCCATTGTGGGTGCCGGCACGCTCAAAGGGAAGGAAGTCGCAGAGATGCTCAGCGAGCGCAACTTTCCCGCGATTGATGTGCGTCTGCTCGACGATGACGAGTCGATCGGACAGCTCGAAGCCACAGGCGACGAGATCAACTTCATCCAGAGTGTGCGCGCCGAGCAATTCACCAACATGGATTTCACTTTCTTTGCCGCCGACGCCGAAACCACGCGCCAGAACTGGAAGCGCGCCCACGATGCCGGCAGTGCGATTATTGATCTTTCAGGCGCCCTCGAAGAGGAAGCGGGTGCCGATGTGCGTTCTCTCTGGGTGGAGCGCGAGCGCGGGCGGAAGTGGCAACCGGCGCTGCAGCCAGCTCCGTGCGTTGTGCCCCATCCCGCGGCTGTGGCTCTCGCCTTGCTCCTGCTGCGCGCGCGCCAAGCAAGCGCTGTTCGCGGCGCTGCTGTGACGGTTTTCGAACCAGCTTCCGAACAAGGGCAGAAGGGCATGGACGAGTTGCATCAACAAACTGTCAATCTATTGTCCTTCCAAACATTGCCCAAGGATCTGTTCGATACGCAAGTAGCGTTCAATATGCTGGCGCGCTACGGACAGAACTCGAAGTTGTCACTGGATTCGCTCGAGGCACGGGTTCACCGCCACTATCAGAAACTTGCGGGAGCGGATGCGCCCCAGCCCGCGCTGCTGGTGCTTCAGCCGCCAGTGTTTCATGGACACGCATTGAGCATTTTTTTGGAAATGGAGCAGCCAGTCAATCAGGAAAAATTGTCACAAGCCCTGACTGGAGATCACGTGACGCTGGCTGGATCCGAAGACGATTCGTACCCCAGCAACGTGAATACGGCGGGTCAGCCTAATGTTATGGTTTCTCTGAAGGCCGAACCATCGCGTCCCAATTCAATCTGGCTCTGGGCTGCGGTGGACAATTTGAGAGTCGCTGCCATCACCGCTGTGGAATGTGCTGAGAGCATGATCGCAACCCGACCGGTTGGGAAGATCCAATGAGATGGTGGTGCGCGGTATGCCTGGCGGTGCTGGCAGCCGGCTCTGGTTGCGGATACCATACCGCCGGAAGCGCTGTGCAGCTTCCGGAAAATGTTAAGACAATCGCGGTTCCCGCTTTCACGAATGTCACCACTACATATCGGATCGAACAGATGCTTACAGCGTCCGTGGTGCGCGAATTCACCACTCGTACGCACTATCACATCCTGAATGAACCTGGCGAAGCAGCCGACGCCACCCTGCGCGGCACCGTGATTTCCACCTCCGCGTCGCCCCTTACCTACAACTCCGCAACCGGCCAGGCCGCCAGTGTTTTAGTGGTGGTGAGTATGAAAGTTTCGCTCACAGACCGGCAGGGCAAAGTGCTCTACCAGAATCCTTCCTATTTGTTTCGCGAGCAGTATGAAGTTTCGCAGGACCTGGCCAGTTTTTTTGAGGAAAATTCTCCGGCCTACCGGCGGCTCTCCCAGGATTTTGCACGGACCCTGGTCTCTAACATTCTGGAGGGCTTCTAAATGCTAGAGTCTGTAGCGAAGCTTTTCCTGACGATGGAGGATTTCTGATGCGGGCGTTTGCCCAAGCGGAGCGGTTCGTCACCGAATTGGAATCGCGCAAGCTGCGTCCCGCTTACGTGTTCGTTGGCGATGAGGCTTTCTTTCGCAGACGATTCCGCCACGCAATCCTCGAGCACCTTGTTCCGGCCGATCTGCGTGACTTCGGTCTATTCGAATTCGACCTGGCAGAGAACGATCTTGCCGAAGTTCTCGACCGTGCCCGCACGCCCTCGCTGGTGGCGCCGTTTCAGGTATTTTTCGTGCGTGGGGTGAAGAATCTTTTTGGCCGCGGGTCCAACGAAGAAAAGCTCGCCGCCATCGAGGACTATTGTAAGAGCCCGAATCCCGATGCGCTCATTGTTTTCGTAGCCGACCACATCAGCATTCCCGCCGACGTCCGCCGCATGGAGATGCAGGACAAAGAACGCTACCAGCGCATCCGCGAAACCATGGGCCCGTACTGCGGCATCGTTGAGCTGGCGCGCGTGGAAGGAGGCGAAGCGGTGCGCTGGATCGCCGAATTCTGTGCCAGCCGCGCGATCCCCGTGAAGATTGACCCGGACGGCGCCCGCGAGCTGGTCGACGCGCTCGGCGGCGACATGATGATGATCTCCAATGAACTGGAGAAGCTCATGCTCTACGTCGGCGCCAAGAACCACATCACGCTGGGCGACGTCGAAACCATGGTGCTGGCCGCCAAGCAACGCTCGCTCTACGAATTGACTGACGCAATCTCCGCAAGAGATCGCGTGCGTGCGCTCGAAGTGCTCGATGCGATGCTGTTGTCAGGCGATGGCGAAGAAGCCTCCATTGGACATATCTACATGCTGGCCAGAACTTTCCGCCAGATGCTGGTGATTCTCGAGCGCAACGTGCGCGACCAGCGCATGCTCTGGGCCGCGCTGTGGCAGGGCTTTCGGGTGCCTCCATTCGCCGCGGACGACATCATCAAGCAAGCTCGCCGCTACAAATCCCGCCGCGACTTGACTCGCGCAATTCGCCTCGTGGCCAAGGCCGATTTGGCTCTGCGATCTAATCCTGTGAGCAAGCGGATGGTATTGGAACGTCTGGTGATGGACTTGACTACCGAGCCCAGGTTGGAAACCCCGGGATGGATGCAGGATCAGTTGCCGGAGTAGCTGCGGTCAGGCTCTCGTCTGCCGCTTGAATCGACACCAGGGCGCCTGTCCCCGCTGCCTCAATTGCACTAACGCCGCTGAGGTCCACAATAATGTCTCGCCCATAGTGATCAACGGCCGCGCACAAGAGAGTGGATTCTAGTCCCGTAAACGAGTCTGCCATAACAGCGCAGAGTCACCACGCTGTGAACTTTCACCGGTTATGCGCAACACCTGTTCGTCTCCTCGTGACAAAAGCCAGGAAAAGTATTCCTGCTTGCAAACGATCGGCATCATGACGAGTGTGCCGTCAGGAAGCGTGAGGCTCCTGTAAGCATTTGTATGGTTTCGGATTAAGGATCGTTATCAGGCGCAGGTCGAGGTCGGCAGTGAGTGGCTGAGTTTGTGAGCAGCCGGTATATTTGGATTAGGTAAACCAAGTGCGGCTGCAGATTGCTCAAATTGGGGAGGAAGTCTTGCGGGCGCCGGCCAATGAGCTGTCCCGCGAAGAGATACTCAGCACGAAAACGCAGGAATTGATTGAACACATGCGCGACACAATGCGCAATGCGCCCGGGGTTGGGCTGGCGGCGCCGCAAGTGGGTGTTGCCTTGCAGTTGGCTGTCATCGAGGACCGTGAGGAATACCACAGGAGGCTTTCTCCGGCGCAATTGTCGGAAAGGCAAAGGCAACCGATTTCATTTCACGTCATTATTAATCCTCGGATTGTTTCGGCGGACAACACCGGCCTCGAGTTCTTTGAGGGTTGCTTGAGTGTGACAGGCTATTCGGCGATTGTGCCGAGAGCGCGAGCGGTCACCGTGGAATACCTGAATGAGCACGCGGAAAGCAAAACGGTCGACGCGGTTGGCTGGTATGCGCGAATCTTGCAGCACGAGATCGATCACCTTGCCGGAGTGCTCTACGTGGATCGTATGCATACCCGCACGTTAACCACACTTGAGAATCTCGAACATTATTGGAAGGACCTGCCAACGTCCGATGTTCTTGCCAAACTAAAGTCCGGCCTCGGCAACCGTGGACGTCAGGGTTAAGTCTGACATCGACTGTGTTTCCCTTGGAACCACTACGCCAGCCAGATGTCGGATCGCCGCGATCCGTGCGCTAATCACATCCCCACGAAAACAGCCCAGGAGAAGGTAGCACTCCTGGTCGGAATATTTTTCCAGGATTGACATGACGAAGACAATCGCTCGAATGAATTGAGCCTTACGATGTCGGGATGAAGGGCTTTCGACTGGCGTGAGGTGGAAAAGCTATACGCTGCGCTTTCCAGCTCTCCGCAGAAAGACTCGCTCCCAGCGCGTAAGGATCAAGTGGCCTATGAAAAGCATCTAATCGCTTTTTAATAGGGACGAAACTGCCGGATGTAGGCAGCTCCCCTTTCAGGCCCATGCCGGCGTCCGAGGCGCTGCAACCTATCGAGATCATGCCGCCGATCTCAGGCGCCAGAACCTGGATGTTTGTGGATCGCTATAATCAAAACAGCCTGCTTCGGCGCCGAATGGGGCTGAGCTAGAGCGATAGTGCGCAGAAGGCTCAATGAGTGAGTTCCGGCCATGAGGCTTCGGCCTCGTGCCGATATTACCGACATCGCCACGCCCAGGGCATCAAGAAAACATGACGAAAGTCCACCAACATCCTCTTGAAAAGATCCTCGAACATCGCATCGCCATCATCGATGGAGCGATGGGCACGACCATCCGCACCTACGGCATGACGGAAGCTGACATCCGCGGGGAGCGCTTCAAGGACTCGAAGAAGGGCCTGCTGAACAACGGTGACCTCTTCTCGCTGACTAAGCCGGAGATGATCGGAGACATCCATCGCCGGTTTCTCGAGGCCGGAGCGGACATCATTGAGACGAACACCTTCGGTGCGACCAGCATTACCCAGAGCGAATTTTTTGTGGACGATCCGCGCGAGCACGGCGGTCGGAAGGATCCAGAGTTCTATCAGAAGATCATCGACGATCCGTTCCTTGGCAGCTTGGCTTGGGATATCAACGAGGAATCGGCGCGGCAGTGCCGGGAATGGGCCGATCGTGTCGGCAGCGCAACTTCGCGTCAGCGATTCGTAGCGGGGGCGATCGGGCCGCTGACCGTGTCTCTTTCGAACTCGCCCGATGCCGATGATCCTGGCTTCCGGGTGGTCACCTTCGATCAGGTTAAGACCGCCTACCTGCAGCAGGTGCGCGCCCTTATCGCGGGCGGCGCGGACCTACTTCTGGTCGAGACGATCTTCGACTCGCTGAACGCCAAGGCTGCACTCGTTGCTATCCGTGAAGTGTTCGATCAAAACGGCAAAGAGCTGCCGGTGATGATCTCGGCGGCGGTTGGGCGTGGCGGCGAGACGATGATCTCCGCGCAGACCACTGAGGCGTTCTGGAATGCGGTGCAACACGTGAAGCCGCTGTCGGTGGGGCTCAACTGCTCTCTCGGACCCGATCTGATGTATCCGTTCCTGGAGGAGCTCTCGGAAAAAGCCGACGTAGCGATCTCGTGCTACCCGAATGCTGGTTTGCCGAATCCCCTCTCGCAAACTGGCTTCGATCTGGGGCCGCAGGACATGGCCGGATACCTGGGCGATTTTGCACAGGCAGGGCTGATCAACATTGCCGGCGGCTGCTGCGGCAATACACCCGAGCACATCGCCGCTATCGCCAAAGCGCTCGAAGGCCAGCCTCCGCGAAAGCTGAGGACCACGCGTAATGGAAGACCCTACGCCCGCCTGAGCGAGAGCACGGCATGAGCGTAGCAGAAAGCGTGATCGCTCCGACGGAGACGAAGCCCCTCCGTCTTTCGGGATCGCAGCCGTTCACCCAGCAGCCCGGCGTCTACATCATGATCGGCGAGCGGACCAACGTGGCCGGTTCCCCTAAGTTCGCGAAGCTGATTAAGGAAGGCAAATACGAGAAAGCTGTAAGCGTTGCTCGGCAGCAAGTAGAGAATGGGGCGAATGTTCTCGACATCTGCATGGACGAGGGCATGATCGATGGCGTCGCCGCGATGACACGCTTCCTGCAGTTGCTCGGGAGTGAACCCGAGGTTGCCAAAGTGCCCTTCATGGTGGACTCCTCGAAATGGGAGGTTATCGAGGCAGGGCTCAAGTGCCTGCAGGGCAAGGGCATCGTCAACTCTATCTCGCTGAAAGAAGGCGAGGAAAAGTTTCGCCAGAACGCCGCTAAGGTTCTGAAGTACGGCGCGGCGGTGGTAGTAATGGCCTTCGACGAACGGGGCCAGGCCGCGACTTACGAGGACAAAATCCGCGTCTGCGAACGCGCCTACGGGATACTGGTCGACGAGGTCGGCTTTCCCCCCGAAGACATCATCTTCGATCCGAACATCCTTACCGTTGCGACGGGCATGGAGGAGCACAACAACTACGCAGTTGACTTCATCAATGCGACGCGCTGGATCAAGGCCAACCTGCCGCACGCGAAGGTCAGTGGCGGCGTCTCAAATATCTCGTTCAGCTTTCGAGGTAATAACAAGGTTCGGGAGGCCATGCACTCCGCGTTTCTTTATCACGCGATCGCGGCGGGCATGGACATGGGCATTGTCAACGCCGGTATGCTCGAGGTATATGAGGAGATTGAGCCAGAGCTCAAGGTGCTGGTCGAGGACGTGCTGCTTAACCGCCGTCCCGACGCGACCGAGCGCCTGGTGGAGCACGGTGAATCCCTCAAAGGGACAGGCACGGCGGCGAGTGAGAAGAAGGCGGAAGAATGGCGCAACGGTACGGTCGAAGAGCGTCTCTCTCACGCACTGGTGAAGGGCATCGACGCCTACATCGAGATCGACGCTGAGGAAGCCCGCATCAAGCTCGGCCGCCCTCTCTTGGTTATCGAAGGTCCGCTGATGGCCGGGATGAGTGTGGTCGGTGATCTGTTCGGGGCCGGCAAGATGTTCTTGCCCCAGGTGGTCAAATCTGCCCGCGTGATGAAGAAGGCGGTGGCGCACCTGACGCCGTTCATGGAGGCGGAGAAAGTTGCGATGGCTGCGGCTGGCCAAGTGGTCAAGGCGCAGGGAAAGATCGTACTCGCGACGGTCAAGGGTGACGTTCACGACATTGGCAAGAACATCGTCGGTGTTGTCCTCGCCTGCAATAACTACGAGGTCATCGACATGGGAGTGATGGTTCCCTGCGAAAAAATCCTCGAACGCGCCAAGCTCGAAAGGGCGGACATGATTGGCCTCAGCGGCTTGATCACACCGTCTCTCGACGAGATGGTGCACGTAGCCCGCGAGATGGAGCGTCAGGGCTTCAAGTTGCCGCTGCTCATCGGAGGGGCCACCACGAGCCGGGCGCACACCGCCGTCAAGATCGCGCCGCACTACAGCGAGCCCGTGGTACACGTCCTGGACGCGAGCCGTGCGGTGCCCGTGACGACCAGCCTTCTGAGTGACGAGGGTAAGTCGGCATTCGTCATGCAACTTCGTAGTGACTACGAGGCGGTTCGCAAGGCCCACTCCGCGCCTCGCCAGACGGTCGTTTCCCTCGAGGTCGCGCGCGCGAGGCGGACTCCGATCGAGTGGCGTGCCGAAGACCTTCCCGTGCCCGCCTTTACCGGTGTTCGCGCGCTGGACAACTTTCCCCTGGCGACGCTGCGCGAATTCATTGATTGGACACCGTTCTTCCACACCTGGGAGCTGAAGGGCGTTTACCCCCGCATTTTCGAGCACCCGGCGCACGGCGCGCAGGCGCGCCAAATTTTCGCCGAAGCCAACGCTCTTTTGGATGTCATCATTGAGAAGAACCTGATCACGGCGCGGGGCGTATACGGCTTCTTTCCCGCCAGCGCGGTGGGCGACGATGTCGAGTTGTACGCGGACGGCACGCGTAAAGAGGTTCTCGAACGGTTCCACTTCCTCCGCCAGCAATCAAACAAAGAAGGCAGCGAGCCATGCCGGTCGCTCGCCGACTTTATCGCGCCGAAGGAAACGGGATTGCCCGATCATATCGGTGCGTTCGCGGTAACCAGTGGGATCGGCTTGAAGGAGCTGTGCGACCGGTTCCGGGCGGAGAATGACGACTACAACGCGATCATGGCGGAGGCCGTCGCTGATCGCCTGGCAGAAGCCTTCGCCGAGTGCCTGCACAAGCGGGTGCGGGAAGAATGGAGTTACGGTCGTCAAGAAAATCTGAGCATCGCCGATCTCATCCAGGAGAAGTATCGTGGGATCAGACCGGCCGCGGGCTACCCGGCGTGCCCCGATCACACGGAGAAGGGCACACTCTGGCGATTGCTCGATGTGAAGGCGAATACCGGAATGCTGATTACTGAGTCGTTTGCGATGTGGCCCGGTTCGAGCGTGAGTGGACTCTACTTCGCACACCCGGAGTCGCGATATTTCAGCCTAGGCAGCATCGACCGCGATCAGGTCGAGGACTATCACAAACGCAAAGGGATGAGCATGGCGGAAGTCGAACGATGGCTAGGTCAAAATCTGAACTACGACCCTCCGGAACAGCAAGCTGATCCTGTGGCCGCGAGTAGCCAGCTGAACTCCTAGGAATTCGCTCTTAATAGCAAAGGCCGGGAGAGCGGTATGGACCATGGTCTTGACTAAAACTCAAAGATAAACTCAAAGATAAAAGGAAACGATTTGGCGATTCTGGTAGTCGGCGGTGCGGGATATATCGGATGCCATGCGGCGCGCGCTTTGCAACGCCACGGGTACGAAGCAATTGTCTACGACAATCTATCGCGTGGCCATGCTTTTCTGGCCGATGGCTTTGAGTTGGTGAAAGCTGACATCGTCGATGGCGAGCAGCTAGCTCGAGTTATGCGCCGCGTGAATGCGGTGATGCACTTCGCGGCACATTCCCAGGTGGGTGAATCCGTGCAGAATCCTCGAATATATTTTCAAAATAACGCAGAGGCGGGGGTGATGCTGCTCAACGCGGCATTGGACGCGGGGGTGCGACGTTTTGTTTTTTCGTCGACTTGTGCGGTGTATGGATTACCCGCAAAGCTTCCGATCACGGAAGATACCCCGCGACAGCCGGTGAATCCCTACGGGACCTCCAAGCTTTTCTTCGAGAATGCGCTCGAAGCTTACGATCGGGCATACGGATTGCGTTACGTGAGCCTGCGGTACTTTAATGCCGCAGGAGCCGACGACAGCGGAGAAATCGGAGAGCTCCATGATCCAGAAACGCATCTGATTCCCGCTGCATTAAAAGCCGTGACTCGCGAACGAGAAGAACTGGAATTGTTTGGCTCCGACTATCCGACCCCCGATGGAACTTGTGTTCGCGACTACGTTCACGTGAACGACCTGGCCTATGCTCACGTACTTGCGCTCAAGCACATTGAGGCAGGGAAGAGTTCCGCCGCTTTGAACCTTGGCACTGGCACGGGCTGCTCCGTTAAAGAAGTGATTACGATGGTGGAAGAAGTGACAGGTTCGAAAGTGCCGCGACGCATGGCGCCGCGTCGACCGGGAGATCCTCCGACGCTGGTGGCCGATCCCTCGCGCGCACAGGCCGTATTGCAATGGAAAGCAACGCGCTCGCTCAGAGAGATTGTGGAAACCGCATGGCAATGGGAGCAAGGTGGCCGCCGGAAGGCGCGTAACCCTTAGCTGTGCGGGCTTCCGTGACTTGCGCGCAAAACCGTTACAATTCAGACGTTGCCGCAACCGCCGATGGAAGCGGCGGCGGTAGTGGCGAAACGGAGAAAACCAAGAATGGGAAACAATCTTTCGGGCAAGAAAGTCGCGGTGCTCGGTGCGGGCAAGATGGGAGGTATTTTGCTTCAAGCCCTGCTGAAGAATGGCCTGCTTGCACCAGAATTGACGACGGCGACAGTCGCCCACGAGGAACGCGCCCGCGCGCTGAGCACGAAATTGGGCCTACCGGTAGGGACGAATAATTTGCAGGCCGCCAAAGACGCTGACATCATCCTGATTGGCGTGAAGCCGCAGGTAGTCGAAGAAGTTGCCGCCGAACTCCGCGGCCATATTTCCCCTCGGCAGTTGATCATCTCGGTGGCTGCGTCAGTTCCTAACAGCCTGATTGAGAAGACCCTGGACGCCCCTGTGCCCGTGATCCGCGCCATGCCCAATACTCCGTGTCTGTTGTGCTGCGGTATGACCGCCCTGGCCAAAGGAAAATATGCGGAAGCCCGCCACGTGGAGACCGCGACTACCATGTTCGACGTGGTGGGGCGAACTGTAGTCGTGGACGAAAAACATATGGATGCTGTGACGGGACTTTCCGCCAGCGGCCCGGCTTACATCTACATTATTATTGAATCGCTCGCGGAAGCGGGTGTGAAAGTGGGGCTGCCACGGGATATTGCGACCTTGCTGGCAGCGCAAACTACCATGGGGGCGGCGCGGGTTGTTCTTGAGACCGGAGACCATCCGGCGCTGTTGAAAGATGCTGTTACCACCCCCGCCGGCTGCACCGTCGATGGCATTATGGAACTGGAGGAAGGAAAGTTGCGCGTGACGCTGATCAAGGCGGTGGTAAAGGCGACGCAACGTGCGAAAGAGCTGGCCTTTAGTGGATGATATCCTGCGCTTTGGCCTCCGAGTCTAGAGTTTCTCCCTAAGGATGTGTATAGATATAGAGCAGTATTCCCCTCGTGTATCTGTCTCAGAATCAGTTGTGGTTCCTGCATGGTCCCGAATCGTTTGCGCCCGGATTATGGGCGATCGGTGCGCGTCTTATTGGGTGATAGGCAACCATAATAGCCGCGGGGATGGAAAGCGTTGCGGAGGTTGACCGTGCCACGCCGGCGCTATTGCAGGCCTAATCCGGTCGCAGCCGTGTCCACGATGGTGCGCCCAATCATCAGCGAAGCGGTCGCCGCCGGGGACGGAACATTCAGCACATGCAGCATTCTGCCTGACGGAACGAACTGAAAATCGTCTACCAAAGCTCCCTGGCGCGTTACTGCCTGGGCGCGAACCCCGGCACCGCCAGGAATCAGATCCGCCTTGTGAACCTCAGGAACCAGGCGCTGCAAGGCGTGAACGAACGCCGATTTTGAAAAAGATCGATGAAATTCGTCCAGCCCGCTCCGCCAATTCTTCGCACCCATCCGCCAGAATCCTGGAAAGGCCAGCGATGTCACCAGATCGCGGAGGTTGAAATCCGTGCGCCGGTATCCTTCGCGACGAAAAGCGAGAACTGCGTTAGGTCCGGCATCCACGCTGCCGTTTATGCGACGCGTGAAGTGAACTCCGAGAAATGGAAATCGGGGATCGGGCACGGGATAGATGAGCCCTCGCACCAGTGACGAGCGCTCAGGGATGAGGTCATAATACTCTCCGCGAAAAGGAACGATCATCACCTGCGGATCGTCGCCGGCCATGCGGCTGATGCGATCGCTGAAGAGTCCGGCACAGTTGATGAGCGATGTCGCGGAAAATGCACCGCCGTTCGTTTCGACCACAATCTCATCCGCTGTCCGCTTGAGAGCGAGTACGGCGTGGGAGGTGAGAATCGTTCCACCACGGTTACTGATGAGTTCCGCATATTTGTCGCAAACAGCAGCGTAGTCGGTTATTCCGGTTGAGGGGACCACCAGGGCGCGCAAGCCGGTGGCGTGAGGCTCGAACTGGTGCAGTTCTTCCGGCCCGATGGATTGCAGTCCCGTCAGTCCATTCGCTTCGCCACGTCGTCGCAATTCTTCCAGACGCGGGAATTCTTCTTCTTGCGTGGCCACAATCACTTTGCCGCAGATTTGGTGAGGGATGTTGTGTTCGCGGCAGAATTCCACCATCGCGGCGGCGCCGGTCACGCATAATTTCGCCTTCAGCGATCCCGGCTTGTAGTAAACCCCAGAATGAATGACGCCGCTGTTGTGGCCGCTCTGATGGCGGCCTACGTGATTTTCCTTCTCCAGCAGCAGGAGCCGTGCGCGGGGAAATCGTTGTGTAATTTCAAGGGCCACGGCCAGGCCGACGATTCCGCCGCCGACGATGATGACGTTGTAGCGTGCATCAATCATGGTCTGCGATGGCCCGTGTACGCGTTCTCGAACGGCCCGTTTTTCGGCATCTTCGCGAGTTGACAATACTAGTTCACGCCGAGGTTTATAGCAGAGGCTTGCTGAGCCCGCGTCCCCGACGTGCCAGTCACCGTAATTGTATAGGTACCGGGTTGGGCTCCTGGTTGCTGGCCGCCACCTCCACCTCCACCACCACCTCCTCCTCCACCAGTACCTCCACCCCATTAGTTCCGGACTTTCCTCGTTTTTGCTTTGCTAGGAATCGAGGAAGAAAATGGAGACAGAGGCAGCGTAATCTATCCACGCCATTGTAAATAAAGGCTTTACAAATGCGGCAAATCCGTCTTCTACCGGTTTGATTTGCCACCGGCACGGGAATCACGCGCGCAGGAAAGCCCCACAGCGATGGGGTCGAGGAGAAAGGGCAGTCGTAATCCTCAAAACAGAGAAGTTCAGCAGTGACCTCGCGGTGCCTGTACAATCTCCACGGATTCTCGTTTCCACTGAGAGTTCAAGTGGCAAGACCGATGGCGATCGATTGGCAGGCGTTCCGGCTCACCATAGAATTGGCGCTGGTGGTGTCGGCTATCCTTTTGATGGCGGGTCTACCGCTGGCTTACTGGATCGCTTTCTCGCGCTGGAAGTGGAAATTTCTCGTGGAAGCGCTGGTTGCCTTGCCAATTGTGTTGCCGCCGACAGTGCTCGGGTTTTACGTGCTCGTCGCACTCGGGTCCTTGAGTCCCCTGGGACGCGGGTGGCAATCTCTGACCGGCCACACTCTAGCGTTCACTTTCACAGGCCTGGTGATCGGTTCCATCCTATATAGTCTGCCGTTTGCGGTACAGCCGTTCGCGGCTTCTTTTTCTTCGGTAGATCGGAAACTGCTGGCAGCCTCGGCTACGCTCGGAGCTTCGCCGTTACGCACCTTCTTCCGCGTAATCGTTCCGCTCTCCATGCCCGGACTGGTGACGGGCGTGGCTCTGGCATTCGCTCACACCATGGGCGAGTTCGGGGTGGTGCTGATGGTGGGAGGCAACATCCCGGGCGTGACGCGCACCATCTCCATTAGTGTTTATGACCAGGTGCAGGCCTCCAACTACGCTGGCGCAAATGCCATGGCGGTGCTCCTGCTGATCTTCTGCTTTGGGGTGCTGATGGTGGTTTACGGCCTGAACCGCAGAGTGCCGACTCAAAGATTATGGCTCCTGGGCCCGATCAAATAAGCGAATCTTCGATGTCGTCGCCGGTGGAATCTAAAACCGCAAATCAAACCCTGAGTGCCCGCATTCGTAAAACTTTGTCTTCCACGGAGCGTGAGTTTTCTCTCGCTGTGGAGTTCAGCGCCGCGTCCGGATTCACGATACTGTTCGGTCCGTCGGGATCCGGAAAGTCCACTCTGCTCGATTGCGTAGCTGGATTGGCGACTCCCGAGGCAGGGCGAATCGCCGCGGGTGGACGAATTCTGTTCGACGCAAACACTCGCACGAATCTTCCGGTCGCCAGGCGCGGGATCGGCTATGTCCTGCAAGATCTCGCATTATTTCCGCATTTGACCGTCGAGCAGAACACGGAGTATGGGCTCGCTCATCTTCGGCAGTCCGAGCGAAAGCAGCGCTCCGCTGAGATATTACGGGAATTTGGGATCGATCATCTGCGGGAGCGGCGCCCGGCTGAAATCTCAGGAGGAGAACGCCAGCGCGTGGCTCTGGCCCGGTCTCTCGTGACCGAGCCATGCATACTCCTGCTCGACGAGCCTCTTGCGGCTCTGGACGCGCCCACCAAGGCGAAGATTCTCGATGATTTACGCCGCTGGAATCAGGCGCATCGCATCCCCATTCTGTACGTGACGCACAGCCGCGATGAAGTAGTGGCCTTGGGTGAACGGGTAATTGTGCTGGATGAAGGCCGCATCGTCGCGCAAGGAACGCCGCACGAGGTATTGCGAGCTCCGCTTCAGGAAACAGTGGCGCAGTTAGCCGGCTTTGAAAATATCTTCGACGCCACGGTTTGGTTGGTGCACGAGGATCGCGGCACGATGACCTGTCGGCTGCCCGGCACCAAGCCTGAATGTTTTGTCCTGCTGGAGACACCTCTGATTCGGGCCGAAGCAGGCTCGCGGATACGCGTGGGAGTGCGCGCGGGCGATATTTTGTTAGCCATCGGAAAGCCCGTTGGACTCAGCGCCCGTAACGTGATTCCCGGGCGGTTAGTCTCTTTGGAGAGGAGAGACATGATCATTTCCGCGCGCGTCGATTGCGGCGTGGAAATGGATGTTTACCTTACGCTCGCGGCACGCGATGCCCTGCAGCTTGAAACGGGTCGCGCAGTTTGGCTGGTTATCAAGACGTACTCCTGTCATCTTATGCAGCGCTGAGTACGGACGTTTTTCATCAAGATGGCATTGCATTGACATTTTGTTAACAATTTATTTGTGCATGGCCTGTACAGTCACGTTGTCACGCTCAGTCCAAAAGGAAGATTCATGAACCGTTCGGCGAAATTGGCAGGGTCGCGAGTGGTTATTTTGTGTTGCCGGGCAGAGATGGTACGGTGTAGGGCATCAACGATGCAGTGTTGAGCGCTATCGGGAAATAGGTAGGAAAGAAAGAGCCTGAGACTCTAATTCCGAGGGCGGGGTCCGCGCTTCTTCGATCTTCTCCATCTCGATCACCGCGATCCGCTGTCCCCGCCGCTGTTCCGAAAATACGACGTGACCTCCGAGAATTTGCGCGACGGCGGCGGTCGGCACGTCGCGATGAAAGCCAAAAAAACGAGTTTTCCATTGTGTCCATATGCGCCAGCGGTCCCACCGCGCAGAGCCGGGTTCGTATTTGGTCGAGAAAATCAAGGCGACCTCATAGTTTGAACGAAACTCGGCCGCGGAAAGCACTTCGTTCAGAGAGAAATCCTCGATGCGTACCACGCTCATTGGCCGAGTCATATAGCCGAGCCAGGGGCGCGTTAGTTCGTCCGAGGCGGGCCACGCCGTCAGCACCCGGGCCATAGGATAACGGGCCTCCAGAAACCGCTCGCCATCCTCATGCAACACAATGTAATCGCGGTAGGCGAGATTATCCTCCGGCGAAAATCCATAGGGAGGATTCCAGAACCACGCCACCACAAAAGCCAGGGCAACGAACGCAACCGCAGCGGACCAGAATTTCACTCTGCGCCATAGGGTGGAGACCGACAAGATGATCACAAGTGGAACCGCCGGGAGCATATAGCGAGCCAGCACGGCGCCGCCGATCAACGACATTGCCACCGAATAGGTGAGAACAACGACATAGAAAACCATTTGCACTGGAATACTGATGCGAGTACGTTCCGACGTTGAATCATGTAAAGGCGGGAGCATCCACATTGCAAGTAACATCCCCGACGTCAAAACCCATAAGTGGAGATAGCCGCTGATCTGCCAGAGCCGCATGGCCAGCGCCAGAACGAAGCGAACGGGACTGAGCGTCGCGGCCACGTTGTAGCGGAAGAACTCGGGATTGCCGAAGACATATCCCGTGTGCTCATAGTGGTAGCCATACCAGAGCGCGAGCGGCAGTGCCGGGATGAGCAGTGAGACGATGCGCTGCGCCGAGCCGACGTTCTGTGCCCGATCACTGCTCGCTACATTGCTGGTCAGCCACAGCTTCCGAAATGAACTCTTACGTCCCTGAAGGCCGATGATCTCCCAACCGGCGAGTGCAATCGGGACGAGAATCGCCGTCTCCTTTGTTAATGCCGCGAGGGAAAACCACAGGATGGTTGCGATGGGTTGTCCATCCACGTAGGCTGCAAGGCCAAAGAATATGAGCCCCGAAGCGGCCAGGTCCACCTGTGCCAGAGAGCTTTGCGTGAAGAATACAGGATACACCGCCGTGCACAACGTGGCCGCAATCGCCACGCGCGTGTTAGCGACACATTCGGCCAGGCGAAATATTCCCAGCAATGAGAAAGCCGCCAGGACCAGCATGGCCGTCCTGGTGACCAAAGGTGCGTAACCCACCACCTTCCACCAGAATGCCAGCCAGACCATTACCAGCGGGGGATGCGCGTTCGAGCCTGTGGAATGCGGAATGATACTTCCGCTGAGCAGGATATCGCGGGCAGCTGGAACGTAATAGCCGGCTTCGTCCCAGAAGTAAGGCAGCCGCAAGAGAGGTAAGTGCAGCAGAAAAACAAACGCAAAGATAATCGCGAACACCAGAGCTGGGTACGTGCGCGACCATTGCGTTGGAACGCTTTGGCCCCGCCGGTAATCTGTCAGAATGTTCCCCCTGCCAGTGCCTGGGCGGAAGCAGTCGCCCTGTCCGAAAATTATCCGAACAATGAAATAAATGATTGGCGCGGTGCGGTCTCACGTATCTTGCCCCAACCTGTGCCGATGCGCGGCGTCGCGAACCGACCGAAGAAATGCTTAGTGCACCTGGCCCCCGGGACTCATGCGCGGGTCAAGTTTGATTTCTCCGAAGGCGGTTTCGTACCCGGAAACATTCTGCTGCAGGAGTCCGAGCAGGGCCTTCGCCTGCTGCGGGCTGAGGTAAATGCCTTGGAAGTTCCGGATCTCGACTTGAGTTTCGCTTTGCTGTTGTACGGTGCCAAAAACGAGGAAAAAGTCCCAGACATTCACTCGCATCTGCACGCTATTGGCATAGGCTTCCCGATAATCGGGGGCATTGATCAGCTTGACATTGGGTTGTGGCGGAGCGCTCATAAGCAAGCAGTGTAATGACATTGGAGCCATAAAGGGAAGACGGCGAGTTTGCATCCCTACAATACCGGCCGCTTCGCTGAATCGGCATCCTGGCCGTAATGATCCTGACAAAAAGTGTCAGACGGGCTGCTGGTTTCTGGCGAATTGCGCTCTGGCCGAGTGTCACGAAAGGTCATGGCCGTAAGCTACTTTGCTGAAATCAAAGGGCTTGTAGGATGTCAATACGGGTGTCGACTGGCGCTCGAAATGCGACACTTGGAACGTTGCAAAATTGATTCTGCGAGTTCTTTATGACCCATAAGCCTGAAGAAGCGGCGGCCATCGAAGAAGAAATTATTCTCCCCGAAAACCTTTTGCCCTTGGGATCGGTGCTGGGAGAAGGCGTTACACCACTAGACGTCAGCATGGTTTTGGCGACGGTGTTCAAAGTTCAGTATGCGGAAGTTGCACTGCTGCGGCTGGATGGCGGCCTGCTAACGTTCATCTTTCCCGAGCATCTGCGCACCACTGGGGCTATTCCGATTTCCAGCAAGGCGGTTGCCGCCCACACTGCCTTGAGCAAGAAGGCCGAGATCTTCAACAACTTTGCCCGGGTTAAACACGCCAGCATTTTTGAGACGATCAAGCCAGTGGGAACCGAAGCTGAGGATGCGGCACCCCCCGCTCCCATTCAGAAACTGATGTCCGTACCCATCCTCGATGCGAATTCAACCGTCCTCGGGGTCCTCCAGATCTCACGCAAAGGAATCGATCCCCGCTATACGCAGGATTTCAGCCGGGAAGACCTTCATGATCTCGAACTCGCCGCCGGCCTGCTAGCCGCTTCCCCGGTCATGCTGTGCAATTGACCACTTCGATTTCGCTGCGCTCTCCGCAGGCTTAGGGCGGCTCAAACCGCTCAGACCGTCGTCCCCTCTTGACCGCCCCCTGGCCGGACTGTATCATTGGCGAACAAAAGGCGAATATTAAAAATGAGTTCCCCGCTTTTGTTCCCCTTTCCCCAGAAGTCATCGCTAGTTGGAATCGCTCGGCTTGCGTCCGAGGGCGAATCGCTTCGCGAAGGGCACAATGTTGAATACTTCACGCTACCCGCGCGCTCCCTGTTGAACCGATGCACCGGCGTACGCATGCCTTTTACCTGGACGATTAATCCTTATCGCGGTTGTGAGTTCGCCTGCAAGTACTGTTATGCCCGCTACACTCACGAATTTATGGAAATGCGCGACGGCATGGAATTCGAGCAGAAAATCTATGTCAAGCAGCATACCGCTGATTTGCTGCGGCGTGACTTGCGTCGGGTCAAACGAGGCGAATCCATTGCCCTCGGCACTGCCACCGATCCCTACCAACCGGCGGAGCGGCGCTATGAAGTGACCCGCGGAATCCTGGAAGAGTTCGTTCGCCACCGCGGCTTGGAGCTGGGTATTGTCACAAAATCGAATCTGATCGTCCGCGATCTGGATCTGTTGCGCGAACTCTCGCGGAACAATGTGGTGTCGGTCCACATCACGGTAACCACGCTGAACGAGGAACTGGCGCGTATTCTGGAGCCGCGCGCCCCTCGACCGGATTTGCGGATGGAGGCAGTTCGCGAAATCAGTGAAGCCGGAATCAACGTTGGCGTGAGTTGTTCGCCCGTTCTGCCCGGCATTACCGATTCTCCCGCGGATCTGGAGGCCCTGGTTCGCGAGGCCGCCGCAGCCGGAGCGCGCCACATCTTCGCCAATCCGCTGTTCCTGAAACCATGTTCGGCGGCGGTTTTTCTTCCTTTCATCGAAAAGCACTTTCCGCATTTAGTCGATAACTACCGCCGACGCTATCAGGATCGGTCGTTCCTGCCGCCCTCGTATGGCAAGCGGATATCACAGCTGATCGCGCGCCTCCGCCAGAAGCATGGAATCGAGCGCGCTGACCCACGCGGAGCAAAAGATGGCGCCAAATGGCTGGTGCAGGCGTTTGACGAGCAGTTGAAGTTGTTCTAATGATGGCAGCATTCAGGGAGATGTTGATCTTGACGCAGCGAAAGTCCTAGTGTAGCCGGGTAATATGGCACGACTCGTCATCCTAGGTTGCGCCGGCAGCGGAAAGACGACTTTAGCGCGGCAGCTTGGCGAACGGACTGGCGCGTCCGTTATCTGTCTGGATTCAATTTGGCAGCCGCACTGGACAGAGAAAGACGTTCCCGCTTTCCGAAGTTTAGTGAAGAAGGCGCACGCGGGAGATGAGTGGATCAGCGACGGCAACTTTGCACTGGCCACCTTCGATATCCGATTGCCTCGGGCGACAGTCGTGATTTGGCTTGAGCGGCCAAGACTGTCCTGCGTCTGGAGAGCAATTACACGAGTGTTCAAACGCCACGAAGTTCATCGGATCGGTAAACTCGCAGAGGTGCTAGCATTTATATGGAACTTTGACCAGGTGAACCGGCCGCGTATTGAGGCGACGAGACTTTCCTGCGGGCCTCACGTGCCAATAATCAGATTGAGCAGCCGCCGAGAGATTGCTGGTTTTCTATCCTCCTACGCCAATGACACTACGTTGGCCACTGGTCCGCGATCCTAGGGAATTGCGAACCTGGTTCGATAGAAGTTCCAAATTCAGATCGGATCGCATCTCCACCCTTCCTCTATAATCACTGAACCTTATGGCGACCGCTCCCCCACCGGCCTCCGCGCAACGCCCTCCGCTGGGAGTGCGGTTGCACCAGTTCTGGCGGCGAGTTACGGAAGGCCTGGAGCTTACTCAACTTTGGTCGCAGTTCGAAACGGAAGCCCGCGCCAGCTATCGGCTTTATTCCCGGGATGTCGCTGCAAAGACTCCAGCCGACCTCACACAGCGCGGCCGCCGGATGCACGTGGTTAAGGAATTCTTCTGGGCAGTTCTCGAGAAGCTTTCGCCAGCACGCCGCGTGCTTCTTCTGGTTGCCCTAGTGATGCTCGTCTTCCCCAGCAGCGGTTTCAGTTATCGCGGTGGCGACCACGAGTTGCACGTGCTTGAATTCGATTTCCACTTCTGGGGCGGGCTTCTGCTGTTCCTGTTGCTGATGCTCGAGATTGCCGACCG
>Ga0209330_1000213_pt1 | contig 28152 bp, 30 predicted proteins | sample JacPinW_OM2H0_O3_FD_187969 | JGI IMG/M metagenome (GOLD analysis project Ga0209330, IMG submission 187969) | Forest soil microbial communities from Algoma, Ontario, Canada - Jack Pine, Ontario site 1_JW_OM2H0_O3 (SPAdes) (version 2) | ecosystem: Environmental > Terrestrial > Soil > Boreal...
TGCACTGCCGACATCGGCTGGGTCACCGGCCACAGTTACATTGTGTACGGCCCGCTTTCAAACGGCGCCACCATCGTGATGTACGAAGGCGCTCCCGATTTCCCGCGCAAGGACCGCTTCTGGGAAATCATCGACCGTTACAAAGTAACGATTTTTTACAGCTCCGCTACCGCTATCCGCGCGTTCATGGCTTGGGGTATAGATTGGATCAAACCTTACGACCTGTCGAGCCTTCGCGTTCTCGGCACCGTCGGCGAGCCAATCAATCCCGCTGCGTGGAAATGGTATTTCGAAGCCATCGGCAAAAATCGCTGCCCGATCGTGGACACCTGGTGGCAAACCGAAACCGGTTCCATCATGATTTCTCCGCTGCCCGGCGCAACACCCACAAAACCCGGCTCCGCAACGCTTCCGCTCCCCGGGATCGCCGCCCGCGTTGTGAATATGAAGGGCGAGCCCGTCGGCCCCGGTGACACCGGCTACCTCACAATCCAGAAGCCGTGGCCATCGATGCTCCGCACAATCTATGGCGATGACGAACGTTACAAGCGCGAGTATTGGGAACGAATCCCCGGCGTATATTTCGCGGGCGACGCCGCTCAGTGTGACAAGGACGGCTACATCTGGGTCCTCGGCCGCGTTGACGACGTCATCAAAGTCGCCGGCCACCGCCTTAGTTCTATGGAAATTGAAAGCGTCCTGGTAAGCCACCCCGCGGTCGCTGAAGCTGCCGTAGTCGCGCGCCCCGACGAAATCAAAGGCGAAGCCATCATTTGCTTCGTCGCGCTGCGCACCGGACATACTCCCAACAAGGACTTGCGTTCCGCCCTAATGGACCACGTCGCCACAACCATCGGCTCCATCGCGCGCCCTTCTGACGTTCGATTCGCCGACGGCCTGCCCAAAACTCGGAGCGGCAAAATCATGCGCCGCCTCCTCCGCGAGCTGGCTCATAAAGGCGGCATCTCCGGCGACACCACCACCCTCGAAGACCGCACCGTAATCGATCGCCTAGCGGCTGCTCAAGGTGAAGACGAAGAATAGACCTTTCAAGTTTTTCAGGGGCTTGTCGTGGGCACCAGGTTCGAAGACTTCACACCTGCGTTTTTTGTATTCAGCAGCTTTGCACTCTTGCTGATCGCGTTAGCGGTTCGGTCCTATGTTCTTTCTTCAAAGAAACACAGAAGAAGTTCGAAACGTGGATCCTGGGTCGCCGCAATGGTCTCGGGCTTGCTTGCTTTGTTCGGAACAGCGATTTACGGGGTTTCCGCTCTCGGCGATTTTTTGACTCCAGGGATCCGCCTCCGAGATGCATTGATTGGAAATCTAATCGTATGGGGAGTCTGTCTAGGTGCGTGGGTCATAGCCGTGAGATGCGTGATCTTTGCCCTGCGGAGAAACGGTCAGCAATAGTTTCGATATGTTGGCGTTACGCCGGCTTGTCCTGAGCGCAACCGAAGAGCGCACCTCAGGCGATTTCGTTTTTCGTAGCGCCGGCGTCCCCGCCGCCTCTTTTGACTTTGCCCACCGGGCGGCGCCCACCGCACAGAAAAGTCGTCAGGGCACGGCTTCAGCCGTGCCAAGAATCGCCCATCCTCAGGGGTTTTAACCCCTGAGGCATTCCCGTGAGTTCTGCAAGTCCCTAAAGTCCCAGCTCGCTCAACCCCACATGCTCATCCGGCCTTCGCCCCAGCGGCCAACGATATTTCCGCTCCGCTTCCTTGATCGGCAAATCGTTGATGCACGCAAAACGCAACCGCATCAACCCGTTCTCCTCAAACTCCCAGTTCTCATTCCCATACGACCGAAACCAGTTCCCCGAATCGTCGTGCGATTCATAAGCAAAACGCACCGCGATGCGATTCCCTTCAAACGCCCAAAGCTCCTTGATCAACCGGTAGTCCAACTCCTTCGTCCATTTGCGTTTCAGAAACGCGATGATTTCCTGCCTCCCGTTCACAAATTCCGCGCGGTTTCTCCATCGCGATTCCACCGTATACGCCAGCGCCACCTTTTCCGCATCGCGCGAATTCCACGCATCCTCCGCCAGCCGCACCTTCTGAATCGCCGTCTCCCGAGTAAACGGAGGCAGCGGAGGCCTCGCCGCCTCCCCGCTCGCTTGCGCCTTAGACGCAGCCCCACCCGCACTTTGCTCGCTCATCACACCCTCCCGCCCTTCGCAGCGCCGCCATCTCGTTCGCACTCACGCCGCCCGTCCAATTCGCCTCAACGTGCGGCCGTCTGCAAGGTATTCCGTAGGGGCGCAGCATGCTGCGCCCGGCACCAATGCTTGGCAACCACTCCGTCTCTGGCTGGGTTCGCTCTTCGTACCGCCGGCTCGTCCTGAGCGCAATCGAAGGGCGTCCTCGCCGGCTCTTTTGACTCTACCCACTCCGGTGCGGCAATCGCTAATACAAGTCGTCAGGGCACGGCTTTAGCCGTGCCGAAGAACAGCACATCCTCAGGGGTTTTAACCCCTGAGGCCCGCTCGCAAACCGATTACGCCCTGCCCTATGCAGCCCTAGCTAGCCCCTGCCATTTTCGACAGCGGCTTCTCCTCCGCATGAATCCCGCTAACAATCTCCGCCAGGAACCACGTCCGCCGTTCCGTCTGGTCGATCCAAACCTCAATCAAGCTAGCCGTAGCGACATCATTGTGCTTCTCGCACACCTCATGCGCCGCGCGGAAAAACCGTGTCAGCGTCTGATTGTCCTCCGAGAGTTCCGTCAACATATTCAGAGGAGCCACAAATTCCTCGTTGTTATCTTTCAACCGTTGATACTTCGAGATCTCGCTGATCGAATGGATCGTCGTCCCGCCAATCTTCCGCGCCCGCTCTGCGAGATCGTCCGTCATGGCGAAAATCTGGTCGCCATGCTCGTCCAACAGCAAGTGGTAATCGCGAAAATGCTTCCCGCTCATGTGCCAATGAAAATTCTTCGTCTTCAAATAAAGTGCGAACGTATCGGCCAGCAATTTCCGCAGTTCGCCGGTAATTTCCTCCACGCCTTTGCGCCCTAGATCGGTCGGTGTTTGCAAAGCTTCGTTTTCCCGCCCCTTCATTTGCGTTCCACCATTCTTTGCCATCGTCTGCCTCCTTAAAATAAATTTCTTCGAGCTTCATTGGCCCGTACCGACGATGAATCTACAAATAGCCGTTTTGACCCAGCCTTCCTGTTAAATTTGACGCTGCAGCCGAACAAAAAGTGTCGAGTTCGACCCAGAAAACGGCAATCCTTGAAGGATTAACGCGCGGCTTCCATCTCTTCCGCCATCTCCAGAAGCTTTCTAACCGTGTTCCAATTCCTCCCCGTCCACGACGTCTTCAGCGTCCTCTCCACCAGCGCCATAGACAGCTTTGGCCGCGCCATCCCGTTGGGAAAATAAATATAAACCTCGCGCCCATCGATTCGCAACTCCTCGGGGTCCGCCTTAATCCGCAGAACATTCTCCCGAGCTTCCGCCCCAGGTTCGCTCACCAGGAACGACACGAGAAATCTGCTCGCATCGATTCCAGCCCGCTTCGCAAAGGGATTTCGCGCAATCGCATCTCGCAATTCCGAAGACGTGCGAAGAATCACATCCGAGTGAAACCCAAACTTCCGCTCGATCGCGCTCTCAATCTTCTTGGTCAGCGCAACCAGATCCCGCCGCTCCGTCCTGAACACCACATTCCCGCTCTGCAACAGAGTCTGCACGTCCCGCAGCCCCAGCGATTCATACAGCGCCTTCAGCGCCTCCATCTTGACCCGGCGCTTACCCAAATTGATCCCGCGCAGCATGCAAATAATCACCGCCATAGCCCGCCCTCCGACCTCAAACCAAGAAGCGCCGTCAATCGCAACAATGATTGATGTCGTCATTCTCCAGCAACCGCTTCGGCGCTCCACGCTGCGCCACGCAAATCATCGCGCGCCCCACCTGTTCAGTCGTCGTCACATACTTCGGAAAAATCGCCAGCAACAATGGGTAAAGTGCTCCGACAGCCGAGTAAAGCGCGCTGTAAAGTCTTGTCTTCGACTTAATCCCGTCGAGCGGCTGAACGTACCCGGGACGGAACGCGTACGCCTTGAGTGGCAGCTTGAACAACGTATTCTCAGTCCTTCCTTTCACCCGCGCCCACATCAGGCTGCCCTTCTCCGAGCTGTCCGTCCCCGTACCCGAAACATAAATGAACGTCATTCCCGGATTCTGTTTCGCCAGAACTTCCGCAGCCGCCATCGTGTAGTCGTACGTCACCCGCGTGTAATCCTGCTCCTTCATTCCCACCGAAGAAACCCCAAGACAAAAGAAACACGCGTCGTAGCCACCAAGCTGAGCTTCAATGCTCGAAAAGTCCAAAAAATCCCGGTGCACGATTTCCCGCACCTTTTCGTTCTGATTTCCGATCGAGCTGCGCCCAATCACCAGCACACGTTCCACCTCAGGATCGCGCAAACACTCGCGCAACACTCCTTGCCCCACCATCCCCGTCGCCCCAAAAAGTATCACCCTCATGCCGTTCGCTCCTTCGAAGGTTTTCGCACGTAAAGAGCGGCTAGAACAATCAGCACGCCGACAAAACACAATATGATTGCTTCAATTTGTTCAATCGCAACGCCGGCATAATATCCTTCCAAGACATCCATGGGAACTTGGACCTTGATCGTTGGATGGGCCGAGTCTAGTTGGCCAGCGTCGCGTTTGACATTTACAACCAACGAGTAGTCACGCTCTTTGATGGCGCTAAATTGTCCAATTCGGCGTTCAATAATAGGGGACGAAAAGACGACTCCAGGATACTCAGCAGAATTCCCCTCTTGGACAAGCCGCTCGTTCTCATAGCGCTGCCATGAGACATCGACAATATCGGGTGCTCCGACGCAATGAATCGGGTCGAACTGCGCATTTCCAGCCAAACAACCGAGCCTTTCAGGAGTGCCGACCTCCTGAAATTCGATGTCGATTTCGTATTTTCCGTCCAAATCGTTTCCTAGATGAACGTTTTGCATAGTTCCGGATCGCAAAGACAACGGAGTGGACACGGTGTGCCAGTCGCGTGAGCGTGCGAGCATCCTCGAGTTAACGTATGGAAAAACTGCGGCGAGCAAGAATACCAATCCCAATATTGCGACAGCGGAACGCTTCGGCGTGGGTAACTTAAAGGCCACTCAAACAACCCTCCGGTTTTAGGCGCGGTTTCATGATCCATTTTTCGCAGTATGTGCTTGAATCGAATGCGAATCAAATTCCGCCTGCGAGTTAATTCTTTCGTCTTCCATTTCGATCCAACCAGCAAAAGTCCACAGGCTCCAAGTCCTTGGAAACCTCGAGGCTTCGTGCTAGCGTGATTCTGGAGCTATGAAGATGGAGAGCGGGCGACAAACGAGACGGCCAGATAGAGTGCGTACCCCAGGACGGCGGCGACCTCCGCAACGTCGAATACGCCAAACACTCGCCCGCACGCGAATGGCTCGGGCAATTCCAAGATCCGGGCAACCGGAAATAAAGCATGGAGGAGACTAAAGTGAAGTTCATCTGGATCACCACCATTGCAGCGATGTTCTTCGGTTTTTTCGGAGCTTCGCCAAGAGCCACGCATACATCCTCGTCCGGAGTCCACGCGATGGACGGAACACAGCCGCCGGTCCCGCCGAAGAAATAAGATTCGCCGCCGAAGCGTTCCGGCTGCGCTTGGGAGGCGGACTTTAGGATCGGAAGGGGGCGGGCGTTCCGAGCGCCCGCCTTTCCTCTAGGAGAAACATGGCAATCGATAAAATTGACGGCCTCCTCGAAGCCGAAACGGACGGCCTCGCCGAAGTGCTTACTCTTCGTGCTAGCGCAAATCTGGCATCGCCGTCGATCGCGCTCGGAGAGCTAAATCGCCAAACTCGTGTATTTAAAAACGCTGTAACTACCACAAAACAAAGAACGGCAACTTGCTCAAATCGCCAAAAAATCAAATTCCGCGCGCCGGATAATCTGCAAATAAGTTCGTTCAACAGAAGCTCCTTCCGCCCCGCTTTTCGCCCATTTCTAACCGGTTCTGCACCACGAACAGAATTCGACGTAACTCACTCAAAACAAACGATCCAAAAATTTCTAACCGGGGCCAGAACACACATTAGGCACAACACAATTTCGACCCTAAAAACGCAGATACTTGCACCGGAAATCAGCCACCCCGACCCTGTTTTACAGGCTCAAAATTTGCCCTTAATCGAGCTGTTCGAGGGAGGCAGATCATGACCACAAATGCCGCCATTGCCTACAGCGCCATCCCTCGCGCGCATTCCCAAGCCGCCCCGTGGTACATCTGGTGCGGCCTCATCGGCGTCTCTTCAATCGTCTTCGGCCTCTACTGGGACATCTCCTGGCACATGAGCATCGGCCGCGACACTTTCTGGACTCCCGCGCACTTGCTCATTCAATTCGGCGGCATCCTCATGTGCCTCGTCAGCGCCTACCTGATTTTTTCCACCACCTTCGGGAACGATCCCGTGGCCAAAGCTGCTTCCGTAAAAGTGTGGGGATTCCGCGGTCCGCTCGGCGCGTTCATGGCCTGCTGGGGCGGAGTAGTAATGGTCACCTCCGCGCCCTTCGACAACTGGTGGCACAACTCCTTCGGGCTCGACGTCCAGATCGTCAGCCCGCCGCACATGGTTCTCGGAATCGGCATTTTGGGAGTCGGCATCGGTGCGCTGCTCCTTCTCGTCAGCCGGATGAATCGCGCCGAAGGCACGGAGAGAAAAAATCTCCTGCGCATGTACCTGTATCTCGGCGGAGTGCTGCTCGCGTTGCATTTGCTCTTTCTCTCGGAATACAGCTCTGGCGACCAAATGCACGGCACCACTTTCTACCTCGCGGTTTCGCTCGCGGTGCCGTTGATTCTAGTGGCTCTGGCGCGTGCCAGTGGATATCGCTGGGGCGCCACAGTGGTCGCCGCGGTTTACACCGTCATTCAACTAGCGCAACTCTGGGGTATGCCGCTCTTTCCGGCCACGCCCAAGCTCGGCCCCGTGTTCACCAACGTGACGCACATGATTCCGCTCGAATTTCCCGTGCTGATCATAATTCCCGCGTTGTTCATCGACTTTCTTCTGAATCGTTATGCGCAGAAAAACAAATGGCTGCTGGCCGCGATGTTGGGCGCCGCGTATCTCGTGGTAATGCTAATCGTGCATTGGCCCCTCGGTGATTTCCTGATTGCTCCAGCCGCGCGCAACTGGATATTCGGCCAAAATTATTTTTCTTACGGAGTACCTCCGTCTGAGTATCACTTTCAATTTGAATTCGTTGACCGCGCAGCCACCTTCGCGCTCTTTTGCCGAGGCATCGGAATCGCCCTCGTCGTAGCGATCCTTTCATCGCGTGTAGGATTGGCCGCAGGAGACGCATTGCGCCGCCTCCGCCGGTAACGGAACCTATAAATTTCAAAATAGGAGATTAAATGCGCCGTTTGGTTGCAGCGCTGGTCGCAGTCTTTTTCGCGCTGGCGCCTTGCTGGGCCCACGTTGGCAGCCCTGACGTTTATTTCCAGGGCGTCGCCGGCCCCTATCACCTGATCGTAACCGTCCGCACTCCTGCGATGATTCCCGGTCTCGCCGACCTTGAGATACGCAGCACGGAACCGGGCGTCACCAGCATTCGCGTCGTGCCGCTCTACATTGTCGGCGCCGGCTCGAAATACCCTCCGCCGCCCGACCCGCTCGTGCAGTCGAAAGACGATCCGCAATTTTTCTCCGGAAAAATCTGGCTGATGGAATCGGGCTCCTGGCAAGTGCGTGTGCAGGTAAACGGCGCGCAGGGCGCTGGAGAGATCGCCGTGCCGGTCCCGGCAGCGGCGCGGAACACGTTGCCCATGCAGAAATCGTTGGGCGTGCTGCTTTTTGCGCTCATGGCTCTTTTGGTCTGCGCCATTATTGCAATTCTTGGCGCCGCGCGCCGCGAAGGAACCCTCGAACCTGGCCAAGCCCCGGAGCCCGACCAGAAACGCCGCGGGCGCTTTGTAATGCTTGGCACCGCGGTTGTCGTGCTCGGAATTTTGTTCTTCGGGAATAGGTGGTGGAATTTTGAGGCGCTCGCAAAGGCCTCCGCGATGATCTACAAACCGCCGTTACTGAATGTCTCGCTTGAGCCTGGCGGAAAGCTCGTCCTGCGCATGGACGATTCGGCGTGGCACATCGACCGTCCGGAAACCGTGATGACCAAACTCATTCCGGATCACGGGCACTTGATGCACCTTTTTCTAATTCGCACCCCGCAAATGGATCGCTTCTATCATTTGCACCCGCAACTGAGCAGTGGACTCCAGCTAAAGAACACCAACACATTTTCAGTCGACCCGCCCCAGATCCCCGTCGGGCACTATCAAGTTTTCGCGGATATCGTGCGCGAGTCAGGCTTTCCCGACACCATGGTCGCTGAAATCGACCTGCCCGACATCCCGGGCGTTCCGCTTACGGGTGACAATTCGGAGGTCGCAACACACCCGATTCCCAGTGATGCGAGTCTTTCGTCCTCCAACACAGATGTAACAGAAAAAGGCGACGTCGACACTCTTTCCGATGGCTACCGTATGGTTTGGGAACGAGGCCCGATTCCGCTTTCAGCGAACCACTTTCTCTGGCTGCGATTTCGCCTCGAAGATCCGCAGGGCAAACCCGCGACGGACGTCGAGCCTTATATGGGCATGGCCGGTCATGCTGAGATCGTGCGCTCGGACCTCTCCGTCTTCGCCCATATTCATCCGGACGGCTCGGTGGCCATGGCAGCGCTTGAGTTGGCGCAACAAAACTCGGGGTCGTCCACGGCTACGAATGCAAGTCCGTCGATGACGATGTCGATGCAAATGCCGGCAAACTCAATGTCGCCGGAAGTTTCGTTCCCCTACGGATTTCCAAAGCCGGGCGAGTATCGCATGTTCGTGCAGATCAAACGCGCAGGCCGCATCGAGACCGGCGTCTTCGACACTCAGGTAACGCCATGAGCAGCTCTGCCACCTCCGTGCTGACTCGAAGCCGTGTGGGTCGTGGCTTCAGCCTCGCAGCGCGAAGATTTGTGGGTCGTGGCTTTAGCCACGACATAAAATCCGCGAGACAAAAGCGGCTTCAGCCGCTGAAGTTCTGCTCTTGCGGTCCCCGCGAAGAAGCCCTAAGACTCCGCAGGCCGCATCATTTTTGCGGCGGTCCGGGTGACGTAGCGGCGCGGCGCCAGGCGCTGCCCTTCCTTCATCAACCGGTTCATGAAGCCGGAAATAACGTAGCTTTTCCCCGCCGCGAGCGCTTCCAGCCCCACCCGTGCAACCTTCTCGGCCGTTTCGGCGGATTTGAAAACGCGCTCGGGCTGCTGCGCCACCTGCTGAAATTCCGTAGTCGTGGACCCCGGACACAGCGCGCAAACGCGAACGCCAAATTCGAGAACTTCTTCCGCGATTCCCTCGGCAAACAGAAGATCGAACGCCTTCGTTGCCGCGTACACGGAATTGAACGGCACAGCCTGGAACGATGCCAGCGAAGCCAGAATCAAAATGTCGCCACGTTTGCGCGCAATCATTTCGGGAAGATACAAGCGCGTGAGGTGCACGACAGCGGAGCAATTCACTTGAATCATCTCCAGCATCTTCTCGATGGGGATTTCCTGCACATAACCGAATGCGCCGAAACCCGCGTTGTTGATCAGCAGTTCCACTTCGATCTTTTTCGCGGCCGTAAAGTTGAAAATTTCAACCGGCGCCTCCGGTCGAACCAGGTCCGCCGAGAAAACTTCCACTTGTACCCGGTGTTGCGCGGAAAGTTCCGCGGCAAGTTTTTGCAGCCGGTCGCTGCGCCGCGCAGTCAACACCAGATTCGTGCCCGCGACGGCCAGCAGCTTCGCGAACTCCAGCCCGATACCGGCGCTCGCGCCGGTAATCAACGCCCATTTCCCGGACCAAGTTTTCAGCGCATCGTCTGCCACAAAGTCCTCCGATCGATGGTTGCCAACCGACGATGAAACCACAAACGGAGAATCTTCGGAAGCTTAAATTGTTCTTAGCCTGCGGAGGGCGGAGATTCCCGCGAAGTGCGGAACGGTGTTCTCTCAATATCGTTCGCTGAATCTATCGAAAGGGTCTTAGAACTTGAAGACGACGCCGGCGGATATTTTCGGGCTGTACTGGTAAACGCCGAAGTAGCGAGTGCCGAGCATATCTGCTTCGAGGCGGTAACCGAAGCGGTGATGGGGCGGCATCAGGTCCACTCCTCCGCCAACCTCGTACGCAAAAGCGTTCTCGCTGCCAAACGGAGTCTGTGGCGTAAGGTGCGCGTATCCGATCAAACCGTGAGCAAAGACTTCCAAGCCCCGGGGTAGGGTGTAGCGGAGACGCGGGCCTGCTCCGGCGAAGAAAGTCCACGAGCTATCTCCCGATAACCTGCCATAAGTACCCAAAAGCTCCCCGTCAAATCCAATCCAGTCGCGGTAAAACCAGACCACCGAACCATTCAGGCCATTCTGATTCACAGCCGTGCCTGGCACGACATAAGCGCGCAGGAACGTGTAACCCACGTAAGCTTGCCAGCTATAGTTCTGAAACACGCCCTGGATACCCTGGGGCTCTGCTGCCGGAGCCGGGGGGAGGAGGGCCGGATCTGCGAAAATTGCGGGCATGAACACGTTTTGCCCGATGGGCGGAGGCGTCGCAGTCGCGCCGCTAAAAGGCGAGGACGTCAGGGCGTAAGACGAGAAATTCACTTGCGCGCCCGCTCCCGAAGCGGCCATTAGAATAATTGCGAACAAAAAGGCGATGTATCGCATAGGCTTGTTACCCCCGGCAGACAACAATCCCCCGTGTTACCAAGCTTCAATTTGAGCAATGAGACAAGCTGCTGTCTATAGCTATGATTCGCAATGCTGCTAGGGAATTACCACCTGTCCGATGGAACAGGGCCCCGTTGGGCTTCCAAAGACCGACCGTTCGCGCAACAGCGACTGCCTGCGCACAACGGAAGCAACGACGGGATCGCAGTCTCGCGCCGTACGCCGTTTGTGACGCTCCTTCCCAGACATCTTGACCCGCGGTTCAATTCCCCTCTTGACTGCTATCCCGGTTTTGTTATCCTGCATTTGCTGCTTTAACCAGCAGCGCTTATCAAGAGTGGCTGAGGGGACAGGCCCGATGAAGCCACAGCAACCTGGTGCAAGTGCCAAGGTGCTAATTCCTGCCCAAGTGGGGAGAGATAAGATCCTCGACTGACCGGAATCCCGGTCGATTGAAGATTCAACTCCCAAATTGAAGTTAAACCGGCTCGGCATCCGCATATGCGGAATTGCCGATGTGCCTATCGCAGCGCGCATCGTGCGCTCGCGCAGGCAGTGCTGCATCGCTATTGGGATGCGGAACTGTTTGCCGAGACTTCGCGGCGCAGAAGCGGGTTAAATCCGCCGCATCGGAGAATCTTACATGCCAGGGAGTTCGTCGTGGAATGACCGCATCGCGGTGATCAAGCTAGGCGGCTCGATACTCATCAATCCGAAGGCATACAAACGAGCGGCCATTTTCGTGCGCAACCGGGATCGGGCTGCTCCGGACGAACGGCTCGTCATCGTAGTTTCGGCACAAGAAGGCGCGACGAACAAACTCGAGCGTGCTGCGCGAAAAATTGTTCGCGAGCCAAATGCGGCGACGCTGGATCTCTTGTGGTCCACGGGAGAAATCCGTTCGGCGGCGATTCTTGCACTGGAATTGCAAGCGCTGGGCGTTCGGGCCGTTGCGCTGAATATTCACCAGACGGGACTGAAGCTTTCGGCGTGCGCGAGCGAAGGCACGCTCTTCTCAGGAGCGGTGCAATCGGCTCCCGAGCAGATCTACGGAGCTCTTGCGAAATATCACGTCGCGATAGTGCCTGGATTTTTCGCAACCGACCCTAAGGATACGATCGCTTCACTCGGACGAGGCGGTTCGGACTTGACGGCTGTTCTGCTGGCGAAGGGACTGCAAGCCTGTCGCTGCGAACTCATCAAAGACGTGCCGGGATATTTTTCCAGCGACCCGCACCAGAACCCAAGTGCCCGCCCTATCCCGCAACTTACTTTCGAGCAAGCGCTCGAGTTCGCGGATGGCGGTTGCGATCTAGTGCAGCGGAAAGCAATCGAAGCCGCGGCTGAGTGCGGGCTTCCCCTAGTGATCCGTAGTTTGGTTAAAACAGAGCGGCTCAGCCGTATCGTGAGCGCGGATGAAGGCAAAATTCTGGCCGACGGAAGTCCGCTTGCGATGCAGGTGGTGTAGCGAATTTCCAATTTTTGAAATGTAGAGATGCATGCGCAGCGAAACAATTTAGCAAAATCAATTCAAGGAAAAGGAGCACGAAAATGGAATTTGCAACCAAGACGATTCATGCAGGACAGCCTTCTGAACCGGAAACCGGCTCACTAATTGCGCCGATTTTTCAAACTTCCACTTACGAGCAAGACTCGCCGGGGCACGATAAGGGGTTCAATTACTCGCGGACGAACAATCCCACGCGGCAACGCCTGGAAGAAGTGCTTGCGGAACTCGAGGGCGTCTCGTACGCGGCGTTGTTTTCCTCGGGCCTCGCCGCGGAAAACGCCGTACTGCAGGCATACTTGCGTCCTGGCGATGAGATCGTGATCTCGCTCGACGTTTACGGCGGTACGTACCGAATTCTCAACAAAGTTTTTCAGCCGCTCGGAGTGACCGTAACGCAACTCGACGCTTCCGATCTGACGACGCTTGAAACAGCGATCAGCGAGCGCACGCGGCTGGTGTGGATCGAAACACCGACGAATCCGCGCCTGCTGGTGTACGACATCGCAGCAATTTGCAAGATCGCCCACGCAAGCGGCTCGCTCGTGGTGGTTGACAACACGTTTGCCACACCGTATTTCCAGCAGCCCTTCGAGCTGGGCGCCGACATCGTAGTCCACAGCGTGACGAAATACCTTGGCGGCCATTCGGACACGATTCAAGGCGCGGCGTTGGCCAAGGATCCGGTAATTTTCGAGCCGATTAAGTTTTTGCAGAACGCAACGGGCGCGGTTCCCTCCCCTTTCGATTGTTGGCTGACCCTGCGCGGGCTGAAGACGCTCGAATTGAGAATGCAGCGACACGAAGCCAACGCCATCGCCATTGCGAACGCGCTGAAGGAACATCCGTTGGTTCAGCGCGTTTATTTTCCGGGGCTCGCCGATCATCCCGGCCACGAAATCGCGCGGCGGCAGATGAGCGGGTTCGGCGGAATGGTTTCCTTCGAATTGGATGGCACGGTGGACGAAGTTGTATCGTTCGTTTCTTCGCGAAAGTACTTCACGCTTGGCGAGAGTCTGGGGGGCGTGAAGGCACTGGTGTGCCATCCCGCAACGATGACGCACGCTTCGATTCCGGCGGAAGCGCGCGCCGAACTTGGATTGCTGGACACGCTTATTCGCCTTTCACCCGGGTGCGAGAACGCGAGAGATTTAGTGGCGGATTTGCTCGAAGGCCTCGAAAAATTAAGCGAGGAGCGAGCGTCGCGAAAGGCGGTAGCTGCCAGTGCCGACTAGTTCGATTGAAAACAAAACCGGGCATGGTAACCGATTCGATCGGCCTGAGGGGCGGCAAATCGAGGTCGGCATTCTGGGCGCCACGGGAATGGTCGGCCAACAAATGTTGGCGCGGCTGGAGAGGCATAGATGGTTCCGCGCCACTTGGTTGGCAGCGAGCGTCCGCTCAGCAGGCCGGCGTTACGGCGACTTGCCTTGGAGACTGTCTTCGCCAACGCCGGAGAAAGCGATTTCGTTGACAGTTGAAACAATCAAGCCCGGGTCCGGGCCGCAACTGATTTTTTCGGGACTGGATTCGTCGGTCGCGGGAGAAGTGGAAACGGAATTCGCTGCCGCGGGGCATGTGGTGGTGAGCAATTCACGAAATCATCGGATGGACCCGCTCGTGCCGCTGCTGATTTCGGAAGTGAATCCCAGCCATTTGGGACTGCTTCCGTTTCAACAACAAAGAAAACGGTGGAGCGGCGCGATCGTAACCAATCCAAATTGTTCCACAGTTTTTCTGGCGATGGCACTGGCTGCCTTGCGGCAATTCGATCCAAGAAGACTGCTGGTAACGACGCTGCAAGCACTTTCGGGTGCGGGATATCCCGGCGTGGCGTCGCTGGACGCGACCGCAAACGTGATTCCCTACATCGAGGGAGAGGAGGAGAAAATCGAAACGGAATCGCGAAAAATTCTTGGGCGTTTCGAAAATGGAGCGATCCAACCATACCCGGCCGAGATCAGCGCGACGGCGACGCGCGTACCGGTGATTGACGGCCACACGGAAACAGTGTCAGTAGAATTGGACAGACAAGTTTCACAAGAGGAAATCGTTCAAGCGTTCCGAAAATTTTCAGGGGAGCCACAAGAATTGGGTCTGCCCAGCGCGCCGCTGCATCCCATCGAGTATCACGATTTGCCGAACAGGCCGCAGCCGCGGCTGGACGCAGAACGGGGCGACGGAATGGTCGTGCATGTCGGCCGGCTACGCCCTTGTCCGGTGCTCAGTTACAAGTTTGTGCTGCTAGGGCACAACACGATTCGCGGGGCCGCTGGCGCCGCTGTGCTAAATGCCGAACTCTTGACAGCTGCGGGTTTGATCGATTGAAGCAAATGTCAGCCTGAAGCAGACTCTGTTGAACACCACACAATTAATGTGCGAGTTTATGCAGCATGGCCTTGCCTTCCCCGTCGGTCAGAATGCCCTTGCGCATCAGGGCGATGATGACTTCGTTCAAAACATAAGAAGCTTCGTTGCTAGAGGTTTCCGCGACGGGCCCCAGACTATCCTCCTCGGACGATTCTTCGTCGGGCGAGGAAGTGCCGCTCAACTCACGGATCCATTTCTCAAGCATCAGAACTTGCGCGGGTTCGAGCGCTGCAAACTTAAGACCCATCCCCATGCCCTCTGCGCAATAAGCGACGCTCGCCTGAGCCAGAAAGGGAGTTTTATTCTTCATAATTCGGATTTTCACTTGGGAGCCCAGGGGAAACGGACTCATCATCTCGGCGTAACAGCCCATGCGGCTTAGGTCGCTGACTCGCGCGCTCATTTTCGTGCGGCTTTTCGATTCGACTATTTCCGCGTCTGCGCTCAGGGAATAGCGCGGGTAGACGCGTCGCTCGTCCTGGGCCCTAGATGCAGAATCCACGACCGGCTTTTCGAGACTATTGGGCATAGCCCTGCACTCTCATTCTGGGTTTCGAAACTTGGGTTTGACGGGAAGGGGAGAGCCAAACCGACTTTGATCAATAACAGCAGCGATTCTAACGTCCCGGGAGAGATTGTACAACTGTGTTACGTCCATAAGGTGACCGCTTTGCAACGGTCAACGCGGAGTTGAATTAGGCAGTGTTGCAATATGGCACGTCTGGAGGTTCGGAGGGCCGTCAGTCATCCTCGATCACCAGGATATGTTGGAGAATACAAACTTAAATCCGCGAACAATTCGCTGTTATGCTTGCGCGCGCCGGATGAGGACTGCCGCTCATGCCTGAAGAAAACCAGTTGTTACAGACTCCGGCGCATGATGCAGATTCGGGGCTGGCCAAAAGCCTTGGGCTGATCGACGCGAGCATGATCGTGGCGGGATCGATGATCGGCTCGGGAATCTTCATCGTGTCCGCCGGTATCGCCAGGCAAGTGGCCAGCCCTGGATTGCTTCTGATCGTTTGGCTGGCGACCGGGCTGATGACGATCATGGCGGCTCTGTGCTACGCGGAGCTTGCCGCTGCGATGCCTTTTGCAGGTGGCGGATATATCTTCCTGCGCGAATCACTCGGGCAGATGTGGGGATTTCTGTACGGCTGGGCCACACTGCTGGTTATTCAGACTGCAACAATTGCTGCGGTAGCCATCGCTTTCGCAAACTTTACGGGCGTGCTGATTCCATGGTTTTCATCTTCCGCCTGGATTTGGAAGCTCGGCGAGTTCGGCCCGTATAAAACATGGCTCGGTTCGCTGGGACCGTACAACGTAGGATTGAACACGCAAAATCTGTTGGCTATTGCTTCCATCATTTTGCTTACCTGGATTAATACTCGCGGCGTACGTATTGGAGCCGTACTGCAGAATATTTTCACGACGGCTAAAGTCGCCGCTTTGGGAGGACTGACTCTCCTGGGATTTGCGTTCGCCACGCAGGCCGCGCGCAACGCGAACTTCACGGATTTCTGGCGGGACGCGCGGCCTTTTGAACTGCACGCTTATCATGGCGTCGAACATCTCGTGTGGGTCAACACTTTGACCTTGGTTGGACTGGCCATGGTGGGTTCTTTATTTTCGTCGAGCGCATGGACCAACGTCACCTACGTCGCAGCCGAAGTAAAAAAACCGAAGCGCAATCTGCCTCTTGCTTTGGCGTTGGGAACTGGAATTGTGACTGTGCTCTACGTACTGGCCAATCTTGCGTATTTGAGAGTTCTGCCGCTTGTTGGCATGGCGGGCGGAGGATCGGTTCTCGCGCGAGGAATTCAGTTTGCGGCTGAAGATCGCGTGGGCACCGCCGCGGCCGAGGCCATTCTGGGATCGAGCGGCGCTGTCCTGGTGGCTGTGGCCGTGATGATCTCAACGTTTGGCTGCAACAACGGCCTGATCCTAGCCGGGGCCCGCGTTTACTATGCGATGGCTAAGGACGGTTTATTTTTCAAAAGCGTCAGCGAGGTGAACAGACACAGTACTCCTTGGGTTGCGCTGTGGGTTCAATGCATCTGGGCGTGCGTGTTGTGCTTGTCGGGTACCTACGGACAATTGCTGGAATTTCTGGTCTTCGCTGTGGTGATGTTTTATATCCTGACGGTTTTGGGGCTTTTTGTGTTGCGCTTCCGAAGGCCCGGAATGGAACGGCCCTACCGGGTAGTCGGCTATCCGTTCGTTCCGGGGTTATATGTATTGTTGGCGTTGTTCATCGAAGTGCAATTGCTGCGTTACAAACCGCAGTACACATGGCCGGGACTGGCAATTATCTTGTCGGGAGTGCCGGTTTATTGGCTCTGGCAAAAATCGCAAAGAGCACGAAGACAGAACGAAAAGCAAAGCTAGAGGAACCGGCTGTCGTTCGATCAGCGAAGCGGACGGAGGTCCACGCCGGCTTGCCGTAGAGTTAGCGACACCGTCGCAGCAATCTCTGACGCGCCCGGAGTGTCACCGTGAATGCAGATTGTCTGCGCGTTTACGGCAACTTCAGATCCGTCGCGTGCGGTCACTGTGCCGCGTTCCGCGATTTGCAGCGCTTGACGGCCAGCTTCAGCGGGATCGCGGATTAGCGCGTCATCAAATTTGCGGGAGCGCAAAGTTCCATTGGCTTCGTAGCGACGGTCCGCAAACGCCTCAGCAGCGACACGGAAACCGGCTCCACGAAACACGTCGAGCATCGACGATCCGGCCAAGCCCATCAGGATAACGTCACGCTTCCAGCGAGCAACTCCACTGGCGATGGCTTCGGCCAGTACGCGATTCCCTACTGCTTGATTGTAAAGCGCGCCATGCGGCTTCACGTGCGTGACAACGGCTCCGCAGCCGGCAGCAACTTCGGCCAACGCTTTCACCTGCTCGAAGACGGAATCGGCAATCGCTTCCCGCGGCATATTCAGCTCCAGCCGACCAAAATTTGCGCGATCGGGATAGCCGGGATGCGCTCCGATCGCCAGCTTCCAACGAAGCGCCTGCTCGATCGTTGTTTTCATCGTTCGCGCGTCGCCGGCGTGTCCACCGCATGCGATGTTCACCGAGGTCAGCGAGGGCATTAACGATTCCTGAGTGCCGTCGAGAATGGCGTCCGGCAACTCGCCCATGTCGCAATTCAGATCGATGCGGTTCATTCCAGAATTAATTCCTCGGATGCCATCAGTTCCTCCTGTTCCATCCGCAGGGACCGTGCAGTTTCCAGGGTGATCAGCTCGAAACGAATCTCGTCGCGGGGGCGAAGCTGTCCGACGCGGTGAATGTCCGCGGAAATGACGTTCGCAATTTTTGGATAGCCGCCAGTAGTCTGTTGTTCGACAAAAAGTATGATGGGCAAACCGCCGTGCGTCACTTGGACGGCGCCAAGCGATACGCCCTCAGTGATCATCTCTCCGCCAGAGATCTGCGTCACCGGCGCGCCTTCCAGGCGCAGGCCCATACGATTGGATTGTTCGCCGACGCGATAGGTTTCGGCATAGAAGGCGCGTGTCGATGATTCGGAGAACCAATTCGTTTGCGGGCCTGACGTTACGCGCAGAGTTTGGCGAGGCAACAAAAGATTTCGTACCTCCGGAGCGATAGTTTTTTTGCGAAAAGTTCCGGGCGCGGAGCCGATGTGCAACACGTCTCCTTTCCGCAGCGCGCGGCCTTCGAAGCCGCCGAGCCCGCTCAATATGTGGGTCGATGCGCTGCCCAAAAAAGGCTTCACGGCGATTCCGCCTTGAACGCATAAATAACAACGCGCGCCCGAACGCGCGGGACCTAGGCGAAGCGTTTGGCCCGGCCGAACTTCGATCGACGTCCACGAATCGACGGACGCCCCGTCGAGAGTCGCGCCGAAATCAGAACCCGCCAGCGCCAGGGCCGCACCATCCGGAAACGAAAAAGTTCCGCCGAGAAGTGTCATTTCCAGTCCCGCTGCGCCGTCTGCATTCGCGATCAAACGGTTTCCGAGGCGCAGCGAAATCGGATCGGCGGCTCCGGACGGCGAAACACCGAGAGGACCCAAGCCTTCCCGCCCCAAATCCTGGACCGTAGTGAGCAGGCCCGGCGCTTGCACTCTAATGACGCTCACGCGTTCTCCAGCGCCGCGAATTGCACGCTGGAAATCGGCGTGAAGCGTACGCGATCTCCGATGGACAGGAAGCTCATGTTCGTTCGGTCCGGGCAAAACATGGCGATAGGTGTGCGGCCGATCAATCTCCACCCTCCCGGCGTTGCAAACGGATACACACCGGTTTGTTTACCCGCGATACCTACGCTGCCAGGCGGGACGTTGCGACGGGGCGCGGCCAGACGCGATGTCGCCAGTGCGTCGGGCAATTCCCCGAGATATGCGAAGCCGGGCACGAAACCGAGGAAGTACACGACGTAGGTGACCGAGGAGTGCAGCTCGATTACCTGAGCCGCTGTGATTCCGCACGCTGCAGCCACGTCGTCTAAATCCGGACCAAATTCTCCGCCGTAGGACACGGGAACTTCCATTTGCCGCGGCTCCGGAAGCCGAACGTCTTCCAGGCGGGCGAGATAGCGACGCAGAATCGCTTCCAGCTCGTCGTGACTTAGTTTCAACGCATCGAAGTTAACGAGAAGCGAGCAATACGCGGGGTGAAGATTTCGGACGGCGGGGACGGGTTCCAACTCGAGCAGGCGGAGCAGTTGCCTAACTCGCCGATGGGAATCCAAGGTGATCGTTTCGCCGAAGTAAACCAACAGCGATTGATCGCTTGCGGGTTGGAATCGGGCACTGTCGGACAATGGCGTCAAGTCAGTCGTGCAGGACAACGCTGAGCAGCGAGGTGTCAATGTGGAGCCCACCGTTGTACTTAATGAAGCCCATTTTCCTGAATTTGTTCATGAAAAAATTCACGCGGGACCGCGTCGTGCCGACCATTTCGGCGAGCATCTCTTGCGATATTTTGGGAAGCACTTTTTGGGGTTTGTCTTCCTTGCCATAGCGTGCCAGCAGCAACAGCGTGCGAGCCAGCCGCTTCTCGCTGGAGTTGAAGAGCTGATCGACTAAATCCTCCTCAACACGGATGTTCCTGGAAAGCATGTAAGTGATGAAACGGTCGGAAAAGGCGTGCTCTACGTGAAGGACGCGAATCATTTCTTTCTTTTCGATCACGAGCACGGTGGTGGGCGAGATCGCGGTCGCCGACCCTATTCGGATCGGTTGACCTGCGAGGCATCCCTCGCCAAAAAAATCGCCTGGTCCCAAGATCGCCACAACGGCTTCTTTACCGCTTTCATTGACTACCGAAAGCCTCACTCCGCCTTTTTGAATATAGAGAACATTTTTAGCGGGATCGCCCTGCGAGAAAATCGCTTCCTTTTTCTTGAATTCCGTAACCTTGCGGGCCACACCTGCGGAGTCGAGAAAAGCCTGAGCGTTGAAAGCCGTCTTGCCATTGGCTTTCGGACGGATTGAAGCTCGAGTTGGCAAGAGCGCAACTCCTTTCCGGCGAGTATCGTAGCACGGAGGCACAAATCCGCAAGCAGTATGCGAATGTGTGCACAAGTGAACAGACACGTGTGGCTGCCCTTTCTAAGATACAGCAGTATGGATGGAGCAACAGGACCAATGTGAAATGAGGTCCCGAGCTTCCGTCCTGAAAACGCTGGAGATCGCAGGTTCCCTCTTCCCTCAGCCAGCACAAGCAGTTCTTGGGTAAACACAGAAATTGGCGCAAAACCTTGGGAGCGGTCGGAGTGTATGCCTGCGAGGAGGAGACAGTTATGCCCTTGCTTCAACTCGTAATGGTGCTGATCGTGGTAGGCGTCCTGCTTTGGCTGGTCAATCGTTTCATACCCATGCAGGGAACGATCAAGTCCATTTTAAATGCGGTCGTCGTAATCGCAGTAGTTTTGTGGCTACTGAATGTTTTCGGACTATTCCATTCTTTGTCCCGAATTCACGTTGGGACGTAAGAGAACCTTAATGAACAATAAGGGCACAAATTTCGGTCTTTCGACGTAAGCAACAAACTGAGGCCGGCGATCAACGCTCGGCACATGGATTTACAGCAATGGAGGCAACATCAATGAAGGTACATAAAGTCATCAGCACAACAGCTGCGTTCCTGCTTCTAGGAGCCGCTGTTCCGGCCTTCGCGCAAGAGGAGCACCACGAAGAAGCCGCCAAGCCGGCCCAACACGAGGAGCAAGCAAAGCCAGCGAAGCAAGAAGCAGCCAAACCCGCAAAGCAAGAAGCAAAACCTGCAAAGCAGGAAGAGGCCAAGCCGGAAGCTAAGCCCGCCAAGCAAGTAGCGGCTAAGCCTGCTAAGCAGGAAGAACAAACCAAGGCGAAGCCAGCGAGGCAAGAAAAACAAGCCAAGCCGGCAGAGCAAGAGAAGCAGGCTAAGTCCGACAATAAGGAAGAACGGGGCAAGCAAGCAGCTGGACAGCATGCTCAGCGGACTCCGGCAGAAGAACAGAGACAACGGTCGCAGCCGGCACTTCGACTCAGCGCCCGAAGCAGCGCTCGTATACCTGACGATCGATTCCGCTCCAACTTTGGCCGAGAACACACGTTCGTAATCAACGAACCCGTGTTGGTTGGCGGATTTTCGCGCTTCCAATACGGCGGCTTTTGGTTTGGATTTGAGAATCCGTGGCCGGTAGGATGGTATTACACCGACAACGTCTACGTTGATTACATCGACGGCGGCTATTACCTGATCAATCCGTATTATCCGGGCGCCCGCGTTGGGATTAGCGTCGTACTCTAGACAGTTTTCCAAGCTAAATTGGGCGACTGCGACGGATACGGGTCGAGTCGCCCAGATAGCGTCGAGAGAACGGTAGGGTTGCATTCAGACGCCGGTCTAAAAGAGAAAGAGGAGGGAACGAATGCTCGGAACTCTATTGATCGTAATCTTGGTAATGGCGCTTCTCGGAGTATTGCCCAGGTGGTCGCACAGCAGGGAATGGGGATATGCCCCAACAGGCGGAGTGGGACTGATTCTAGTGATTGTCGTCATTCTCCTGCTTCTTGGCCGCATCTAAAACGGCGGCTCCGTGATGCAAAAGATGGAGTTCTTTCCGTCCCGGTAATCGCGTTTGACTGAACGCACGAAATCCCCGAGACTCGAAGGGAATCTCGGATTTCATTTGTTTTCGGGCGTCGCCACCAGGGCAGTTGGAGGTGAAAAATGGATGAGTCCAAACGACAAGCGGTTCAATTCCTGGAAAAGGAAATCAAAACATACATAGCGCTCGCGTTATTTTTGTCAAAGGAAGGGATTAAAGAAGGCGTGCAAGCGGGAGACAAGGAAATCGTTATAAGCCCCACGTACTATAAAGAACGAATGAGAGAGGCCAGAAAACTCGTGATCGAACTCCGCAAGCCGAACTAGCGCGGAGCATGCTGAGAGTGGTTTGTGGAATTGAACTACCGGTTGGTATCCTTACGTGGACCAATATGTGGAACCTGCCAGTCAGGTTTCAAAAGTAAAACCTACTGAACTGGGATTATTTAGACATGGCGGAGAGGGTGGGATTCGAACCCACGGTTGAGTTTCCCCAACACACGCTTTCCAAGCGTGCTCCTTAAACCGCTCGGACACCTCTCCGTTCTGATTGTGGATCAGGTTAGCACACTCACCGTGCGTGTCGGCGGAGCTTTTGTCACCTGACTTTTGACTTTGCTTCGGCCGGCGGTCGAGAAGCCGCATTTTTCTGCGGGAGGCACGCGAAAAAAGATTCGCTACGGTTTTTTCGCGGAATATTTCTTAATTAGATCGTTGAACTCAGGACTACTGCGAAGGCTGTCAACGTTCGGATCGGCCGCCACGGCTTCGGCAGGATAATGTTTCTCGAGGGACTCCTGCAACGCTTTCAAAGCTTCCTTCGTTTTTCCCAGCAGGGCGTACATTTGTGCCTCTTCGTAAATGTAACCTACATTACTCTTGTCGATGGCCCGCGATTTCTTTATGAAAGTGTCGGCTTGCTGCGCATCTCCCAAATTGGCATAACACAAGGCAATTTCTGCCATCACATCGGCGTCCTGAGGATTGGTCTGGAGTTGCTTATAGCCCAACGATATGGCTTGCTGATAGGTAGTGCGTGCTTTGTCGCGTTGTCCCGCGCCGCGATAAGCGTCGGCCAAATTCACGGCCGCGGAACTGTCATTGGGATTGAGTTCCACGGCCTTTTCAAACATTGGCACCGCTTGCGCATATTGCTTCAAGAAGAAGTACGCAGTGCCGAGGTTCGAGTACGTCGTGTAATACGGCTCAATCTGCAGAGCCTTCTGGAAATAGTTAACCGCTTCTTGATAGTTGCCCTGCTGCGCGTAAACGTTTCCCATATTCTCGAAGCCCGTCTCGATGTCAGGCGCCAAAACAGTAACCTGCTGGAATGCCTGCAAAGCCTTGGGATAATCGGCAGACTGCATATAGGCGGCACCCAGCGCGTTCTGATTGACCCAGTAGTAAGAATTCAGGTCCACAGCTTTCTGAAATGCTTCGATCGCGTGGGGGTAATCGCCGCTGGCAAGGTAGGCACCACCGAGACGCCTGTAAGCCTCATCGGAACTGGGCGCCAGTGAAATGGCGCGTTTGAGTTCCGCGATGGCTTCGGCGTATTTACCTGTTGCGTTGTAGGCGCTTCCGAGGGCCGAATGAACTTCCGGCAGCTTGTCATTAATCTGTTCGGCGGCCTGCGCCGCAGTCAGCGCCTTCTGTGTCCAGAAATTATCTTTCTTGAAACCGTACATCCGCAAGCTAGCATCGGCCATCCCTGTAAAGGCCAGAGCAAATTTCGGATCTGCCTTTAGCGCCTGATCGAAATAGTCGAGTGCAGACTGAATGCTCTTAATGTCGTGGCCCCGGAGCGAATTGCGGCCGCGAACGTAATAGTCGTAAGCAGCGCCATTCTCGGTCGGCCGAGTTTTTGCGTTAGCGACTTCCTCGCTCGTGACGCTCACATCCAATGCCGCCACTAGATCGGAATAGATTTGATCTTCCAGGGTGAAAAGGTCCGTGGGAACGCCATCAAATTCCTTGGTCCAGATACGTTTGTCATGCAGGGCGTCTTGAAGGCGCATGGTGACACGTATGCGGTCCCCCGAGCCTTGCAGCGTGCCTTGTACCAGATAATTTGCGCCTAAATTGCGAGCGATCTTTGTTAGCGGCTGTTTCTGATCCTGCTTGTCCGCATCGTCACTGGAAGTGACTCGGACGTCTTTTAATTGAAATAGCTTGCTCGAAAGCGCTTCTTCGACTCCCTGCGCCACATAGCCGATTTGCGACGAATCGCCGAGGACTTGAATAGGCAGCACCGCGACGAACCGGCCACTCGAGAGCGGAGGGATGCCGGACACAGTGGCTGCGCCGCTCCCCGTGCTGCGGGTCGTGATTAAATGACGCACAAAAAATCCCGCACCAATCAGAAGTATCAAGGTTACGATTCCGCTGGTGACCCAAACCCAGCGCCGACTGGCGAACTCGGGCAACTGGATCTGTATGCTAGCGCCGCTGCGCGAAACACCGCTGCTCGATGCCGTCTTCGCGCCTTGAAGGTCCGCCAGAATTTCGTAGGCACTCTGGTAACGATCCGCAGGATCTCGTTCGAGGCAACGCATGATAATCCGCACCAGCCAGTTGGGGAGCGCTGCGTTTATCAGCTTCGGATTCTTTGGTTTTTCCTGGATCCTCTGGTACATCACTTTCAGCGTGGATTCGCCGGTGAATGGGACGTCGCCGGTCACCATTTCGTAGAGAATCAAACCAAACGCGTAAAGATCGGCGCGCTGATCCGCGGGCTTGCCTTCCACCTGCTCGGGGGACATGTAACGTGGAGTGCCGAGGAATGCGCCGGTACGAGTCATGCCCGTCGCGCTTTCTTCAAAGGATTTTGCCAGGCCAAAGTCGCAAACAAAAACTTGATCGTCATTTCCGATCAGAAGGTTTTGAGGCTTTAGGTCCCGGTGTACCACGCCTTCCGCATGGGCCGCCGCCAGCGCTTCCGCAATCTGTTGCGAAAATTTCAAAACGCGGTCGAGCGGCATCTTCGGATTTTCCCGAATGATGTGCTGCAGGTCCTTCCCCTGGATGTAGGCCATGGAGATGAACCGCACTCCGCCCACTTCCCCCATATCGTGAATGCGCAGAATATTCTTATGCGAAATTTTGCTCGCGAGTACCAACTCTTGCTTAAAACGCTTTAGAGCGTCTGCCTGGCCGATCGCTCCCTCGCGAACCACCTTGATTGCGACGGTGCGATCGAGGTCCTTGTCATATGCCTTATAGACGCGTCCCATTCCGCCCTGTCCTAAGAGCGACTCAATGCGGTAGCGCGTTCCGAAATCGCTGCCAAGAGTGATCGCTGCAGGATCAACCATCTGAATTGTTTCTGATTCCGATTCATTGATGGAGAGGAGAGGAGTGCTGCACTCCTTGCAAGATACCGCGAAATCCGGATTCGCCGTACTGCAGTGCGGACAATTCATCATAAGAAGCGGCCAGGTCGGCTGGAAAGCGCTCCAATATTGCGATTATCGGGCATAGAAGTCCAATCCGCAACTCTTAGCCACGTTTAATGTGAGATTCATGACATCGGCGTCCGTTTAATAGTGCGCGCTGCGGCTGGTACGTTTCAGCGAACGTTGGGTTACAATCGAATGAAATATGAAGCCGTGTAAACCGCAAACGAGGTATTAGTGAGCAGCGCTTGGAAGTTCTTGAAGGAAGGCGAACCGGACGCTTCGGTGCGACTTCACGACGACGCGTCGCATAAAAAAAGCCATCATAACCCGGAGCGCCGCCAAAGCAACCGCCTTTGGGTCTATCTTCCGGTTCTGGTCTATGGACGGACAATCGAAAGCGAACCCTTTCACGAAGGCACCGAAGCATTGCGAGTGAACGCTGGCGGCGGGCTGATCACGCTGACGACCCCGGTGAGATGTGGCCAACGCCTGCTGCTCATAAACAAAGTAAACCAGAAAGAACACGAGTGCCATGTGGTGGCCGAGCGCTCGAAATATCTCGAGCGTACCGCCGTGGTGGTCGGGTTTCAGGAACCCGTCCCAGACTTTTGGACTTGACTAGCTTGGAAGCGGGGCCGATTCCGCCCGGATGTTACACTCCCACATGCATTTGGCGGCTGTGCCCGGTGTCTGTTTGCGGCCTCGCCCTTCCGGGATTGTGCAATAAGTTGCATACTGGTAATCGCCTTCTGCCCGTCGAGCCCGGCTCCACAAAGAAAATGAAGAAGTTACTCTTGACATGCGAGCTGGCACTTTGGTATTAAAGATGCTCTTGGTGGTGTGCTGCTGACGCAGCTTTTGTTCTCGGAGGATTTACTCATGAAATTTTTGAAGCTTCTTTGTTTGGTGGCGCTCGTAGGGGTGATGTCAGCGACAGCGGTGAAGGCTGACTCTGTACCTCCCGACCCCAAGCTTCTTATCAGCAAGCCGGGCGATCCCACCTGCCCTCCAGCTCCAGGGGCGGGCTATACGTGCTTCGGGGACAATAGTGCTGCGGACCCGCTCTTTGTGGCGGACCTCAACACCCCAGTCGAGTTTGTGTACGACGGCACCACTCCATTGGAAGATTTGTTCGTTTCTTTTTTGAAGGGCCCGTTAGGGACGATCTACAGTTGCGATTCGATCGACATTTTTACGACCGCAACTTGTATGCCGGCGTCCGTCGCTGATCATAACGGCCAAGAGACACTTGGATTTGAATTCTTCGGTTCCGTTACGGACAGTCTGCCCGCTTGTGCTGTGGGCGGGAATTGTTCGGGAATAACGGCTGTTCTCGAAGGTCCCGAGCCCAATTCAATGCTCCTTCTCGTTTCCATGGGCCTCCCGGCAATTGGCTTTGCCCGGAAGCGCTGGAACGTAAGACAGTCCGCTTAGTTATTTTTGACTGCGCTATTCCTGGCCCCGGCACGAAGATTCTTCGTTGCCGGGTGCCACCAGGGATCGGCTTCCTAACAAATCCCCACTTCTCTTTTTGCTTCGCTATCGACTTGAGTTCCCGCCCGTAACTCCCAGCGCTGATCTGTTCCTTCCGCGTGTACGACCTCGCATGTTCATATCAGCCAAGAAAGAAAGTAACGGCCACTCGCAGTGCTTGACATGTAGCTGTGCATGGGATAACACTCACGCGGAAACATTTGCGAGGCGGCATCGGACGCGAATGTTCAACTCAGGTCGGCGCATCGCGGGGCGTCATATCCCCGAATCAAGCGCGCCATCGGATTACCTGGGGAAGAATGCTGCCAGCCGATGTTTGGCGGCACACTCAACAGGGCTTGTAGGGACTCTTATGTTGTCGGGGCCACGATCTTCCGCAGAGGTGCAATTGTTCTCCCGTTCTGCTCTGGCGGAATTCCGCCTCGGTTCATTATTCACCCAGCCAGGCAATGAACGTCATTCCGTACCAATTGGATATGGCTTCGTGCAAAGCTCGATGCAAAAGCTCATTGAAACCCGGCTAGCTTTCTTCGTGGCATTGCTTGGCACTTGCTTTCTGTTGTGCCCGAAGGTTTCACACCCGCAAACCACTCAAGAAAACTCCAACCAAACCGTAAAGTCCGTTCAAGGAGAAACTACCGCGGATTACAATCGGCGGCTTGAACAACTTAATCAGTCTCTCGCAACTCCTTCAGTGGACAGCGAACCAGGCGAATATCGAATTGGCGCGCACGATCTCCTCGAAATAAATGTATTCGAGGCGCCCGACCTGAATCGCTCCCTCCGTGTGTCAGCCGGAGGAGAAATCTCTATGCCGCTGCTTGGCGCCGTTCAATCTTCAGGCCTCACCGCGCGCGAGCTCGAAGGCACTCTGGAAGTGAAGTTGCGCCAATACATGAAGGATCCGCACGTCGGGGTTTTCGTCACCACGGTCGAGAGCCATCCGGTTTCCGTAGTGGGCGCCGTCAAAAAGCCCGGAGTCTTTCAAATCCGCGGCACCAAAACTGTGCTGGAAATGCTCTCGATGTCTGAGGGTCTCGCCGACGACGCCGGTGACCAAGTACTCGTCATGCGCGGCGCAGGCCTGCATTTCGGCTCGGATTCGAATCGCGCCGGAACGAATGCCGATGCCGCTGCGTCTTCAGCGGCGGTTGCCGACCCGAACGACAACGAAACCATAAAAATCAATCTGAAGGATCTGCTCGAATCCGGAGACCAGCGATACAACGTCGCCGTTTATCCCGGGGATATCGTCAAGGTCACTCGCGGCGGAATTATTTATGTGATAGGTGACGTCAAAAAGCCCGGTGGGTTCGTGCTCAAAAGCGATCAGAACATGTCCGTCCTGAAAGCAATCGCCCTCGCGGAAGGATTGAACGCAACCGCAGCCAAGAGCCGAACAAAAATAATTCGCACGAACGAAAAAACGGGCCAGCGCGTCGAGTTCCCCATCGATTTGGGAAAAGTGCTTGCGGGAAAAACTGCCGATACTCCGTTAGAACCGGCCGACATAGTATTCGTCCCGAACAGTTCCGGAAAAAC
>Ga0209330_1000214_pt1 | contig 28084 bp, 23 predicted proteins | sample JacPinW_OM2H0_O3_FD_187969 | JGI IMG/M metagenome (GOLD analysis project Ga0209330, IMG submission 187969) | Forest soil microbial communities from Algoma, Ontario, Canada - Jack Pine, Ontario site 1_JW_OM2H0_O3 (SPAdes) (version 2) | ecosystem: Environmental > Terrestrial > Soil > Boreal...
CGTCTACGAAGCCGCCCGCTTGCTTCGGCGCTGTACGGAAATCATGCGCGTGCTCGTCGAGCAGTTCACGATTCTTGAAACGATGTTGCCGTCTCACTTCCTCGCCTTTCGCGGAAAACTCAATCCGGCCAGCGGCTTTCAATCGGAGCAGTTCAGAGAGATCGAATTCCTGTGCGGCTTGAAGGACGAAAAGATGTTGCTTTATCATCAACTCACGCCCGAGGCTCATGCCATCCTTCACCGCCGTCTGAGCGAGGATTCGCTCCACGACGTTTTTTTTCAGGCTCTGAAATCGATGGGAAAGCTGCCGGAGATGGGCCCCGACGCCGCTGACCGCGAGAGATTCGAGGCGCGCGCAAAAGCAGTTCAAGCGTTGTATGAAGACGAGCGCAATCACCGCGATTGGATCGATGTCTGCGAGCGTTTGACGGAATTTGACGAGCTTGTGGTCAGCTGGCGGCTGCGCCACATTCAGATGGTCGAACGCACGATCGGCGTGCGCATGGGTACCGGCGGCAGCACCGGCTCCTCGTATCTGAAACTCACGTTGGAGAAAAAATTCTTTCCGGAGTTATGGGAAGCGCGGTCGCGTCTGGGAGATTGACTCTTTCACCGCTAGTCTAAGGCCATAGAGATTCCGGCAACACATGCCAAGTCCATCCGACACAATCACAATCATCGGCGCTGGACTGACCGGGCCGCTGCTGGCGATTTCTCTCGTTCAACGGGGATTCCGCGTCACTATCTACGAACGTCGTCCGGATATGCGGCGCGTCCAATTGTCTGCCGGCCGCTCCATTAATCTAGCCATTTCCGTCCGTGGAATTCACGCGCTTCGGGAAGCCGGCCTTTGGGATTCCATGCGCGGCATCATAATTCCGATGAAAGGGCGCATGATGCACTCGCGCGCAGGCGAGCTCACCTTTCAGCCATACGGAAAAGACGAAACCGAAGTCATCAACTCGATTTCTCGGGCGGACCTGAATGCCGCGCTAATGAATGAAGCTGAAAAACGGGGCGTTGAGATTCGCTTCAACGAACGCTGCCTCGGATTCGATCCACATTCCGGAACCGCACGGTTCCACAACGAAGAGGCCGCCCGCGAAACAAGCGTCGAATCGAGCACCATCATTGCTGCTGACGGTGCGTCCTCCGCGGTTCGTCTCGCCATGCTCAAGCTTAGCCGGTTCAATTTCTCGCAACAATATCTCAATTATGGCTACAAAGAACTGACCATCGCCGCCGGACCGGATGCGAAGCATCGGCTGGAAACCCACGCACTCCACATCTGGCCGCGCGGCTCGCACATGCTGATCGCATTGCCCAATATCGACGGCACTTTCGCGTGCATCCTGTTTCTGCCGTTTGAAGCTAAAGCGAGTTTCGCCACGCTTGATTCAGAAGCGAAGTTCCTGGAGTTCTTCAAGTCGAACTTCGCCGACGCGTTGCCGCTGATGCCGCATCTCCGCGATAATTTTCGCGACAATCCCGTCGGTGCGATGGTCACAATCAAGTGCTCGCCGTGGCACGTGGATGCGAAATCGCTGTTGATCGGCGACGCCGCTCACGCCATCGTCCCCTTCTTCGGACAAGGCATGAATTGCGCATTCGAAGATTGCACCTGTTTGCTGGAGCTTCTCGATCGCCACGGCGCGAACTGGCCAAAAGTCTTTCCGGAGTTTGAACGCTCGCGTAAGGCAAATACCGACGCTATCGCGGATCTTGCTCTCGAGAATTTTGTCGAGATGCGCGACCGCGTGGGCGATCCGCGCTTCCTCTTCAAGAAAAAAGTGGAACTCGCCCTCGAAGCGAAATACCCACGTCTTTTTGTTCCAAAGTATGCGATGGTCACATTTCACCGCATTCCCTATTCTGTCGCGCTTTCCAGAGGACTCATCCAGGATGCCATGTTGGACGAATTGTGCGGCTCAATCAGTCGCATCGAGAATCTTGACTGGGCAAAAGCGGAATCGATGATTCGCCGTCAGCTAACTCCTCTGGAGCAGGCCTAAATGTCGAGCATCGATTTCAACGCGACGAAGGAATTCGCCGTGGCACAAGACGCCCGCGATCCACTCGCAAGCTTCCGCGAACGCTTCCACATTCCTAAAATGCAGGATGGCTCCGACTGTATTTATCTCTGCGGCCACTCGCTCGGCTTGCAGCCAAAATCCGCCCGCGAATACGTCGAACAGGAGCTGCAAGATTGGGCGCGACTGGGCGTGGAGGGCCATTTTCACGGGCGCAATCCCTGGATGCCGTATCACGAAATTCTCACCGATCCGATTTCCCGGCTGGTCGGCGCCTTTCCTGGCGAAGTAGTCGCAATGAATTCGCTAACCGTAAATCTGCACCTAATGATGGTTTCTTTTTATCGCCCAACGCCGCAGCGAAACAAAATACTCATCGAAGCCAACGCCTTCCCCTCCGATCAATACGCGGTGAAATCGCAAATTCAGTATCACGGCTACGATCCGGCGGCATCGCTGATCGAAGTCGCGCCGCGCCCGGGCGAATCCGCGATTCGCACCGAAGACATCGAAAAACTCATCGATGCGAAAGGAGAAAAGATCGCGCTGGTTATCCTTGGGGGCGTGAACTACTACTCGGGGCAGGCTTTTGATTTCGCGCGCATCACCAGAGCCGGACACTCAAAAGGATGCGTGGTTGCTTTCGATTTGGCTCACGCTATAGGAAATATTCCCCTGAAGCTACACGACTGGAACGTCGATTTCGCCGTCTGGTGCAGCTACAAATACCTCAACGGCGGGCCGGGCGCCATCGCCGGATGCTTCGTGCACGAACGCCACGCGCGCGATCCCCAATTGCCTCGGTTCACCGGTTGGTGGGGCCACGATAAGCAAAACCGCTTTCTCATGGAACCCGATTTTCGCGCCATCCCGGGAGCGGAGGGCTGGCAGCTCAGCAACCCTTCCATTTTGTCGGCGGCCGCGCTCCGCGCCTCGCTGGATATTTTCGACCAAGCAAATATGCAACGCCTGCGCGCAAAAAGCGAATTGCTCACAAACTACTTGGAGTTCTTGCTCGATCGGAAGCCTTCGAAGGAGTTCACAATCATCACGCCGCGCGATAGCGCGCATCGCGGAGCACAACTGTCCCTAAGAGTCATTGAAAACGGCCGCTCGCTTTTCGACGCTCTCTCGAAATACGGAATCATTTGCGACTGGCGGGAGCCGGACATCCTGCGCGTTGCGCCCGTACCGCTTTACAACACTTTCTTGGACGTCCACAAGTTCGCGGAAAAATTTCTGGCTGCGATTTAGCGCTAGTATTCGTTTTCACTTTGGCGCCGAGCTTCCAATCAACGCCAGCGCCGCGCGTCCTAAAGTGGTTTCGCGATCGGCCAAGCCTAAAACAATATCAAAATGATTCGCCCCCGCAACTTCAAACGCCGAAACCGCAAAGCCCGCAGCTTCTAATCGCGAAGCATAACTTTTGCTTTGGCGCTTGAATTCGCTCGTCTCATTTTCGCCCCACGCAATAATCATCGGCACCGGCCGGCCCAATGGCAAACGAACGGGACTTAACCCCGCAGCACCCGCGGTCGTGAGATGCAACGGCGCAGCGATATACGTTCCCACTAACGGCTCGAGGTCGTAGATCCCGCTAAGCAGAATCGCGCCCGCGATGGCGTTGTCAGTCACACCGGCTGTGTGCTGCCATCCTTTCACCAGCATCATCGCGGCGAGATGAGCGCCCGCCGAGCTTCCTGAGAGATAAAGCCGGTCGCGATCGAAGCCGAGCGCGTCAGCCTGTCTATGGAGCCATCCAACCGCTCGCCGGCACTGGTCGACAATGGTCTCAACGCTGGCTCGCGGCGCCAAAGTGTAATTGATCGCCGCGAAAGCGATTCCATTCGCCACACAGTCAGCCGCCGCAAACAGCGATTCATTCTTCGACAACTCCTGCCAATAGCCGCCGTGAATGAAAACGAGTAACGGAGCGTCGCGCGAAGCAGCAGCAAAGAAATCCAGGGTTTCCTCAGGCTTGTCGCCCCATTCTAAGTCCTTCTGGCAAGCGAGCAACCGCTCGGCATTGCGGCTCCGAATTGCATACTCCGCTAAAAAGGGATCGGCTGAAGGCACGCATCCGCTCGGAGAATATTCCTTCTCGATCCGCACGAGAGGCCAATTGCGCCAAGCCTGGTCCTTCGGGTTCATATTTGCGTCACCATGATGTCGTCTGATTCTGCACTCACTAAGCTTTCAGAATCGACAGAAAAATCCGCCTAGCCAATTGTCGTGGACTTTCGCAGCTTTGCAGATAGAATGTGCCTTCTGATCGGCGCTCCGGAACGTTCATGTTTGCACGACTCGTTTCCCCGCGCTGCTCGCCCGAATATTTTTGTGTTGGAAGATGGTCTGAAGTCTAATCGAATGGATTCTTCGGCATCGCACATCAAGACAAGGTTGCCCCGGCTTCGCCTCGGGACCAAATTCCGAACGTTATTCTCATTCTCGGAGTCTCAATCATGATTGTCGGAGTGCCCCGAGAGAGTTTTCCTGGCGAGTTGCGCGTGGCGCTGACGCCGGCAGTCGTCCCGGGTCTCACAAAAGCAGGCCTCGAAGTCGTGGTGGAGGCTGGCGCGGGCATACGAGCCGGCTATCCCGACGCCGACTACGTTTCGAAGGGTGCAAGGATACTCGCGCAGCGCGCCGATGTTTTTCGCACTGCGGACATCATTGTCCAGGTTCTCTGTTACGGTTCGAATGATGTATCCGGAAGGGACGACCTTCCGCTTTTTCGCCGCGATCAGGTTCTGATTGGGTTTCTCCGCCCTCTTGGAAGTTTGGAAACGGTTCGGGAAATTGCCGGCGCCGGCGTCGCCTCATTCTCCCTGGAGTTGATGCCACGAACCACGCGCGCGCAAAGCATGGACGCGCTTTCCTCCATGGGTACGATTAGCGGCTACAAAGCCGTTTTGATCGCAGCCGACACTCTCCCCAGAATCTTCCCCATGTTGACCACCGCCGCCGGAACGATTACTCCCGGACGTGTATTTATCATCGGAGCCGGCGTAGCCGGACTTCAAGCCATCGCCACCGCGCGCAGGCTCGGAGCTGTTACGTCTGCTTACGATATGAGGCCCGCGGCGAAGGAACAGGTTCACAGCCTGGGCGCGAGATTCGTTGAACTTCCGATAGAAGCAACCGATGCCCAGGATGCTGCTGGTTATGCTCGAGCGCAGGGTGAAGATTTCTACCGACGTCAGCGCGAACTCCTCGCTCGCGTCGTAGCGGAAAGTGACGTCGTGATCACGGCTGCTGTGATTCCCGGCCAGAAGTCTCCGGTTCTCATCACTGGAGAAATGGTCGCGCGCATGGCGCCAGGTTCCGTGATCGTGGATCTCGGTTCGGAGCGTGGCGGGAACTGCGAGCTCACGAAGACCGGCGAAGTCGTAATCGAACACGGTGTCAGCATCGTCGGCTGGATCAACATCGCCGGCCGCGTTCCTTACCACGCTAGCCAGCTCTACGCCCGCAACCTTAGCGCGTTTCTTTTGCATTTGGTGCAGGAAGGAAAGCTTAAACTGAATCTCGAGGATGAAATCATTCGCAGCACGCTGGTCACCCGGCAAGGCGAAGTCGTCAACCCGCGAGTGCGCGAGTTTTATTCATTGCCGGCAGTCGCGGTGCAGCAAGGAGGCAAATAAACGGATGAAATTAGATTTGATGACCGATCTGTACGTCTTCATGCTCGCGGCTTTCATCGGATTTGAAGTGATTCGACGTGTGTCGCCCTTGCTTCACACTCCACTGATGTCGTTGACGAACGCGTTGGACGCCATTGCAGTCGTCGGCGCGATTCTTCTCGTCGGGGCGCATAAGAGCACGTTTTCGACGGTGCTCGGCACAATAGCGATTGTCGCCGCTACCAGCAACGTCGTCGGCGGTTTCCTGATTACCGATCGCATGCTCAAGATGTTCAAATCCAGCCGCACAAAGAAGCCGTGACCTAGATGCAGAGTTCCCAATACGTTATTGAAATCACTTATCTAATCGCCACGGCGCTGTTCATTCTTTCGCTGAAGTTGATGAGCTCGCCAACTACCGCCCGCCACGGCGTCTGGGCCGGCGAGTTGGGAATGGTTCTCGCCATTGCCGGCACTTTGTTGAACCACGGGATTGTGGACTACAAATGGATCGCCATCGCTCTGGTGCTGGGCACCATCATTGGCGTTCCCCTCGGCATGGTTCATATGACCGCTGTGCCGCAGCGAACCGCGCTCAGCCATGCGTTTGGAGCGCTTTGCGTCACTCTGGTCGGCACATCCGAGTTCTATCTTCGCGGCACGGAAGTTTCACGGTTCACTTTGTCGGTTCTCTGCATGGAAGTGATTCTTGGGTCGCTCACGTTCACCGGCAGTCTGATGGCGGCGGGAAAACTTCAGGAAGTCTTGCCGCAGCGCCCCATCACTTACAAGGGCCAGAACATCGTCAACCTCGGCGTTCTGATGATCGCGGTTGGGCTCGCCGCTTACGTTGTGATCCATCCTGGACACACGCACATCTTCCCTTTCATCGTCGGAATCCCGCTTCTGTTTGGCGTACTGATGATCATTCCGATTGGCGGCGCCGATATGCCCACGGTGATTTCTCTCCTGAATTCCTACGCGGGACTCTCCGCTGCAGCCATGGGATTCGTTCTCGATAGCAAACTGCTGATCGTGGCCGGCGCGCTCGATGGCGCTTCCGGTTTCATCCTGTCCTTGAACATGTCAAAGGCCATGAACCGTTCGTTTTCAAATGTGCTGTTCGGCGCGTTCGGGAAGGAACAGCCGGCGGGCGCTACAGGGCAGGAAACGCGTAACGTGCGAAGCGCCACGCCCGAAGAAGCTGCAGCGATTCTTTCCGCAGCCAACAAAGTTGTGATCGTTCCGGGCTATGGCCTCGCCGTGGCACAAGCGCAGCACAAAGTACGCGAACTTTATGACGCGTTGACCAAACGCGGCGTGGACGTGAAATTTGGCATTCATCCCGTTGCCGGCCGCATGCCCGGCCACATGAATGTCTTGCTGGCCGAAGCGGACATTCCCTACGACAAATTGTTCGACCTGGATGAAATTAACGGCGATTTTCCGCAAACCGATGTGGCGCTTGTAATCGGAGCTAACGACGTCACCAATCCCGCCGCTCGTACCGATCCTGGCAGCCCGATCTACGGCATGCCCATTCTCGACGTAGATAAGGCCCGCACCGTAATGGTCATCAAACGTGGCATGAGCCCTGGCTTCGCGGGAATAGACAATCCGCTCTACTACCTCGATCAGACACTGATGCTCTTCGGGGACGCCAAAGCTTTCGTCGGCGCAATCGTTCGCGAACTTGCCGGCGCCAACCAGCATTAGCCCGCTAGTTTCAGCACTACTCTCCTGAGCGCAAAAACAAAAGCGTTCGCCCTTGGCTGCAAACAAAAAAATATCACTTAGGCGAGCGCCGTTTTCGATGGATTTGCCATTGTCTGTGGCATTCCGCTTGCATTCTATCTGATCGCTTCTCTCTGACTTGTCGCGGCATGGAACTTAAACCGCGAGTGTGCAATCAGACCGCACCTTCGGGGGTGATACATGGTCTCGAATCAGCCTACTCAAATCGGAAAGCTAATCCTGATTGCCATACTCGCGCCATCCGTTTTTCGGGTAGCCACGCCAGTTTTGGCGCCCTTCATCATTTTTTCAACTGCGTTTAGTTCCTCTGATGCCGAAATTGACTTGACCGGGTTGGCCTGATGACTTGCATTTTGCTTCTATCCAGGGGGTGACTTGTGAAAGGAACCAAAGTTGTCCTTCTTTTCGTTTTGCTGTGTGGCATCTTCGCGATCGTGAGCGGTCACGCGCTTGCCCAAAACGCGGGCGGCCGAATCGTGGGAACTGTCTACGACCAACAGGGCGGCGTGATTCCCGGCGCCAATGTCACCGTCACAAATGCAGCCACGCAAGTTGGCACCACGAGCGTAACGGACAAGGACGGGTTCTTTCAGGTGCTCGATCTGCCCATCGGTTCGTATCACGTCAGCGTCGAGCACCAGGGATTCAACAAAATTGTCACGCAGGACAAGAAACTCGATATCAATGAGTCTTTGCGATTCGACATCACGCTGACTGTGGGTTCGACGAACCAGGTTGTTACAGTGGAAGCGAAAGTTTCAGGCGTCGAAACGGTGAATCCGACTTTGGGCCAGGTCGTCACCAGCCGGGCGGTCCAGGACTTGCCATTGAACGGTCGCGATGTGCTGCAACTGGCGCTGCTTCAGCCGGGCGTGACCGAAGCGAATCCGGACTATACAGGAGCCACAACCGCTGGCGGCTTCGCGTTCAGCGTGGCTGGCGGCCGGCCAGATTCAATCACGTATCTTCTGGACGGCGGCTTGAACAACAACCTGCTGGACAATAGCAACGTGCTTGATCCCAATCCAGACGCAATCCAGGAGTTTCGTATTCTCACCAGCGACTACACTGCGGAATACGGCCGCAATGGCGCAGGCGTCATCAGCGTCGTCACTAAATCCGGAACGAATTCGATTCACGGCAGCGCGTACGACTATTTGCGAAACACCGACTTCGATGCGAACGACTACTTCAACAAACAAGATGGCATTCCCAGAGACGACTTAAAGCGCAATCAATATGGAGCCACCTTGGGTGGACCCATTATCAAGGACCGCATTTTTTGGTTTGTGTCCTACCAAGGCCAGCGTCAGAATCAAGGCGTGACTTCGTTGAATATCACTACCTTTACGCCTGCCGAACTGCAGGGCAACTTCTCGCAGGCGGTGCCGAACGGTACCAGCGTCACAGGTCCCCCGCCGAATAATAATCCAATTCCAGTTTCCTGCGGCAACCCGCAATGCCCCGATCCGAACGTCGTAGCATTTCTTCAGGCGAACCCTTTCTTTCAGTCGAACCCCGCGCTCGCGGCACAGGCGATTATTGACCCCACTAAGATCAACCCTGTTTCGGCAAACTACATTGCATTGGGTGTGATCCCCACGTCTCCTACCGGTTTATTTTCCTCGTCCGGAGCCTCCACGAACAACAACAACGAGCTCACCGGGAAAACGGATTTCGTCATAACCCCCAAAGATCGGCTCGCCTTCACTGTCGGGGGTTTTCGCAACCCCAGCCTAGCTCCTTACCCTCTCGGCTTCGGCGCCAATGTACCCGGATTTCCGACCACGAATCAGCTAAACAATTATTTCGGCAGCCTAGCTTATATCCGGGACTTCACTCCTAATTTCCTGAACGAATTGCGTTTTACCGCGCAGCGCAATCACCTGACGCAAGACGTGCCGGCCACCAAACTTCCGATACCGAGCGCCTTGGGATTCGGTATCACGCCTGATCTCCCCGACGGTCCGCCACAGCTGAATTTCGACAGCGGCCTGAACCTCGGTTACAACGGAGAAGGACCCTCGACGTTGGTGAACAACACATTTGCCCTGGCGGATACTGTGACCTGGAACAGGGGGCACAATACCTGGAAGTTCGGTGCCGGTGTTTCAGCCTATCAGAATAATCAAGTATTTAATTTCTTCGGCAATGGAGATTTTACCTTCAGCGGATTCGCTGCCGGAGGAATCGCTACCGGCAACAGCTTCGCGGATTTCCTGCTGGCACTTCCGAACAATAATTTCCAGGGCCCTAACGCGGTGTCGAATATCCGCTCCAAATCCACCTACGGATTTTTTCAGGATGAGTGGAGAGCGCGCAAGAATCTGACTCTCACGCTGGGAATTCGCTATGAGTACAGCTCGCCAAAGTCCGACACCCAGGGAAGAACTTTCGACATCGTTCCAGGCGATCAATCAACCAGATTCCCCAACGCTCCACTCAGCCTGGTTTATCCGGGAGATGCGGGCGCGCCGCACGGCGTTAATTTTCCAGTCAAGAACAACTGGGCTCCGCGAGTGGGCTTCGCTTGGGACCCGTGGGGCACCGGCAAAACGAGTGTTCGCGGAGGATTCGGAATTTTCTATGACATCTTGAAGGCCGAGGACAACTTCCAATTCAATGGCGCGCCGCCGTTCTATTCCGAAGCGACTGCGTTCTATGGGCCACCTGCCAACGCCCAGTCGCCATTCTTCAGCGATCCATGGACTTCAGCTTCCCCCGCATTTCCCGCGAACCCGTTCCCATCAGTGCCGCCGACCAAGAACACATCCTTCGCAGACTTTCTCCCTCTCGGAATTAACGGAATTTTCCTGGTCAATCCGCATCTCCACACTCCCTACACCTACCAGTACAATCTGAGCATCCAGCGCGAGTTGGCTAAGAACCTAGTCCTGGAGGTCAGCTACGTTGGCAGCTCTTCCAAAGGCCTCACGGCTCTTGAGGACATCAATCCCTTCGTTCTCGGAACGACGAATCGCGTCTTGAATATCAACCAACCCAATCCGGCCATCCAGGCTATCTGTGCGACCGCAGGCGCGGATGCTTCGGAGTGCCCTTTTTCCGCCTTGCCAGCATTTTCCAACGTCGGATTCGCAAACTACAACAGCCTCGAGGCATCCTTAACGCGACAGCTCTACGACAGCCGATTCTTCGGCACCACGTACTTCACTTTGGCTTACACTTATGGCCGAGCTATAGACAACTCGTCCGGATTCCAGAACCGCACGTTCCAGGTTCCGTTCTACAACATCAATCAGTTCCGCGGCGCAGCGGACTATGACGTTCAGAATCGGGTTGTTTTTAGCGGCGGCTGGGACTTGCCGTTCGATCGCATGTGGAAGTCCGGATCGAAATACCTGACGAAGGGATGGAGCCTCTATCCGATTGTCAGTTGGCGGACTGGGTTCCCGCTTAGCATCCCAGGGCAGTTTTCCTTCGACCCCTCATTGCCGGGACCTTCCGGAGCGGGCGATGGGCCACTTGCCAGCGCTTCGTTTGCTCCCGGATTCGACCACATCACCATCGTGGATCCCAGGACGAACGGCAACACGTACTTCGTCACGCAGGTGGGCGGGCAATCGGTGTTTCAGCCAGCTGGAGCGGCTGGAGCGCCGCCGTACGGGCTGCCACGCAATTTCTTCTACGGGCCGGGGCGCACGAATTTTGACCTGGCGCTCGCGAAGACGACTACGTTTCACGAACGCTACGGGCTTCAGTTCCGCGTCGAGGCTTTTAATCTTTTCAACCACGGGGAGTTCGCAAATCCCGACGTGAATCTCACTGACGGCACGTTCGGGCAGATCACCAATACGGTTCTGAATTCCGAACGGATTCTTCAGCTCGCTCTCCGGGTGACGTTCTGAGTTGGATCGAAGGAATTGCTCGGCTGGCACAGGCACTCGCGTGTCCTCGCTGGGAGCGCCGCGAACGATTGAATTTGGCGTGAAGCTGGCATTTTACGGGGATCGCTGCGGCTAGCGGAGCGAGATTCAATGCGGCGGACGGGCGTTGACGGGCTAGCGCTGGTACGGGGGTCTGCGTTGTGAACCGCTTTCCAGTCTGGCGACGATTTCTTCCAGTTTGCGCATGCGTTCATTGAACTGCGTGATTTGGGCTTCGAGGTGGCCCAGGCGGTCGAAAATCTCAACCTGTTTGTTGCGCAGGATGTTGAATTCTTTGTGAAAATCTTCCGGTGAACTCATCTGATCCCCCAGGGTGGACTTTAGAATAGAAGCAAATCAACTAAGTGAAGAGTGTTGAGATTAGCGTTCGTGGCGGCGACGCGAAGGTTCACCGGCATAGGTTTGGATGGCGAATCTGGCGCGCCGATTTTCTTCACAGGCGGATGCGAAGGCATGGGCGACGCGTTGGCACTCAACTGTGCGGCGGCGAACATCTGGCGCTTTGCGCGAGTATCTTCCACGCGCGTCCAATCCTGCCTGAATTCCGCAGCGGTCTCGCGGCTGTGCTTCGGGCTGTTCAATTCGCTTTCCATGCGCGCGAGAATAATCTGGTAAGCGAACTGCATGTCCGAATCCGGCGCCAAAATATTGCTCGCGCTCAAACCAACCCGAGCGGGCGGGTCTTGCTCAGGCAAAACCATCCACAGCGCTCCGTCTGCATCGATAGAAATCGAGTTCCCTTCACCGAGTATCTTGAAGACGCGCTTCAAATAGTTTCGGTTGGGGATAATTTCGTCGTGAATCGCTTCGTTAACTGCAACTTCCAGATCCTGGCCGTACTGAATCCACTCATCCTCGGTGCCGACGATTTCTTCCCGCCGGAGTTTTTCTTCCGCGGCGAGTTGCTGGACGCTGACTGTGTATCCGGTCACCGAAGGAGCTTTCAGACTGTCGTCCGCGCCAACGGCCGGAGCGGAAGGGTGCGCTTCGAACACGTGTTCGGGATTGAAGCGGCCGGTGATTATATAGGAAGCGGCAACAGCCGGAATTCCCTGCCATGCAAAAACGGCCAGCGGAATCAGGAATTTTTTCGAGTGATATAGCTGCTCGGTTCCATTGCGGCATTCGCTGCTGCGTTTGATGGTTCCGGGGACTTGCGCGAAATGCAGAACGCGGAAGTTGAGCTCCGGATTCTTCTGCGCGTATTTCGTCAAAGAGTGCGCGGCGGCTTTGGGGGTGGTTATGAGAAAGTCATTCAAGTAGTCGGGCCTTACTGACTTGGGGAAATAGAAATTCATTACACGCCGGGTGAAGTCGGCGCAATTTCGCGTCAGGCCATGGAAATGGTTCACATTCGGCTCGGAATTAAATTCGGCGATGAGCGCGCGATCCTGCTCGACGGTCGTATTCACCACGAATACATACATGCTGCGTTCGAGCGTCGCGCCGACCATTTCGCGCCATTCGGCGCCGTTGCTGTAGCGGCAGCGCGCGGTCGTACAGATGCTTGCGAGATATTTTTCGCGATAACGCTCTTCGAGCGCGGTCTTGATTTCCCGTGAGCTGATCAGAGGACGATCGTTCGGATCTTCCACGCCGTACAGATAGACGCTGAGCGGAACGATGTTCCATTCATAGGGCTGGTCTTCGCCGAGGGTGGTGTAGTTGCTGATGACCGACCCTTGTTCGCCGGGACGGCACAGACGCATTCTCACGGGCGAATCGTCAGGACAGATATTCGAAAGATAGACGTCGCTATGGCCGGAGCCAGTGATGCGGGCGACGCTGGTGTCGAGCGATTCGTTGAGAATCACTCCAGCATCGGCAAACGCAGAGGAAGCGACCGCGCACACCAGCACGGCGCCAAAAGCGAAGATAGCCAGAGCGCGTTTATTCAACGACAAGTGAAGCCTCCGAATACTTCACGTCTACCTTGTGGGCGCGGACAGTAATCTTCCGCAGACGCCTGTTAGTACAAACACCGGCGGGCCGAAAAAGTTGCAACCTACTCAATCTACAGTTAGTTAGATGCATTGTGACCCCCATAAGCCACATCGGTTTCTGGGGCGAAGACTCGATTCTGGAAACTCGCGACGTGTGAGATGGCGATGATGCGATCTGTCCTGGGCTGGAGACGAGTGGTAATTGCGAGGCGCTTCGCGCAGGCGGTTCGGCGTGCGCCAAGACGCAGTTCTGGCCCCGGCTAGAAATTCTCCGGCTGTTTGTTTTGAGTGAGTTACGTCGCATTCTACTTGTGAGGCAGAACCGGGTAGAAATGCGCTTGGCGAGATCAAACATGCGATTCGAGTTTCGGTTAGAAATGAGGGGGCCGTTTGTTTTGAGCGAGTTACGTCGATTTCTGCTTGTGCGCCAGTTTCGGTTAGAAATGCAATTATTGGCGGCACCGATTCGACGGCGGGATCGCTTTGCGGCGCACGACGAGACGCAAAAACACGAGCGCGGTTTGGTTCAAAGTTCTCGATTAGGACGGGCCGTTTCCGTTTGTTATCAGCGAGTTGGAAGCTATTCTGATTCCAAGAGTTCTCGATTAGAAATGCGAGGGATTTCGAGCGGAGGGGCACCGTAGGTCTCCTGAGGGTTTTTGGATTGCTCGTTGTTGCGAGCGGATAAAGGCGGAGGGATTGGGGCAGCATCGGTCAGCGGGAGGGCGAGGTTCTTCTCCAAGTCGGACAGAAACTCCGCTGTACGCCTAATTTCGGCGCTGTCACGCATATGTCCCCTCTCCTCGGGGGATTCGATGACTCCCCGAAGCACGTTAACATATTAGTTAACATAAGTCAAGAGTAAACGTGTGTTGTGTAAGTGCTTTATTCGTAGTGGGGCGAAATGGCGAACATCTTCCTTAGAATCGTATCGACTGAACGCGCTTGAGTTCCATTTTGGGAATGAGTTGTGCCGCTTCAAAATGTCTTGGGGGAGGCCGCAGCAACAGTTAGCGGGCGAGTTGTGATTGAGGGCTTTACGTATGGCTTTTTCATTTCCACTCCACAACCGCACCGTGGGTTGGACGCGGCGTCAGCGAGAGGTGTTTTGGTTACATCCATCTCGCAACCGCATTCCGGATTCTGGCATACGAACCGTTGGCCCTTGACGATCGCCCTTAACATGAAAGCCTCCGTCGATTGTGTTAACTCTACCTTGACGTATTTTCAGGGTATACGGTTTCGTTAATGGTTGGGTAGCTTTTTTTGGGAAAGGCTAGATGAACTCCGGCGTGATGCAGAAGGACGAGGGACCCGTTAAATTCCTGTTAGAATCCCCCAGCGAAAGGCGGGGCGTTATGGCGAAGAACATCGCGACTGCAATTCTTCTCTGCGCTGTTTCTCTAACTTGCTTCTATCAGGAAACGGAACCGAGCTATGTGACCGGAATGACGCTGTTCGGCCCAAGCCCATCGTGTCCGATTTTCGTCGGCGGCGTGGATCGAGGTTCCCCCGCGGCTGGAGCCGGGATCAAGGCGGGGGATCGTCTGATCGCGATTAATGGAGTTTCGATTGCAGATTTGCAGGACGCGGCGCGGGCGCTTCATGGCGAGAGCGCCGAGCCGGTTAGCCTGAAGCTAGCACGAGGCGAAGAACCATATGCGGTAACTGTCCAGAAAGAGACCATGGCGACGAGGAGGAAACGCGACGGACAGAAAACCGTTGAGGACAGCGTGATGCCTTTAGACGCGACCGATGCTGAAATCAAACAGCGCTCATCCCTGATCCGAGACCTGGACTCAGACCCGACGCGCATTGCTCGTTTGTTTCCTACTCACTATCCTGAGAACGAGAAACTCTACTATCCCGGCTTTGAAGTGTTCGTCTGGGACAAAGGTCGTCAAGTGACGATCGGCGGAATTGAAGATGGACCAGCGTCTCGCGCGGGCGCTCGGTGGGGGGATATCATCCTGTCAGTAAACGGAATTGACCCGCGAAATAAGTCTGTTGCCGACCTTGAGCCAGTTTTTAGCGGTCAGAAACCGGAAACAATGACTATTGTTACAAACCGGGCCGGCGTGACGAAAACGCTCTCGTTTGAATTGGCACAGGCCACCACAGTATTGCGGGACAATGACAAGAAGTTAGTTCGAGGCACGCTTGTTCCGATCTGGGTTCCTGAAAAATATCTGCCGTGCTTTGGCGTACCGCCGGAGTCGCCTAGCAGATGAGGCGTACCCTGCGTTGACACGCTGGGCAAACTTGTGACGCGCCTACGGCGCTGCGAAAAACGAAAGAAGGCAAGAGTAGATTGCTCGCCCGCCGTGGCGCACTCGAATGACGGGCGGTTAGGCACTGGGGGAGGCGGGGATACGCGTCACTCGGCGATCAGCGCAGCAAGATCCCGGCGAAAATCACAGCGGCCACAACCGCTATCCACAAAACGATTTGGAGCCAGCGCGGGATGTATTTCCAGCCGTGTCCCGGATTGCCGGTCGAGTGCGGTTCGGGGTGGACGATTTCGTGAGGCACGATTGAGATTCTAGAGCGAATTCCGGCTAGGCGCCAACTCGCCGGCAGAAGAAACAGCAGGCCCCTGTCTACCGACAAGCAAGCCGCGCCGGAAAAAAGCAGACGGCGGCTAGTTTCGAGTGACGACGGCTTGCGTGATGGTTGATTGCTGGTGCTTTGGCGGGCACAGCATGCTGTGCCCCTACAGGAGCAAAACCCCCGGACCCTTCGGAAGAAGAAAAGAGCCGGCGAGACGCCCTTCGGCTGCGCTCAGGACGAGCCGGCGCTACGAAAACCGGTGCTGAGCCCAAGACGTGTGCCGCACCTACGGCGCTGGAGGGTCTATATTGCCGCGTACCCAGCGTTTACACGCTGGGCTAACTTGTGGCGCGCCTACGGCGCTGCGAAAAACGAAAGGGGGCACGGGAGCAGGCACTCTGCGCGAGCTTGCCGCGCGCGCATACGGGCGCCACGACAGACGAAAAAAGGCAACAGCAGGTCCCTTACCTCCATCCGCAAGAAACGCGGCTGGGTTCGGGATGACAACGTGAAGAACCGTGGCAGATTCCAAGTCAGAAGCAAGACGCCCTTCGCGCTCAGGACAAGCCGGGTTGAAGGCCCCCGCCACGGCGGGCACGCCGGCGCTACATTCAAACCTAAGGCGGAGCCGATCTCGACTGCTTGACGGTCGAGCTTCAGAGATGGAGCTTGAAAGAAATTCTTGCGTTACTGAGTTTGCTGCACGACGCGGCCGTTGAGGGGTTGGATGGGGCGGACGTCGTGGGGATAGAGCTTGGCGAAGGCGGCGATCTCTTCGGCGGAGATGTCCATGGGAGTCTTCAGGACGAACCAGGTAACGCCTTCGGTGCAGGGTGGAGCGGTTTGTGAGCCCGCGTAGGTGTAATAGGCGAGGCCGCTGGGGAGCAGGCCGGCAGGATTGACTTCAACTCCGGGAATGACGTGCTCGCTGCCGCCCGTTTGCGGCATGTGCGGCCAAAGCTGCTGGACGGTGGAGTTCGCGTTGCCCTGGCGGAGAAAAACGGCGACGGCGGCAACTTTTCCGTCGGCGGATTGGTGCATCAGGTGGGCGACCATGTCGGAGGGCTGGCCGTCGATCTGCTCCTCACTGGGATGGTGGAAGTGGAATTGGATTAGTTCGTAGCGCTTTTCTCCCACGATCAGAAAATTTCCGTTACCCGCGGCATAGTTCACACGGACGGCGGTGTAACCGTTATTGATAATTTTGAGCGGGCCGGTTTTGTATTCGAAACGGATGGCGGGGAGAGCGGCTTTGGTGGGGTTGCGAATGTCGATGGGAGATTGCTGTTTGCCGGTTTTGCAGGCGGCGTAGTCGGGATCGAGGTCACCCCAGTGGTCGGGGCCGTCTGCGCCTTCGTAACTCCACTTCGTTTTCCACTGCGCGCGCGGACCTGCGGGGAGAAGTGCCACCGCGACAGTCAGCACTAGAAACGTCATACAAACTTTTCGCAAATCGCACCTCGGTTCGCGCTCGACGGATCGCGGGCGGGGCTGGTCGCATCGCGAGGCGACGGCATCAGTATGGCAGATGCTGAAAATGGACGATTCGTTCTAAAGCAAAGTGTGAATGTTGAGGACTGCGGATCTATGGCGAGCGCTTCGCGGATACGTTGAGGGTGAGGCGATTCAAGAGGTCCGAGGGCAAAGTGGTTTTCTTTCTGAGATATTCGCGGGCGTGCGCGAGCGGGTGGCTGGGCCAGTAGTGAGCGTCCACGTGGCCGCGCAGGATTTCTTGGGAGTCAAGATTCGTCAGATGCAGAGAGGGGCTCGTCTTGCTGCGAGCTTTTCCGCGGCGGTGAAACAATTCAGGAACGAATGCGAGCCGGCCGTTTGATAATGACAGGGCGAAAACGGCGGCACTCGATACTGACTGATTTGCGGCGAAACTTATCCAATTTCCGGCACCAACGATCACCGTGGCAGGTTCGCGAACGATTGTTGAGAGGCCGGTTTTCTCGAACAGGATATTCACGACCTGCTGCGCGCACTGCAGCTGCTGCGTCGCTGAGTCTTTTTGCAGTTCCCGGCGAGACTGTTTTCGCAACGTGGCGCTGGACTTCATCTAGACCATTATAGTATTCGCGGATGGGCTACGGGGCTGCTCCAATCGGAGTAGCTACGGTAGGCAGGGACCGCAAAAGCTTCAGGTCTGAAGAGCGATTTCTGCGTCAGGGCAAGGCTGAGCTAGATTGTATGGTTAAAGAATCAGAATGAGTGGGGACATGCTAGCTGGTTTGCGAATTCCGTTGATTCCTACCGGGGCAGAATTGACCGCGGTTCTGGTGGTGGTGTGTTTTTCGGCAGGGCTGAACGTTTATGCCACGGTGGCGATGCTCGGCATTCTTGCGCGCACAAACCTTTTGATGCTGCCTGGATCATTGCATGTGGTTGAAAATTGGTATGTGATCGGCGCTTGCTGTTTGCTTTTCCTGGTGGAGATGGTAGGCGACAAGATTCCGGTTTTCGATTTATTGTGGAACGCGGCGCACACTTTCGTGCGGATTCCTGTGGCGGCTTTGCTGGCGTACAGCGCGACTTCGGGGCTTTCCGCTGACAAGCAGCTGCTCGCAACGGTGTTCGGCGCTGCGATCGCGTTTCTGGCGCACGGAGGGAAAGTGGCGGCGCGCGTGGCGGTTACTCCTTCGCCGGAACCGGTTTCGAATATGGCGCTGAGCCTGGGGGAGGATGCGAGCGTTATCTTCTTAACATGGTTTGCGACGCAACATCCTTACGGGGCGGCGACGATCGTTCTGGTTGCGCTAGCGATTATCGTGGTTGCGATTCGCGCGGTGATACGGTCGCTGCGGAAGCTGCTGAGCGACGCGGAGCGAGTGCTCGCTTAGCGCATCCAACTTCGCTGTTCCACGTCACGCACCCAGTTTTTGGATTTCAAGTTTAAGAGAGCCGGCAGGATACCGGCGCTACGAAAGGCGAAACCCCACGCCTTGGTCGGGCGCTTCGACTGCGCTTTGGGCACGGCGTTACTGTGCCGGGGCAAACGGCGCTACGAAAATCGGCGGGGCTGCCCGCGATAGGGGAATCTCCGCGGGGGGATTTCTTAATCGACCCAGCGATTCGAAGAGCTCAGGTCTTCCCGAGAAATACTCGCGACGCGAAGAGCGCGAAAGACCGGAGCTGCATTTACTCCTGCTCCGGTTAATGGGCGAAGGAGACATTGAGCCCAGTTGAGAGAATGACGTCGTTGGTCTTTGTGCCCGCGATGGGCGGGTCGGTAACGTAGCGGTCGCTCAGCGTGAATTGCCAGGCCAGCCATTTGTTGATTTTGGTTACGGACGCAAAATCGACAGAGAAACGATATTGATTGATATCGCTCAAGTCCGGATAGAAATAGAAATCCTGGGTGACCACGGTGAATTTTCCAAATTTGTGCATCAAGACTTCGCCCGCGGTGATACCCGGCAAGTTGCGATTTACGTTGAGGCCGGTGGTCGTGGCGGTCGTGCTGCTGCTATAAGTTTCACGGGTGTAATTGATGCCGCCGAGAATGTCGAGAGTTGTGTTGGGGTTGTTGATCCAGTGCCAGCCCAAGCCACCGCTGTAAATGGAGCGAAGATTCAGGCCCTGCAATTCGTCATGCGTGAAATCGCCGCTGACAAATCCGAACAACCGTTTTGTGAAGTTGCGATCGTATTTTATGCCTCCCAAGATTGAATTGGCGGTGGTGCCGCTATTCACACCGCCGTTGGAAGTGTAAATCGAGGACTCATAGATGGTGAGCTCATCGTTGAGCGTTTTGCGGTCAGCGGTGAATCCCGAACTAATGCTGGTGGTGTCGCTGTTTCCACGCGCGATGGCCACTCCGACATTCACTCCGCCTTTCCAACCTTCAATCAGACTCGGATGCAGGCTTTTTTCGTAGGCCGCTTGCAGGTCGGAGGAACGAACAATCGTGATTTTCGCGAGCGGGACTTGGACTTCGCCTGAAGATGCGGTGTGAACAAGCAGATTTGTTCCGTCCGAGGAAAGAGTGCCATTGACCGTCTTGTTGTCGGCGGTGGTCACGTAGAGCGCCTTGTCTGAAGAGACTTCCTTTACCGCTGACCAATTAATTTTTATCTCGCCGGCGTAGTCTGTTTTGAGGGTGAGGTCTTTCCCGTCGGAGGTGACGATGGTTCCGCTGAGATGATCGCCGTTGCGAAGGGTAACGGAGTCAGCCATTGCGGCCGAAACGGCAGATAAGAAAGCAAAAAAGAGTGCAAGGACGCGCGTACGTTTCATGATTTCCCCCTATCGAGATAAGAATTGCCGCTTCGCGAATGTCGAAAAGCCATTGGAGCAAAGAGTGCGATGCACTTTTCCACAAGTTAGACAGTTTCAACTCCATTATTGTTACAGAGCGGAGTCAGAATTTCTGCGCGACCCCAGGTGAGCGCTTGCCGACTCAATGTTGGCGGGCGTATGATGCGCCCACGATTCTCGCTGGGTGCTTCCCTGGCACCCCCCTCCGGAGGCGTACTATGAAAACGAAAAAACCTCTCATTATTATCGGAGCCATCGTAGCTGTCGTGCTGCTTCTGGTCCTGTGCCTGCCGCTTTTCATCAACGCCAACCAATTCAAGCCAACGCTGGAAACCAAGCTTACTGCTGCGCTGGGACGTAAGGTCACCATCGGCGATATCAAGCTGGCGATTTTCTCGGGCGGCGTGACGGTCTCGGATATCTCGATCGCGGACGACCCTAGCTTCAGCAAGTCGCCCTTTCTGACTGCTAAATCGCTGGCTGTGGGCGTGGATCTGATTCCTTTGATCTTCTCCAAGCAAGTTAACGTGGACTCGATCGCCATCGACAGTCCCGACGTGAATTTGATTCACGGCCCGGGCGGAAAATGGAACTATTCCAGCCTGGGCGGTGCATCTAGCAGAGCTCCGGCAAACAAAGCTGCGAGCAGCGATGGATCAAGCACGCCGCTGACGGTGAAAAAACTGGAAATCAAGAACGGCAAGATCATCGTGAGCACGGCCGGATCGAGCCAAAAGCCGAGTGTCTACGAGAACGTGGACCTCGAAGCCTCCGACCTTTCTTATACTTCGCAATTTCCGTTTAAGCTTTCCGCCAAGGGTCCGGGAAATGCGGCGCTAAAAGTGGAAGGCAAGGCCGGACCGATCAATGCGACGGACTCTTCGTTAACTCCGCTGAGCGCGACGCTGGAAGTGGAGCATCTCGATCTCGCGACCACGGGGTTCATAGACCCTTCGTCCGGAATTGCGGGGATTATGGATTTCAAAGGCGATCTGAATTCCGACGGCAAGCAGATGAGCTCCAAGGGGACCATCAAGGTGACGAAGCTGAAGGCATCGGCGGCGGGAAGCGCGTCAACGGTGCCGGTGAACCTTGACTATGCCACGACGTACACGCTGGAAACCCAAGCGGGGGTTCTGAATCAAGGCGACGTAAAGATCGGCAACGCGGTTCAGCATTTGAATGGAAGCTACATCACTGCTGCACAGCCCGTGAAAGTTGACATGAAGGTGAATGCGCAAGCGATGCCGCTCGACGACCTCCAGGGATTTTTGCCCGCGGTCGGAGTGGTGCTTCCTTCGGGATCAAAACTGCAGGGCGGCACGATGAGCGTGAACCTGACGATCGTCGGGCCGGTGGACAAACCCACGGTTGCCGGTCCGGTGAATATCTCGAACACAAAACTGGCGGGATTCAGTTTGAAATCAAAACTCGGCGCTCTTGGTTCGTTTGCGGGTCTGGGAGGCGGCGGAAACGACACCGATCTGCAGACACTTAGCGCAACCATACGCAACGATCCGTCCGGAACAAAAATTGATTCTCTAAATCTTGTGCTTCCGGGGATAGGAAGCGTTACCGGAAATGGAACCGTGAGCGCGGCGGGGCAATTGGATTTCAAGATGGTTGCGAACCTTGCGGGCGGGCTCGGCAAAGTGGTAGGCGGCGTTTCCACCGTGGCAAGCGGAGCGACGGGAGCGCTGGGATCTTTGACGGGAGGCGGCTCCAAAGACAAATCATCCGGTGGCGGCATTCCTTTTACGATTAAAGGAACTACGTCAAATCCACAGGTGATGCCGGACATGGGCGCGGTCGGAAATGTAGCGAAGAGCGCAGTTGTGAATCCGACGAAAGCTGTCACCAACCCAATCGGTGGATTGCTCGGAAAAAAGAAACCGTAACGCGACGAAATCAGGCGCCTATAGGCGCGGCGCACCAAGTTTGCGCGGCTGAAACCGTGTAGTCGCACTAACCTGCTCACGTGCGCCCTCGCATAAACACGTCGATCCGACTGCTTCCACAGAATGCTATTGCGCACGATTCCCTTGCGGGGGTATGTTCCGTGGGGCTTTTGGAGCTAAAGGAAAATCCCTCTTATATGCCGACATTAAAAATTACGCGTCTGATTTTTCTTTCCGCCTTTGTATGGATGTTCGCGCAACCGAGCGCAGTGGTGCACGCGCAAACGAACCTGAAATACCAGCAGCCGCCTAAGGCGATTGTCGAGATGGTGGATGTGCAACCTACTCCGACGATCCGTCTTTCGCCGGCGGCCAAGGGGCAGGCGAGATGGATGCTGATCGAACAGCTTTCCGGATTGCCGTCGATCGCCGACTTGGCGCAGCCGGAATTTCGGCTGGCGGGATTGCGATTTAATCCGCGGACGAACGGACCGAGCCGCGGGCGTCACATCACGTCGCTGAAAATTCAGGAATTGCCGAATGGAAAAGAGATTGCCATATCCGGCATCCCCGCAAGCCCGAAAATCTACTGGGCCGAATGGGCTCCGGACGCACGCAAGGTTTTCTTTGTGAATGTGAGCGATTCGAAGGAGGACGCTGGACTGAGTCTTTGGATCGTGGATGTTGCGACCGCGCAAGCCCACCGCTTGCCCGGCATCGCGCTCAACGGCATGTTCGGCCAACCGTGCGAATGGGTTAGCGACAGCCAAAGGCTGGTCTGCAAGACTGTTTCGGCGGATCGCGGTGCTGCTCCCACGCGAAACGAAATTCCCACAGGGCCAATAGTGCAGGAAAACCTCGGGCGGCTCACTCCGGGACGCACATTCGAAGATCTTTTGAAGAATCCCGAAGACGAAATGATTTTCGATTACTACGCCACTTCGCAACTCGTTCTCGTTTCGATCGACGGCGGAAATAAGGCGATCGGCAAACCGGGCATCATTACGGACGCGTCGCCTTCGCCGGACGGCAACTACGTTCTGGTTTCCGAACGTCACCACCCATATACCTACTTGCTTCCGTTTGAAACTTTTCCCGAGCGCGTGTCGGTGATTGATTTGAAGGATAGCGCGAACAGCAAGCAACTGGCGGATAAGCCGCTCCAGGACAATGTCCCGAGTGTGACTGACGCCGTGCCGACAGGTCCGCGCGATTACGATTGGCGTAGCGATGCGCCAGCGACGGTGGTCTGGGTAGAAGCCGGCGATGGAGGCGATCCGCGAAAAGAAGCAGCGGTCAGAGACACGCTTTTTGCTCTCGACGCACCGTTCGACGGAACGCCGCGCAAGCTGGTTGATTTGCCGGTTCGCTACCGGAGCGTGGCGTGGGCGAACGATCGTCTGGCGCTGGTGGAAGAACGCCGCTGGAAGGACCGCAAGCGGGTCATACTGGCGATTGCTCCATCCAATCCGGCGGCACCAGTGAAATTGTACGAAGGCTCATTCGAAGATCGCTATCAGGATCCGGGCGAGCCAATGGAAGAAATCAATTCCAGAGGCAAGCTGGTGCTGCAAACCACTCCGGATTCCAAAGGCATTTACTTTCGGAGTCCAGGCGCGTCCCCCGAAGGCGATAAACCCTTCCTATCGGTGACGAACGCCGGAAACGGAGAGAAGAAACAGCTCTGGCAATCCGCCGCTCCTTTCTACGAAATTCCGTTCGCTGTTCTGGACGCCGGTACGCAGACGATCTTGATTCGCAGAGAGTCCCAGGACAAAAATCCGAACTTCTATCTCGAGAAGATCGGCGGCTCTCCGGAGCAAATCACATTTTTCCCAAGCCCTTACGGGAGTGCCGAGCTTCCTAAAAAGCAAGTGTTGCACTACAAGCGCTCGGACGGCGTCGATCTGAGCGCCAATCTATATCTGCCGGTTGGCTACAAACCTCAAGACGGCCCGCTTCCCACGCTGATGGAAGCTTATCCGACGGAATACAAGACGAAAGCGGCGGCGGGACAAGTGACCGGATCGCCTTACCAGTTCACCGTTCTGAATTGGGGTTCGCCCATTCCTTTTGTGACGCAAGGATACGCCGTACTTGAAAATGCGACGATTCCGATTGTGGGCGAAGGGAATGCGGAGCCGAACGACACGTATGTGGAACAGCTCGTGGCCAGCGCGAAAGCAGCGATTGACGAGGGTGTGCGACTCGGAGTGGTTGACCGCAACCGTGTGGCGGTGATGGGGCATTCGTACGGTGCGTTCATGACTGCGAATCTGCTGGCGCACAGTGACTTGTTCAAGGCGGGGATCGCGCGCAGTGGAGCGTACAACAGGACGCTTACGCCGTTCGGCTTCCAAAATGAAGACCGCACGTACTGGCAGACTCCGGAAACGTACTACAAGATGTCGCCGTTCTCGTTTGCGGACAAAATCAAGACACCTCTACTGATGATTCACGGCGAGGCGGACGATAATTCCGGCACATTTCCGGTTCAGAGCGAGCGCTTCTTCAGCGCGCTAAAGGGGCATGGCGCGACGGTGCGGTTCGTCCTGTTGCCCTTGGAAGCGCACGGATACGCCGGCCGCGAATCGATACTGCACATGTTCTGGGAAATGAACAACTGGCTGAACACCTACGTGAAGAATCCGGGAAGCGCCACAACGACAGCTCAGCGTTGAGGCTGCCGACACCCTCAATCTTTCCGACGAGCACACGGCTTCGGAAGACGGTGCCGGACCTTAGACACAACCGCGCTAGATACGAAGGCTCACTGTGCCGTCTTCGAAACACGAGCGATCAACTCGTTCAATCTCGAAAGCAAGATCTTAAGGATGGGAGACTTGTTGGACTTCTTGTAGCCGAGGACCAGGTCGACAGTCGGCGCGTATCCCTTGAGAGGACGGCTGGTAATCGACGAAGGGAGAAAGTTCAGTGCGTAAGCAGGTAACAGCCCGACGCCGCGGGTCGACGCTATCAGGGACATACCCATGGTGACGTGGTCCGCCTCGTGAGCCGGCGTGATTTTAATTCCGGAGCGCGTCAGGAAATCGTCGATCACCCCGCGCAGCACAGGAGCCGTGTTCGACACGATCACGAATGTCTGACCCACTAGATCCCTGGGACTGATGGCCGTGAGCGCGGCGAGCTCGTGGTCACTAGGCAAGATCACCACTAGGGGCTCCTTGACGAGAAGGCGAAACGCTAAGTCTGGCACCCCTTGTTCCCGCCGGAGAAACGCCGCGTCGATTTTTCCTTTCGAAAGACCGTCCGCCAGCACAGGCGAGTATTGACTCGATATCATCACGTCGATGTTAGGCAGTTCGTCGCGCAAGATCCGCAAAGCTTCGGGCATCCACGTCAATTCGTGTCCGGTTAGAAAGCCCATCGAGAAACATGGCTTGGCGGGACGGGCGATCCGGCGCGCAGCTTCGGTTGCCGCTTCGACCTGTGATAGCACCAAACTGGCGTGTTCGAGAAAGGCTCGACCCGCCGGTGTCAGTTCGATACCGCGAGCGCGGCGGGTAAGGAGTTGCACACCGACCTCGTCTTCAAGATCCCGAATCTGCCGGCTCAAGGACGGTTGCGAAGTGTGCAGTTTCCGCGCTGCTGCCACCGTCAGACTTCCCGCCTCGGCGACCGCAACGAAATAGCGCAGGTGTCGTAATTCCATATCCGCTCCCATGCCCGGGAAGCATTGCTCCCATCTTAACAAAGTATCCTTCGAAGAGGTCCCGGCGACCTGTCTAGGGCATCCGATGATGTGAACTTGGCAGGCGTCGGGCGAGCAACAGAACTTGAATCATGCCTGACAAGCATATGTCGAATTCGAGGAGAACAACAATGCCAAAGAACTTGGAAGGAAAGATCGCACTGATCACGGGCGGCTCGCGCGGTATTGGTGCGGCAATCGCTAAGCGTTTGGCCGCGGACGGAGCGAACGTGGCCATCACATACACGAAAGGCGCGGATGCGGCCGCGTCTGTGGTCAAGGAGATTGAACGCGCTGGCCGAAAGGCAATCGCAATTCAGGCGGACGCCGCTGACGCCGACGCCGTCAAAGCCGCGGTTGAAGATACCGTGAAGACATTCGGCCGGCTCGACGTTCTGGTGAACAACGCCGGCACAGCCATACCGAAGAGGTTCGAAGAAGCAACACTGGAAGAGATGGATCGCGTGATCGACATCAACGTCCGCGGCGTGTTCGTCGCGACGCAGGCGGCGCTGAAGCACATGAAAAGCGGCGGACGCATCATCATGATCGGATCGTGCGTGGGCGAGCGTGCGATGACACCGGGCCTTGTACCTTACTCGGCTACCAAGGGAGCGGTCAAGATGTTCACTCAGGGGTTGTCCAGAGAGGTGGGGAGCCGAGGGATTACGGTCAACAATATCCAGCCGGGTCCGATCGACACGGATTTGAATCCTGCCGCAGGAGATTGGGCTACGCCGCAGAAGGCCGCCACAGCACTCGAGCGCTACGGGCGCGTTGATGAGGTCGCTGCGCTGGTGGCGTTCGTCGCGGGTCCAGAGTCCTCGTACATTACCGGTGCGAACCTTACCGTGGACGGCGGAACGAATGCATGAAGCGTTGCCAAACCGCAAGTGACCATTGTAGGCCGGCATCATTCGCAGGTTTGGATTCGGAATTGGGCGGGGAGATTTTTCAAGGAGAAATTCAATGAATACCCAAGTTGTTTTGATTACGGGAGGACTGACAGGCATCGGACGGGCGACAGCATTCGCGTTTTGCCAAGCAGGGTGCCCAAGTTGTTGTTTCGGGTCGGCATGACGAAGAGGGCAAGAAACTTGTGGCTGAACTCCGCGAGCTGGGCGCAGAGGCCGAATTCGTGCGCTCCGACGTGCGCCACGAGGAAGATGTGCGCAGCCTGATCGATAAGACCGTCGCGCGCTTTGGTCGACTAGATGCTGCCGTCAATTGCGCTGGAACCGAAGGCACACCCGGCTCGGTGACGGAACAGACTGCAGAAACCTACGCCGCGACCTTCGACACTAACGTGCTCGGCACGCTGCTGAGCATGAAGCATGAGCTGCGCGTGATGCTTGCGCAGGGAAGGGGCAGCATTGTCAACGTGTCGTCTACCTACGGCCATACGGGCGCTGCTGGTGCCTCTGTATACTCGGCGAGCAAGCATGCGGTCGAAGGACTGACCAAGTCGGCCGCACTCGAAGCTGCCGCGTCCGGTGTACGCGTTAACATAGTCGCCCCGGGTCCAATCGAGACCGGGATGCTGAACCGCTTCACGGGCAGTGCGGAGGGAAAGGCGGGTCTGGCTGCGACCGTACCGCTCAAACGCGTAGGGAAACCAGAAGAGATCGCGCAGACGATCGCCTTTCTCTCTTCCGACGAGGCGTCATTCGTCACGGGCGCGTCCTACCTCGTTGACGGCGGCAAAACAGCCCGATAGCTCTCAATCCTACGGGCGTGGCACGCCCGTTCGGAACGGAGGATAAAAATGAACCAGACGATTGAAGAGAAGAACAAGTCGCTTGTCCTGGAGGCTTTTGACACGCTGTTCAATAAGCGCGACTACGAAGCGGCGGAGCGTTATTGGTCTCGCGACTACATTCAGCACAGCGCTCACATCGCGCCGGGACGTGAAGGGCTCTTCAACCTTACCAAGAGCCTACCATCAACACTGAAGTACGAATCTGGAACGATCGTGGCCGAAGGAGATTTCGTGATCGTGCACGGGCGATTCTCGGACTTCGGCCTTCCCGTGAACTGGATCGCGGCGGATATTCTTCGCATCGAGAACGGTATCCTGGTGGAGCACTGGGACGTGATCCAAGACGAGGCCACGCGAGAACAATCAAAGAGTGGTGAGCCAATGTTCGGCCGGACATTCGCAACCTATGCGAGTGGCCGATAAAAACAGGTGCGTCGCATTTTCTGCCACTCCAGTGATGGTGACGAGATCCGTGAGCAAGATTAATTTAGAGACTATTCGGAAACTGCGGGGCTAAAGCCGATTTGAAAAATCTCCAGAGAAACTCAAAGACTCGCAACTATGGAAGAAACGGTGGTGAGCCGGGCAGGACTCGAACCTGCAACCCGCTGATTAAGAGTCAGCTGCTCTACCATTGAGCTACCGGCCC
>Ga0209330_1000217_pt1 | contig 27960 bp, 32 predicted proteins | sample JacPinW_OM2H0_O3_FD_187969 | JGI IMG/M metagenome (GOLD analysis project Ga0209330, IMG submission 187969) | Forest soil microbial communities from Algoma, Ontario, Canada - Jack Pine, Ontario site 1_JW_OM2H0_O3 (SPAdes) (version 2) | ecosystem: Environmental > Terrestrial > Soil > Boreal...
CGGCAGCCCGGACTTCAATTTGTTCCAGGTCGAGCCTGCGTCGGTCGATTTGTAAAGCGCACTCTCCGGCCCGCCATCGATCAGTGTGAACACATGCCGCCGCCTCTGATAAGCCGCCGCATAAACAATGTCCGGATTCGACGGATCAATCGCCACATCCACCACGCCCGTGTTCTCGCTGATGGTCAGCGCCGCCTTCCAGTTCTTTCCACCGTCCGTACTTTTATAAAGCCCGCGATCGCCGCCCGGTCCCCACAGCGGCCCCTCCGCCGCCACATAAACCACTTTCGAATCCCGCGGATCAATTACCACCCTCCCGATGTGCTCTGACTTCTTCAATCCCAAGTTCTGCCAGTCCTTCCCCCCATCATCGGACCGATAAATTCCATCGCCATAAGAAACGCTGCGCTGCGAGTTACTCTCACCTGCTCCTACCCACACGACTGAAGGGTCATTCGGATCAAGCGTTACCCACCCAATCGAATACGATCCTTCCTTATCAAACAGCGGAGTCCACGTCGTCCCATCGTTAACCGTCTTCCATACCCCGCCCGACGCCACGCCCACGTAATACTCAAACTTATTCTTGGGATTTACCGCAATCGACATCACCCGCCCCGAAGCCACCGCCGGCCCAATCGAGCGAAACTTCAGTCCGGAAAAAGTCTCCGCCGTCATCCCGGCCTTCTTCTCATCGGCTTTCTTGTCTGGCGAAGTCGCAGGCGTACTCTCTTCCTTCTTCTGATCCTTCTTAGGATTTTTCTTAGCCGCCGGAGCCGGCACTCCCGTCTTATCCGCATCCTTATCCTGCGCAGATACAGCGGAACCCGCGAGCAGCAGGGCCAGTACGAAGGCCGAGCATGCTCTCATGACTGGCGGCGCGCAGACCGAGATAACAGAATGATTGCCGGCTGTGATGAAAGAATGCTGGAAGAGAGAATGCTTGGTGAAAGAATGCTTTTGGGGGGCGCAGCGCTTCAGCGCTGCGATCAGAGCACTACACTTGTCGGGGGCTTTAGCTCCTGAGATACTCAACGCAAAACTCTTACCAGCTTGTCGATTCAGTTTCACGCGCGCTCCGATCAAAGTTTTCCAAAACCGATATGTATACAGCATTCTGCAGAAACTGAGAAGCACCCTTGTCATCCTGAGGAAGCGAAGACCTTCGCCCCGGCGCAGGTTTTCCAACGAAGAACCCATACAACCTGGCAGCGCCTGCAAATAGACTCCCGCTGAACCGCGCCAACTCCAGTCAGGTTAGAATCATCCCCATGCCACGCCAGCCCCAAATCCACGGCCACGACACCCCCTACACAAAAATGCAGAAGAACTATTGCTTCGTCTGCGGCATGAACAATCCCGACGGCATGCGCCTGAAGTTCATCCTCGACGAAGCCCGTCAAACCTTCGTCTGCCAATTTCGCCTCAGCAAGCGCTACACCGGACCTCCTGGCCACACCCACGGCGGCGTCATCGCCTGCATCCTCGACGACGCGATGGGCAAAGTAAACAAGCTCCACCAGGTCGTCGCCCTCACGCGAGAGATGACCATCGAATACCTCAAACCCGTACCTCTGCACCAGCCGCTTCGCGTCGAAGGCCGCGAGCTCAGCGTGCGCGGGCGCCAGCACATCAACACAGCCGAAATCCTCAACGATAAAAACGAAGTCCTGGCCCGCAGCCGCGGCATCTTCATCGCCATCGACCCCGAAAAAATGTTCGCCAAGTATGTTGACCGTTAACGAATCTTCCTATTTTCACATCTGTCATCCTGAGCGAAGCGTTCCGGGCCGTCGGAGCCCAGAACGCGAAGTCGCAGGGTCCCTTTCCTCTCAGTGGAACGGCGCCGGCGGACGTGACCCCTTTCTTGGTGGCTTGCTGCGAGGTTGTTTTCCCGCCCGCGCCAGCGAATGGAGTACCCCGATTTGTGAATGCCCTGTAAAATAGAAAAAGCTGGCAACCACGCGCTGCCAGCTCATCCTTCGCGATCGCGAAAAGAGTCCAAACATGTCCAAAACCAACGGCTCCAACACCACCTCTACCTCTCTCCGCCTCAAGACTGGCCTCGCCGAAATGCTCAAAGGCGGCGTCATCATGGACGTCACCAACGCCGAGCAGGCCTCCATCGCCGAAAAAGCCGGAGCCGTCGCCGTCATGGCCCTCGAGCGCGTCCCCTCGCAGATCCGCGCCGAAGGCGGCGTTGCCCGCATGGCCTCGCCGAAAAAAATCCGCGAGATCATGGCCACCGTCTCCATCCCCGTGATGGCCAAGTGCCGCATCGGACATTTTGCCGAAGCCCAGATTCTTCAGGAACTCGGCGTCGACTACATCGACGAATCCGAAGTCCTCACTCCAGCCGACGAAGCCCACCACGTCGACAAGCAAGCTTTCAAGGTCCCATTCGTCTGCGGCGCGCGCAATCTCGGAGAAGCCCTGCGCCGCATCGCCGAAGGCGCCGCCATGATTCGAACCAAAGGCGAGGCCGGCACCGGCGACGTGGTCCACGCCGTCAAGCACATCCGCCAGATCGTGCAGGAGATGCGGATCCTCACCGTCCTCGGCGAAGAAGAACTCTATGCCAAGGCTAAAGAGCACGGCGCGCCCTACGAACTCGTAAAGCTGGTTGCCAAAACCGGGAAGCTCCCCGTCCCAAATTTCTCCGCCGGGGGCATCGCGACCCCCGCCGACGCCTCCCTTGTCATGCAGCTCGGCGCCGAAGCCGTCTTTGTCGGTAGTGGGATCTTCATGCAGGACTCCACCAGCTTCGCCGATCCCGCCGAAGCCGAAAAGCGCGCCCGCGCGATCGTTAAAGCCGCTACCCACTTCAACGACCCTAAAGTATTACTTGAAGTCAGTGAAGATTTGACGGGAGCGATGAAGGGTCTGGCCGTGGCGGGGATGGATGAGGCGCAGATGCTCCAGACTAGGGGATGGTAGGCAAAACGCGGTCAACCCGAGGTCCGCGTTTTATCAAAAGAAAAATGCCGGAGCACAGCCACGCCTTGCCCCATCTCGGGTAATCGAGAAGATGTTCGTCCATCTACCCTCCAAGCGCGCCTAAAGCCCCGCGATTCTACCGCCTGAAAGGAGGGTTTCCGGTTCGCCCGCAACATCAAGCGACGGGAACCCAGGGGACAGACAGGACTTTCCCCATGCTTTAGTCCAGAAAAATAGGGTACGTCTGTCCCCCGCTTGGGCCCGAGTTATCGCGACCGGCCGGGTCATTCGTAACTTTCATGGGTTGCGCTGCCTACGTAGTATCGCAGCCAGCACATGATCGAGTCGCTGCAATCGATTTTCGACCAACTAGCTGTCGACATTGGGCTCGACAAGCCCTGGCAGCCGGCCTCCCGTCCGGCGCTCGGGGGCTGGCTCATTTTCTATGCCGGATTCCTCATCTATGCCTTGCACGCCAACGGAGGAATGCTCTTCATCGATTTGGCCAATCTGGTTGTCCACGAGGGCGGTCACAATCTTTTTCGGTGGTTTGGTCCGACGCTCGAGTTGTGGGGAGGAACTCTGCTCCAGTGGCTTGTGCCGTTCCTCCTTGCGGCATACTTCTTTACTCACCGTCAGACCACCGGCTTCGTTTTCTGCCTGTTCTTTTTCTTCGAGAACTGGCTCTACACCGCGACCTACATGGCCGACGCGCGGGCGCAGGTGCTGCCTCTGGTCACCACCGGAGACCCTGAATTTGCCGAGCACGATTTCTTTCGAATATTCAGCGATCTCGGCGTTCTCAACTACGACACCAAAATCGCTGCTGTGGTTCGCTTGCTAGGCTGGTGCGGGATGATCGCCGTGGTGGTCTGGTTTGCTCTGCGGCCCAGTGGCAAGACGAACCAGCCACAAGAAGACAGAGCATTGGAAGCAAGGTTCATCGATTATTTGCGGAAATGACCGGCAGGTGGCCCCACCCTTCGCGAGGGCCCGTGGTGTGGCTGTGACGGCGGGGGGTGGCCCAGCCTAACTGTTATCCTAACTCCGGAGGGCGCCCCGCCAAGCGAAGCTTGAACTGGGCCCCTCAAGAGCCTAGATGGAGTCTGGCTTTTACTGCCCGCCACGCTACACTCCTGCCGGAGACCCTATCACCGGTCCCATTCGCACTCTCTCATTCCACTTCGGAAGGTTTACGCCTTTCACGATAAGCCACACGCACGTCGCTAACTCTCCAATGAAGGCGGGAAGCACAATGGCTGGAAACATCTGGTTCGCGAGTGAAGGAGAAAGAAGCTGAGCAAAGCTGTTAAGCAAGTAGCATACGCCGGCAATCGCTTGCAAGACGCCCAGAGTCCTGGGGAAATACTCTGACCGAAACATTAGATACCCAGTAACTATGCAACTTACCCCAAAAAAGATCAGGCCGATCCCAAAGCCGTATTCATGCAGCCCGAGTAAAAGCGATGCGAGAGCCTGCAGCTGATTTGGATCAAACGCTTTTAGATAGTTCGAACCTCCCAGTAGAAGCAGCACCGTAACGAGATTCAGTTTGTTGGCGCACAAAATAGCAGTCTGCAGCATGCCGAACAACGCAGCGAGCAAAGAAAGGTCTCTGCTGACGGGCCGCAGCAATACATAAAAGATCACCGTCATGGGGACATCGGTTATATGCATGATCAAGTCGCCCGCAATGCCGCAGCGAAACAGAAATTCAGACCCCATAATCCTGTGCGCCGTGGTTATAGCATCCCCTGCAACCACAAGATGGCCTCTCACATAGATTTCGCCGAACAGACCGCAAGCGATGTTGAGCAAATACAACACGCCGGCGATTCGTGCATAAACCTGTGGCGAAATATTTACCGTTCGGTTTCTCATGAATATTACTTCGGCTTCAACTTATTAAGTTCCGTCTGAGAGAGAATGATCTCGGCGTCAAACCTGGCCAATATGGTCCGAGCCGATATCTTGGCCGAGACGTCATTCAATTCGTCGAGCAACTCCGAGACTCCTTTTCTTTGTTTCTCCATCCTCCCGCGCTGAATCCGCATTATGCCATGATTCAGGAAAACGCAAACTCGAGGTCCGCACTGGCAATGTCAGCGAAGCAGCTCGGACATGATGGCATTGAGGTGAACGCGAGCGCCGTCCACGTGAGGAAAAGAAATCGAACACATTGACTTTTAGCGCAGCGATTTTTGGCGCTGCGATTCCAGCGCTGACACCGCGCGCGGTTTTCAGTCAGTGAGGAAGGATACAATCCTTCTCTATGCCACACTGGGCGAGGCGGCTCGGGATCAGTCGCGCCGCTCTCATGAATTCCGCGCGTGCGACCGTGGCTACGGTCGCGTCTTTGCTGCTGGCCCGCATGCTAAAGCTGCCGGAGTCTTATTGGGCTCCGATTTCCGCCGTCGTAATTCTCCTCTCCACGATTAATCCCCTGACCGTGGCCTGGCAGCGTTTCGCGGGCACAGCTTTGGGAGCGGCCCTGGGTGCGCTCATCGCAACTTACCTGCACCCGAACTGGATAGTCTATGGCATGGGCATTTATGTTTGCGGAATCCTGTGCGCGCTATTGCGCATGGACGCCGCCTATCGTTTTGCCGCCATCACACTGACGATCGTCCTTTTGGTCGCATACACTCGGGCGCCCTGGATCGTTGCGGTTCATCGCTTTGTAGAGGTGTCCCTGGGAATCGCAGTAGCCCTGCTGGTAACACTGGTGTGGCCGGCGCCCGCAAACTAACCTGCCGCGCTTCATGTGCGCGTCAGTATGAAGCCTTTCGAGCCCTAAAGGGACGCAGCCATTCATCCCGTTCCGAGGCCTTCCAGTAAAATCAAAACACCCATGATCATCGGTGTCCTGGCCCTGCAAGGAGATTTCGATGCCCACCGCCGCCGGCTCGAAGAGCTCGGCGCCAAAGTGGTGCTTGTAAAAAAGCCCGAGCAACTCGACGCGATCGACGGCCTCGTAATTCCCGGCGGCGAATCCGGTACATTCCTGAAATTGCTGGGGGAAGAGGGCTTCGAAAAGCTGAAGCATTTCGTCCGCCTGAAGCCAACCTTCGGCACCTGCGCCGGCGCGATCCTGCTGGCCACTGAAGTCGAAAATCCAAAGCAATCAGGCCTCGGCGCAATCGACATCGCTATCCGCCGCAACGCCTACGGACGCCAGCTCGACAGTTCCATCCGCGAAGGCAAATTTCTCAGCCCTCTTAACCACAAACTCGCAGAGTCCCCACTGGAGATGGTTTTCATCCGCGCCCCGAAAATCGAACGCGTCGGCCCTGCCGTCGAAGTCATCGCCACCCAAGGCGCCGACCCAGTCGCGGTCCGGCAGGGAAGAGCCATGGCTGCAACCTTCCATCCCGAACTATCCAGCGACACCCGCGTCCACCAGGCCTTCCTCGATTTGTGTGGGTCGGACACTCCTGTCCGACGTTCTTGATTGGGGTTTACCGGGCTTTTCGGCTTTGATATTTTCCGAAAGTTTCCTCTTGACATCGATATCATGTAACGCTATGGTTACGCATTATGCGACACCGTTCGGTTACATATTCGTCCGAAGCCACTTTCCAGGCGCTCGCCGACCCCACCCGCCGCGCTGTCCTCGATTTGCTCCGTCGCGGCAGCCAACCTGCTGGTGAAATCGCTGGGGCTTTCCCCATCTCCCGTCCTGCGATCTCCAAGCACCTTCGCCTCCTTCGCCGCGCGCACCTGGTTCGCGAACACCGCGAAGGTCGCCACCGCGTCTATCAACTCAATCCCGAACCGCTTCGTGCCGTCGATTCCTGGCTCGATCAATATCGCAACTTCTGGAAAATGAACCTGGCGAATTTGAAAACATTTGTCGAAGCCGAGTACGCCAACGAAACCAGGCTGCATCCTGCACCAAAATCGATCGTCAAAACTTCAAAAGGAGATCACTAGGATGAAATCACTTCGCATCGCCTTGTCACTCTCTCTGCTGTTGGCCGCCACCGCCGCGCTGTCACAAACCTCCGCGCAGAAATCCTTTGACCAGCTCAAGAGCCTCACCGGCTCCTGGGAAGGCAAGAACTCCGAAGGCAAGGCTCTGAAGGTTTCCTTTCGCGATACCGCTGGAGGATCGGCCCTCCTGAGCGAAATCGAAGGCCAGGGTCACGAGGATATGATTTCCATGATCCATCTCGACGGCGCCAATCGCCTGGTGATGACTCACTATTGCGGCGCCGGCAACCAGCCCCGCATGGCAGCCACAACTTCCCCTGACGGCAAGACCTTCACCTTCGACTTCTTCGACGGCACCAATCTCGCATCGCCCGACGCGGGCCATATGCGCCGTGTCGTGTTCACTATCGTCGATGCCAACCACCACACCGAGGATTGGACCTTTGCCGCTGGCCCGGGCAAGGATCTGAAACAATTCTTCGACCTGCGACGAGACGAAATTGCTCAGAAATAATCCGCGGCGCACAAGGCTGAAGGCGAACAAACGAATGAGAGTGCCCCATTTCTCGCGTCCTGTGCAAGAAATGGGGCGCTCAATCGGAGCAAGTCATGACCACGACCGACATCAAATCCATAATCACCAACGACCATGACGCAGTCGTTACTGAAATCGAAATCGCTGCCCCGCCTTTACGAGTCTTCCAGGCCCTGACAGATCGCGCACAAGCCCTGCAATGGGGCGCGGCTAATGGCTTCGAGACAACCCAGTGGGAGATGGACCCGCGCCCCGGCGGCCAGTGGCGGTCCGTCTCAAGGGAATTGAAAGGAGAGGGCGCCGCTAAGGATTTCGACCATCACGGTGAAATTCTCGAAATCGATCCGCCTCGCCTCTTATCCTATTCCTGGTTTGCGAACTGGCACGAGATCCCCTCGCACCGAACCGTCGTCCGATGGGAGTTGACGCCAACGGAATCGGGCACCCGTCTCAAAGTGACCCATAGTGGTCTGAGGCAACTGCCGGCCGCCTGCCAGGCATACAGCCAGGGCTGGCCCGGTTTGGTCGAGTCAATTAAAAACTTTCTTGAGAAATAAAATTAGGAGCAAACTCATGGCAACCGTCGCAATCACTCCCGATCAAGACGTCGTCACCGGCGAAATTTTCATCGCCGCACCTCCCTCCCGCGTTTTCCAGGCCATCACCGATCCCAAGCAAATGCCCCGCTGGTGGGGCCAGAGCGATCTATATACCATCACGCAGTGGAAAGCCGATGTTCGCGTCGGCGGGAAGTGGTCGAGCGACGGCGTCGGCGCCGACGGAACTAGCTTTCACCTTGACGGCGAATATCTCGAAGTCGATCCTCCGCGCCTGCTTGTTCACACCTGGATACACAGTTGGAACGGCGGTCCTATTAAAACTTTGGTCCGTTGGGAACTGCAGCCGCAAACCGTTCACGGCCTGCACCCCAGTGGTCCTCAGCGCGCCGGCACCGGCACGTTGTTACGAATCCGACAAGAAGGTTTCGCGGGCAATACCGCCGCCGCTGCAGGTCACTCCGAAGGCTGGAAACGGGTAATGGGATGGCTCGTCGCCTACATCGAGAAAGGAGAAACCATCGACACCCGCGGTTGACGCCAAATCAAACGCCAGACGACAATGCAGGCATGACTCCGCGACCTCGCATCGCTGCCTGCATTGTTGCGCTCGGCTTTTAGACCGCTGGCAGTGTCGCTGCTCAGCCCGCTCCAACTCAGAAGGGAACTAGCATGCCCGCTCACGCCACCGGAGCATTCGAAGTCAAGCTGACCCCCCAAGCTCAGGACGATAAGGTCGGCGACCCCACCGTTGGCCTTCTGGCCCTCGACAAAACTTTCCACGGCGATCTCGAAGCCACCAGCAAAGGCCAGATGCTTACCGCCTCCACCGAAACCAAAGGCTCTGCCGGTTATGTCGCTATCGAGCGCGTTACCGGAACTCTTCGTACTGCCGCCGGCCCCCGCATCGGTACCTTCGCCCTGCAGCATACCGGCACGCTGAATCGCGGGGTTCCAGAACTGAGCGTCACTGTCGTCCCCGATTCCGGCACCGGTCAACTTGTCGGTCTCGCAGGAAAAATGACCATCAACATTGCCGAAGGAAAACATTCCTACGATTTCGAATTCACTCTCGCGTGATTCCGCGTGCCGACGAAGACTGCAGCGACATCGACTCTCGTGACGTCGCGGTTCTTTACCCCACCGCATAGGGATATCTCAAACCGCGTTCCCCAAAAGCTTTTACCAGCAGCGCTCCCGAAACGAATCCGCCCACGTGCGCCCAGAACGCTACTCCCCCCATGTTCTGCCCTTGCACGGCAAGCGCGGTCGCGGTTCCGCTGAGAAAATTCAGCACGAACCAATATCCCAGGATGATCCACGCCGGCACCCATATCACGAACACGAAGAACCAGGTCAGCACCCTCGCCCGTGGATACAAAACGAAATAAGCCCCCAGCACTCCGGCGATCGCTCCACTGGCACCGAGCGCGGGCACGGTCGAGTGCAAATCGACCGCCACCTGCGTCAACATGGCAATCAATCCGGTCAGCAAATAAAAAACCAAATATTTGAAGTGCCCCAGGTAGTCTTCCACGTTGTCACCGAAAATATAAAGAAACCACATATTGCCAATCACGTGCATCCAAGATCCGTGCAGAAACATCGAGGTGAAGAAGGGAAGCACGACCGCCAGCAGTGAGTATCTCGGCGAGCCTCCAAGAAACGCGGCCAGATGATAAGGTACGACTCCGAACTGATGAACCAGTAGTTTCAGGCTCTGCGGTTCCAGCGCGTACTCAAGTAAAAAAATCGCCAGGTTCAACACAATCAGGAACCTGGTTACAAATGGTGTGCTGTAACGAGGCTGGTCGTCGCGAATCGGAAGCATAAAAAGAATCTGTTAACTTAGAGCTGGGTTTCGAAGGGCGGAGCCTTAAAGGATTACGCAAAGCCTGACTGCGCCCAACTACCCGACTACCAAACTACCAAATTCTCCAATGAATGGCGTCATCATCGTCGACAAGCCCGCTGGCTGGACGTCCCACGACGTAGTTAACCGCATGCGCCGGATTCTGCAGCAACGCTCAGTTGGCCATCTCGGGACGCTCGATCCGCTCGCCACCGGCGTCCTCCCGCTCGTCACCGGATCTCTCACCCGCCTCGCCCAGTTTTACATCTCTTCTGAAAAAACCTACGAAGGCGTGATCCGGTTCGGCTTTTCCACCAACACTTACGATGCCGACGGTGAACCGTCAGATGAAGTCTGTCCTGTCACTCTCGCTCTTCAAAGTCTCCAGGAAGTCGCCGACAAATTCCTCGGAGTGATCGAGCAGGTGCCGCCCCCATTTTCGGCCAAGAAAATCGAGGGCATTCCTGCTTACAAACTGGCGAGAAAACAAAAAGAGGTGATCTTGCAGCCCGTGTCCGTCGAGATAAAAGAATTCCTCATCACCGCCGTCGAAGCCGACCGGGCCCACTTTCGCGCACGCGTGTCCTCCGGAACCTACATGCGCTCCGTCGCTCATGAAATGGGCCAGCATCTCGGCTGCGGAGCCCATCTCGAAGCTCTCCGCCGCACCGCCGTCGGCGAATTCGACATCACCCATGCGCATTCCCTCGAAAACATTGAAGATCAAGCAAGAAATTGTCATTCCGACCGCAGCGCCACGGAGGAACTGCATGTGTCGGGTGGGCACTCCTGCCCACCAATCTCGCCACGATCCCTGCACCCAACAAAACCCCAGCTCTCAGCAGGATTAGAAGCCCTTTTCATCCACCCCCGCCAACTCCTTCCTCAATTTCCCTCCGTGACCGCCGACGAACCCACCGCCGCCCGCATCCGCAGCGGCCGTCCCGTCAACCTTCCAGAACTTTCCCGCGCCCGCCAGGTCAAAGTCTTCGCCGGACAAAGGGAACTGCTCGCAATCGCCACCCGTGTGGCCGGCACCTTATTCCACCCCAAAATCGTCTTCCCAGCGGAATAGCTCCAGCTCATGTAAACAAAGCCCTATGTGGGACAGCCGCCCGGAGAATGTGATTAATGTAATGTCCGATAAGAAGTATTATGTCAACTCGCAAGTCCTGCCGCAATCTTACCGATTCCTGTTCCGGGCTTGAAGTATCGCCGCCACGAGTGTCTGGCTCAGCTATTTTTAAAAGCCGGATCACGGCCGTGCGTTCGGGGCAACTCGGCGTCCTTCCAGAGTGTGTGGAATACTTGGCACGTTTTACGGTTTGGACTCTTGCAAGAGCGCGCACTCCCTGATGCTCTCGATCAAAGCTGCTACTCGAGTAAACCGCTCTTCGTTTTTGGCTTGCATCTCCACCAACGACTGCACGCTGTTGGTGAGTAGGATCAGCTTTTGTTCTAGATTCATGTTTTCGCCGTTCATGGTGCTACCCTATACGTGGCCGTTACGTATGTCAAGGTTTTTATTCGCCACGTTTTCTTGTAGATACGGGGCCGCTACGTATCTTTCGCGGCGGCTTCGTATAGACTCGCGGAGATGAAAACTCTCAGCGAGCACCTCTCCCAGCTCGGTAAGAAAGGCGGCAAAGCGCGCGCCAAGAAAATGACCCCAGAGGAGCGCTCCGACTCTGCCCGGAAGGCCGTCGAAGCCCGCTGGGCCAAAACCCGCGAACTGGTCGATGAGATCAACGAGCGCAGTAAAAAGCTGGAAAAGCGTGCCGTAGCGCGCCTGCGTAAAACCAAGAAAGGCTGACCTCCACGACCATCACCCCGCACTCTATTCCCCGCACCGAATACCACAACGGGGACAAAGAGACCCTTTGCACTGCCGAGCCCGGCAAAGTCTTCGCCCACTCCCACTCGATCACTTCCATCGCGGAGTTGGAAGAGTGGATCGCCGCCGTGCGCCAGGCCGCCGCCGCGCGCCAGGCCGCCGCCGATGCTCAAATCCCTCCCGTGACACCTATCACGGAGGGAGACAAGAAGTGGGCTGAGTTCGATGAGTTGCTGAAGAAGGCGAAGGGCCAGTGAGCCTTTCCCTGAAAAACGCACCCGCATCGCGAAACTCGTGGCTGCGGCGCGCTGGGCGAAGAAGGCAGAAGCCCACTGATCCGACCGATGCGAAGGGACCGAAGCGCGATCAGCTAGGAGGGATTTGGTATTATCTAAATTACGATAGACGCTTACGTCCGAGAGGCTCGTCAGCGCAGAATTTCACCTTGCAGTTTATCGATTTCTAGATTGCCTTCCATCCCTCTACATCTTGTACTTGCCTAAATCGTCGTCGTTCAGACCTTCGAGATATTTTCGCAGTTCCTCGGCACTCACCCGGTCCGACATATTCGCCGCCTGCTTCGAATTCTTCAGCACAATCTCATCCACAAATATCGGACAATCCACCCGTAGCGCCAGCGCCAGCGCATCCGACGGTCGCGAATCAATGCTGATCACCTCGCCGCTCCGCTCCAACCAGATAACCGCATAAAACGTATCCTCGCGCAACTCCGTCACCACAACTTTGTGTACCTGCGTCTCCAGCCCAGTCAGCACATTCTTGATCAGGTCATGCGTCATCGGACGCGGCGTGTTCACCTTTTCCATCTCCAACGCAATCGCATTCGCCTCATAAACTCCCACCCAGATCGGCAACACCGATTCCCCCGCCACATCCTTCAAAATCACAATAGGAGTATTCGTAACCGGATCCATCAAAAGGCCGCGGATTGTCATTTCCACTTCCATGGGGAGCTCCTCAGCTCGCTGCGGATGTTGCTTGGCTTTTTATATCACCAATTCTCCTAGGAGACTGTTGGGAAAGCTTTGGGTTGCTTTTACTCTTACGTACGATCCCACTTGCGGAATCGACGTGTCGGGGGCGGTGAAGTTTAGAGTTTTGTTGTGGCTGGTGCGGCCGATCCATTGCTTGCGGGCTTCGTTCTTGCCTTCAACCATTACTTCCAGTGTCTCACCTATGTATCTCCTGTAGCGCGTGATCTGTATCTCTTTCTGACACGACATTAATGTTTCCAGGCGGCGCGCTTTTTCTTGATCGGGGATTGCATCGTCCAATGCCAACGACGGAGTATTGGGACGTGGCGAATACTTGAAGGTGAAGACGGCGTCGTAACCGACTTCGTCGAGCAATGATAAGGTCTCGCTGAAGTCTTCCTCGGTCTCGCCGGGAAAGCCCACAATGATGTCGCTGGTGATACTGATCTGGCGCTTCGCGGACTTCATCCACGCGATGCGTTCAAGATACTGCTCGCGACTGTAGAGACGCTGCATGGCGTTGAGCACGCGGTCTGATCCGCTCTGCACTGGAAGATGAACGTGATCGCAGAGGGCGGGGACGGCGTCGATGGCGTCGATAATGTCGCGTCCGAAGTCGCGGGGGTGTGAAGTGGTGAAGCGCACGCGCTTGATCCCGGGGACTTCACCGACTGCAGCCAGCAATTCTGCGAACGTTTTCTTTCCACCCGGCTTCCCTGCTGGATCTTTATACGAATTCACGTTCTGGCCCAACAACTGAATTTCCGTGTAGCCGAGATCGGCCATCTGGCGGGCTTCAGCCAGCACTGAGTCTGAGGTGCGGCTGCGCTCTTTTCCGCGGGTGAATGGGACGACGCAGTAGGCGCAGAATTTGTCGCAGCCCTCGATGATGGTGATGTATCCGCGATGGGGATTGGTGCGGGCGGTAAATTCGGTTTCGAAGCAGTCTTCGGTTTCGCGATCGTCGAGTCCGGTTACGCGCTGATTCCCTGCCTCAATCTGCACCAGCATCTGAGGCAAGTTCTTATACGACGCCGATCCGCACACCATCGATACATACGGCGCGCGATCGAAAATCTTTTTGCCTTCCTGCTGTGCGACGCAGCCGAGCACGGCAAATTTCTTGCCCTGCTTCTGATACTTTTTGTAATCGCTGAGGCGATTGAAAACCTTCTGCTCCGCCTTGTCTCGTATGGAGCACGTGTTGTACAGCACCAGTCCGGCCTCTTCCACCGTCTGCACCTGCCGGTACCCCTCATGCACCAGCGTGCCAATAACCTTTTCCGAGTCATGGACATTCATCTGGCAGCCAAAGGTTTCGAGGTAGAACGTCTTTTGTGGGGCGGCGGACATATATGAACTCAGTATAAGCTGTCCGGCGCTCATGAGCACATCGGTTGAGTGAAACGGTCGCTGGATGTATTAGGACCAGTAGACGTATACCTATGAACTGAAGTGCAGCGCCCGGTCGTGGGGTTGAGGTCGAGTCGAGGAGACGTGCGCGAATTTCCTCGCGAGGTGCTCCGCGATATCGGCCCGAGCTCTCTACGCAGCGCAAGATAGTGAAATCGATCCGGCAGCGAAACCCATGCGTGGCTTTGACGGAGGCTCCATCGTCGAGATCATTTCACATCATCGCGTCGACACCTGGCGAGCCGTGTACACCGTTGGTTTTGCCAAAGCGATTTACGTTTTGCACACGTTCCAAAAGAAATTGAAGCGTGGCATCGCCACCGCCAGTCGGGACATAGAACTGATCCGGCAGTCTCCAGCTTCATCAACACTGCAGTAACCCATCGTTTTCTCTCAAACAGATATTCGCGTATTCTCTGCGAGAGCGGTCTTGCCTACCTAGCGGGGTGGAGGTGACGTGAGGAAACTGGTCGGCTGTCTATGCCGCAATGCAATCGTAGTTTCGTGTGGGCTGTTGTTGACCGTCCGCTTTTTGCATGCGCAGCAAGACAATGTGCCCGGTCATTCTATCGGTAGAGTCTCAACCCAAGCAGACTTGATCGTAATGGAATTGGATGACAGTGCGTTAGGGAAGGCTAACCTGTTCGACCTCACTGGCCGCACGTTGCGCTTCACCCCTGACGGTTCTGGATACCGTGTAGAAAGCGGGCCTCTTAACTGGGAGTCAGATTATGGTCCTGAGCTGGCCAATGCTGAAGCTGATCTCAAAAGATTCGCATTTCCTTTTTCCGGCAAGTTGTGGAACTCGCTCCTCGTGGGAACAACGGGTTCGATCCGATTCGGCGCCTCAGAAAAGGACATCGGTCTTGACCCTTACGGTCATCGCGACGGAGGAATCGTTCTTGATCGGTTCGATGAGTTGGCCGAAGTAGCCAGCAAGCTGATCGACAAAGCCCCTGCCATTTGTGTGTTCCTGAAGCCGCGGATGTCGGGCCCCCACTATTTGAAGGAGCTTCCCGACCGCGCGGTGATCACCTGGGATCTCACCGAACCGTTTGGCGGTCTCCTGGATTTCGCGTGGTTCAAGACGATCAACAGTTTTCAGGCCGTGCTCCATCGCGACGGCTCCCTTGAGATGTCGTACAAAGAATTGACGGCGACCGACGCCATCGTTGGGATCTATCCGACCTCATCAGTAAACCCTGCGGCGGTTCATTTTTCCTCTCTCAAACGCAAAGATGGGCCCTTTTCAGTTGTGTACGAGTCCTTCCACTACCTCGCTCCGCCCAAACCGCAGGATCTCTCCTGTACCGTCATCAAAGCTCTCGGCGACAAGTTCGATTTCCTGGCCTACTACTCCGATTTCCGCACGGATAGTCAGGAAGCGAGTCCTGTGAGTGACGGCCCCATAGGAGGCAACATCAAAGGAATCGGGGACACGCGGCACGAGCAGACGCATCAGATCTTGGAGAGCCGCTGCACGCAGGGCAGATTCCAGTTGGGATTGGCGCAGCCGGTGTGGGTTGGCTCGAACGAAGTGCAAGAAGTGCCTCCAGAAGGAGCGCCAGTCGGCAACAGTCACGACATAACTTTCTACTCCCACCAGCTCGCGGAGGGTTCACCGGACGGCAAGCCCTCTCCCTACAACTACGCGGTAGGACACCTCGGCCATGAAGTAGGCCACCGCTGGTCCGCATACGTGAGTGCGAAAATCAACGGCGGAACAATTTCTCTCGGCCAGTGGCCTCATTGGGCGCCAGGGTTGCAAACGCGCGTCGCTTTCCCCTATTCGTTGCCTACGGAGGCGTCGACCATGGGCGGAGGCGTCTGGCAGGACAACTTCGATGGATCGTTCACTCAGTTGCGTGACTTTTTTTTCGTGCCCGCGACTGGCTATTCCTACCTGGACCTGTATCTGATGGGCTTGATCTCTGCCGCAGAGGTGCCGGACTTCTTCGTCCTCCAGAACTTCACGCAAGTCGGTAAAGACGCTAATGGACACACCACGTTCAAAGCAGAATGCACAAAGGTGACGATTCAGGACGTAATTGCTGCGGAAGGCCCGCGTTCACCCGATGTTGATCACTCCCAAAGAAGGTTCAACACCGGGATTGTCGTTGTTGTCGAGCACGGGCACAGCCCGAGCCACGAACTCATCGAACGAGCCAACGGCATTCGGCAGCAGTGGATTGAGTATTGGGAGACGACAACGGGACATCGCGCGTTCATGACCGCAAGTCCACGCTGAGCGTCCGCCACTCGGAGCTTTTGTCGACCACCCGTCATTCCGAACCCGCACTTGGATGAGGAACCTGCTTACCCCCGGTCGCGACAAAATTAGTGGTTCTGATCGCTTACGGTCCAAGACGCAAAACGGTAAGCGTAATAGGGCCGTTCCCAAACTGCCCGGAGTGGGCGGCGAGGGTCGAAGGCGAGGATTTCCGCGCACGGACTGGGCGCGATAGAGGCTCTCGCGCCCGAGGCCGGCGGCTTTGGCTACCTTGGCGAGGCCGCCTCCGGTTTTGGCAATGCGGCGCAGGGCGATCAGCAGCACGCTGGGTACCTCGGTGGTCTTCGAGAGCTGCTTTGAGATACGAAGTTGTTCGGCATAAGTGAAGAGAGGCTGCGCAGGTGGCTGGGTCGATGGGACGTGTTTCAGAAATATATCCACAAGCGAATCAACGAGATGTGCAAAAAGCTGAGGGAAAGAGGCTTGACAAGAAATTCCCCGCTCACCTGGGTGGCTAACTCGGAAACAAGATGGCAGCGGAACGAAGTTATTTTTTCGGTCGAGACTCTGGGGGGACGATGCCGGCGACGCGATAGTAGACAACAAGTTGGCCGTAGTGTTCGCCGGAATGCTCGATGAAACCGTAGGCCATGTCTGAGACCCGCACCTGCTGGTGGGCGAAGGGATCAACGAGAAGGTCGGACATTCCTTTGTCGCCTTTGGCCTTGATGGCGTCGGCGCCGTCGGCGAAAGCCTTTTTCACGAAGGCAACGATGTCAGCCTTGGTCTTGAAGTCGGAGCGTTTGGGATCTTCTTCCTTGGGCATTGGCTTGCCCATGGCAGGATCGGTGAAAAAATAATTCGCGTTGGCGGCATGCAGCAGTTGCTCGGCAAAGCTGCGCTGGGCGGGCGTTGGCTTGAAGTCGTATTTGTCCTCGGGAAAATCTTCGGACATGGCGATGAGTTTGCGGCCGATGTCGTTCCAGGAATCGAGAACGACCTTAGAGGGGCTATCCGCGGGCTTTGTTGCGACGTCTTTCTTGGCGTCCTGGGCGTGGACGGGAATTGCGGCGATCGCGATGGCCAACAAGGCGGCGGCGAGCAGCGGTGTTTTCGTCATTTTCGTTTCTCCTCGATTGGGCGAGCGCAATCTTAGCGGGAAAATCGTTTTGTGTAAACGGCGGATTGGAAACCTCAAAAACAAAATCCTCATTACAGACGACACAGACGTTTACAGGGGCTGAGTGTTTTGTTATCGGTTCACAGAAGTCCGACCGTGGGGAGAATTTCCAGAGTTTCGACAGTGGCGTTTGGCGGCAGCAGGATTGCGTTAACCGCAGCGGTGGCTATCGTCGCAGGGGACACCATCTTTTTTCGCGGGGCTTGCGGCCAGAATGAATTCCAGATGTCGGTGTCCGTGGCGCCGGGCATCAGAGCGATTACGCGAATGCCTTTGGGGCGAAGTTCTTCACGCAACGTGTTGGTGAAGCCGAGGGCGCCATGTTTTGAGGCGACGTAGGCTGCCGATCCGGCGACGACGCGGTTGGCAACGATAGAGAGATTGTTCACGATTGTGCCGCCAGGCTTCATCATGGGAAGAGCGGCCCGCGTTATTAGAAAAGTTCCGGTCAAGTTGGTGTCGATCACATCTTTCCACAGCGCGGAGGAGAGCTTGTCGACGGTGAGGTTGGCGTGGGCGATGCCGGCGTTGTTGATCAGGATATCAAGGTGCTTGAATTGTTTGCCGAGGGCGCGGAAGAGATCATCGATCGATTGCGGATCACGGACGTCGCAGGGATGCGCGAGGATTTTAGTTTTTGCAGACGCGAGTTCCCTGCCGATGCGGCGCAGGGCTGATTGGTCGCGGGCGGTAAGAATCAGATTGCATCCTTCGGCGGCGAGGGCGCGGGCAATGGCGAGTCCGATGCCGCGGGTCGCGCCGGTGACGACGGCGTTTTGGTTTTGCAAAGCAAGGGCGTGTAATCTAGCAGAGTTTGATGGTGGCAAGGTAGGATTCTCTCCGATTCGCGTTTCTAATATACTGCGCCCTGACCCACCGCAGTCAGAGCAATAACATTGGTCCTTCGCGCATAAGGCGCGCTCGGGATGACCAAAGCCTGTTGAACTTTCCAAGGCAAGGGGTCAAAAGCAGCGCACAACGGTGTCCGCTCCACACCATCAACCCCTCTTCAAATGCCGTTGGGGCGCTGGCGGATCAAGGAGAGGAACTCGGAGCGGGTCTCGTTCGAGTCGCGGAAACACCCAAGCATAGAGGAAGTGACGGCGGCGGAATGTTGTTTCTCGACGCCGCGCATCATCATGCATAAATGGCGGGCCTCGATGACTACGCCGACGCCTTGAGGTTCGATTACTTCCTGGATGGTCTCGGCGATCTGGGTGGTGAGGCGTTCTTGAATCTGCAGGCGGCGGGAAAACAGTTCGATCAGGCGCGGAACTTTGCTGAGACCGATTACTTTTCCGTTAGGGATGTAGGCGACGTGCACTTTGCCGAAGAACGGCAGCATGTGGTGCTCGCAGAGGCTGAACATTTCGACGTCCTTGACGATCACCATTTCGTCGTAGGTGACTGAGAAGAGAGCGCCCTTGAGCAAGGCTTCGGCGTCTTCGGTGTAGCCGCGGGTGAGGAACTGCAAGGACTTGCGAACGCGCTGGGGAGTTTGCTGAAGGCCTTCGCGTTGCGGGTCTTCGCCGAGGCGGACGAGCATCTCCTGGACGAGGTCTTCGAAGCTGGCGCTGGTGAGGGTGGAGGGTTCGGTTTGTGGTTTCATAAGTTGATTGAGCAATTGTGTAATTTTGGCAATTTAAAATCGAAGACGATTGCTAGCCGGTATATTCGAACGAATTCATCATGGTTTCTTCCAGCCTTACTCTTTCAAGATGCGCTTGGGCAAAGCCACGGTGCACTATTTCGTAAATCTGAATGCAAAGATTTTCCGTGGTGGGCACCTCCTGGGCGAATTCCGGTAAGGTATTCAAGTTTTCGTGGTCGAAGCGGGCGAGCACTTCCCTTTCAACAAAGCTGTCAAGGACGGTCAAGTTGCAAACCATGCCGGTTTTTTCGTCCACTTGGCCGCTGACCGTTAGCTCGACGATGTAGTTGTGGCCGTGGCCGTAGGGATTGTTGCATTTTCCGTACGTTGCCTGGTTCTCCTGGGGGGACATTGCTCCGCTGTGCAGGCGGTGCGAGGCGGAGAACAGGTACCGGCGTGAGAGGTGGGCTTTCATTTTATTATTGATTCAACCGGCTGAAACCCTCTAACCGAGGTGGCAAGGGGGGCACGGCGCAACAAATTCTTATGTGGGTCATGGTTCTCCGTAGAAATCCACGAATAGATCTGGGGTTTCGTAAACCCTTATGCGGTGCAGTTTGGCGGTTTCCAGTTTTGATACGAGGCGCTGCCAAATCGCGATCGCAATGTTTTCCGTGGTGGGGATGCGATGAATAAATTCAGGGACTTCTTTGTTGAGGAAGCGATGGTCCATGGCTTCGAGCACGTCGCGCTGCATAACTTCCTTTAAGTGCTTGAGATCGACAACGAAACCGGAGCGTGGGTCAACTTCGCCCTTCACCGTGACTTCCAGCGTGTAATTGTGGCCGTGGCCGTTGGGATTATTGCATTTGCCGAAGACGCGAAGGTTCTCCTCGGGAGTGAAATCCGGATTGTGGTAGTAATGCGATGCGGAAAATTCAGCTTTGCGCGTGAGATAAACCATGCTGCTCCTGCATTGTTGAATCTGCCAACTTGGGTGGGTCTGCAATGCCTGGGACTGCAACCGCTGTGACTGCTGGATCTCTGACTGCTGGACCCGGGGGATAGCGGCGGCCCTTCCACCAGACGTTGCCGTGCTTATGAGATAGTTTCGACCGTATCAGCAAATAGGAGAACAGAGGAAGGCCGAACAGAGCCAGAAGGGCTGCGTCCCAGGAAAAGTGCGCGCGACGGATCCGCGTTAGGAACATTGCGTACAAGATCGCGCCCAGTAACCCGGCTGCGACGGCGGGTTGGAAATGTCCGTGTCGAGCCGTGGTCATGCTGGCTGCAAAACTGGAAACTATGAGGATGAATTCAAGCGCACGCAGCGTGGCTAAGCGCATGGGAGAGGGGAACAACAGGACGAGGTTCTTCGTCCAGCCTTCGCGAAGTTGAGCGAAACTGCGATACATGCGGGTGCGGACGGCATCGCCGCCGAAACGAAAACAAATCTTCCTGCCGGATTTTTTTACGGCCCTGGCCAGAGCGACGTCCTCTAGCAGCTTTGCAGCGATGGCAGCGTGTCCGCCGACAGCATCGTAGGCGGCGCGCGTGATGAGAAGATATTGGCCATTGGCGGCTGCTGCGGGCGAGTTGGGGTCGCTTACTTTCGAGGGACGAAAGCTCGCGGCCAGTTCGGCAAAGATCACCGGCATTACGGCCTTCTCCCAAAAGCTTTTCGCGACTTGCTGGGGCGAATAGGAAAGCAAGGCCGCATGTTGGCGTGTGGCTTCTTCGATACTTCGCGCCAGCGATCCGGGCAGGTGCACGGTGTCGGCATCGGTGAATAGCAGCCATTCTCCTTGCGCAACTTTGGCTCCGGCGATGACTGCGTTATTCTTGCCGGTCCAACCTGGGGGGAGCGTGCCGGCTTCGACGACTCGGACCCGCTTGTTGGAAAATGAGGATGCGATTTCGTGGGTGCGGTCGGTGGAGTGATCGTTGATCACGATGATTTCGAATGCGACATGTGTCTGCGCGACCAGCGAATCGAGGCAGTTCTTTAACGATGCCTCTTCATTGCGCGCGGGCACGATGACGGAAACGGCAGGCGGATCGCTTGGTATAGGTGTCGCCGGCATAGCTCGAGTCTATTATTATAGCGGTGTGCAACCGATGATTTGTTCCGTTCGCGCAGTTAAACCGGCTCTTAGTGTGCCTGTATTGTTGAGAAACGGGTCGAGCCTTGCTCGACCGCACAGCCGAGGGCGGCTGTCCCCAAGTCAGTTATCTTCGAAAACTGCTGCTTCACGCCTAATTGCTCTTGTTTTGGTTCTGCTGATGTCTGGCTGCTACACCGGGTCACGGCCGCCGCGGATCGGGACGGCGGCCCCGGATTTTACCGTGCGCGACTCCGCTGGCTCGGTCACGCTTAGCCAACTTAAAGGCCAGGTGGTGGTGCTGAATTTCTGGGCGACGTGGTGCCCACCATGCATTGAAGAAATGCCGTCGCTGGTGCAGATGCAGCAGCGCATGAAGCAGAAGGGCGTGACCGTGCTGGCGGTGAGCGTGGACGCGGATCAGAGCAGTTATCAGCAGTTCCTGCGAGACCACAATGTGAATTTGCTGTCAGTGCGCGATCCGGATCAGAAGAGTAATGCGCTTTATGGGACATTCAAGTTTCCGGAGACTTATGTGATCGACCGCGGAGGAGTGGTAAGGCGAAAGTTTATTGGAGCGGTGGATTGGACAGAGCCGGACGTGATTGAGTATTTGGGGAAGTTGTAGATTGAAGACCTCGGGGCTAACGCCCACCCACAAGCCAGGACTTAGTCGCAGCCCTGAAGCGCTGCCCCACCCAAAATCAATTTCAGGGCAAGGACTCTGGCGCCCTCAGCGCGGTGGTACAGTCAGCAGCAGTTCCCTCCACTCCGCCGTCGCTGACGCTCCGGCCGCGGTTGGAATGACGATTCGGTTAGCTGGGCGGGACAATCAAATTCAAAGGCAGCGGACAGGAATGTCCGTCCCACACGGTCAGAGCTTCGCGTTGCGGAGGCGGAGTGCGTTGGTGATTACGGACACTGAGCTGAGGCTCATGGCGGCGGCGGCGAAGATAGGGCTGAGCAGTAAGCCGAAGAATGGATAGAGGATTCCAGCCGCGAGGGGCACGCCGATGGCATTGTAGATAAAGGCGAAGAAAAGATTTTGGCGGACGTTACGCATGGTCGCGCGGCTGAGGTTGCGAGCGCGCACGATTCCGGTGAGGTGGCCTTTGACCAGTGTGATGCCGCCGCTTTCGATGGCGACGTCAGTGCCAGTGCCCATGGCGATGCCGACATCGGCTTGCACCAGCGCGGGGGCGTCGTTGACGCCGTCACCGGCCATGGCGACCACTCTTCCCTGCCCTTGAAGTTTTCGGACGATCTCCAATTTTGTTTCTGGCAACACTTCGGCTTCGAACTCGTCGATGCCTAGTTGTTTGGCAATCGCAGCCGCGGTGGCGCGATTGTCGCCGGTGAGCATTACGATGTGGATGCCGAGAGCTTTAAGCTGTCGGATGGCGTCGGGAGTGGAACTTTTCACTTTATCGGCGATGGAGAGGTTTCCGACAAACTTGCGGTCGATAGCGACACATAGGCTCGTGCTGCCGTCGGGAACGGCTGGGTTGAACTCTTTGCCTGGGTAGGGAGAGGCGCCCAAGTCCGTCATTAACGCGGCATTGCCGACCGCTACTTGTTTGCCATCGACTACTCCTCTGATTCCCTCTCCCGTAACGCTGACAAATTCAGTTGGCTGCGAGAGTTTGAGTCCCTGTCTTTCGGCGGCTTGAAGGATGGCTGCCGCCAGAGGATGTTCGCTTGCACGCTCGAGGCTGGCGGCCAGGCGAAGGATTTCGCGACCGTCGTCCTGCGACAAGGAAATTCCAACCAATTGCGGCTTACCTTCGGTGAGCGTTCCGGTTTTGTCGACGACCAACGTATCGACTTTCTCCAGAATCTCCAAGGCTTCGGCGTTCTTGATCAGCACGCCGGCGCGCGCGCCGCGACCCACTCCAACCGTAATCGCCATGGGCGTTGCGAGACCTAGGGCGCACGGGCAGGCGATGATGAGCACAGCAACAGCGTTCACCAGGGCGTGCGCGAGACGCGGTTGTGGACCGAGGAAGAACCACGCGATGAAAGTAATGATTGCGACCGCTACGACAACAGGGACAAACCATTTCGCCACGCGGTCGGCGAGGCGCTGGATGGGAGCGCGGCTGCGTTGCGCCTGGCCTACAAGTTGCACGATGCGGGCGAGCACGGTTTCGGCTCCGACTCTCTCGGCGCGCATAACGAACGAACCGGCACCGTTGATGGTTGCTCCGATGACTTTACTGTTGGGAGACTTCTCTACTGGCATGGACTCGCCGGTGATCATCGATTCGTCAACGGTGCTGTGGCCTTCGAGGAGCGCCCCGTCTACCGGAATTTTTTCCCCGGGGCGCACGCGAAGGTGATCGCCGGGCTTGACTCGTTCGAGGGGAACATCCAACTCGGTGCCGTCGTGGTTGAGCAAGCGAGCGGTTTTCGGGCTGAGATCGAGCAGAGCACGAATGGCGGCGCTGGTGCGGCTGCGGGCACGCAATTCCATGACCTGGCCGAGCAAGACCAGAGTAGTGATCGCCGCTGCTGCTTCGAAGTAAACCTCCGGATAGCCGGCCATGCCGCGCAGCGGGGCCGGAAAAGTCTTTGGCGCTAGGGTGGCGACCACGCTGTATCCATAGGCCACGCCGGTGCCCATACCGATTAGGGTGAACATGTTTGGACTGTGATTGAGGAGTGAAGTCCAGAAGCGCTGGAAGAAAGGTAATCCGCCCCAGAGAACGACCGGGGTGGCTAATGCGAGTTCGAGCCAGGGCAGCGCTGCGCCGGGAAGGACGCGGTGCAACGACGTGCCTGAAAACATTGCGCCCATGGCGATAGCCATCAGCGGCGCGGTGAGGGCAAGGCTCGTCCAAAAGCGGCGAGCCATGTCCTGCAATTCGGGATTGGCTTCAGAAGCGCCGGTGATGGTGCTGGGCTCGAGGGTCATGCCACAGATGGGACACGAGCCGGGCGCGGGGCGCACGATCTCCGGGTGCATGGGACAGGTGTACTCCGTGCGAGTGGAGGCGACGGGGACGTCCGGTTCGAGGGCCATGCCGCAGGAGGGGCAGGCGCCCGGTCTGTTTTCGCGGACCTCGGGGCACATGGGGCAGACGTAGGCTGGAGCTATAGCGGCCGGTGCTGACCAAGAATGTTCCGCATCGTATTCATGTCCCCGACCGTCTTCGTGTTCCCGACTATGTCGAGCTTTGGAGGCTGCCTTGGCAGAACCGAGCATTACTAATCCCGCGGGTTTTGCAAGCGGGGTCGAGCTTAGATATTTATCTGGGTCATCTTTAAATTTTTCCAGGCAGGGCGCGCAACAAAAATAATAGTTCTTCCCAGCGAGACCGTAGACGTCTTTGGTGTCGGCGGGATTGACCTTCATTCCGCAGACTGGATCGCGTTCCAGTGTGGAGGCCGGGTTAGAGGGCTTCCTGGACATCAATGTAAGCGTGAGCAAGATCCGCCGCGCGACCGGTTCGACTTCGCTATTGCGTGCGCGATCGGCCGGTCGATACCCCAACCGCGTTAACGAAAAACCTTACCCTATCCGCCGAGGGTTAAGGGCAAAGAGATGAGGCGTTGTTATCACTTCGATGGGAGATGCTTTATATTGGATTCAGCCTGGTAAGGCTTAGGGCGCGTTTTGTAATCGCAAGGACTATCCTGAATGACTTATCTTGATGTTGTTTTCCGCTATGTGATTGTGCCCGGTGAAACCGCGTTACGGGCGATCGATGGGATGCGAGAGGTGTACGGAGTGCGAGGGGTTCAGTTCAACGACGTGGATCGCACCGTCCGGGTAGAATACGATGGCTCCCGACTGAACGCCGACGCAGTGGCGAAACTGCTGCGTCAGGCAGGGGTCGACGCTCGCGAAATCGTAGCACTAGCTTAAAACCTGTTACAGAACCTGGGAGAAGGGGGGAGGCAACCGGGGGAGGAAACCTCTTTCGTTCTTAATGCAAGGGGCGCCCAAGAGAACCTCTGGCCGAAGTCATCCTTGGAGCGCCCCGTTGCGCGCCACTTCGTCTGTTCTATGTGTTAGCACATGGCGTGCCGTTCTTAAGCTGCTCAAAATGCAAGGCCGCAGTTTTGCGCGCTTTGTAGGAATTGCTCTGCCACTGGAAAGATTTACTGCTGCACTGGCGAAACACGCACACCCCTGGACTGAACAATGTGGCGGGATCTGTGTTGTCTAGACTTATCGTCTAGCGCGCACTTTGCCGGCGGGAACGCAAAACCACGGCGCCGAAGCAAGTGAGGCTGGCCAGCAGGAGGTACATTAACGCGGAGCCGCCTTCAGGCACGGCTGCGCATTTATTGCGACCGCGGGGGTCGCACTTTTTGTTCTTATCCTGTCCCTTATCAATTGGGTTGACTATAAAAGTTGAAGTGAAGGAGTAGCTCGTAACGGTACGGACATGACTGGCTAGTGGAGGGTTGGTCCGGCCTTGAGCGAAAGCGCCGGGAGCAAAACAGAAGAGGGTAGCCAGAACCAGCCACAGGGAGAACTTCGCTAACGAATTCATAACTTCATCTCCTGCAATAACGAAGAGACTGCTTACCACGAAAAGACCCCTTTACGTGCCTGGTCTCGTCGGTTCTCAGTCTAGTACTACGGCGATATATGTCAAGAGTGTTAATTTTTGCGATCGGTTGCAAGCTCTTGCAACTGCTGAATTTAAACTGCATTTGCGGTGAGAAGTGGGGGGGAGGTTGCCGGTCTGCCGGTGAAAACGCTACAATGATTTCCGACTGACTTAGAATTCACGCGGGGAAATACCCGGCAGTCGGTCAAATTGAACCGGAATGGGCGGATGCCAGTTCGATTCCTCCCTTTGCAATTGTTACAGCGGAAAACCTGCGCCCTTAGCTCAGCTGGATAGAGCGTCTGGCTACGAACCAGAAGGTCGGGAGTTCGAATCTCTCAGGGCGCACCATCTTCCCACTGATAACAAAGCCATTACAAAGTTAGGCCAACAAAGGGAGCCAACTTCAGGCTCCCCATGCGCATTCTATGCGAGTTTCAACTGAACTGTTTCCGTGGTGATGCCGGCAGCCTCTCCCGTTATCGAAAGCGGACTGGTAGCTCTGACGGTTCAAGAGAGCCTGTCGCTGGTCCCTGTCGTCCGGGATGTGATAACGGGCAAACATGCTGGCCATGCGATGCCCGCTGATGCTCATGGCCACAGACTGGAGGTCTGCCACTTCGGATCATGTCACTCCCTGAACGTCGCAGGTCGTAGAACAACTTTTCTGGCACGCCCGCCAACCTGCAGGCCGTTTGCAGCTCCTGCGAAAATCGCCTATCGGAGCGTCCTCGGGTGAAAAATCAGGGCTGGTCTTTGGAGACATTTGCAGGCGCTGCCTGTCCATCAGTTCGACTAGTTCGCCCACGCGTGGAACGTTACGCGCTACGCGGGTTTTGGCGTTCTCCGCACGCAATCGGATCGTGTCTCCGACTCGACTAAGCCACGAGAGGCTGCGAATTTCTTGTGGACGCCACGCGGTCAGCCATGCGGAACAGCGCGAAGTCGTGCAAATACGCGGGGCAGGTTTGTCAGCACGCTGCGAAACTCCAGGCGGGAGAAAAAGCCCTGCCGCGCGTTGCCCACTTCGCTCAGCTTGCGAATGCGCTGTGCCGTGCAGAGCCGTCCGTTGGCCGACGGCCAGTTTGTAACTGCGGTTGATACTGGCAGGCTTGGGGGGTTGGCTTTCTTTTCTGGGACAGTTGCATTGCAATCTTGCGCTGACCGCGCTGCAAGGCGTGCTCGATAAACTTGTCGATATGAGTGCTGTTGAGTTCCACCGGCTTCAGGGACAGCGCTGGTGTGCTGGCCTCAATGACTTCTTGCGGCGTTGGGGTTCCGGCGTCGGCTTCGTCTGTTGCAACTGCACTCGGAGAGCATACGGCGATGCCTTCTTTTTCAAGCTCTAGCTTCTTTCGATGGGTCGGACGCGAGCTTCTTTTTCTCCGCCTCGATCCACAACCCAACCCGGTTCCGAATGCCGGTATCGGTGCATTCCTTGCGAAGCCTTTCGAGCCGCTCAATTTCAGCCTTGATCTGCGCTATCTCTTCCAGTGAGAGCATGGCGGCCAGTGTACGGTGTCGTACATGTAGCAGCGCAAGGGATTTTCGGTCAATTGTGCTCAACTTGGATCACACAAGTTGCTCCGTAATGCTCTCATTCACTCAAGAAAAGGGCCGAACCCGTAATGAGTTCGGCCTGATAGGGGGAGGATCTGAAACACAGTGAAACAACCGGTCGTGAGAGTCCGAATGACGGCCTTGCGTCACTAACCCATGACCACCTTCCAACTGTCGAACAATACAACTTGGCGGTTTAGATAGCTGTGCACTTCTATACATCCCGCATAATTTGTTTTTCTCTCTGACTGTTGAACCAAGAGTCCATGATGCCCGAGCCATCGTTAACAAAAACTTATGGTTATGACGATCCTTGAAATCCGGTCAATTCTGCTCAGCCGGCTCCCACTCTTTTCCTCAACGGTCATCTCCACAGTTTTAAGGAGGCATTGATGGGTAGTCGCTCATCAAGCATAGAAAATAAAATGGCTCGGTAAAGGGCAGGTAGTAGGCAGTTATTTTGCCGCTGCAATGATGGAAGGATTCGACAGCTGTTGAGCGGCGAAGGATTTTTGCGTACTCGACAGCAAGGCTGACTATGCACAAACTATGCGGGTTCTGGGTCAATTCTGACCGAAACTGTCCCGCCTCAGCTGGAACTGGAGAAAGCGTTCTTTCGCTAAGATAGCGGAGAGAACGTATGAGAAAAGAGCGCAAGCAGTACACCGCAGAAGAGAAA
>Ga0209330_1000218_pt1 | contig 27950 bp, 28 predicted proteins | sample JacPinW_OM2H0_O3_FD_187969 | JGI IMG/M metagenome (GOLD analysis project Ga0209330, IMG submission 187969) | Forest soil microbial communities from Algoma, Ontario, Canada - Jack Pine, Ontario site 1_JW_OM2H0_O3 (SPAdes) (version 2) | ecosystem: Environmental > Terrestrial > Soil > Boreal...
GCCGAGATCGTGGCATCGCTGGAGCGCGCCGTGCTCAGGCCGATCGAAGCTCAGATCCTTGAACTGCTCGCCGATCACCTCGAAGGATCAGCAAGCAAAATCAAGCTCTGCCAAGCCCTTCGGACATTGGCAGTCGTCACGGCCGGGTCGTTCTCGGGGTTGCCGGTTCACGCAGCGAGACTCAGCGATGGTCGTCTCTGCGCGGCTGTGGGGTTCGCTTATACCCCCACGATGGCGGCGCTCGACGATCCCGCACCCAGTCTCGGTCTCGCATCGTCGGTCCTGATCGTGGCAGACCCCAAGCGCAACGGACAGGCATCGCTTGGAGGGGCGGTCCAGGAACTCGAAAGCCTGTCGAAAATCTGGCCCCATGCACATGTTCTGCGTGGAACCTCGGCCACGCGGTCGGCCGTCCTGACTGCGCTCCCGACTGCATCGCTGATCCATCTCGCCTGCCACGGCAAGAGCGACGACCGCGATCCGCTCAACAGCTTGGTTGTTCTCGCCGATGGCGACGTCACGATGGGCGATGTCCTGTCGATTCAACTGCGGCCGGGTTGCGTAGTGGTCCTCTCCGCGTGTCAGACCGCGGTGCGCGACGCGTCCGTCCCGAACGAGGCAATGAGTCTCGCCATGGGCTTCCTGGCCGCGGGTGCGGCGACTGTGGTGGCCTCGCTATGGCCGGTTCCAGACTACTCGACTGCTGCGTTGATGAGTGCATTCCACGAGGCACTGCGAGGCGGTAGGAGGCCAGCCCACGCCCTGGGTGCAGCCCAGAGCGCCATGGCGGCCGGACAGCTTGCGGACCCATCGCGTGCAGCAGACTGGCGCAACCCCTTCTACTGGGCCGGATTCGTAGCCACCGGAAGATGAGGGCATAGTGGCGCGCATGCGCGCCCTGTCCTTCGCCAGAACGTCATCGAGCCAATATGTTGGGAAACTATCTCTCTATCGCGAACTTCGAGTGTTGGCTGGACCAGATACTCCGCTTAAAGCGTACGCGGACACTTTGGAATGTAGAACCCAACCGCTAGACCGGCTCGCTCCTGGGCGCACGCGCAGTATATGTCTATATATCAAGGATGGACGGAAGGCTTTTGACTAGGCGGCTCGATCGTAGCGGAGGTGCAGCCCGCCAACTCGATCGAAGCAACTTACGTCCAGCGAGTGCTTCTTGTGCTGGGCCAATTGAGCCTCCAATCACATCGACAAGCATTAATATAGACACTAATCGATGTATCACTCACTCGCAACCTTGCAACGGGAATCGGGGAAAGTCAAGGGTGAAGCTATAAGGTAGTGGTCATAACGGTTTTAAGGCCGGAAGACGGTGAGAATAGGGAGCCATTCAGACTTAAACACTGCGAAGCCCCAAGCTACGGCAAGAATAACTGCAATCCCTATCCATAGCCGCTTGCATGTCATCGGAACCTGGGTCCTTATACATACCGGGCAAGGAGACCAAACACCATGGCGCGCGACAATTCGAGGGTGGCGCAGGCCCTGTTGATCATCGCACGCGAGCATCCCGGCCGTTCGGCCAGATGGGAGAGAACTCTTTCTCGGCGCTTGGCGATCGCTACTGCGGCGGCTTGCGAAGCGGAAGAAGCGAGATTCTCCGGTTTTTAAGTACGACAATCTGGTCAATTAGTACAATCATTTTTGTACCAATTGACCGGACACCCGCGAAAACAGGCCAAGTCCATTCCGGCCTTTAAGTACAGCTCGACAGATCGCCCAACGACTCCGTCCGCTTGGCTTCGATGGCTGTCTGAGCATCCTGAAAGATTACTTAGACGAGGCGTAAGCATATTTAGTCCTTCACCAACCATGCCAGAGCCTCCTCGCGGTTCTTGAAAGCGGGAAATTCCCGACGGGAGAACTTCTCGACCAACTCGGAAGGAATCTTCCCTGCCGCCACCGAGGCGGATTTCTTGACGTACGGCTTGTCAAAGACAGCGGTTTCTTTAATAACCCGCATGCCTTCGTCGTCGACGAATGCTCCCGAGTAGTCGACAAGTATCAAGAGCGAACCACGAGGATTTTTGTTCACAGTGTTGGGAAGTCCTCGCATGACCTCCTCGACTTCCGCCGCTGAACAACCCGAGAGGTCTACGAAGAGAACCCGCTTTCCCTCATGGGTTATGAACCGAACTCGGTCAGCCATGCAGAACGACGTGCCTGTTCCTTTGTTGGTCGACAGAGCTTCTTGCTTCGCAGTCACCGTGTCGCGGGACGAAGACATCCTTACATTGTGCTGAGAGTGCCCCGATACTGTCTGTTCAAGACTGCACATGTTAACGCCGGCGAAGAAGTGATCCGTTTTAGTCGGCCGCGGCCGGAGCCAGTGATCCAGAGAGCCTCCGGTCGACGGGGACGCGGTAGGAACTCTACAGCTGGTCTTTTAACGTATCGAGGGTACCAGAGTACGTACTCTAGAGTTTTAATGTGTAGTGTACATATACACACTACACCCATGAGCTTCCTCCGCAAGGTCTGACTACTGTTTGGGAATCGCTCCGCGAAGTATCGTGACGACCTGCTCGACGGTCCGGTTAGCGGTATCAATCACGATATGCTCGCGGTTCCATGGGCGGTAGTCTCGTGAGACTACCTCTTGCCAAGTAAGGGAGCGCGATCTGGGAATGTCGGATATGCGTGTTTCCACCCGATGCTGATGTTCTTTGGTATCTGAACAGGTGACCTCGATTTCGACGACAGATACCTGGGCACCGTTCGCGACTTCGACCCACGCATCGCGGGAGACCGGAATAGGATTCACTGAGTCTGCAATCACTGTCCTGCCGATACGGAGATTGTCCGCGGCGACTGCGTTGCCCACACGATAGCCGGCATCGTTGATTGGTGAGCTGAGTACTCCTGAATCCAAAATCGCCTCCTCGATAGAATCGATACGCACATGAACTGCACCTAACTGGCGGGCAAGTTCCCGCGCAATGGTCGTCTTTCCGGTTCCTGGCAGGCCACCAAGGATGATGAGCATGGTGAGTTCCGATTATATTCTTGGCTCCATCGCTCCTTCGATAAAGCTCGGTTTGTCGATGCGAAACTGATCCGCCATTTTCCAAGCCCGTAGTCAGACCTGGAACAACCACGTCTGGCCGATAGCTTTGAGCTATAGTGACGGTTTTGCAGTGAGCCGGAGGTTTGCTTGGCCCCGGAGAGGAGTGGGGTCCCCTCCGGGGCGTGAGCTTCTGGGAGCAATCACCTCCCATGGGCCCTCTCGAAAATGCTATAAGCCAAGTCGAAAAGCAAGACGCCAAGCGGATCGAAGGGCAAGGGCAACTGATACTCGGCATCGGGATGTTGCTCACGCCACAGGATGACGAGTCGCGGCGAAAGCCATACGTCGGGAAACTTGCAGGTGCAGGTGTCGCGCGGCCCTTAGTTCTAAGAATCACGGTTGCTGCGGCCTTTCTGGCACTTAATTGTGAGAATCAGCCGCCACGCCTTTGGCACTGGACAATGGGAATCTCTGGCCCTTAATTGTAAGAATTTGTGAGCAGGCGGCGTAGACGGCCAAACTCAGCCTGGGACGACCGATTGGCCGACGGTTTTCATCGACGATCAGGTTACTGCCAAGGTTCGCAGACATGCTTCCTGGGGGATAGCTGGGAGTGGGAATTGCCGTTTTGAGGCGAAGGTAGAGCGATACAAATTCTCACAATTAAGTGCCCTTTCGCGGGCACGTAAAAACGAGAAAGTACTGAAAACACAGCGAATGCAATTCTCGTTAATGAGTGCCGCGCGACAAGAGTGGTCGACGCCATACACGGCGGCTGTTCGTGCCAACCATGAGTAGAGGGTTTCTCCGGAATTTCCAATTCTTTCCGAGAAGGGACGGCGGACCAACTCAAATATTCTCTACCGACTCAAAAACCCCGGGCCGCGAAGCCTCGATTGCCCGCAACCTTAGGGATCTCTCCGGCATGGAGATCGGCCTCAAATTCCCTAAACGAAATTGTTTGGTTCTCGTTATGCGCGGCAGATTTCCCCTTTTAGGGAAGTCTAGCATCTCTGGTCACCTTGCCATCGACGCTGTAACAGCTCATTTGGTTTGCTGATTCTCGGGGAGAGCATGGTCTCCACATGTCTCCGATATGTCTCCGGAGGCGATATTCACTGTGGATGCAAAAGCTAGCTGTTGTGCATTGAGATCGTTGGCCTAGATCAATATAAGTCCCGACGTTGGGGGGTTGAGAACGCGGTTGTTGGCTTTACCAAGAGAAGGGAACGGACATGAAGCTTACGAGCTCGATGAGGACGGCTTTTGGCGTCGCCCGGTCAAGCAGTGTGGCAACTCAAGTCGAGGTACAGGAGCCACGAAACGAGAGAGTATGCGTATTATGAATGGCATTCTCACATCGATCATTGTGGGTTTGCTCATCGCACCCCTAGCGTCACCTGAAGTTGCTGGGGCAGCAAAGCCTGCGCCTGGCCCGACCGCGCAAAGCGTGATGGCGGCGGAAGAGGAACTCACACGAGCGTTGCGGGATAACGATGCGGCTGGCATTGCCCGCTGCCTGTCAGATGACTGGGCCGTTATTTCTGCGAGAGGCGGCGTAGGCGAACGGAAGTCGATCTTCCCCGAGGGGATAAAGTCGGGTTTCTTGAAGCATACAGCATATGAGGTATCGGAACCCAGGCGCCTCTACGGAAATCTCGCCCTGGTGACGACGAAGCTCCACAACGCAGGCACGTTTGGGGGCAAACCCTACGATGTGCTGGAGCGCCAGACCGATGTGTGGCTTTGGAAAGACGGGGGCTGGAAATGCGTTCTAACCCACGAGGCGTGGGAAGGCCCGGAAAAAGATCAGAAGCAACTTTCCCGCTGAATTGCGATTCGTGATGACGTGCACGCGCATAAACCCGAGACCATCCACGTCGTCCATCAAAAGCGGTGGAATTGCTCGCCATTTCTAGCCAGAAAAGGAAACGAATATGAACGACATGGATGACGACGCTTTTGCCGACGCCCGGTCAAGCAGTGCGGCAACTCAAGTCGAGGTTCAGGAACCCAAGGTGGTGTGGGCACCCTATCCCAAGCGAAACGGCAAAACATGCGGATGTATGATCGTTGGATTTTGAAACTTTTGGCGGTTTTTGTGGTGGAGGCATGCGCCGTCATCCAAGGCCAGTCACCGCCAAGACAGCGGATCGATCCAGGGCTGGCAACGCTAGGAGGCGGGTTTGTCTCCGCCACTGCGCAGGCGAACGGAACCACCCTTCACTATGTGCGCGGTGGGACTGGGCCCGCCATCATCCTGCTGCACGGCTTCCCCGAAGACTGGTACGCGTATCACCGCGTCATGCCGCTGTTGGCGAAGCAGTTCACGGTGGTGGCAGTTGACCTGCGCGGCATAGGCGGTTCGGCGGCAACGGCAGATGGTTATGACGCCGCAAATATGGCGGAAGACGTTCATCAGCTGGCGGAAAGCTTGCATCTGGAGCACATTTACGTTGTCGGTCACGATATTGGTGGCATGGTGGCCTATGCCTTCGCCCGCCGCTATCCGGAAACCAGCCGCGGCGTGATGATGCTTGACACCCCCGTGCCCGGCCTCGGTTCGTGGGATGCAGTCAAAGCCAGTCCCATTACCTGGCATATCAATTTTCAGCAGACGCCGGGCCTGCCTGAGCAACTCCTGGCCGGCCGCGAAGCCATTTACATCCGCCATTTTCTCGATCGCGACACCTTCAGTGACGCTGATGTCGCCCGCTATGCCCGGGCTTACGCTGCTCCCGAACATTTGCGCGCGCTTTTGGAGATCTATCGTGCCTTCCCCGCAAACGAGAAATTCAATGCGGCGCAACGAAGCGCCATCAGCGTGCCTCTGGTGTTGGCTCCCGGAGAAAACTCGCCCTTCGAGAAGCTTATGCCGAGCTTTGCCGAAGGGTTACGGGATCATGGGTGTGCAAACGTCAAGATTGAAGTCATCAAGAACAGCGTGCATTACGTTGCAGACGAGCAACCCGAGGCCGTGGCCAGACTCATCGAACGCTACGCCTCGTTATGAGTGAGGATGGCCTGGGCGCTATGGCGAAGCACGCCAAGAATTTGAAAAGTATTCACGACAAAAGGAAGCTTCGATCGATCAGCAGTGTTCGCCGATCATAGGTTTGGAGCCATAATCTGCATTTTCAGAGGGACTGTAAGGAGAGCATCAAATGAACGGAAACATAGTCAAGCCAATCATATTGGGAGCTTTTGCGTTGGTTGCCGTACTGGGCGCGGCGCGGCCGCTACGCGCAGGAGACGCCAAGAATCCGTATCCCACCAGCATGGCGCCCCTCGATCAATACCTTATGGGCCGCGATGCCGAAATCGCCTTGGCGCGAAGCGCGGCTCCGCCATCCCTTTCTCAGGACGCCACAGTTATGGTCCTCGGAAGGCAGGGCTATGAAACTGCGGTCGAAGGCAAGAACGGCTTTGTCTGCAACGTAGACCGCTCGTGGATGGACCAATTCGAAAACAGTCCTGAGTTTTGGAACCCTAAGAGGCTCGGTCCGGTTTGCTACAACCCGCAGGCTGCCAGGACGCTGCTGCCGATCACTTTAATAAGGACGAAATTGGCATTGGCTGGAAAATCGAAAAATGAAATGAACGAGGGTATGAGGGCCGCGATTGAGAGAGGGGAACTGCCCGCCCTCGAGCCTGGCGGGATGGCCTATATGCTCTCGAAGCAAGGGTTTCTTAACAGCAGATGCGGGAACTGCTCTCCCCATCTCATGTTTTATGTCGCCGTGAAAGACGCTCACACTTGGGGTGCAGCCCCGCTTGGCACTGACGCCCCGGTTCTGCTGGCTACACATTTTAATGGTGCTCCGGAGCCAGTGACCGAGTTCATCGTTCCGGTGTCCGAGTGGTCGGACGGAACCCCGGCGGACTCGGGCGATCATGCTCACTGACAGTCGCACGAGTTGGCGGCAAACAGCTGCGTTCTTTATTTTGAAAATCCGAATGGAAATGGTGATCCATGAAAACGTGTTGTGTTCGATCCTTATTCTGGTTGCTTGCCTTGCGCCGCTGGCCGCCGCCAGCCGGACGAAAAAGCGCCCAAGACACAAGCCCAAGACACAATATGACGAGAAAGGCCAGCTCATCCCGCCTGCCGACTACCGCGAATGGATGTTTCTGTCTGCTGGATACGGCATGAACTACAGTCCCGGGAGCGGCGGCCACGAGATGTTCACCAACGTCTTCGTGCAGCACTGGGCCTACGACGAATTCCCGAAGTCGGGCAAGTGGTGGGAGCAGAGCATGTTCGTGATTGACGAACGGGATGCAGCGAGCCGAAGTTCGCCGACCACGGGCGCATGTTGAGCTTTGAGATTGGGGAAGTAAATCCGGTGATCGACGAACACAACCGAACCGCCGATCTGGCCGTGGAACTGGAGCTGTCGGTGTTCGGAAAAAAGATTTTGTAGCGATTTGGATCAAGGGAGGTTCTGTGAATCTCTATCTCCGTTCCGTTCTGTTCGTTGCCGGGCTGATGGCAATGGTTTCGCTCGGCTTCTCGCAAAACCCCGATCTACCACAGGAAAGAGTCGTCGCCGTGTATGGGCAAAATATTCACTACTTTGAGGTCGGCCAAGGCCCCACGGTGATTCTTCTGCATGGTCTCGGCGCGAGCAAAGAATTATGGCTCGCGAATATTGGCGCTCTCGCCCCCAAGTACCACGTCTACGCCATCGACCAGATCGGCTTCGGCCAATCCGACAAGCCGCTCATTGACTACAAGATTGCGACTTTCACTGACTTCCTGCACGGGTTCATGCAGGCAGAGAAGATTGCCCAAGCGACGCTGGTGGGGAATTCGTTCGGCGGATGGATCGCCACCGACTTTGCGGTACAGCATCCGGAGATGGTCGACAAGCTGGTGCTGGTGGATGCGGCGGGTTTGGCTTGGCAGAAGTCTCTGCCCGACTTGAATCCGTCAACGATAGCGGGTTGGCGGACTTTGATCGAATTGGTTTTCTATGACAAGAAGATGGTGAGCGATGAAGGTGTGATGCAGGCGTTCACCCAGCACATGCGCAACAACGACGGATATACGATCCAGCGCACGGTGGCCGGCTTTGCCCCGCCCCAATTTGAAGATGGAAAGCTGGCCTCCATTCACGCGGCCACGTTGGTGGTGTGGGGGCGGCAGGACGAATTAATTCCGCTGGCCAGCGGCGAGAAACTTCGTGATGGCATAGCTGGAGCCAGGTTGCTCGTGTTCGAGCACTGCGGCCACGTTCCCCAGATCGAGAAGCCGGCAGAGTTTAACCAGGCGCTGCTCGAGTTTCTTGGAAAGTGAGCGGGCGTTTCGGGCGAAAGGAAAAGCATGAAGAAACTTCGGGCTGGCATCTTGTTTGGCGGGCGCAGCGGCGAGCAAGAAGTCTCGCTGCGGTTGCTGCCTGACCCGGATCATCCGAGCACGGTTGCGCCGCCCTTTGCCTCGAAAGATCATCTCCATCCGAACGATACCGGGTATCAGGCGATGGCGGACGCGATCGACCTTTCACTATTTAGATAACGCGCGGGCGGCGCGGATAACTCATAAAGCCGAACTCACTGAGGATGACAGCCAATGACAATGGCAGACAAAGCGGATCTGGCAGCAATTTTACCTTCCCGTGAAAGACGCTAACAGTTGGGGAGTAGTCATGCCTGGCTCCCCGTTTTCTGGGTGAGTAAGCACTCAATGGCCGCTCCGGAGCCAGTGACCGAGTTCATCGTTGCGGTGTCCCAGTTGGTCGGACAGAGCGCCGGCGGACCAGGGCGATCATGCTCACTGACGTCCGATCTTAACGCCAATTCAAGTCATGACCATGAGAAGAAGATCGGTGAAATCTCCATCGATACTCTCTTCTAGCGATTTTTTCTTATCCTTCAGCCCCCTATCCAAGTCAGGCGAGCGACCCGGCAAAACTCGCAGCCCATCGAGCCGCAGAAACCGGTCGCATAGAAGCGCAGATTGCTATCTTTCGGGAGCAGCCCCATGCGAAGGTGATCGTGATTCCCAGCGCCGGTCAGAAGACCCACGCCAACTCCAAGCTTCCGGCATTCAGTCCAATTCGCCTTTGGCCACGCCAAAGCAGTGTTTTCTCCCACTATACAAATCAAGGAAAAACTTGGAGTAACTCGTTCGGCCCCAAAAAGACAATATGGAAAGCCGAGGAAGAGCCAGGAAAACTTGGCAAACACAGAATGCCCGAGCCGTCGACTCGTGGGCCCGTAAACGACATTTGCATATTTGCGATTCTATGTAAAATACGAGTGACTTGAAGGAGGCGCGTTTTGCAGCCGACACTTCTTGCACTCACTGAGGCCGCCGAGAGCGGGGACCAGTCTGCTGCCGACGCTTTGTTCAGCGCGCTGTATTCCGAACTGCACCGTATTTCCAAGCGCGAGCTAGCTCGACAGGGAGGGGGGATGAGCCTTGGAGCGACCACCCTCCTGCACCAGTCATATATCGAGATGGCTGCCAAGGAGGGCGCTTCATTCCCTGACCGCGGCAGATTCATGGCGTATGCCTGCCGAGTGATGCGTGGGCTGATTATTGACCACGCTCGGAACCGTAGTGCCCAAAAGAGGGGTGGGGAATTCCACATTACTTCGACAGGTTCTGCCTTGGAACATCCCGCCGACGATCACGAGCTGACTGTCATCGGCGAAGCGCTCGACGAGCTTGGCAAAATCGATGCCTCGCTGACTGAGATCGTGGATCTGAAGTTTTTTTGCGGCTTCACATTTGCCGAAATTGCCGCCATGAAAGCGATCTCGGAGAGGACAGTACAACGGCAGTGGGAGAAAGCCCGAATCTATCTTCACCGGAAGATTTCCACTGACTTAGAGGCCTGACTGCGGTGTCCACACTTAATCCAGAACGCTGGCGGCAAGTAAGCCCATACCTCGACCAGGCCCTGTCCATTCCGGAAAGCGAGCTCGCCCCTTGGCTGGAGTCGTTTCGAACAGAAAGGCCGGATCTACTCGATCTCGTGCAAGAACTTCTGCAGGAGCACCGGGCTTTAAACCAAGCTCAATTTCTTGAACGCCCGCCGGTTCAAAGCGCTCTGGCGGGGCAAGCGATCGGGGCATACACGCTGACATCGCCGATTGGACAGGGCGGAATGGGCAGCGTGTGGTTAGCTCAACGCAGCGACGGCCGGTTCGAGCGCAAGGCTGCTGTAAAATTTCTGAACGCGGCTCTGATCGGCCGCCAGGGTGAGGATCGCTTCAAGCGCGAAGTTGCCATTCTTGGCCGCTTCTTGCATGCCAACATTGCCGAACTGCTCGACGCTGGCGTCACTTCTTGGGGGCAGCCCTACATCGTCCTCGAATACGTCGAGGGCGAGCCAATCGATCGTTATTGCGATGAGCACAAGCTCCAGGTGGGAGAGCGCGTATCGCTTTTCCTCGATGTCCTCGGTGCCGTGGCCCATGCCCACGCCCACCTGATTGTCCATCGTGACCTCAAACCGTCGAACGTCTTGGTCAATCAGGACGGCCACGTCAAGCTGCTCGATTTCGGCATCGCCAAGCTGCTCAAAACCGACGGCCAGCTTGACGCTCCGAGTCTGCTCACCCGCGAAGGCGACTCTCCGCTCACCCCCGAATACGCCGCCCCCGAACAAGTGACCGGTGCTCCCATCACCACTGCCACCGACGTTTATGCGCTGGGCATCATGCTTTATCAATTGTTGAGCGGGCAGCATCCGGCGGGAAGCGGTCTTCGTTCGCCCGCTGACCTGGTCAAAGCCATCGTCGATACCGAGCCCTCCCGCCCTTCGACCGTTGTCCAACTCTCTTCCCCGAACAGGGAAGCAGTCACCGCCACCGCCGCCAAACGCGCCACGACCCCGGACAAGCTCCATCGCCAGCTCCGCGGAGACCTCGACACAATCGTCGGCAAAGCCCTTAAGAAAAATCCGCAGGAACGCTACGCCTCGGTGATCGCCCTGGCCGACGATCTCCATCGCTATCTGAAGCATGAGCCGATCAGCGCCCGCCCGGACACACTTGCATATCGCACCGTGAAATTTGTTCGGCGCAATCGCGTGGTGGTTTCCCTGGCGGCATTGGCTCTGCTCGCGTTGGCTCTCGGCCTGAGCGCGGCTTTGTGGCAAGCACACATCGCGCGTCGCGAAACGCGGGTCGCTACTTCCGTCCAAGATTTCCTCGAAGGTATCTTCCGCGCCAACAGCTCCGATCAGGCCGACCCCGTCAAGGCGCGGCAAACGACCGCGCGCGAACTCCTCGACATCGGCGCCCGCAACATCGATGGAGAACTATCCGACGTTCCAGAAGCCAAGCTCAATGTTCTAGGAACCCTCGGCTCCATGTACTCCGATCTCGGCCTCGACGATCAGGCTGTCAGCATGCAGCGCAAACGCGTCGGCCTCGCTCGGGCGCGGTATGGCAATCATTCGACCGAGGTCGCGGCCGCACTCATAGCCCTCGGATCTGCCCTGTTCCAGTCCAGTTCGCCCGGCGAGGGTGAGGCGTTTCTGCTTGAAGCCAATCGCATCCTCGACAGCCGGCGCGATTTCCGCTCGCAGCTGCGGGGAGAACTACTTACCTACCTCGCGCAACACTATCAGAGCTCGGACCTGCCGCGGGCGTTGGAATACTCACAGCAGGCGGTCGACATCGATCGGCAATACCCGAACGGTCCGAGCCTGGCCGAATCGCTCTATATCGAGGGCACGGTGCTCAATTCCTTAGGGCGGCGCCGCCAGGCTGAGCGGTTACTGGAAGAAGCCAGCCAGGTGTCGATGAAGCTAAAGGGCGATCCGAACCCGAGTCTGCCGCGCTATTACGCCATTCTGGGCGATACCCAGCAGGAGTTGTTGGATTTTGCGGCCGCCGAGCAGAGTTTTCGTCATGCGGCGATCGCTGCACAAAAATTGAATGGAGACGACCACGTCGATACTTTGGAAACGGAACTGCGCTTGGGTGCGTTCCTGGCCAGCACCTCCCGAACCCAAGACGGCCTGCAGCACATCGAGCGCGCTCGCGACATCCTGCAGCGCACCCACCGCACCGACGATCTTTTTTTCGCACCTCAGGTATTTCTGGTTTATGGTTTCGCGCTGGCCAATGCCGGTCGCCCGGAAGACGGTCTGGTTTACATTTCGAAGGCGGTTGAAAACCGCCGGAAAAACCGCCCCGGCACCCGATACCTGGGGCAAATGCTGGAACAGCAGGCGTCGGTGCTGATTGACTTGGGGCGTTATGCGGACGCCCAGCGGGCAATTGATGAGGCCAGCCTCATCGCAAAGCGTGTCAACGCCCCGCCAACCTACCTGGAAGCGAAAGATCGCGCAAGGCTGTTGATCGCTGCGGGCCGTGCCAGAGACGCCGACGCTGCATTGGACGCTTTCCATCCGGCGGCGGCGGAAGCGGGCACGCTCTCGCTCGAAGTGCTCAGGCTGCTTACCTTCCGAGCCGAAGTAGCATTGGCGCGCCACGACGGCCAGGCTGCGGAACGCCTGGCCGCACAAATCAACCGCGATTTATCGGGCAGCACGGCTCGCACTTACTCCAAAGCTCTCGAGTCCGAGGCTGCGCTGGCCGAGGGGCGAGCGGACCTTCTGCTCGGCCAACCCCCCAACGCGCTGCCTCTGCTCCAGCGTGCAGTCGATCTGCGCGAGAGCTTCCTCGATCCTGGCAGTCCATCGTTGGCCGATGCGCGGCTGGCCCTCGCATATTGCCAGCTCGATCTCGGCCACCCGAGCCAAGCCAAATCATTGCTGACCAAAGCCAAGAAGGCCCTTGCTGCACACCGGGAACTCAGCCAACAGTACTCCCTGCCGCTTCATGAACTGGACAAGCGATTCGGCCAGATCCCTCAGCCTTAGTGGCTTAACAAATCCTCAGCAAGCAAGCGAGACACAACGCAACGGAAGATTGAACGATGCGCGCCGCACTGTTCGACTGGTGCTCGACCGGATCGAGCGCTGGCGCCTAAACCTAAAACTGCAGCGAATGCAGAAAAACGTGTGGTCTGGGTCGAGATCTTACGTTGGCTGGCCAGGCTGAGGTCGCGAATGGAGAACTCCGGGATGGCAAGAACCTTCTCTTACCAGGAAGCGATAACAGTTAGCCAACCGCAGCTACTCGCGAATTGTCCCAAAGCACATATTGTTTTTCCTTTTCTGTCGTCTTTTCCCAGCCGTTTCCGATTTCATAAGTAGAGGCAGCGAGTCTCGCCGATTCGGAACGAACACGCAGGTCCAGATCGCGAGGGTTTTGCCGGATTTGAAGCCTAAACCACTAATGGGTTGTGGTCAGCTCCGACCTGCGAGACGACTCCAGCGCCTATAGTCACAACCGAACGAAGGAGGAATCAACTTATGTTTCGCTTCGAGAAATCCCATCTAGTTCTTTTTTTGGTGCTGGGGCTGATCGCCCCCGTTAACAGCTTCGCCGCCGAGGCACACTACTGCATCGCGGTGGACGGCGGCTTCGGCCATGGCGGCACAACTTTCATCGGGTTAGGCTTTGCTGTGCCGGCGGAAGGCAACTGCACACCGTGGTCAGGCTTTACGAAGACTGCGAACACCGTTATCCTGACGACAAACGGTACCGGATGCCTATCGAGCGATGGCAAAGCGCTGACGGTCAGCGTCTTCAGTGCCGACCCGTCGTTTGTCGGTACCCAGCCTGTGGCGGATTACATCCAGTTGTCCCGAGCGGAAACATCAAAGCCGTTTACAGGCCAAGACACCGGTAACTTCGGTGGAACCGCAGGACCGGTGACCTGCACCACCAGCCTGTTGCATCTCCCGTCGTCGCACGACTAACTAGCCAGATAAGGGCATCGGTGCCAGGAGTCGGTTCAGGCTTCAGTGGTCTAACTGAAGGGTGCATGGCCTAAGTAGCAGGAGACGGCCATGCATCCTGCCAACCAATCTGAACGACGCTGCCGTGTTAGCCTTTGCCGGCCAAAGCAGCATTCTCCCGTTGAACGGATTACGCAAAAACTGTACTCGATAAAGCGAAATTCCAGCGATTTCCGTCCATAGAAGTCTTTTAAATTTAGAATCAGTACGGGCACTGCGTTAAATAAGGATAAACGACACCCACGGAAGAAGGCGTTCTAGCGAGCGCCGCCCCCATAGGTCGCAAACTGTGGGTCGTTTTGTAACAATTCAGGGAACGACTCTACGTAACCTTTAAGTTGCCGACGCAAAAACCAGTCATAGTGGTACCGACGCATTTCAGCGACGGCCTCCGCGACGGGCTGATGTTCGTCAGCAATGCGGTAAGCAGCGATCATGACTCCGGTACGATCTGCACCGCGCCGGCAATGAACAAATATTTTCGTGTCCGGGTTCGCGCGAAGCAAATCGAGGAATTCGACAATTTGGGCACTTGAGGGTTCGTGGTTTGCGCTCCAAGGAATCCCAATGGATTTCATTCCCAGGGATTCAACCTGGCGCTTCTCGGTCGCCACCTCAGTGCGGTCCTCGCGAAGATTGACAACGATTTTCACCCCCATCGCGCGCAGCTCTTTGAATCCGTCCGAGCTTGGTTGGCCCCCGCGGTAAAGGTTTTCTGTAACGCGACCGAAATTGGGCAGGCCTCGTAGTTCCTTTTCTGTCTGGCACAACGAGACTTGGGTGGCAGCAATCAGCGACACAACTGTCAAAATGCCAGTAACTACAATCGTTCGACAGTTGATCTGAGCCAGGCGCACGACGAGAGGACGGTCAGCCGATGGGACCGCAACCGCCCACGGCGCATAGCGGAGATCTCGACCTGACGCGATCATTCGTCCTCACATAATCTCTCTTCGCGAACATGGCGTTCTGCAGAAGATCGTCGGAGCAGAAAAGTCCTCCACTACGAATCCCCCGCCTCCGATTTCAAAAGCGCAGCACTCGGGCGCTGAGCAGCCGCAGGTTGCTTAGGTTGCTTAGGCCGTGGCTCGCGAGATGCCGACGAGCTTCCAATGGTCTCCTTCGTGGCGGAAGTAGATGGTGACCGATCTCTTGTCTGCATGCTCAAGAGCGATCCGGCAACCAATATAGGATCCCACGGCGAGAGACTTGAACGTGTTTGGCAGCACAGAGTCTTCCGAGGTGAGTACGTCTTCCTTTTTTTGTGTTTCGTTGTGCCACATAAACCAGCTGAGTTGGTAGCGGCTTGGCGACGAAAAGCCATATTGGACGGCCAGATCGTCGAATGCCAGATGATCATCAACAATTCGAAATCCTTCTAGAGGAAGCACCTGGCGGAACCAGGCCCGGCCAATCGCGTCGCGCCTGGACTCGAGCACCCGGCTGATATAGTCCACAACCTTGGGGTCCTGAAATCGTCCTTCTTCGATGATGGCGCGGATTTGTGCGTCGCGGAATGCCATCACCCGCTTGGCCCCCCAATATCCATCGAGCGGAGTCATTTCCAGAAAGGCAGGATTCGGATAATTCGCCTTCCAGGTGAGCGGATCGAAAGCGGCGGCGGTGAAATTGCCGACGGCCTTCATTTGTTGCGGATAATGAACCGTCTCCCATGCGGCGGAGTGCAATCCGAGACTGTACATGCGGCTCCACGTCATAGGAAGAATCATGTATTCCTGCCCGTGGCGCGGATCTTTGGCAATATCGCTGTCGCTTCCAAAGGAATCCCCAAAATCCAGCAGATGATGCACGAATCTGGCGTTCTCACCTTCGCCTTCCACGGTATCAAGGCTGTTCTCACCTTTGGCATCCGTATGGTTCAACCAGGCAAACAGGACTGCGAGCCCCCTCAAGTCGCGCCGCTTTTGGTGCGGCACGAGGTCGTTCGGATCGTCCGAGCGAACGCCCGCGTAGCGGAACGGGCCCGCAATCTTGGGAGGAAGAGCGAGACTGGCCATGAGCCGAATACTGCCGTCTGGTTCCCGGGGGATCCGATCAAGAATCTCTCTCAGCTTGCTTGCGGTCAGGCGACGGTCTTTTCCAGATATCAATTTAACCGTCGCTTTTTCGGAAAGGCGAAACTCCTCGGGGCGGCCCACCAAAATGTAATTCTCGGGTACGTTGTATCCCGCGGCGTAAAGAAACAGGGCGCCCATCACGTCCGCCGCTGTGGCCATTTCAGGGTTCGATGGTGGATCGGCTTTTACAAAAAAAAGTCGTCCGCGAGCGTCGCGAAGGCGGAAGCCGGTACTAACACCTTCAGTTTTAGCCGCAACCACTGTGTATGGAGGCTGGGGGGCTCCATGTACCCTCGCGCCTTTTTTTAGCGCCTCGATACTGAGACTGCTGACGTCGCGATTGGTAAACCAACCTGAATCCGACACCTCGCCCAATGTGTTAACCCCTAATGACTCGGTCGCCATCGGACTCTTGTAGTGGATCGAATTGTGAGCGAAGTCATAAAGAGCATTAATATCTTGTACTTTGGTCTTGCTCACTGCCGCCACTTCGGGAGTGCGCGTAAGAGGATCGTCCGGCAGAAACTGTTGTGCCGAGCATGTGGTTATGCCTGTGGCTATGCCTGCAAAGGCAAACCCTAGAAGGTGCGGGAGAGCTTGCCGGCGATATCGTTGAACACGAACCATACTTTAACCCCTTCTGGCGAAAAGCCGATGTCGAACCGCATGACGCTCGCTTGTTTGTTCTTGATGCGAAAGCCGAAGCCGCCATCGCCATGGAGATCACGAAATCCGATCAGGCCCGGCCTCTGATAGACGTTACCCCCATCGCCGAAGATCGCCATCTCCAGCGTTTGCGAGATCGACCAGCGATATTCCGCGGTGGCAACGGAGTTGCCGTCTGCATAAAAGCGATAGCGGTCGTACCCTCGCAGATCGTCTGGTCCGCCGAGCGTCGGCTGCAGGTAGAAGGGCACAACCTGATGGTCTTCGGGAAAAGCAGTTTCGTTGCGAACGTGAAAGAGCAGGGTTCGCATGCCATTGGTGAGGGGCAGGTAGTATGTCGCCTGTGTTTCAAGGAGATGAAAGTTCGCCTGATTGCCGCTCCGATCGAAGAATTGCGAATCGTCGGCTTCAAGCTGCAGACCTTTCGGATTGCTGAATCCCGCCCGGCTGAGATCCAGTTGGACTGTCGCGGTGCCGGTAATGAAGTTCGATTGCTGAATCAGGCCAGGGGTGTTGGCCCCGTTGAATAGCTTTTCCGTGGGCGGAGTGTCACTAAGATTTCCGGGACCGACATGCACCAGCAATCCGCCCAGTATGTAGCCCACAGTCAATTTCTGATCGAAGAAGTGGCCCAGCGCGGAAAAGTGCGTGGTCGTAAACTCCCGGTCGAAATCGGTCTTGTTGCTCTTGCTGGAATTCGGTCCCTCGCCGAAGTACCACACCGAGGCAGCATTTTGGTACCCCCCGTCGGCGCTTAGTTCCAGGTGACCGTTAAGCAGATCATGGAAATTGAGTGAGCTTGCTCCCCCGTACCATTTGCGAGTGGAACCGACAATGTAGGTGTTCCACGCTAAATGATCCGCCAACAGATCTTGCCGGGTATATTGTGGTCCGAGCGAGAATCCACCCCCTGTGGGTATTCCGCCAAATTTGAGGCTCGGCCCGTTGATGTTAAAAAGGTGGTCGATTATTTTTTTCTGTATGTGATCAAACTTTTGCTCACCTCGAGGCGGTTCCTGTGGCTGCAAATGCTTCGCTTTTTCCCGTTCCGCATCGGCCACTGCCTGGGCGCGCGAGGCGCTGCCATTGATAACTCCTCCGTCTTGCGCGAGTGCGCCAAGGCAACCCGCAGTAATGCTCGCAACCAGAAGCATTACGAATTGTCTGGCAAGTCGAATTCTCACGGACACCTCTCCTAACGGATCAAACGATCCCGGCGCCCTCGTGCGCCATGCCTGAGTATTTGCTCGTCGCAGTGGCAGCCAGGTCTTGCCCCGTTCTCAAGCCGACGGCGTGAACATTCCGTTCGAGGCTGCGACAGATCCACCAAAAGGCGAACGAGCACAGCGCCAACAGCAACAGGCCAGGTTTGACTGACAACGCTGGATTCATCAGCAAGAGAAGGGCCAGAATGCCGGCGGCGCAGAGATCCCCCAGCCGCTCTCCGATGACATCGATTAAAGGCCGGACGGTCGCGCGCTCTTGATCGGGAAAGCAGGCGTAGGTCATCTCCGAACCCAACCGGAAAAGAGAATTCCGCAGAGAATACTCCCCGCTGCGCAGACAAGTGAATTGCCAAAATCCGGGAGCGAGTGCGAACAAGACACTGGCGATGCCGACAATGGCGGGGTGCAAATGAATCAAGGTCGAGGCCAATTTCCTTTGGACAAGATGCCCCACGGCGAGCTGCGAAAAGAAAGCGCAAATGTTGAGCGCGCTTTGAAACAGGCCAAGAAAATGCAATCGATCGGCTTGGTTGAGGTAGTGCTCGGCGACTCGTATGCGGAACATCAAATCCAGCAGCGTAGAGGTCATCGCTGCCACCACAACAAGCAACGCGAACTTCCGCAATAATTTGTTGGGCAGATAGGCTCGATTCTGGATATCTTGAAAGGAAAACCCGTGCCGGGACACGCAATCGTCGCTGTTATGGAACAGAAGCGCAAGCACCGGAATCAGACTCATTGCGGCTAGAATCAGATTCGCACTCCGGAAGCTGGTAGCTATCCGCAAATGAGTTAAGCCGACGCCAGCCAAGATGCTCGTGGCTGTGCCGAATAGCAGAACTGCCGGAATCAACCGGCTCCGGTCGGCATGACAGCTGCTTGCCCAATCCCCGATCAGTATCCAAATCATCGATAGGCCAACCAGCGTCGACGCCGAGACGTCGATAAAAAATAAGCTGTACAACCACGGAAGCCGGTAGGAGGCAAGCGAAAACCACAGCTCGATGACGGCGTTGATCGCGAATCCCGCGCATGCAATGCGCTTCCGCCGCCTCGACCGGAAAAGGTTTGAGACCATGAGGCTGGCGACGATGGAGACCATGGTGCTCCACATGGTTAGAGTCGGCAGCGATCGAATCGTAAGATGGCCGCCTAGAAGGGAATCGCGAAACGCCCGGCCGAAGATGAAGTGCGTCATCAATGCCGCGTAGGCGAGCAGTAGCAATGGCAGACCTCGGAATGTCCCCGTTCCCGCGAATTGTTTCAGGATCCGCATCTCGCAAAATATCTCTCAAAATCTCGCACCCGATTCAGCGTCCGCCATTTGCCCGTCCACCGTCGCTAGCACTCCTGGGATTTTTTGCAGTGCTCCCGGTAGAGAGCACCAGCAACCAAGATCCAAAGCAGGGTAAACCCGATCGTGATCGTGGCGAAGGCGTTAAGGGAGGCGTGCAGTCGGGTTCCCAAGAAAATGATGCCGGCTTGCGTCACATCCCCCAGCCTGACGCAAAAGGTCTCAATCGCCGCCTTGGCTTTGTATTTCGCTTCCCGCGAGGTGGGCAATAGCAATGCGTTGCGAATGGTGTTCTGCAGCGAATAATTCGTGCCGTTCTCCGCGATCTTGAGGTCACGAACCACGCTCATGATGGGAAGGACGAGGATGGAGCCAAACGTCGCGAGTGAGAGAGCCGGCAGAATAAACAGAGACCCCCTTACGCCGATGTACTTGAAGATTCGCGATACCAGAAAGGCCTGGATGACAAAGGACACAAAGTTTGTCCAGGCGTAATAATTCGCGTAGTACGCTCCGATGTAGGCGCTCCGCGCGGCTAGAAATTGCTTACCCGCTCCCACCACGTCGTTGGCGTGATTCACCACAAGCTTGCCGAGAATGAAGTCGCCGGAAAGGCTGACCACGTTGAGCAGAATCGTCAGCGCTGCAATGAGCCTGAGATAGGGGTCAGAAATCAATAGTTGAAACCCTCCCTGTTTGCCGAGCGTTTCAACGTTCTTTTGCTTCTCCCGCTCTCCTTCCCGCTCAGAGATTACATGGCTTGCCCAACGGGAAAGCGCAGCGCAGAGGCAAAGCGCCCCTGCGGCGATAAGCATCACTTTGAAAGGGCCTAACGGCTTAATGAGCTTGCCCGCAATCCAGGCTCCGCCCACTGCCCCGATCGAGGCACCGACGCCGAGCATCGGGAAAAGTCTTTTGCCTTGTGCCTCGGTGTACAGGTCAGTGGCAAAGGCCCAGAGTTGTGCCACGGTGAATACATTAAATATTCCAACCCATATGAAATACGGCACAGCTTCGCGAACACCCCGACTTCCCAGGAAAGCGAAGAGCAGGAGGTTCGAGGCAAAAAAGAGTGCCGTCCACCGAAGGAGTTGATTGCGATTAATTCGGGTGGCGATCCAGCCATAAATCGGCACCACACCAAACAGCAAAATCGCCTGCGCGGCTGACGAGTATGCCTTCACCTCGGCCCCCCCCTGGGCAAGGATCAAGGACTCTCGTACGGTCTTGAGCAGATAGTAGCCACCAAGGAGCACCGTGAGGTCGGCCGTCAGCAATAACGCCCCGAGCCCCTCGCCGGCACGGACATCTGTAATGATGGAAAGAAGGCGCTCAAGCGGGCTCTTGCGAACCGGTTCAGGCGGCGGGCTGGAACTGGCTGCCAAGTCTCGCGGCGCTGAAACCAGATTTTCCATGGCTTTGGCCGTTGATTCTACACGCCTGCTGATTTGTTCGCACTCATTTGACGCCACGACACTTCACCGGTTGCTGCAAGGCTGATGCCACCATCACAGCTTCGAGCAAGTGACTGATACCAAGTACCGGAAACAATTAGGGAGTGTCAATGGACTGTCATGACGTTGACAGTGTCCGGCTTCGCGTCAGTACGGGCCCTTCGCGTTTCCGCGCGCCTCAGCTGTGGCTATTAAATCGGCCGAATTGATTCGTGCTTATACGAAATTCACTAAAAAAACCAGTCGCAACTGCATACAGATGCAGCAATCAGTTTCCGGTCGCAAATTCAATTTCTCTAGCGAAACAGTCCTGCGGCCGGTACCTGCCGGGGCGGCTAAGGTTTGGATCGACACAGACCCGTTCTGCCAGATTTGCCACATCCCTTGCTGCGCACGGCTTTCATTGGATATTCACAGACTGCAACCCACTGCCCACGCCGAAGCACACGCCTACCCCTGCTGTCCCTGAACATGCAAAGCCGCATCCTGCGCGCCCTTTCAGTCACTTTACGTCAGCGACTGCACAAAATCCTGTCACTTGCCTGTGGACTGCCTGCACTTGATTGAAAATAAACCAGATAAACTCACCATCTTTTCGTTGACTCAGAATTTAAAAGGAGTACAACAGGATCGTTCTTCGACAGTTTCTTAAGTTTTTCCGGTTGGTGCGGCGTCCGGGGCTCAAGCTTAGTCACTCTCACATTGCAAAATGCGGAGAGAAGGCAAGTGAGGGTCTATAGCAAAGCGCTGGTCGAGGAGAACGGGAGACCCAGTCGAAGGCAGGATAGAGTTCCGAGGCGTTGAGTAGGTTTATCCGGTTGGCGGTGAGCCCGGAGCCCGAGCAAAGATCGCACGCAGCGCGCCCGCAAGGGAAGCAGCACAGCAGGTCTAGCAAGGGTCTAACGCGAGCTACTGGCCGAGACGAATGGACTCAACACCACCTCGGAACTCTTAATTTTGTTCACGCTCACCTCGCTTTTCCTCCGCATCCCCGAAATTCTATTTCTTATCCAAGCTTTCGATCTGTTCGACGAGAGTATTGATTTCTTCTGGCGTTAGCTTGCCTGCAAACTTCGGCATCCGGTGCTTGCCGTTTGAGATTATGTTGCGCAGATCATCGGCGGATACCGCCGTTGTTTTTTTGGAGACAAGCGACGGGCCGGCGAAGTGGCGCCCCCCAGCGGTTTTTCCGTGGCACTCCGCGCAATGTTGCTGAAAGACAGGGTTCTCGGCCAAGGTCCCTTCAGCGGTCGACGTCTGCGCGGATAGGGCAATTGGCGAGGATAGTAAGCAACCAAGAACCAAGGCGAATCCAGGAATTTTCAATTCAAGCCTCCGAGTCGCTGATCGAAGAAACTTTTTATGCGCACAGCTGTTGCCAGGGTGTGTTGCCGCCGCGGACATCCCGCCGGCCGTGGCCCAGAATTCTCTGATGGCTGTACGCGACCCAGTTCAGAAGGGCATTCTCGTGATGCTGCAACCAGTTCCGCGAGGTGCCGCATTCCCAATTTACAAGCCGGCCATCTCGCCCGTTACAAAACATTTGCGATTTTACAAAAGTTTTACCAACCAGTCAGAGTCTGGACGGGCATTTCCTCTATCTTAAGATCAAGGCAGTTTAGACGATGTCCATTGCCCATCTCACCGCGACCGATGCTTGCGCCAAACCGGTTAATCCCCAATGGGTCAAGCTGCGCCTGCCTGCGACGAAAGTCAGCTATGAGCGATGCGCGGGAGCGGATTGGTTCACCAGCGACGGTGAAAACAGCCTATCTATGTCTATGTCTACGTCTATGCGCGCCGGACTGGCGACGCTCGACGTGCTCGAAAATAAAACTCTGGGCGATGGTGCAACCTCCGTTGGTGTCGAACGGCAAGGAGGTTGGAGGCAAAAAAGATCGGCCGCCGCGGTCAGCGGTTACGGGATGGTCAAGGAAGTCCGCGGCAAAGGCCTCTCGCTGGGCATTGAGTTTACTCCCCCTTGCCGCTTGCCGTTGCCAGCGCCGTTTGAAGCATTCGTTCAGATCCGTCCCGCCATGTTCGGGCAGATTCTCGTCCTGCGTCGGTTCCGCAACAGGAACGTTCTCACCCAGATTTGCGGCAACGATTTCATGGTTCTGAAGCTCGCCCCTCCGCTTGTGGTTACCGCGGCACAAGTCGCGGAATTCGTCTGGGCACTCCACGACGTGGTTGATTTTGCGCACCGTCCCGGTCCCTTCTGGTCTGAAGCTACGGGGCTGGCGCGGAGAGCGATCGGGGCGTGAACGCGCGCGAGCGTTACTCCTTATTCGGAGAATAAAGAGTAATAAAAAGAGTAATAAGAAGACGGCGCACGGACGCGGTCCTGGGTATTTGTTTCATGGAGAGAGCAACGGATGTTTTCATAATCGGTGGCGGCCCCGCGGGATTGGCGGCGGCCATCGCGGCGCGTCAGCGTGGTCTCGACGTTATAGTGGCGGACGGTGCACGGCCACCCATCGACAAACCGTGCGGCGAAGGCCTGATGCCCGACGGCCGCGCGGCACTCGCACAGTTGGGAATTTCCGTCCCGGAGGTGGACTCCCATTGCTTTCGCGGGGTCAGCTTTGCCAGCGACGGCCTGCACGTGGCGGCAAGTTTTCCCAACGGGGTTGGAATCGGCGTGCGCCGCACCGTCCTACACCGCCTCATGGTCGCCAGGGCGGAGGCGGTTGGCGTTTCTCTGCTCTGGCAGACTCCCGTGACCGGCTTGCATCCAGACGGTGTCCTGCTGGGCGAGCAGATCGTTCACTCTCGCTGGATCGTCGGAGCCGACGGAGGTCATTCGCTGGTGCGGCGTTGGGCCGGTCTTGACCGTTATCACTGGGATCGGACGCGCTTTGCCTTCCGGCGACACTACCGCGTTTCTCCTTGGAGCGACTGCATGGAACTGCACTGGGGCGCGAGCTGCCAGATCTATATCACTCCCGTCGCGCAGGACGAAATCTGCGTGGCCTTGGTCTCCCGCGATCCACATCTCCGCCTGGACGCCGCACTGCCCGCATTTCCGGAAATCGCTTCACGGCTTCGCGATGCCGAACCCACATCCCCGGAGCGAGGTGCGATCTCTTCAACCCGAAGGTTGCGACAGGTATATCAAGGCCGGGTTGCCCTCGTTGGCGACGCCTCGGGCGCGGTGGACTCCATTACCGGCGAAGGCTTGTGCCTTGCATTTCGTCAAGCGCAGCTATTGGCTGAGTGCTTCGCCGCCGGCGATTTGCGAGGTTATCAGCAACAGCACAGAGCTTTGTCGCGGCGTCCAGTTCTCATTTCCCAATTCATGCTCGCTCTTGATTGGAAGACTTCTTGGCGGCAGCGCGTGATGCGTGCCTGCGATTCCGATCCCCGACTCTTTGGCCGCATGCTTGCCATGCATGTCGGAGCTTTGTCACCCTCGGCCTTCGCCGCTAACAGCCTCTCGCTAGGATGGCGCCTGCTAAGCGCGTGAACGCTGTGGGGGAAGAACCGTCCTAATCGATGTGTTCTCCCACCTCGAACTCTTCGTCGCTTCGGGGCAGCACGTCGCGCTCCCGCGCTACCCACACGTAAAGCGTCGGCAACAAGAAGACGCTCATGATCAAAGCCGCGATTAGGCCTCCGACGATTACAATCGCAAACGGACGCTGCGAGTCCGATCCAATCGCGTGCGACAGAGCTGCCGGCAGCAGTCCCAGGGTCGCGACCAGCATCGTCATCATGATCGGCCGCAGTCTCAGAACCGCGCCCTCCACCGCGGCATCCTCCACACTGAATCGCCGCGCCCGAAGCTGATTGATGTATTCCAGCATGATCACTCCCGTTTGCACCGACACGCCGAACAAAGCGAGAAATCCCACTCCCGAAGAAACACTAAAATTCGTTCCCGTGAACCAGAGTGCGAGAAGTCCGCCGATGGGAGCAATGGCGATGTTAACCATAATCAATCCCGCCCATTTGAATGACTTGAACATCGTATAAAGAAGAATGAAGATGATCAGAATCGTAATCGGCAGCACGATCATCAGGCGCGCGTTTGCCCGCTTCTGGCTGGCGTATTCACCCTCCCAGTCGATGTTGTAACCAGTCGGGAGTTTCACCTGTTCGTTTACTCTCTTGATCGCCTCTTCCACTGTGCTACCCAGGTCGCGGCCGCGCACACTGTATTTGATGGCTACGTAACGCCGGTTGCCTTCGCGATAAACTTCGGAGGCGCCATCGGTCACGCCGATCTTGCACAATTGTGCCAGAGACACGCGTTCTCCCGTCGGCGACAACAATCGAATATTCTCAATCGCATCCTCGGTATTCCTGTATTGCGGTAAATAGCGCAAGGTGAGGTCATATCGCGCTTCGCCCTTAAGCACCTGGGTGAGCGCGTTGCCGCCCACGGCGGTCTGAATCGCATCCTGCACATCGGAGACATTGATCTGATAACGCGCGCAGGCCGCCCGGTCCACGGTCACATTCAAATTCGGCTGGCCCAGCACGCGAAACACGCCAAGATCCTCAACCCCTTTGATCCCCCGCATGATGCCGACGATCTCGTCGCTCTTGGCCTCCAGCACTTTCAAATCGTCGCCGTAAATCTTGGTAGCCAGCGCCCCTTTTACGCCGCTCACCGCCTCTTCCATGTTGTCTTCAATGGGCTGAGAAAAGCCCCACGTGACGCCGGGGATTTTATCCAGTTCGCGTTGCATGGCGGCAATCAATTCATCTTTATTCTGATGAAACACCGACCGCCATTCTTCTTTCGGTTTCAGATCCACAAAATACTCAGTGTTGAAAAATCCCGTGTTATCCGTTCCATCATCCGGCCGTCCCACCTGGCTGGTGCATCGGGGTACTTCAGGAAACGCGCACAGCACGATTCGCGCCTGGTTTGCAACTCGTATGCCTTCATCCGGACCCGTGCTCGGCGCAAGCGTACCGCGAACCCACAACGCGCCCTCATCCAAATGAGGAAGAAATTCGGACCCGATGGCGCCGCCGAACGCCATGTATCCTCCAATCACCACCATGACCGCGCACGCTCCTACCGTAATCGCGCGCCGGCGAATCGCCCAGCGCAGCGCGTCGCGATACCCCTCGATCACATACGTCATCACCGGGTTATCCCATTCGCGCGCGCCCTTTGCGAATGCGAAACTCGCCAGCACCGGCGCGACCACGATCGAGAACAGCAAAGCCCCCAACAGCGCGAAGGCCACGGTCCAGGCCATGGGATGAAACAGCCTGCCTTCAACGCGCTGCAGCGTAAAAATTGGCAAGAAAGAAGTAATAGTAATGACGATGGCATAGAACACCGGACGCTGAACTTCGTGCGAGGCAAAACCAATCGTTTCGTTCGAAGTCCGGCTGCCATTGGAATGGCTCAAATTGCGCACAATGTTTTCGATCAGAACAATTGCGCCTTCCACGATCACGCCAAAGTCCAATGCTCCCAGCGACAGCAAGTTGGCCGGAATATGCATTAACTCCAGACAAATGGCGGCAAACAACAGGGCAAACGGAATGGTTACCGCAACGATCAGCGCGCCGCGAATATTCCCCAGAAACAACAGGAGAATAATCGATACCAGAATCATGCCTTCGGTCAGGTTATGAAGAACGGTGTGCGAAGTGTAGTGAACCAGGTTGCTGCGGTCGAGGAAGGGAACAATCTTAACTCCCGGGGGCAAGATGTGGTCATTGAGCTCTTCCACCTTCTTGTGTATGCCTTCGAGCGCGGTTTCCGCAGTTGCCCCTTTGCGCAACAGCACGATGCCTGAGACCACATCGTCGTTGTCAATAATTTTTCCGTCTTCCCGGTGAATGGCTCTGGCAAACTGCCCCAAGCGGATTTTCGGACCTTGCGAAACCAGCGCAACGTCCTTCACTCGAAGCGGCGTGCCATTCCTGGTCAGGATCACCGTCTCAGCAATATCCTGTGATCGGTCGACCAATCCCACCGCACGCACATTGATCTGTTGCAGACCTTCCTGAATAAAACTTCCGCCCGCGTTGGCGTTATTGTTGGTGAGTTGCTGTTCGATCTGCGCCAGACTCAACCCGTAAGCGATCAGCTTGTTGGGATCGACACGCACCTGGTATTCGCGAGTAGGTCCGCCAAAGCTGGAAACATCGACAATATCCGGCACCGATTTGAAACTCTTCTCGATGACCCAGTCTTCGAGAGATTTCAATTCCATCGCGTCATAAGCCGGATTGCTGCTGTGCAGGGTGAAGAAATAAATTTGTCCGACCGGGCTCCAGTCCGTGCCCATCTGCGGCACCACGCCCGCCGGCAGCGTTACCTGGCTCAACCGCTCCAGAACCCGTTCCCGGTTCCAGTTGTCGTCCGATCCGTCATCGAAAATCAGCTTCAGGTCAGAGAGTCCGAACAGCGAGAAGGACCGCAGATGCACCGTCTGGGGAATGCCGTTCATGGCAACTTCAAGGGGAATCGTGACTTGCTGTTCGATCTGCTCGGCTGAGATTCCCGGCCATTGCGTGATCACCTCCACGTAGTTGTCGGCCACGTCAGGATAAGCCTCGATGGGGAGATCGTGGAACGCAACAATGCCCCCGGCGAAAAGCATCAGCGCAAACGCCAGCACTAACAGCCGGTTGCTAAGAGCAAAATCAACGACTCGGCGAATCATCTATTGCTCCACCGTGTTTTGCAGTACCAGCGCGTTCGAGACCACCTGGTCTCCCGGCTTCATCCCCGAAACAACCTCTTGCAGGTTGTTGGGAAGCATTCTCCCCGTGACCACTTCCAGCCGCTTGAAGTGTCCCCCGCCCAGGGGTGCGTAAACCCACTCGCGATCGTGCAAGTGCAGAATCGCAGTCGCGGGAATGGCCGCCCGCGTCACCGGCTGCTTGCCATAAAATGTTGCAGTTACAAACATTCCCACGCGCATCATTCCGGGATTCGGAACTTCCAGCCGCACCTTGGTTGTACGAATCGTCGGATCAAGCACTGGCAGGATGTTGGCGATCCGGCCCTTGAATATTTTGTTGGGATACGCGCTCAGCCGAATGTCGGCAAACTCGCCCACCTTAACCGCGTCGAGGTCGTTTTCGTAAACGTCGCAGATAATCCAGACATAAGAAAGATCAGAAATGGTGAAAGGATTGGGCGATCCCAGCCCTTGCACCCCTGAGGCATTGGTAATCTGCTGGTCCGTGATTACGCCCGAGATGGGAGCCAGAATATCGACGATCCCCGAGGGATGATCCTTATTCACGCCTAAAATCTTCAGTTGTTCGATATAGGCATCCAGATCAGCTTGCGCATTCTTGGCCACGTCTTCGGCCTGCTCCAGAGCGCTCTTGGCGACCGCTCCTTTGTCGTACAGAATCGTTTGCCGTTGAAGATTCAAGCGCGCCAACAACTCGT
>Ga0209330_1000219_pt1 | contig 27751 bp, 23 predicted proteins | sample JacPinW_OM2H0_O3_FD_187969 | JGI IMG/M metagenome (GOLD analysis project Ga0209330, IMG submission 187969) | Forest soil microbial communities from Algoma, Ontario, Canada - Jack Pine, Ontario site 1_JW_OM2H0_O3 (SPAdes) (version 2) | ecosystem: Environmental > Terrestrial > Soil > Boreal...
CCACGCTCGCCGGCATGGTCAATCACTGCAACGATAACCGCCCCGATCACATTATCACCATCGAAGATCCGATCGAGTTCGTGCACGAAAGCAAACGCTGCCTGGTCAATCAGCGCGAGGTGCATCGCGACACGCTGGGCTTCAGCGAGGCGCTGCGCTCGGCGTTGCGCGAAGATCCGGACGTGGTGCTGGTGGGCGAAATGCGCGACCTCGAGACCATTCGCCTGGCCCTCACCGCCGCGGAAACCGGCCACTTGGTCTTCGGCACCTTGCATACGAGTTCAGCGGCAAAGACCATCGACCGTATCGTCGACGTGTTCCCGGCCGCGGAAAAAGACATGGTCCGTGCCATGATGTCCGAGAGCTTGCGGGCCGTCATCTCGCAGACCTTGATGAAGCGCGTGGGCGGCGGCCGTATTGCGGCGCACGAAATCATGATCGGCACGCCCGCCATCCGAAACTTGATTCGCGAGGGCAAAATTGCCCAAATGTATTCCGCTATCCAAACCGGCCAGGGTCAGGGCATGCAAACCCTCGATCAGTGCTTACAGGAATTGGTGACCAAAGGGGTTGTCAGCCGCGAGGAAGCGAAGTACAAGGCGCAGAACAAGGACAGTATTTAAATGGAACGCGAACAAGCCATACGTCTGATGCAAGATCTGCTGCGGCGCATGGTCGAGAAAAAGGGTTCGGACCTGTTCATCACCGCCGGCTTTCCGCCCGCCATCAAGGTGGACGGCGAAATCCGGCCGCAGTCGGATCGCTCCTTGAGTCCTGAGCAGAGTGCCGGGATGGTCCGCGCCATCATGAATGACCGGCAAACCAAGGAATTCGACGGCACCAAAGAATGCAATTTCGCCATTGCGCCGCCCGGCATTGGGCGCTTTCGCGTCAGCGCTTTCATTCAACAGGGATTTACCGGCGCCGTGCTGCGTACCATCAACGCCAAGATCCCCACCCTGGAAGAGCTGGAGCTGCCGCCCGTTCTCAAGGAGGTCGTGCTCTCCAAGCGCGGCTTTGTGATTCTGGTGGGCGGCACCGGTTCAGGTAAGTCCACCTCGCTCGCCGCCATGGTGGGCTACCGCAACGAGAAAACCCGCGGCCACATCGTGACCATTGAAGACCCGGTGGAATACGTGCACGCGCACAAGGGATGCGTGGTCACGCACCGCGAGGTCGGCGTCGACTGCGAGAGCTGGCATCTGGCCCTCAAGAACACCCTGCGCCAGGCGCCGGATGTGATTCTGATCGGCGAAATTCGCGATCGCGAGACCATGGAATACGGCGTCCAATTCGCCGAGACCGGCCACTTGGTGCTGGCGACCTTGCACGCCAACAGTTCCAACCAGGCGCTCGACCGCATCATCAATTTCTTTCCCGAGGAGCGGCGCGAGCAGCTGCTCATGGACTTGTCGCTGAATATTCGCGCGCTGATTTCACAGCGCCTGATCCCGCGCGAAACCGGCACCGGGCGCATTGCGGCCATGGAAATCATGCTGGCCTCGCCGTTGATTTCGGATTTGATCTTCAAGGGCGAGGTCACCAAGATCAAGGACGTGATGTCGCGCTCCAATCGCCTGGGCATGAAGACCTTCGATCAAGCGTTGTTCGATCTGTACGAAGCAGGATTGATTTCCTACGAGGATGCGCTGCGAAATGCCGATTCGAAGAACGAATTGCGTCTGCGCGTGAAGCTCGAGAGCAAGCGCGAGATGAAGAATCCGGAAGCGGAAGGCCAGTCGCTGCAGATCGTCGAGGAAGAAGAAGGACAGGTGTTCTAGTGCAAGGGCGGGTGTTCTAGAACATGAGCGTGCCTGCCGATCTTCCGCCTCAGGTGATGAACACCAAGCCGCTGTTCAAGCTGATGGTGGAAAAAAAAGCTTCGGACCTGTTCTTCACCTGCAACGCGCCGGTCAAGATCAAAATCGAAGGCAAGATTTTCCCCGTCAATAAGCAGATATTGACGCCCGAAACGGTGCGTCAAGCGGCCCTGGGATTGATGACGCAGGACCAGATCGAGCACTTCAACGAAGAGCTCGAAATCGATTTCGCGATATCCGAAATCGGCTTGGGACGCTTTCGCGTCAATGTGTTCTATCAGCGCGGCTACCCAGCCATGGTGCTGCGCTATATCACCGCGGAAATGCCGAAGCTCGAAGACTTGGGTATGCCCGACATTTACAAAGACCTGGTGATGCTGAAGCGCGGGCTGATTCTGATGGTCGGCGCCGCCGGCGCCGGCAAGTCGACCACGCTGGCGGCGATGCTCAATTACCGCAACGAAACCTCATCCGATCACATCCTGACCATCGAGGATCCGATCGAGTTCTTGCACAGCAATAAGAAATCCATCATCAATCAGCGCGAAGTGGGTTTGGATACCAAGAGTTTTGCGCGCGCGCTGCGCAGCGCGGTACGCGCCGCGCCCGACGTGATTCTGGTCGGCGAAATTCGCGACCGCGAAACCATGGAGGCCGCCATTGCGCTGGCCGGTACGGGACATCTTTGCATCGCGACCCTGCACGCCAACAATTGCGCCGAAACCCTGGATCGCATCATCAACATGTTCCCGCGCGATCAGCACAATCAGATTTTCCTCGATCTGTCGCAGTACCTGCGCGCCATCCTCTCGCAGCGTCTGGTGTTCGCGAAGACCGGAACGCGGGTTGCCGCCTGCGAAGTCATGGTGAACACGCCCCACATTTCGGAACTCATCAAGCAGGGCGACGTGATCGGCGTTAAAGAAGCCATTCGTACCGGCACCGAGCGCGGCATGCTGAGTTTCGACAGCGCGCTCTACAACCTGGTGCGCGAGGGGCGAATCGAGCTCGAAGAGGCACTGGCGAGCGCGGATTCGCGGACCAATCTCGAAGCCAAGATCAATTTCGGCTAAGGGCTAAGGGCTAAGGGCTAAGGGCTAAGTTCAGTCCGCGCAGAACGCTCCGGCACGTTCCAGGCGACGCGGAACTGTCCCGCCGCCAGGTCGCGGCAGGGAACCAGGTTGTTTTCAAATTCGCGGCTCGAGATGTCCCACCCGGATTTGAGCGCCCGCGCGCGGCACGCGTTGGGATCGATCCTGAGGGCGCGCACGGCGGCGGCGGCAAGGTCGTTGTCCAACGCTCCTGTGACGCCATCTTCGATCACATCGATCGGACCGGTGACAGGATAGGCGGCCACCGGCACACCGCAGGCCATCGCCTCGAGGTTAACGAGTCCGAAAGTATCGGTGCGGCTGGGGAAGACCATGACATCCGCAGCGGCCAGATGGCCGGCCAGTTCGTCGCCGAATTTGTAGCCGGTAAAGGTGGCGTTGGGATATTGCTGCTGCAGCCGAGTGCGCTCCGGCCCGTCCCCGATCACCACCTTGCTGCCGGCCCAGGGCATGCTGAGAAAGGCATCGATATTCTTTTCGATGGCGACGCGCCCGACGTAGGCGGCAATGGGGCGCGGCAGGTCGAAAAGATCCTTCAGGCGAGGCCGAAATTTCTCGGTGTCCACGCCGCGTTGCCAATGCGCCAGATTGCTGAACCCTTGCGCCGCCAGTTCCTTGCGCATCGAAGCCGTGCTCACCATGCAGCGCACGGCGGCGCCGTGAAAGCGGCGCAGCGCGGCGTAGGAGACCTTCACGGGAATGGGGAATCGCGCCCGCAAATACTGCGGAAATTGCGTGTGATACGAGGTGGTGAAGCGTACGCCCCACCTTAGGCAAAAGCGCCGCGCGCTCAATCCCAACGGCCCCTCGGTGGCAATATGCAGCGCCTGGGGTGCGAAGGCGAGAATGTCTTTTTCGACTTTTTTGTAAGGGAACAGCGACAGCCGTATTTCCGGATAGGTCGGGCAGGCGACGCTGCGGAAATCCTTCGGCGTCAGCATTCTGATCTCGTGACCAAAGCGCCCCAGCCACGCCGCGGTCTGCGCCAGCGTGCTGACCACACCGTTGGTTTGCGGAAACCACGCATCGGTGACGATCATGATTCTCATGAGGCGCCACAATGGCAGGCCAGGATGACGATACGATGACGACTTGGATCACTATTTTGACGTAATCTCACCGATAACGGCGGTATGTCATCGGCGTGTAACGAAAATCTTATATTTGGTTCATGGACCGATTCGTTGAAGCAATCCCAAGGAATCCAACATGCAAAGTTTTTTGGCGGAACTCAAAACTCAGCGCTGGGACGATCATCGTTACTACCACCACAGCCGCATCAATCAGTCCCTGCACCTCTTGAGTGCCATCAGCTTCATCATCGCTTATGTCACCATGTTCTTCGATCCGGTGAAGTCCGCGTTGATCGGTTGGCTCGTATCCATGGTCAGCCGCCAGTCCGGCCATTTCTTTTTCGAGCCCAAGGGCTATGACGCGATCAATCGCGCGAGCCACGAGCACAAAGAGGAAATCAAGGTCGGCTACAACCTGCGCCGCAAGGTGATACTGCACGCCGTTTGGGCCCTCGTACCGCTGGTCTTGTGGTTCGATCCGACCTTCTTCGGCCTATTCACCGCGCATACCAGCGGCATGGGATTCGTGCGCCACGTCGGCGAGATCTGGCTCTTTGTCGGCGCCGGTGCGCTGCTATTTCGAATGATTCAGCTATTTTTCATCAAAGGCGTGCAGACCGGCCTGGTATGGGCCACCAAGATTCTGACCGATCCTTTCAACGACGCGATTATCTATGCCAAGGCGCCGCTTTATTTGATGCGCGGCGAATTGATCGATCCCATGGGCGAGGTCGAACCCGAAGCCCATCGGGCCTGAAGCATTTCCTTGAGCACGCGGCGTTTGATGGCTTTGTTGGTCAGTTGCGGGTTGGTCCACCACCAGCCGTCGCGCCGCATTTCCTCCGCCGCCGACACGATCCGGTCGGCGACGGCGGCGAAATCCGCCTCACTGTAATTCAAGCTGAATATCAATCGCCCCGTGCCCACCCAGCTCAGCGCCAGCCCCGCGGCGCGCAAATAATATTGAAGCATCCAGTTATAGCCCGAGGGCTGCGGGTAATAGAGGGTCCAAATCGAGGACAGATTCGCAACCCGCACCGGCAGCGCCGCGGCCGCGAGCCGCTCGTTCAGCCGTTGCGCCCGGCCGTTCCACAACTCGTCGAGGCCGCGATAGACCGCGCGAACCGGTTCGCTCTCCAAGCGGTTCAAGAACTCGTGCATCGCGCCCATGACATAGGGATGGGAGTTGAACGTGCCGCGGGCAAAGCAAATATCCGCCGGGCGATCGTCGCGAAAACGGCGCATCAGTTCGTGCTTGCCGCACAACACGCCGACGGGCAGTCCTCCGGCCACGGTTTTGCCGTAGGTCACCATGTCGGCGCGAACGCCGAAATATTCCTGGGCACCGCCGGCGGCGAGGCGAAATCCCACGAACACCTCGTCGAAGATCAATGCGATGCCCCGTTCGGTGCAGACCGCGCGCAACGCCTTGAGCCACTCGGTGTAGGCGGCGCGGTCGAAGTGCGCTTTGCGCGCGCTGTCGAGCAAGGTCGAGTCGCCGGGCGCGCCGGTATTCGGATGCAGGGCCTGCAACGGATTCACCAGCACGCAGGCTATATCGCGGCGCGTCCGCAACACCTTGAGCGCCGCGGCGTCCATGTCCTTGAGGGTATAGGTCTCGCGCGCCGCGACCGGATTGCCCACGCCGGGCTGCACATCGCCCCACCAACCGTGATACGCGCCGCAGAATCGCACCAGATGCGAGCGCTGCGTGTGATAGCGCGCGAGCCGCACGGCCTGCATGACCGCTTCGGTGCCGGACATGTGGAAGGAGACCTCATCGAGACCCGAAATCGCGAGCAAGCGCCGGACGTTCTGCGCGGTCAGCGGGTGATAGGCACCCAGCACCGGCCCGAGTTCGCGCACGCGCGCCGCGCCGGCGTCGATGCACTCTTTGTAAAAATCGTAGCCGAAGACGTTGACGCCGTACGAGCCGGTCACGTCGTAAAAGCGGTTGCCGTCAAGATCGGTGACCGTCACGCCTTCCGAGGATTGAACGAAGGAGCCGGTCTTCAGATGCTTGCGTACATAGCCGCTGAATTGAAACGGCACGCGGTAGCGGGAAGTGAATTCAAGATCCGACACGCTGCCCGCAAGCTCGGCGGTCTGCTCGACGGTGCGCCGGAAGCGGTCCGCAAACAGAGCCGAGAGCCGCGCAAAGCCGGCGCGCCGCGCCGCGACAACCGGTGCCGGCGCCGCGTCGACGCCAAAGAAGCTCGAATCGTCATACTCGTAAAACGGTACCCAGGAGGCGAAGCGGCGCGCCATACGCGAATGGCCCGCGAGCGAGCGGTGCTTTGCCAGGGAAAGCTGCAGCCTGACGTAGATTTTTCGCAGCAAAAATGCCAGGACCAGAGCGCCCAAAACATAGCCGAAGGTCGTAATAGCCGATACCTCGCGCAGCCTGCCAGGCGCGGACTGTATTGCAGACGAATGACACTACGATGAATGCCAGATCCCTGATTGAGCGGCTGACCCAGCAGGAAGACATCAATTTCCTGTTCAGCAACCGCATTCCGCGCCGTTTTGTGACGCGCTTCATGGGCTGGTGGAGCCGCATCGAACACCCGTGGGTGTGCAACGGCAGCATCGCGCTGTGGCGCCTGTTTTCCGACCTGGATTTGAGCGAGGCGAAAACCACGCGCTTCAAGAGCCTGCACGACTGCTTCACGCGGGAGCTGAAGCCCGGCGCCCGCCCCATCGATATGGACCCCACGCATCTGGTCAGTCCCTGCGATGGCTTGGTCGGCGGGTGCGGCACCATAGACAAGGGCACGCTCCTGCAGGCGAAAGGCTTTCTCTACCCGCTCAGCGAGCTGTTGGCGGACGCGCAATTGGCGCAGTACTACGAAGGCGGGCAGTACGCGACGCTGCGGTTAACCTCGAGCATGTACCACCGATTTCACGCGCCGGCTGATTGCCGGGTGGAACAGGTCAACTATATTTCCGGTGACGCCTGGAACGTCAATCCCATTGCGCTGAAACGCGTCGACCGGCTGTTCTGCAAGAACGAACGCGCCGTCATCAGGTGCCGGCTCGCTTCCCAACAGCTCCTGACGCTGGTGCCGGTGGCGGCCATCCTGGTGGCGAGTATCAGACTGCGCTTCCTCGATGTGCTGCTGCATTTGCGCTATCGCGGGCCCAATGTGATTCCTTGCGATGCTGCGTTGCAGCGCGGCGAAGAAATGGGGTGGTTCGAGCACGGCTCCACTATCATAGTGCTGGCGCCGTTAGGGCTCCGTCTGGCGGATGGGGTACGCCAGGGAGCGCGGGTGCAAATGGGGCAAACCCTTATCCAGACAGGCTAAAACCGCAACTATTGCCGGCCGGCGGTGTTTTGTATCTAAACGACACACATTCCAGTGCAAACGCAACTAACGGCCGAGTTCACGACATTTATGCGTGCCTATCAGGACATGGTTTTTTCGACTGCCGCCCGGCTGGCGGGCAACGACACCCAAGCGGAGGACATATCCCAGGAAGTGTTCATCCGGGCCTATGAGCATTTCTCCGATTTACGCGGCAGCGTCACGGCGGGCGGCTGGCTCAAGACCGTCACCACCAATCTGACCCTCAACTACCTGAGCCGCTACCGCAAGCGCTGGCGGCTTTTCTCGGAAATGCGCTCGAGCACGCAAGACGGCGAGGATGATGGAGCGGAACTGGACTGGGAGGTCCCTGACACGATACTTGCGGACTTAAGCGCGGAACAACGCAGTGCCATTGTCGACGCCGCGCTCAAGCAGCTGCCCGAGCATCAGCGCCTGCCGCTCGTGCTGTACCACTTCGAGGACATGTCCTACCAAGAGATTGCCGACAAGCTGAGCGTCTCGCTGACCAAGATCAAAACCGACATTCGCCGCGCGCGCGCGGCACTCTTACCGCTGCTGCAAACCGTGGGCGGCGCGCGCGATACACTGGATGGTTGACCCCATGAACAAACGCACCGACGCGACGCTGAAACTCGAACAGGTATTGCACCAGGCCTTGAGCGGACTACCGCCGCGCCGGGCGCCCGCCACGCTGGAATCGCGCGTGGCCAATGAGCTGGCGCGCCGCGCTTTGCTGCCCTGGTGGCGCGCGAGTTTTGCGAGCTGGCCGGTGGCCGCCCGCGTTATGTTTATTTTGGTTTGCGCAGTGCTCGCGGCCATGACCATATTGGGAGGCGTCTCCGCCTACCTGGGCGACCGCTCCTTCGAGGAGGTTTCGGCGCTTGTGCTCTCCTGGGCGCATCCCCTGTTGACGGTTCTTTCCTCGGCGGGCGGCTTGGTGGCGCTGCTGATGCATGTGATTCCCCCCTTGTGGTTGTACGGAATCCTGGGTGTGGGAATCTTCCTCTACGTGACCTTATTCGGGCTGGGCGCGGCGGCCTATCGGACGCTCTACCTCCCCTCATCGGCAGGTAACGCTTCATGAACGCCTCGACACTGCAGCGCTTGGGTTTCCTCTTCACGCTACTGTGTTTGACGGCCGTCGCCGTGCACCCCGACGCCGCAGCGGCAGCCCCCGCTCACAGCGCGACGGCGGCTGCGCCCGCGGCCAGCAGCGCCGCCACCGGCACCGCGGCAGCGGCCAAGGACGATCGCGCACCGGCCACCGCGCCGCCCGCGCCAACCGACGATGCATTCGACGATGACTCGGATCGCGATTCCTCGGATCGCGATTCCTCGGACTGGCGCAGCCGGGTCGAGGCCCATCGTCGGCGCAATCGGCAGCATCACGACGACGGCGACGTCGTCAGCATCGGCCATTCCAGCTACTTAGAGAGCGGCCAAAAGGCCGATTCGGTGGTGTCGGTATTTGGGTCCTCGACCAGTGATGGCGAAGCGCAGGATGTCGTTTCGGTCATTGGCAATACGCGCGTCACGGGACCGGTGGGCGACACCGCGGTCGCGGTCATGGGCAATGTCTATGTCGACGCCAAGGTGAATGGCGATGTGGTCGCCGTGATGGGCAACGTCGAGCTGGGACCGAACGCCGAAGTCGGCGGCGATGTGGTTGCGGTCATGGGGACCTTGACGCGCGATCCCGCTGCGGTCGTACACGGCTCGGTGCAAAGAATCATCAATATGGATATTGGCGGGGCCAGGGGTTTCGGCGGGCTGAACACCTGGATCACCCATTGTTTGCTGCTGGGCCGCCCCTTGGCCTTCGCCGCGGGACTCGGCTGGGCTTGGACCATCGCGCTCGGCTTCTTGGCGTTTTACTGCTGCCTGGCACTGATGTTTCGCGCTGGGATCGATCAGTGCGTGCACACCCTGGAATCTGAACCCGGACACACGGCGCTGGCGGCGCTGCTGGGCATTCTCTTGACGCCGGTGTTGCTGATTTTGTTGTGCGTCACGGTGATCGGCATCGCGGCGGTACCCTTCGTCATGGCGGCCTTGTTCTGCATGTCGTTGTTCGGCAAGGCCGTGATGCTGGCGTGGCTCGGCGGCCGCATTTCGGGCCGCAGGCCCGGGCCTGCCGGCCATCCGGTCGTCGCGGTCCTCATCGGCGGCGCGGTCGCACTGATTCTGTATGTCGTGCCGGTCGTAGGATTCCTGGTTTACAAGTTGCTCGGATTCTTTGGATTCGGCGCTGTGCTCTATACCTTGGTGCTGCGCGTGCGCGCGCGCCGGGCCGGCGGCACTCCACCGCCGGCATTCGCGGGCGCTACCCCGGGGGGCCTCAACAGCCCACCACCGAACAACGCCGCGGCCATGGCAGGTCCTGGCTGGACGGCCGGCGCCACGCGAGCACCCGGTGCAGCCCCGGGCGCCGCCGCCGCGGCAGCAGCCCCTCCGAACGCCGCCGCAGAGCCGTTCGCATCGGGAGCGCCGCCTTTCGCATCCGCCTCTCCCGCGTATTCGGCGCCGCCGCCCGCCGCGAACATGTCGCCGCAGATCACCGCCGCCATGCCGCGCGCCGGTTTTTGGGTGCGCATGGGCGCGTTGTTCCTCGACATTTTATTGGTGGGCTTCGCGACGAGCCTGTTGCACCCCTTCGCCGACGGTCGCTTGTTCGGCGACTTTCACATCGTGGTGCTGGCGGTCTACGGCGCCGTGATGTGGAAACTACGCGGCACCACCGTCGGCGGCATCGTGTTCGATTTGCATGTCGTGCGCCTGGACGGTCGGCCGCTGGATTGGGAAACGGCCATCGTGCGCGCGCTGGGATGTTTCCTGTCGCTGTTCGTGGTCTTCCTCGGCTTTATCTGGATCGCGTTTGACCACAACAATCAGGCCTGGCACGACAAGATCGCGGGCACCGTGGTGGTGCGGGCCAAGCGCGGCGGCCTATAAGCCTCGGACAGGCTCACAACCGCTCGCGGATCGCCGGCGGCAGTAATGCCTTGTACCGGCGACTGAGTGACAGACGCTCGCCGTTGCGCAGGATCAATTCATAGTCGCCGTGAAACATGGGCTGAAGCTCCGCGATGGATCCGAGGCGAACCACGTGCGAGCGATGCACGCGAATGAATTCAGCCGCGTCCAATTGGGCGGTCAACTTGGCGAGCGGTTCGCGCATCAAGTGCACCTTGCCGGCGGCATGAATCTCGACGTAGTTGCCGGCCGCCGATATCCGGTCGATGCTGTCGACAGCGATGAAATACGCGCGGGCTCGATCGCGTATCAGGATTTGCTTGATCGGCGCCGCCTGCCCCGGCATCGCGCTAAGCACGCGGCGCACGCGCTCCTCAAGATCTCCGTGGTCGGGATCCGCCAGTGCCGTCTTGACGCGCTCGATGCTGCGCAAAAACCGCTCGCGGTCGTAGGGCTTGAGCAGATAGTCGAGCGCCTGCACGTCGAATGCTTGAACGGCGTACTCCGAGTAGGCGGTGGTGAATACGATGTGCGGGGATTCCGTGCCGCGAATGGCCTCGAGTACATCGAAGCCGCTGTGCGAGCCCAATTGGATGTCGAGATAGACGAGGTCCGGTTTGCGAGCGGTGATTTCCGCCACCGCGGTCTCCACGGTATCGGCTTGCGCAACGACTTCGAATTCCGGCAGCGGCGCCAAAAAACGCAGCAGCTTGGCGCGCGCCGGCGGTTCATCGTCGACGATGACAACTGTGTGGCTCAAGCGAGCGGAAAGCTCAAGGTCACCACCGTGCCCGTGGGGTGGCCGGCCGCCAGGGTGAAGGTATGCGTGCCCGGAAACAGCAATTCCAGGCGTCGCGCCACATTCGAGAGCCCGGTGCCGGGTTTTTTGCGGGTGTCGCCAATGCCCACGCCGTTATCGCTGATGGTGTAGAGCAGCCTTGGCCCCTGGCGCGCGACCTCCACCGTTAGATCGCCGCGACCGTCCGGCAGGCCATGGCGGAGCGCGTTCTCGACCAGGGGCTGCAGCAGCAGGCGCGGAACCGCGACGCCTTCAAGGCCCGGCGCGACTTTCAAATTGAACGACAGCTGTCCGCGGAAGCGTTCCGTCATCATTGCCGCGTAGTCCCGCAGCCATGACAGCTCGCGCTCCAAGGGCACGAGTACTTGATTGTCTGAATCGTAGGCGGCCCGCAGCAGCGATCCTAAGCTGCTGATCATGCGATCCGCGGCTTCGACGTCCTCGTGCATGCGGTTGGAAATGGCGTTCAGCGTGTTGAAGAGAAAGTGCGGCTCAATTTGCGCGGTCAAAGCTTTAAGGCGGGCCTGGTCCAGTTCAGCCGCAAGCTCCGCGGCGCGCAGATCGCCGGTGCGCCTGACTCGAAATTCGCGGTTCGCGAAGATGACCACCAAGATCACGACATAGGTGATGAGATCTCTTTGCAGCTCGTAGAAGGCCTGAACGGCCAAGTTATCGAAGCCATATTGTTGGCCGACAATGGCGTAAACCAACTTTCGCAGCAGCAAGATACCCGCGACATGCAGCGCCGAAAATATCAGCGCGGCTCCCATGTGCGCCATGACGATGCGCCAGCGTGGACGGGCATCCAAGCGAAAATGCGCCTCGAAGCGCACCACCAAGGGGATGAGCGCGAAGATGACGATGACGCTGGTGGTTTCCCAGACCAACGGCTTCCAGGCCGCGATGTCGACCCGGCCGCGAAGGCCGACCATCGAATTGATGCCCAGGTAAACGCCGAACAGGAGTGCCAGGACTGCGTAAATGACCCAGCCGGAACGGGCAGCTCGCGGCCGACTTGCGATGGTAGTCGCTGCCATAGCCAGGAGCCGCCTAGTTGATGTCTTGCGGAACGGCGAGTTCCGGCGCGAGCCGTTGCGTCGCGACGGCGTTGCGCCGGGTCTTGGGCTTTTCAGGGACTGTTGCGCCCGCCTCCAGACCGAACAAGGGCCGCAGCAGCCGCACGCGGCGAATGGCCTCGTAGCTCAGGAAACAGGTCGCGGCCGTGACCAGCACGAGCAGAATTCCTTCTATGGGTGGATACAAATGCGACGGCTTCAGGGCATGCGCCACCACGACGATGACGGTCTGATGAAGAATATACACCGGGAATATGGCGCTGGTCAGGTAACGCCGCGCGGCGTTGTCATGCGTCAAGTGACGATGGGCGAATCCCACGATGGCGGCGATGGTCAGCCATTGCTCCGCGCCATAACTCAAGAGTGCAAACAGCCGCGCCGCCAGCGGCGGCGTGACGGCGTCGTCGCTGTACGCGCCGATGTATGCGGTCAGGTACGCCCAGCCGAGCACGGCGAGTCCCAACGTGATCCAACGCGCCCGCTCCATCGCGCGCCATGCGCCGCGGGCGCCGGCCAAGGCGAAGCCTAAGAGAAAGACGCCGAAGTACAGGGCGTGGTTGTACCAGTCGCCGATGAGCGCATGGTTCGAGGGAAATCTTTGCCCGAGTCCCACCCGGATCGCGCACAGGTACGCCAACGGCCAGAGTAAAATCCCGACACCGGACAAGCGCCGTTCGGCGAGCCGGCGCAACCACGGAATCACGGGCGGCGCCAAGCGAACGGCAATATAGAGAACCACCGTGTACACCCAGAGATAGGCGACAAACCACAAATGATTCCACGTCGGCATGATGAGGCAATCGCCGCCGCTGCAGAATCCATGAAAGCCCGTGATGTAGAGCCGATAGAATTCGGCGAAGCTGCCCGCGTAACCCAATTTTTCAATCACCTGGAGGTAGGACTGCGGCGGTACGATCACGAGCATGCCAAAGACCAGCGGAATGAGCAGGCGGGTCGAGCGCAGCCTCAGGAAGCCGTGCGAGCCTTGCCGCGCCAGCAGGAAACTGGTGGCGACGCCGGAGACCAAGAAAAGCAACGACAGCCGCCAGGGCGAGCTCAGCATCATCAGGGGCTCGATCGTGGCCGAGGCATGCGGGCTCTTCACGTGCCAGTCCCAGGTCACGTAGTACATGCCCACGTGATACAGAATGAGCAGCATGAAGGCGCCGATCCTGACCCAGTCCAGGTCGTAGCGGCGCTGTCCCAGATCTTCTTTGAACAATATCGGCGTGGTCATGAGGCGCTCCCAGATGTTTACGCATGCAAGCTTGGGCGCCAAGCCGGGAGCTGCGCTACGCACTTGGGATCAGCGGGACTTGAGGCATGACGAACGGGCCGTATGCGATGATAAGACGATGACGGAATCCCACGACAATCCTCTCGAGGCGTACGTGCGCGCGGCCTTGGCGCTGCAGGGATACACCTTTGACGAGGCCGACATCGCAGAAATCGTCATGCAGTTCTCGCGCCTCGAGGCCGTCGCGCGAACGGTCTTTGAGTGGCCGCTGCCCTTTGCCTCGGAACCCGCGCCGGTGTTTCGCCCGTGATGGAATCGGCCGCTGACATCGTGCTGCAGATCGCCAAGGGGACGCGCAGCGCCGCGGCTGTCTTGGCGGAATGCAAGACGCTGATTCAAGCGCGGGATCCGGACTTGAATTGCTTCACCGCAAAGACCTTCGAGCGTGCCGAGCGCGAGGCTGCCGCGATCGACGCCTTGTACGCGGAGGGAAAGGCGTTGCCGCCGCTCGCCGGTGTTCCCTATGCCGTGAAGAACCTGTTCGACGTCGAAGGGCTGGTGACCCTCGCCGGCGCCAAGATAAACGCCGGCAATGCTCCGGCCGCCGCCGATGCCAAGATCGTGGCGCGAATGAGCCGCGCGGGTGCGGTCCTGGTGGGCGCGCTCAACATGGAAGAACTGGCTTACGGGTTCCTCACTGAAAATCATCACTACGGCATCACGCGCAACCCGCGCGATCGGTCGCGCGGAGCGGGCGGTTCGTCCGGCGGCTCGGCGGCGGCGGTCGGTGCCGGAATGTTGCCGATCACGCTGGGCTCCGACACCAGCGGCTCGATTCGCGTGCCCGCATCGCTGTGCGGTGTATTTGGCTTGAAGCCCACCTATGGACGATTGCCGCGCAGCGGCACGTATCCCTTCGTCAACAGCCTCGATCATGTGGGACCGTTTGCCAACAGCGTTCTCGGGTTGGCGCTTGCGTACGATGCGATGCAGGGACCGGATCCCGCTGATCCGGCCTGCGCGCAGCGCGCCGTCGAGCCGGTCGGTGTATCGCTGTCGCTGCCGCGGGGAATTCGCATCGGCATTTTGGGCGGTTGGTTTCACGAGTGGGCGGATCCGGCGGCGCGCCGTTCGGTGCAGTTGGCGGCGGCGGCACTCGGCGCAAGCGAGTGGACGGAACTCAAGAGCGCGGAGGTGGCGCGCGCGGCCGCCTACATCATTACCGGCGCGGAGGGCGGTGCACTGCATCGGCCGCGCTTGATCCAACAATACGAGGATTTCGGGCCCGCTTCGCGGTCGCGCTTGGTCGCAGGCGGATTGATTCCGGCAAGCTGGGTGATCCAGGCGCAGCGAGTGCGCCGGCACGCTTACTCGGAAGCGATGGCGTTGTTCGAGCGCTTCGACCTGTTGATTGCGGCGGCGGCGCCCGCGGTCGCCCCGCGCGTCGGCCAGGAAACATTGCTGATCAACGGCCGCAGCATTCCCACCAAGGCGGGGCTCGGCGTGCTCACGCAGCCTATTTCCTGCATCGGCCTGCCGGTGTGCGCCGTCCCGGTCTGGCCCGGCGAAGGCGATTCACCCGCGGAGCGGGCCTTGCCCGTGGGCGTGCAGCTCATCGGCGCGCCCTGGCGCGAGGGCTTGTGTCTTGCGGCCGCGCGCACGCTCGAGCAGGCGGGGATCGCTTCGGCACCTTGAGATTGAGCGGCTCTCGCGTGGCCAGACAGTTCACGCGCGATGCTCAATCTCACGGTGCTGGAAGGTCGGCGTGTGATATCGATCGGCCGAAGTCACAGCGGCCGCCGATGCCGAGTCAGTGTAGTCGCGATCGAAGCCAGCACGGCCATGCGCACCGCAACGCCATTGTTCACTTGCTCGCGAATGACCGAGCGCGGTCCATCGGCCACTTCGGATGAAATTTCAACGCCGCGGTTCATGGGTCCCGGGTGCATGACCAGCACGCTGGGGGCGGCCAATTTGAGGCGTTGCGCCGTCAGGCCAAAATCCTTGAAGTAGGCGGCGTCATCGAGCGCTGCGGCTTGCGCCATGCGTTCTTTTTGGATGCGCAGCATCATCACCACATCCGCACCCACGATGCCGTCCTCGATGCGGGTAAAGCGCTGCGCGCCGCGAAATTCGGCTTCTTCCGGCAGCAGCGCTTCGGGCGCGACCAGGCGCAAATCCGTGGTTCCCAAGGTGCCAAGCGCCGTCGCCGTGGAGCGAGCCACCCGCGAATGCCTGATGTCGCCGATGATGGCCACCTTGAGGCCGGCGAAGCGGCGCTTATGGGTGCGAATGGTCAGCACGTCCAGCAGCCCTTGCGTGGGATGCGACAAATGGCCCTCGCCGGCGCTGATCACCGACACGTGCGGCGCCACGTGATCGATCAGGAATTCGGGCATACCCGCTTCGGTATCGCGGATCACGAACACGTCGGTGTTCATCGCCTCGAGGGTGTAGATGGTGTCCAGCATGCTTTCACCCTTCGCGCGCGAGCTGGAATGCAGGTCCAGGTTGAGGACATGAGCCCCTAAGCGACGGCTGGCGAGGTCGAACGAGGCGCGCGTGCGCGTGCTCGGCTCGAAAAACAGATTGGCCACCGTGACGCCGGCCAATTCGCGGCCTTCATAGGCAGGTTGCCCGGGAAGGCGGCGGTAGCGTTCCGCCCGATCGAGAATGGCCGTCAAGGCGTCGCGCGCCAGGCCTTCGAGCGTGATGAGGTGGCGCAAGCCCCCCGCGCTGTCTTGTTGTGATCGCATTTGCGCCTCAGGTTTTTTCGGTGAACCAACGTTCCAAGATCACGCAGGCGGCCGCAGCATCGACATCGGACTTCGCCACGCGCCGCCGCCGCAATCCGGACTCGCGCGCCGTTTGCAGCCGCGCCGCGGCTTCGAGCGAGGAGTAGCGCTCGTCCACCATGACGACCTCGATGCCGAAGCGGCGCGCCAGTTCGGCCGCGAAGCTGCGAGCAGCGCCGGTCATATCGTTCTCGGAACCATCCACATTATACGGCAGCCCGACCACGGCCATGCCGGGTTGCCACTCGCGCAGCATCGCTGTGATCAATTCCCAGCGAGGCCCGTTGGGGCCCACGGGCACCGTTTGCAGGGCCGAGGCGCTGCGGCTCAGGGTGTCGCCGCAGGCAACGCCGATTCTGCGCAGGCCGAAATCAAAAGCCAGAACGATCTTCGGTCGGGACGACTCAGGCATTTCCGCCGATGGGACTGACTCGGGACAATTCCACGCCCAAGAGACGCCCGGCGGCATGCCAGCGAGATTCAAACGGCAGCTCGAAAATCAATCCCAAATCCACCGGTGCGCTCAGCCATGCGTTCGCCCGGATCTCTTGCTCCAGCTGGCCGCCGTCCCAGCCGGCATAGCCCAAGGCGACCACGGCCTCATCGGGCCCCTCACCGCGCGCCATGGCCGCCAAGATGTCGCGCGAGGTGGTGACGTGCAGCGCATCGGAAACCTTGAGCGTCGTGTCCCATTCGCCGAAGGCCCGATGCACGACAAAGCCGCGATCGGTCTGCATCGGTCCGCCGCGCAACACTTGCCGCTCCCACAGAGGCCCTTTGCCGAGCTGGATTTCCAGCTGCTCGAATATTTCCCCCATGCGCATGGGCAGGGGCTTGTTGAGGATCAGCCCGAGCGCGCCGTCCGAATTGTGATTGCACACCAGCGCGACGGTTTGCGCGAAATTGGGGTCGCCCATGTACGGCATGGCGATCAGCAGCTGGTTGGTCAGGTAGCCGGATTCGCTCATTATGGCTTGTTCGGCTCTGAATAATACACGGCGCCCCCCTGGCTCGACCCATCGAGGAATTGCCACTCGTAGGCAATGCGGATCTGATCGTGCTTCGTGGACAACTCGCTCGGGAACGGATCGAAGGGCGCGGCCAATTTCAAGATCCGCATGGCGGCCTCATCGATCTCGGCGTGGCCGCTGCTGCGCCTGATGACGGTCTGCAGCAGTTTACCGTCCGCACCGATGGTCACCTCGATGACCGGTGTCCCGGAGTGCTTCTCGCGCCGTGCGACGTCGGGAAAGTTCATCGTGCCGACGCGCTCGATTTTCCGGCGCCAGCTGTCCAAATAGACGGCGACGTCGGATTCGCGGGTGTCGGCGGCGATCCAGAGCTCGTGCTTCGCCTCGCCGCGCAAGCGCAATTCGATCCCATCGTCGTTCGGCGTCATCGCCAGATCCGGCCGTTTCTCGAGCAACAGCGGCAGCTCGGAGGCGTCCTTGGCCGCGTTTGAAGCCGCGAAATAGAAAATCTTCTGCGACGGACTGTGCGTCGCAACCAGGTCTTCCGCGCCCGTGTCGTCGCCTGCGCGCTGCGCGTCCAGGCCCTGGCCGCTGGGGACCCCCAGACGGTCGATGGGCATCAGCGATGATTTGGGGATGAGACTTCGTTCGCGCCTCAGGGTATTGCCGGAGCCCAATTGCGTACGCTGCGACAGGTAGCGCGCGTTCGGGTTGTTCGCGACGCTGGGCGCGCGCTCATTCACCAGCACGACCTCCAGGCCCGGCGCGCCCTCATCTCCGGAGCGGCTGCTGGTCGCGCTGAAAGTCACGCCCAGAATGATGATTCCATGCAGCAGCGCCGCGAGAAAGCACGTGGTCAGCATGCGATCGTTGGCGGGCGGCAGCCCGCTGCGCAGCATATCGCCGCCGGGCAGCCCGCCATCTGTTTGAAGCGTATCTGAAGTCACGCGGCGCCCAAATTCCTCTCGATTGCCTCCGCCAGCAGGGAACCAATATCGATACCATGCTTTTTGTTCAATTCACGAATTCCGGTCGGACTTGTGACGTTGATCTCGGTGACGTAGTCGCCGATGACGTCCAAACCGACAAATATCATGCCCGCGTCGCGCAGCTTAGGTCCGATTTGCGCGCAGAGCCATCGATCGCGATCATTGAGCGGACGGCTCTCGGCGCGCGCGCCGGCCGCCAGATTGCCGCGGTTGTCGTCAGCCAGCGGAATGCGGGACAGCGCGTAGGGCACCGGCTCGCCGTCGACCAAAATGATGCGGCAGTCGCCTGCCGTGACAATTTCAGGCAAGTAGCGCTGCACGATGGCGTAGCGGGTGCCGTAGCCGGTCAAGGTCTCGAACACCACATTGCGGTTCTTGTCGCCTTGCTCGAGAACGAAGATGGATTTGCCGCCCATGCCATCCAGCGGCTTGCACACGGCCTTGCCGTGCTCCTTCAAGAATTCGCCCATGTCATGCATGTCGCGCGTGATGAGCGTGGGCGCGCAACACTGCGGAAACCAGGCCGTATAGACCTTCTCGTTGATGTCGCGCAGCCCTTGCGGCCGATTGTAGACATGAGCGCCCTGCAACTGTGCCCGGTCGAGGATGTAGGTGCTGTAGATGTATTCGGTGTCGAACGGCGGATCCTTGCGCATCAGGATCACGTCGTATTCACCCAGCTTATGGGGGGCCGCTTCCCCCAGCGAGAACCATTTCGACGAATCGTCCCAGACCTTGAGCGGCGCCAGCCGACCCCAGGCAACCCCGTCGCGAAGCCAAAGGTCTTTCTGTTCGGCGTAGTGCAGCTCCCAGCCTCGGGCCTGCGCGCTGAGCAACAGCCCCAGGGTGGTGTCCTTCGCCGGCTTGATCGCTCCGATAGGGTCCATGACCACGACGAGACGCACTCGAGACGACATGCTCATTCCTCCAGTCTAGCGTAAGCGGCGGAAGTGCCGCTCTCTTGGGAAAACTGTGAACCAGGCCACCGTTGTTTGCCCGTACATGGCTCGAAATGTCGACCCCGTACCGTGGCTTGCGAGGGCTGGATATGTTAAAAAGCCACAAGATTCCAGCACCTACGCAAGTCATGGAGAGCATGATCACCAGCGGCAAGCCGAAACTCACGGGCCTCAAGGTTCTCGTGATCGATGACAGTAAGACCATTCGCCGAACCGCTGAAACGCTCCTGACCAAGGAGGGATGCGAAGTGTTCACGGCTGTCGATGGTTTCGACGCCCTCTCCAAGATCGCCGACCATCAGCCCGATATCGTCTTCGTCGACATCATGATGCCTCGCCTCGACGGATACCAGACTTGTTCGCTGATCAAGCACAACAAGGTATTCAAACAGATTCCGGTGATCATGCTGTCGAGCAAGGATGGGTTGTTCGATCGGGCCCGGGGCCGGATCGTGGGATCGGAACATTATTTGACCAAGCCGTTTACCAAAGACGAGTTGTTGGGAGCGATCGAAGCTCACGTCGGGAAATGACGGAGAATACGAGATGGCACTGATTCTAATTGTTGACGATTCACCCACCGAGGTATTCGTCATGCAAAAGGCTTTGGAGAAGCACGGCTTCAAGACCGCCGCCGCCGAAAACGGCGAAGAGGGCGTGCGCAAGGCGAAGGAAATGAAACCGGATCTCATTTTCATGGATATCGTGATGCCCGGCGTCAATGGCTATCAAGCCACCCGAATGCTCATCAACGATCCTGAAACCAGCTTGATCCCCATCATCATGGTGACCACCAAGGGCCAGGAGACCGATCGGGTCTGGGGCTTGCGCCAGGGCGCCGTGGATTATTTGGTCAAGCCTGTATCTGCCCAGGCGCTGGTCGAGAAGGCGCAGGCCGCACTGGCTACATGACGAGTACGACTAGCGGGTCGGACACGAGCCTGCGCGGCTTGCGCGACCGGCCATTTGAATTGCTCAAGGAGTTAGAGAAGCGCAGCCGCACGGTGGCGGCGAACAGCGTTGCCGAAGCGGACGCGGGACAGGAATGGGTCGGCGTTGCGTTTCGCATGGGGGGTGAGACTTTTTTGGTTGCCCGCGAGGAGACGCGCGAAGTTCTCGGCTATCCCGCGGTGGTTACCCGCATTCCGGGAGCCAAGAGCTGGGTCAAGGGGTTGGCCAATGTGCGCGGAGCGCTGATGCCGATGCTCGATTTGCGGCAATTCCTCGGGAGCGGTGCGACCGCGTCCGGGCGCAACACGCGGATCGTCGTGGTCAATCACCGCGATATCCCGGCGGGTTTGATGGTCGATGAGGTATTGGGGTTTCGGCGTTTTGCGGAAACAGAATTCAGTACGGACGCACCGCCGACGGTGATCCGCTGCGATAGCTATCTTGCCGGCGCCTTTCGCCGCGGGGGCGAAGTCTGGCCGGTCTTGAGCTTGAAGACTTTGGTGGAAAGCCAGAGCTTCCTACAGGCCGCAAGTTAGGTTGTGGAACAAAGATGACGACTAGGCGAATCGAAAAATCAGCGAATCTCAATCTGTTGCCGGTATTGGCAGGGTTGGTGGTGCTGTGCTTGATCATCGCCGCGGTGCTGACGGCGCTGACGCGCACTTCCGCGCCGGTCGCCGCGCCCGCCGAGCAATTGTCGCTCGTGGTGCAGCGTATGCCGTTCGAGGCGCAAAACGCGTTGCGCGGCGAATCCAGCGCTTTCGATGCGCTCGCCAAGAGCGCCGCCCGCCTGAAGTCTTTGCGCGGCGGCATGCCGGGCACCGGCGATGCGGCCACCTGGAGCAAATTGAACGACGGCGCGGCAGCGGTGGCGGAAGCCCGGCCGGCGGTCGAGACCATCCAATCATCCAATCAAGAGGTGCGCGAGCTGGCGCCGAAACTGCTGTCCGAGCTCGGCGATCTGGGCAGCTCCGTGGGTGTGCAGAAGCTCGAGGGCATGAGCCGGTATCTGGAGCGCTTCGAGCTGACGGTGCAGCGGATTCAGCAGGATTTGAACGGTTTGAGTTCCGGCGTCAGCGACGCCGGCCCCAGCGCGCAGCGCCTGGCGGACAGTTTGGAATTCCTCAATCAGGTGATCCGCGGACTGTCCGGCGAAGAGTCCGGCATCGCCATTCAAAAAATCACCGGGGCCGATCCCGAACAGCGGCTGAAAACGGTGGTGCAGCGCAATCAGCAATACACCAACAGCGTGCGCAAGGCGATCGGCGCGGCCGATGCCCTCGCGAAGGCGCAGGCCGCGGCGCGCGCCTTGCCCGCGCTCGCCAACACGCTCGCGGCTCAGTTGGGAAGCGCGGCTCCGCGGGTGGAAAGCGGCGGCGGCTACAAGAATTGGATACTGGCATCGCTGACCCTGGCGGCGCTTCTCTTCGCTGCGCTCGCCTGGGTGTATTCAAAGACCGCCGACCAGCGGCGCACCAACGAGCTGCGGGTGCGGGAAAACGAGCGCAACCAGGAAGCCATCATGCGCTTGCTGGATGAGCTGTCGAGCCTGGCGGATGGGGACCTGACGGTGCAGGCGACCGTCACCGAAGATATCACCGGTGCGATCGCCGATTCGATCAACTATGCCATCGAGGCGCTGCGCGAACTGGTCACCACCATCAACGACAGCGCCATTCAGCTGGATGGCGCCGCCAAACAGACGCAAGGCGTGGCGGCCCACATGGCGAAGGCCAGCAGCGCGCAATCGCGGCAGATCTCCGCGGCCAGCGAATCCATGGCCGACATGGCCGCTTCGATCGAAGAGGTATCGGGCAATTCCGAACGCTGCTCGGATGTCGCGCGGCATTCGGTCGATGTCGCGCACAAGGGCGGCGATGCGGTCCGGCGCACCATCGACGGCATGAATGCCATCCGCGAAACCATCCAGGAAACCAGCAAGCGCATCAAGCGCCTCGGCGAAAGCTCCCAGGAGATCGGCAACATCGTCGAACTGATCAACGACATTGCCGAGCAGACCAATATTCTGGCCCTGAATGCCTCGATTCAAGCCTCCATGGCGGGCGAGGCAGGGCGCGGTTTTGCCGTGGTGGCCGATGAGGTGCAAAGACTCGCGGAGCGGGCCGCGAACGCGACCAAGCAGATCGAAGTGCTGGTGCGCACGATTCAAACCGATACCAACGAAGCCGTGGTGTCCATGGAACGCAGCACGACGGATGTCGTCGGCGGCGCGCTGTTGGCGGAGAACGCCGGCGCCGCGCTCGAGGAAATCGAACAGGTCTCGAATCAAATTGCGAGCTTGGTGCAGAACATTTCCGCCAGTGCGCGCCAGCAAGCCGCCGTGTCCGGCAACATTTCAAAAAACATGCAAGTAGTGCGCGAGATTTCATCGCAGACCGCGGAAGGTTCGACCGCGACCTCCACTTCCATCGCCAAACTCGCGGCGCTGTCGGCGCAGCTGCGCAAGTCCGTGGCGGGATTCCGCCTGCCGGATTTCGGAACCGCCGCAACATCGGGCAAGTTGCCCGCGTTGAAGGAACCCGCGGCTCCGCACGCTCCCGCCGCCCCTGCTGCGCCCGCCGGAAAAATGCGCAAGGCGAGCGGCATCGGAGCTTAGGCTCCCGACGGTTCCGGCATGACTGATATCAGCTCCCAAACCCTGCACATAGTCGCCAAGGAACTCGCGGCGACATTGAACGATGCGCGCGCCTCGCTCGAGGCGTATGCGGAACGACCGGATCAGCGCGTTCTGCTGGAAAAATGCGCAGATCAGCTGCACTCGGCCCACGGCGTGCTGCGCCTGGTCGAGGTGTACGGCGCCGCGCTGCTCGCCGAGGAAATGGAACACGTCACGCGCTATTTGCTGAGTTCCGGCAACGACCAGAAACGACAGATCGACGGCCTCGATGCCCTGATGCGCGCGATGGTGCAGCTGCCCACGTATCTCGAACGCGTTTTGTCCGGCGGCCGGGATCTGGCGCTGGTGCTGCTGCCGCTGCTCAACGACTTGCGCTCGGTGCGCGGCAGCCCCTTGCTGTCCGAGGGCACGCTGCTGTTGCTGAACCTGAAGTCCGATCAGAACGCCGCGCCGCAGTCCCTGACGCAGGGCGAACAATCGATTTCGGTGGCGCAATGGGCGCGGCGCCTGCGGCCGCGTTTCCAAATCGGCTTGCTCGGCTACATCCGCGGCGAACGCACCGTGCAGAATCTGGAAATTCTGGCGAAAGTCACCGAAAAGCTGGAGCAGGTTGCAACCACGCAGCCGGTGTTCCAGCTGTGGTGGGTCGTGGGCGCCATCTTGGAAGCGGTGCGCGCCAACGGATTGGAAGGCAGCGCGACGTTGAAGCGCTTGCTCGGTCAGGCCGACCGGCAGATCAAGGCGCTATATGAACTCGGCGAAGCGCGCTACTGCGAAGATCCGCCGATCGATCTGCTGAATAACCTGCTGTACTACGTCGCGCGGGCAACCACCAGCGGCGGACGTATATCCGCCGTGCGCGCGTCGTTCAAGCTCGCCGAGCTTCTCCCCGTGGATGACACCATTGAGCAGGAGCGGGAAAGCCTCTCGGCGCCCAGCGTCAAGCTGATGCGCACGGTCGCGGCGGCGATCAAGGAGGATCTGTCCAAGGTCAAGGATGTCCTCGATATCTTCGTGCGCCGCGGCGGCGGCCAAAGCGCCGAGCTGCTGCCGCAGCTCGATCTGCTGAAAAAGATCAGCGACACGCTCGGCGTGCTGGGCTTAGGCGAGCTGCGTCAGCGCGTGCAGGATGAAATCCAGGCGCTGTCGCAAATCATTCAAGACGGCAAGCCGCCGCCCGAGGATTCGCTGGTCAGAGTTGCCGGCGTTCTCCTGTCGGTGGAGGACAGCCTTGACGATCAGCTGGTACGGCTGATCCTGCCCGTCCAGTCGGCCGATTCCGCCGCGGATATTCCGCGCGATCAAGACCAGGAATTCAGGCAGGTCAGCGAGGCGGTGCTGCGCGAATGCATCGTCAACCTGGCGCGCATCAAGGAAGCGGTTTCGGCCGCGGTACAGAAACCCAACGAATTCTCGGCGCAGGGACTCGACAATGTGCCGCAGTTGTTGCGCGGCATAACCGCCGGACTGCTGATGCTCGGCAAGGGCCGGGCGGTGGAGCTGATGGACGCCATCGGCAAGCAAGTCCGCATGCTCATCGAGCCGGGCGCGCCGCCGCCGGATGCGATCCGCCTGGAGCGAGTGGCCGATGCCATCGTCAGCATCGAGTACTACATGGAGACGCTGCAGAACGGGCGCACCGATCCTTGGTACATGCTGGACAACGCCGAAACCTGCCTCAAGACGCTCGCGGAGGATGACACGCTCTCGCGCGTGCCGAACTTGAATCTCACCAGCAGCGAAGCTGCCAAGACGATGAAGCTGGATCCATCGGAAACCATTGCGATGGAGCGCACCAAGCGCGCGCATGCGGCAACCAATCCTCTGATCGTCGTACCGGAGCCTGAGGCGGTCGATCCGCAATTCGTTGAACTGTTCATCGAGGAAGCCAAGGAAGAAATCGCTTCGGTGCAGAAAGCCTTCCCGCTGTGGGACCAGAATCCCATGGATCTGGAAGCGCTGTCTTCCCTGCGCCGCAGCTTCCATACCTTGAAGGGCAGCGGCCGCATGGTCGGCGCCCGCGGCATCGCCGAATTTGCCTGGTCGATCGAGAATCTGCTGAATCGGATCATCGATAAGACCCTGTCGCGCACCCCTGGAATGATGTCCTTGCTGCGCAACTCAGTCGCCGCCCTGCCGCAATTGGTGGAACAGCTGGAGACCGGGCGGCCCGGCAGCGCGCCGACCGAGGCGCTGATGACCCGCGCTTTTGCCTATGCCGATGGCCGTGATCCTGAGCAGGCCAAGATCAATGTTGCGCCCGAGGATCGCGCCGGATCCGATGCAAACAGCGCAACGACGAGCTGGGCCGGGGCCACGACGGCGCCAAAGCCGCCCATGGACGCCATGCTGCACGACATCTACGCCAAGGAAACCTCGAGTCATTTGACGGAAATCCGCGAGTACTTGCGCAAGCGCTCAGGTCAGCCCGCACCGCACGATCTGCCCGAATCGGTGTACCGCGCGATCCACACCTTGAGCGGCAGTTCGAAGATGGCGGAGGCACGCCATGGCATTCGCATCACCGAACCGCTGAACCATGTCATGCGCAAAGTCTTCGACAGCGGACATGGCCTGTCGGATGCGGGCCTGGCCACGCTCGAGCAGTCGGTGCGCGCCATTGAGAATGTGCTCTCCCATATCAATGAAGCAACCGGGTTTTTCTCCGATCAGCCGGAGCTGCTGGCGCGACTCCGAGATCTCGAAGCCGAAGTGGACCGCATGATCGCCAACGCCGCGCGCGATACCAGCGCCTCGGCCATGGTGCCCGCGCTGGCAGAGGCCGCGGCGCCGGCGGCCGTTGCTATACCCGCAGCCGTTGCCACACCCGCGCCCGTTGCAACGCCCGCGGCCGTCCAGCCGGCGCCACAGCACGAGCGGCCGCCTGCGGAAGAATTCGATCACGAGATAGCGAACATCTACAGCGAGGAAGCGACCGAGCTGCTGGAAGCCGCTCAGGGCTCGCTGACTGTTTGGAATAAAGATCGCAAGGACAAACAACCGGTCGCCGAGCTGCAGCGTCAGCTGCACACGCTCAAAGGCGGGGCTCGAATGGCGGGCGTCAGCGCCATGGGCGACCTGAGTCACGAGCTCGAGACCTTGGTGCTGCAGATCGACAGCGGCGAGGTCGCGGGCGACGACCATGCGCATGCCGTCATGCAAGCCAGCTTGGATGAACTCTCGCGCATGCGCGATCTGGTCAGCAACGGTACGCTGCCCGGCGAGGCGCGCGGCCTGATTGCGCAAATACGAGGGCTCGCGAATGAGCCCGCCGTGGCGCTGGCAGCCGCGGCGCCCGCGAGCGCAGCAACCGCGAGCGCGGCAACCGCACCCGCCGCCGCACCGGCACCCATCGCAGCGGCGCCCACCGGGCCCGCGCCGGCGCCGCCAACGGCCGCCGTGGCGCAAGCCCCGGCAGCCCGCGCACCGGCCGCACCGCCTGCACGCGCGGTTGCGCTGGAATCTTCGCTGGAGCCGGCTGTGCCGAGCGAGGAGGCCGCCTCAAGCCTGGAATTGAGCAGCGCGCCGGTATTGCCGGGCCGCGAGGCGCCCCCCGTCGAGCGGGTGGAAATGGCGCGCGTGGATGCCGAGCTGCTCGACACCATGCTCAACAATGCCGGCGAGGTCAGCATCTTTCGCGCCCGCCTGGATCAACAAGTCAATTCGATTGATTTCAATCTGGCCGAGCTGGCGCGAACCGTCACGCGCCTGAAGGAGCAATTGCGCGGCCTGGAGATGGAGACCGAAGCGCAAGTATTGCACCGGCACCAGGGTATCGAACCGCGGCGGGATGATTTCGATCCACTCGAATTGGACCGCTACTCCGCGTTGCAGCAGTTCTCGCGCGCGCTTGCCGAGACTTCGGGCGACGTCGCCAGTATTCAGGGATTGCTGGAGACTTTGACGCGCGAGGCGCAAAGCCTGTTGACGCAGCAGGCGCGGGTCATCACCGAGCTGCAAAACAGTCTGATGCGCACGCGCATGGTGCCCTTCCAGCGCCACGTGCAGCGCTTGACGCGACTGGTGCGGCAGGCGGCGAACGATACCGGCAAACGGGCGGAGCTGGCGGTGCAAGGCGCCGCCGCGGAACTCGATCGGCAGATGCTGGAGCGGATGGTTGCGCCGTTGGAGCACATGCTGCGCAATTCCGTCGTGCACGGCATCGAGCCGCCGGACAGGCGCGCGCAGCTCGGCAAACCCGATGTGGGCCGAATTTCAATCAGCTTGGAGCGCGATGGCGCGGAAATCGTCATCATCGTGGCCGATGATGGCGCCGGCATCAACGTCAAGCTGATCCGCGAGAAGGCGATCGCGCTCGGCTTGATCGATGCTCACGCGAAACTCACCGATGAGGAGGCCGTGCAGCTCATATTGGAGCCGGGCTTCAGCACCGCCGGTCACGTCACGCAGGCCGCGGGCCGCGGCGTCGGCATGGATGTCGTCGCGACCGAAGTCAAAAAGCTGGGCGGCGGCTTGTTCATCGACTCGACCTACGGCAAGGGATCGCGGTTCACCATTCGTCTGCCGTTCACCTTGGCCATCAGCCAGGCTTTGATCGTGCGAGTCGCGGAGGAAACCTACGCCCTGCCGCTGGCGACGGTGGAAGGGGTGGTGCGCCTGCCGAGAAATATCGTCGCGCGACACTTGGGCAAAGATGCGCCGTTGTTCGAATACGGCGGCCAGAAATACCGTTTCCAACATCTGGGCTCGTTCGTCGGCTTGGGCGCCACGCGCCTGCCCGATTCGGATGTATCGATGTCCGTCGTGCTGATCCGCGCGGGCGAGCACTCGACCGCCCTGGTGACCGACGAATTGGTCGGCAGCCGCGAAATTGTCGTGAAGTCCCTAGGTCCGCAGATATCGGCGATCCGCGGCATCGCGGGCGCAACGATCTTGGGCGACGGCCGCATCGTTCTCATTCTCGACATGGGTTCGTTGGTGCGCTCGGAATGGCGTGCGCGCCCGACCGAAACGGTTGTGCTCGATCAACGCGACCGGCGCACCTTCGCCCTGGTCGTGGACGACT
>Ga0209330_1000220_pt1 | contig 27669 bp, 24 predicted proteins | sample JacPinW_OM2H0_O3_FD_187969 | JGI IMG/M metagenome (GOLD analysis project Ga0209330, IMG submission 187969) | Forest soil microbial communities from Algoma, Ontario, Canada - Jack Pine, Ontario site 1_JW_OM2H0_O3 (SPAdes) (version 2) | ecosystem: Environmental > Terrestrial > Soil > Boreal...
GGTGAAATAAGGCACGGTGCGGCGCAGAAAATCCGCAGGCGGAATAAAATCGGCGTCGAAGATGGCGACGAATTCACCGGTGGCAGACTTGAGGCCGTCTTGCAGGGCGCCGGCTTTGTAACCTTCGCGATTGTCGCGATGGATGTAGCAGATGGGTACGCCGAGGGCGCGGTAACGTTCCACGCAGTCGCGAGCGACTTGCTGGGTCTGGTCGGTGGAATCGTCGAGGACTTGGATTTCGAGGTGTTCGCGCGGGTAATCGAACTGCGAAACGGCTTCGACCAAGCGTTCGATGACGTAGCGCTCATTGTAAATCGGGAGCTGGACGGTCACGTTGGGCCACGAAGTAATTTCCGGAGGCGGGCCGGGTACGCGTTTGCGATTCTTGTAATAGTTGTAAACCAACGCGTAACGATGGATGCCGTAAGCGGCCAGAATGATCATCACGAAAAAATACGGCAGCATGATGGCAAGATCGAAAGAATTCAACTGGTAGATGCCGCGGAACGGGTTCAGATCGGGATCCATGTTGCGGCGCCAGTAGTCAGAAAGCGGATTGCCGGGAGCAAACCAAGCGGCAACGAACATCGCCGAGTTGTAGAGGAAAGCCACGAATTCTTATCTCCCGAATAACGTGTCAGAAAGGCTCATGTGGACGTCGATTAGCCCTGCGATTGCTGGGGGAGTCGCCCGGCCAGACGTTGATTATACGGGGGCACGAAGCGCTGTCAACGAAGATGCGCGGACAGGCTGAAAAGTGGCAGTAAATTGAAAAACACGGTGGCAGCCGGCGATCCCGTTCCCGCGCGCATTGACCACGTTGAATCGCGCGCCTACAATGCGTACGCGTAAGGAGATCAGCCGATGGATTGTCGCAGGAACCGGATTTCGTACGTCACGCTAGCCGCGCTAGGGATTGCGTTCATTGCCGCGCCGATTGTTGTGGGCTCGAGGACTGCGGGAGCAAACGCAAGCGAGGCTGCGCTGCATGCGCAGCGCGCTTCCAGCGACACGATTCTCGCGAAAGCGTACCGATTCGAACGCGGCGGGTGGATCTACGTCCATTTGGAAGGCGCGCCGCACGATATTGGCTACCAGCATGGCTATCTTCTCGCGCCGGAAATATCGGACGCGTTCGCGGCAGTAAGTGAGGAGATGACGCACACCTCCAAGCGCGACTGGAATTTCTTCCGCCGCGCTGCGCGCGAGATGCTGTGGCCGAAGATTGATCCCGAATATCAATCGGAGTTGCAAGGAATCGTCGACGGCATGCAAGCCCAAAAATACAGGCTCGATCTGTACGACATCGTGGCGATGAATGCGTTCATGGAGTTGCCCGATTATTACGTTCCCTGGCTGAACGAAAAAACGCACGCTGTAAATGGTTCTCCGTCTTCCGGCTCCGAGCATTGCAGCGCGTTCGTAGCCACGGGAAGTTACACCAAAGATCATCAGATCGTAATGGCGCACAACAACTGGACGAGTTATCTGCAAGGCGCGCGCTGGAAAATCATTTTCGACATCACACCGCAACAGGGCTACAGCATGCTGATGGACGGATTTCCCGGCGTAATCGTCAGCGACGACGATTTCGGAGTGAATTCGAACGGTTTGATGTTCACCGAGACCACCATCACGGATTTCCACGGGTGGGACCCGAACGGGAAGCCGGAATTTGTGCGTGCTCGGAAAGCGATGCAATACGCGGGCTCGATTGACGAGTACGTGAAAATCATGCTCGAGGGAAACAACGGGGGTTACGCTAACGACTGGCTGCTGGCGGATCGCAAGACCGGCGAGATCGCGCGTTTCGAGTTGGGTCTGTTGCACTCTAAAGTTTGGCGCACCAAGGATGGCTATTATGCCGGCTCGAATTTTGCAAGCGATCCGGACGTCCTGAAAGATGAAACGACGTTTGACCCTTCGAATCCGGCAGCTTCAGCGAACGCTCGCCATATCCGCTGGGACGAATTGATGGCGGCGAATCAGGGGAAAATCGATACGACGCTCGCGCAGGCCTTTCTTTCCGACCATTACGATTCGTACACGAAGAAGACCGGCCCCAACCGGCGCACTCTTTGCGGCCACGGCGACATGGCTACCGAGGGAGATCCGGGTTTTGCGAAGTCGCCATACAATCCTTCGGGCGCGGTCGAGGGGAAAGTGATAGACAGCCACATGGCCGAGTCGATGACTTTTGTGGCGCGCATCGGCCATCCGTGCGGTACGGATTTCAAAGCGCGGCCATTTCTGGAGAAACATCCGGAATATTCCTGGCAAGCTCCGGTAATGATCGATATGAATGCCGGGCCCTGGACGCAGTTTCGCACGCGCGAGCCTGCTCCCAGCGATGAGGCGCCCGAGAAGTAGGGTGATTCGCGGACGTCTGCTCGACTCCGCGCTTTTAAGGTGCGACTGGCGGAATGTGTTCTTCGAGGTAGCGCAACAAGAGGCTGTAGAGATGAAGCCTGGTGCCCGAGCCCTCGTAAATGGCGTGCGTGCGGTTGGGATACTCCATAAAATCCACGGGCTTGTCGAGCTCGATCAATCGATTGAGGAGTAGTTCCGAACCTGAGTAATGGACGTTATCATCGCCGGAACCGTGGACGATGAGCAGATTCCCTCGCAATCCCTCGGCAAAATTAATCGCTGAACTATTGCGATAGCCTTCCACGTTTTGCAATGGCAATCCCATGTAACGTTCCTGATAAATGGTGTCGTAGAGTCGCAAATCCGGAACCGGCGCGACGGCCATTCCCACCTCGTACGAATCCGGAGCTCGAAACATCAGATTCAGGGTGCTGGTGGCGCCGCCACTCCAGCCCCATATAGCAACCCGTGATGCGTCCGCGAACGGATGCCCGCGTAGAAACCCCTGAAGCGCCGCGGTCTGATCTTTGACGATGATGGGTTGAATCGCGCCATAAACCATTTTGCGCCAAGCCCGCCCTTTTGGCGCGGGAGTGCCACGATTGTCGAAACTCACAACCACGTATCCGGCTGCGGCCGCGAGGCGCTGAAAATAGTTCTGCGCTTCCCACTCATCGAGCACGGTTTGCGCCGCAGGCTCGCCATACACAAAAACGAGAAGAGGATACTTCTTCGCGGGATCGAAGTGCGGCGGCTTCATCATCCAGCCGTCCAACGTCACGCCGTCGCCGATATCGTCTTTGAAGAATTCGGTGGGAGTGCCGAGAAGTACAGAGGCATTTGCCCGCAGGGCGGCATTATCTTCCAAAACCCGCGCGGAACGATGAGCGGGAAGCTCGACGAGATCGGTAACAGGTGTTACGTCAGCTCGGGAATATTGATGGAAACCCCAGCGGCAGTCGGGCGAAATATCGTAAGTGTGCGTCCCGGGTAGATTGGATGGACTTATGCGTTCTGCATTTCCGGAACCGTCAAGGCGCGTGCGATAAAGGTATCGCTGAGTGGCATTCTCTGGAGACGCGCTAAAATAAAACCAGCCTCCCTTTTCGTCAGCGCGGCCAGGACTTATTACGTCGAAATTTCCGTGCGTAATCAGTTGCACGCGGCTGCCGTCGCGAGAAACCAGATACGCATGCCGCCAGCCGTCCCGCTCGCTAATCCAGAGAAAATCCGCGCCGTTATGCAGCCAGGTGATTTCCGGCACTACGTCGACCCAGGCTGCGTCTTTATCCTGGAAAATTGAGTGGACCGCGCCACTGGCTTGATCGGCGATCAGGACATCGTTGGTATTCTGTAAACGATTCAAGTGCTCGATTGCGAGTTCGTTGGAGTTGCCGGCCCAATCCATTCGGGCGATATAGTTGTCCCGCGGATCGCCGGGAACCGCCAGCCAGCGCGTGTCGCCGCCGCCAATGTCAACAACACCCACGCGCACCGACGAGTTTGTGGTTCCGGGAATTGGATACGCGATATCGAGAATCGAGGGATAGCTTCCCAGGCCCGGGTACGGAAAGCCGGTAACAATTTCATGCGGTTCGCCCAGGTTATATATCAATCGGAAAATCGCCACACCGCGCGTGTCAAATTGCCAGTACGCGATATGGCGGCCGTCCGGGCTCCAGCGAAATCCATCGCGAACGTCCAGCTCCTCTTCATAGACCCAGTCAGAAGTTCCATCGATCGTCGTCGCTGAGCCGTCGTTAGTCAGTGGGAGAATCTTGCCTGACGCGATATCTTCCACATAAATATTGTTGGCGCGGACGTAAGCCACTTTTGCCGCATCAGGCGAGAATTTCGCGAACATCAGCGAAGAAGGTGGTGCATCGCCGCCAATTTTCGTGAGCGCTCCGGAGGAAAGGTTGAGTACCCAATAATCGCCGCGCGTGTTGTGGCGCCAAACAGGAGCGGAATCGGTATAGATCAGCAAACGGGCCTTGTCCTTGGACCAGGAATAATCCTCAATCGCCAGCGGAGATCGCGCGCCGGTGGGAGTGAGTTGCGCGGCGGAAACGAGGACTTTACGCTTCCCTGTCGCAGTTTCATACCTCACGATGTCCTGCGCATCTTTGCGAGCATCCGATGGCTCAACCGTGGTGTAGGATTCGCCGCCGTCCAGCCAGCGAGCCGGCCCGAAATCCTTCACTTCGAAATCCGGAGATGCGAACATGCGATGGAGGAGCTTGTCGGAGTCCGCAGAAATGGGAGAAGTCCCCGGAGGATTCTGCGCAATAGCCGGAGCATCGTAAGCCAGCCCGAAAATCGGCAGGATCAGCAGGAAAAGAAATGGGCGGAAGGATTTGAACCTTGTAGTTTCAATCGCTTTTGCGCCGGCAGAACCCATGCACACCCCTAGTATGATTGCCGCAGGATAAGCCTTTTTACTTGGTGAAACTGCTCTCCTCGATTTTCCGGCCGTTCGTAGGCTGAATCGGGCGGGCATTATCCGGATACAGCCTTGCGAAGGCTGCGATCTGTGCCGGAGAAAGCTCCACGGGAGTTTTCAGGACGAACCATTTCACATCGCTGCACGGCGGGATGGTGAGAGAGCCGTCAAAAGTAAAATAATTCTGATCGGACGGCAGCAAGTCCGCTGCGTTGATCATAACTTTCTTGAACTCAGCTTCTTTGCCGACGTCCTTCGGGATGTGGCTCCAGATGTCTCGAATCAGCGGGTTCTCGTTGCCGCTCTTCAGCATGACGGCTACGGCCACGATGCTTCCGTTCGCGTCCGCGTGAACCAGGTGAAGAACCATGTCGAACTTCTGGCCGTTTATTTCTTCCTCGCTCGGATGATGAAAATGAAACTGCTTCAGCTGATATTGCTTGCCGTCAATCGTGATACTGCTCCCCGCTTCATAATTAATCAGGATCGTATGGCCGTTGTTGATGATTGTCATTGGCGCGAGCTTGTAATCAAATTTAATCGGCTTCAACTCTGCAGGCGCCGCGCCTTTGATGTCGATGGGCGACTGACGCTGTCCCGTGTTGCAGGCAGCAAAGCTCGGGTCGAGCTCTCCCCAATGCTCCGGGCCGTCCGGGCCGGAATAGCTCCAGTGAGGAGTTCCGCCGGGATGAGCTTGCGCGAGGGCGGGAACAGCGCCGAAAGAAACGATGATGCAGAGTGTTGCCAAGCTGGATAGCCAAATTGCAACACGGATTTTCATATGAGCTCCTCCACCGGATTGTTGCGTTAAACAGACCACGGCACGGACGTTTGACGGGCCATAGCATCCCACTCCTCGGGCAAATCTTCAACATCTCTGCACTGCGCACAAAAAACGCAGAAGTACGTGCTGCCAGAGTTGACTCAGCGCGCACTCTACAGCAGAGTTGCGATGGCAAAAAGCTATGCGTTGTCCGCGATAGCGTATCGCGCGTAGCTAGGAATCTCGATTGAAAACCGAAACACTCGTGATTGTGAATCCAACCGCCGGAGGAGGGCGAGCCCTGCGCGCCGAGGCGAGCGTCGCAAAGCTGTTGAAATTGCGCGGAAACACGGCCGATTTCTCCCGTTCCAAGAGCTCCGAGGATTTGCGCGAGCAGGCAGCGCGCGCAGCTCTAGCCGGGTATCGATACGTCGTAGCGCTCGGAGGCGACGGAGCCTTCCATCATCTGGCCGAGGGTGTGCACGGAACCCCGGCGATCGCGGGATTCTTTCCCGCCGGCAACGGGAATGACATTGCCGCGGACCTCGGCATTCCCATCGATCCACTTGATGCCGCCGATGCATTTCTAAAATCAATGCCGCGAGCCGTGGATCTTGTCCGCGCACGATTCAGCGATGGCCGCACCGCACATTACATCGGAGTAGGCGGAATGGGGCTTGACGCCGAAGCGGCTCATCTAGCTAACACAAAATTCAAACGCTGGCCCGGTGTAACCCGCTATCTCGCAGGCGCTCTTTGGACCTTTGCTCACGAGCACGCAATGAATCTGCACGCTGAAATCGACGGCCTTCCGTGGGACAGCCGCGCGCTTTTCGTTGCGGTCGCAAATTCCACGCGCTACGGTTCCGGCATCCGAATTGCGCCGGAAGCAAAAATGGATGATGGCTGGCTGGATGTCGCGTTCGTTGGCGAGATTCGATGGGTGCGCCTGCTAGAGGCAATTCCTATCGTTTTGACCTCGGGCGATTTGCGCGCCTTTCCGGAAGTGCGCCGGTTTCGCTGCAAACGCATTGTCTTGCAGGCGGAGCGCCCAGCCAAAGTGCATGGCGACGGCGAATTGCTCGGTGAATCGCCGGTGGAGTTTGAAGTGCTGCCGGGCGCGTTGCGCGTGATGACGCCGAAGCAGCGCGCGCGACCAGTGACCTAAACTGGACAAAACTACCGCTTACGGTTTTTTCTTGCGAGTTACTTTCAGGTTCACTTCGATATCGCGGCGTGAATCAAAGCTTGAAATCGTGCGAGTGGAGGACGTCAAATCATCATGTTCAGCGTGGATTTCATAGTCCACGTTCGGATCCAGGCCGCTGAAGCGATAAAGGCCCTTCTCATCGGCAAAAGAAGTCCTCACTGCTTGCGTTTTAACATTTAGAAGATAGACGACACTCGCCGAAAGCGGATCTTCGTCTTTGTTCTCCACCAGTCCGTGCACCGTGCGGAGCATAGCTTCGGCTTTTTTTTGGTCTTTGGTTTGCTGCGCCGCAGCCGGAAGAGTTGCGATCAACGCCAGCAAAATAAAAAATGCCGCGTGAGGAATCCAGCGAGCCGTCACGGATAAGAATTCTATCCGCGAGATGCGGTTATTGGCTGCAGACGCGCCTGCGATCCGCAAAAAGGAATCACAAAGTCTTTGGGAATAGGTTGAAATCATCGGGCCTCTGCATCCGAGCAAAACGGTCCAAAAGCGAAGAGAAAAGAATGCAGTCAAGAGACAGAACGAAGGCTATTCCGCCTCTTCTTCTTCCTCTTCTTCTTCCTCGATCGCGCCCTCTTCTTCAGAATCCTCTTCTTCCTCTTCTTCCTCATCTTCGTCATCGGCAATGGCGATGAGATGAACGGGATGAGTCTGCGTCACTTCAAGCTCCGCATCGCACTCATGGCAGCTCAGGATTTCGCCTTCTTCCACTTCGTCTTCGTCCAAATCGATTTCAGCGTCGCATTCCGGACATCTGGTCACGGATTTCTCTCCTTCCTAAGGCCGGCTTCCACCGGGAAGCGTATTATATAACGCCGATGTCAAGCTTTTGCGTTGGGAGCCTCTAAAAGTGACTAGTCGCGAATATCCCGAGCATCCGCTCGTAGGCGTTGGAGGAGTCGTGATCGTAGAGAATCGCGTGCTCTTGATTCGGCGAGGAGGGCCGCCGCTGGAAGGCGAGTGGTCCATTCCCGGCGGCATGCTCGAAGTTGGAGAATCCTTGCGTGACGGAGTGCGGCGCGAACTTCAGGAAGAAACCGGGCTCGAAGTGCGCGTCCACGATTTGATCGAAGCGTTCGATCGCATCATGCCGGATGCAGCAGGCAAATGGCGCTATCATTTTGTAATTCTGGATTATTTATGTGAGGCGACGAGCGGTGCAGCGCGCGCGGGAAGCGATGTTGTGGATGTCGCCTGGGCGTTTGAAGAGGAACTGACTCGATTTTCGCTGACTCCGACTGCCACCCGCGTGATCAAGACAGCTTTCGAGATGGCGCGCTCACGCCGAAGCAAGTGAAGGTTCGCATATCTACCGAGCTGCAGGTCAGCTATCTAGACGCAAATACACTTTCTTATGCAGGATACTGCTTTCATCGCCGATTAATACACGGCCGATCCATCCTGGATTGGTGGGACTCGCGACCAATAGCTTCAGACCGCTCACGCCTGATGGAAGGTCGAAGACAAGCGAAGTGACGTAAGACTCGCCGGGACGGAGCGCCTTCGTTAGAGGGTTCCAGCCCCCGCTCAGTGAATCCTCCAAAGTTTGTTGCGCGACCCGCGAAACAGAATACTCCCGGCCCTGGCCGTCGATGAGAGTTACCTCGCGCGGCGAAGGTGTGAGAGGCGAGTCGCCCCGGTGCGAGGAAATGGTGTGCTCGTCAAATCTGGTCTGAAGATTAACGATGAAAAACGTTCCTTTGGCCGATTTCTGATTTGTGCCGGCGCCAACCGTCTGAACCTTCTGGACTCCGGCGACCGAATAAGCCAAATGGCAATCTATCTCGCAGAAATATTTTTCCTCGCCGGGCGAAAGCGCCCATTCGCGGCTTGCTGCTGAAGCGCCCAAAAGGGCCATCCCGTAAACCATAATCAACAAGGTTGCAGCTATTGCAAGTTTGCGCGCTAAACCCCGGCCGCCGAAGAGCCAGCCGGAGACAGCGCCACCCCAACGCGACAGCCGCGCCTCTCCCAATAATTTTAATATCGCGATGGAGACAACCGAGGCGGCCAGCACCACAAAAGTCCCCACGAATGTGAGAGCTCCGATGACATTGGCTAATTGCTTCGCTTCCATTTCCCGTCTCCCTCAAGGATCTGCATAATGTTGCCGGCGTCCCATGCCAGGTTCATTTTCGTTCCCGGATTCGAGTCCGCTGTCAGCTTGCGGCGGCTTCAGGAAGTTTCCCGTAGCGGCGCTCACGCTTCAGAAAATCCTCGATTGCGTCCCTCAAGTCCGCGGCTTCGAATTCCGGCCACATTCGGGGCGTGAAAAACAATTCGGCGTAAGCGCATTCCCACAGCATGAAATCGCTCAAGCGATGGTCGCCGCCGGTGCGAATCAACAGATCCACATCCAGAGCCGGGCCGCTCGTATGCGTCACCTCGCCGAGCCTCTTCGCGAATTCGCGCTCCGATATCTCCAGGCTCGAGAGCATCCAACAAGAGGCACGCAGTATGGAGTCGCGCGCCGAATAATCTATGGCGATGCGCAATTCGAGAATCCGCGCGGAAGCTGTGATGCGCTCGGCAGCCTCAATCGCCTGTGATAGCGATGCTGGAATACGGTCACGCCTGCCAATCACGCGCAGCCGGACACCGTCAGCGGCACACTTGGAAGCGTCGCTACGGAGGTATGCTTCGAGTAGCGAGAGGAGTGACGCGACTTCGATGGACGGGCGTCCCCAATTGTCGGACGAGAATGCATACAGCGTGAGCGTCCCGATGCCGAGCGCAGGGGCGACCCGTACGATGCGGCGCACTGCGTCCACGCCGGCGCGGTGGCCTTCTGAGCGCGCTAGCCCTCGCGAAGCAGCCCAGCGCCCGTTTCCGTCCAGCAAAATGGCGACGTGAAGGCTTGGATGATCGATCATTTTTAAGGGTCTTTTATTCATAGAGTCCGGGTTCGAAAAATGCGCCCCTAGCCTTCCCGCGTCGCTTGAATCAGAGCTTCCATGTGATTCAGATATTTTTCCAGAGCGCGCCGGCCTGCTGCTGAAAGGCGGTATTCGGTTTTGGGAAGACGCCCGGCGAAGGATTTCGTGCAGGTGACGTAGCCCGCATCCTCCAGCTTTCGCGCGTGAACGCTCAGGTTGCCGTCGGTCGCGCGCACAAGTTGCTTCAGTTCGTTGAACGCCAGCGAGGTATTCACGGCCAGCGCGCTTACAATCGCGAGCCGCGTGCGCTCATGGATTAACCGGTCAAGATCCGAAGGCGATGTCTCCGCCGGCCGGGATCGAGGCGTTCCCCGCTTTCCCGATTCTTCGCGCTCCGCGCGATACGCTCCTGATTTAGCCACCATATTTCCTCGCGATTACCGCGCCAAAAACAATGTGAAGGGCCCCGAAGCCCGCGGCCAGAAAAATATTTCCCCAACTCCACGGGCAGAACAGCGCCACTGCACCCAGCACCATGAAACACAAACCCATCAACGGCACCACACGAATGGAGAATGCGCCGCCTGTCACTACTCCCGTTCCATACAGCAGCAACCATTCACCGGGAATCGCGCCCACCACGCCGGTGCGCAATTGCAATGCAGTGAGCAGAACGCCAACCAGAAGCGGTGGCGCAAAACTGTAAACAAATCGCCGGCCGGGCCCGGAGAATAGTGATGAGCCAGCCGCGCGCGCTTTTGAATACGTCGTCCAACCGGCGATCGCGATGGCTAAGACGGCCTCAGTGATCCAGGTCAGCAGCCACGCCATCGGCGACCCTTGCAACGATGCAATCGCGGCAGCGCCAAGCGCGGTAATGCCCATAGCCACGCCTCCCCATCCGGGGACAGCCGTGAATGAGCCGGCTCGTTCCATCGTTTCGCGAATGAAACGCAGGTTGTCGCGAGCGTGGTCGTCAAGGGCGCGAGGGCCGGAAGAGCGCGTGCGGTTGGAATCCGCGGAAGCCATGGAAAGAGGATAGCTAAACCCCAGGGCTGTGTAAAGTACTTTGTCCTATAAAGCAACACCCTAGATCAGTGGCTGGTACTTCGACCGCGGCTGGCGCATTCCCCAAAGTACTTGTATGCCTCGCGCTCCGAGACTATCCTCAAGCTGCAGGAAATACTGGAGGGCGGCACCGTGAAACTCGAAAGACTCTTACTTCTGATTTTAGCGCTGGCTTTCACTTCGTTTGCGGCAGGCGCACAGCAAGCAAGCCAACCCGGCGCAAACCCGGTTTCAACCGCGGTGAGAAGCAGCGTAGAGCGGGCGGCCAAGAATATGGTGGCTGCGGCGGATGAAATGCCTGCGGACAAATATAGCTTCCATCCTACGCCCGACCAGATGTCGTTCGGAAAACTAGTCACGCACATGATCAATTCAAATTTTGGACTCTGTTCCAGGATTTCGGGCGTTCCAACTCCGACACAAGACAAGCCGAGCGATACGGACCCGAAAGACAAGCTCGTAGCGGGTCTGAAAGCGTCCTTTGACTTCTGCTCCCAGAGTCTGGCGAAGGTGGACGACTCGAATCTCGGCGAGCAGCTCAGTTTCGGAGGCGACCGTAAATTGTCTCGTGCGGCGGCAATGATCGCGCTCACGAACGATTTCGCAGACCACTACAGCATGGCCGCAGCTTATCTGCGGGCCAACGGCATGCTGCCGCCAACCGCGGCACCGCACAAAGAATAGCGGGTTATTTCTCGCGAGCCCGCTTCGGGTAACGGCCCACGAGCCAGTTCCAGCGGATGTCGGCAAGATCGAAAAACATCATCACGCTATCGCGAATCATGTGAACTTTCGTCGCCGGATCGTGCGCCCATCGAACGGCGACCTCCGCAGTCCGCAGGCCATGACGCTTCGCGAGGAACAGTATTTCAGGATCGAATCCGAAGCGTTCAATGCGCTGCTGCTCGAAAACGATTCGCGAAGGCTCGAGCACGAATGCCTTGAACCCGCACTGTGTATCGGAAAACGCCAGACCGGTAAATATCCGCACAAAACCATTGAAGATCATGCCTGCAAGTTCCCGGAGCCGCGACTGGTGCGTTGAAATCAGCGAGCGGTCGAGCGCGCGGGAACCGATAGCAACTTCATTTCCAGCGTTTATTGCCGCAAGGAGTTTTTCAGACTCTTCGATCGGCGAGGAAAGATCGGCATCGGTAAAAAGGGCGATGCGACCGCGCGCTTCCAGCATGCCGTGCCGCACGCTGTAACCTTTTCCTCGATTATCCCCGTTTGAGATCACGCGCACCGAAGGCCACTCGCGCGCCCAATTCTCAGCTACCTGAACGGTCCCGTCGTTCGATCCGTCATCAACAATCAGAATTTCGAGCTGGTCGGGATTCATTCCGCGGCCCGCAAAATAGTCGCGAATGCAAGCAAGCGTGCGAGGCAATCGAGATTCTTCGTTATAAGCGGGAACGATAATGGAAAGTTCCGGCAGCGGGTTCATTCCCGCGAAGATCCCGGCGCAATGGGATTCCAGCCATAGCGCCCCAGCAGCGGAACGAACCGGCATTCGTAGAGCGATTGTTGCGTCGTGCGCCCGCTGCGTTTCACGATCCGGAGCAATTCCTGGTGTTCGGAACTTCCCACCGGAATCACGAGCCGCCCGCCTTCCGTTAATTGTTCCAACAGCGGCGGCGGGACCGCCGGAGCAGCGGCCGAAACGAGGATTGCTTCATACCGGGAAGCAGGGGGTCCGTCGGTAGTGTTGACGGGCGGCCATCCCATCGAGCCGTCGCCTTCTTCAACGCGGACATTCAAGTAGCCGAGGCGCGACATGCGATCCCGTGCCGCCGCAGCAAGAGCAGGCTGCGCCTCCACAGCTATCACTTCGCGCGCCAGATGAGACAGCACCGCCGCCTGATATCCGGAACCTGCGCCCACCTCCAGCACGCGTTCCGAGCTTTCCAGAGAAAGCGCTGCGGACATCGCAGCCACCATAAATGGTTGCGAGATGGTTTGACCTGCTCCTATGGGAAGCGGTTCGTCGGCATAAGCTCGTTCGGCTTGGTCGCGTGAAACAAAAAGATGGCGTGGAACGTCCATCATAGCGTCGAGCACGCGCTGCGAATGGATACCTCGCTCGCGGATTTGCCGCGCAACCATTTCCCTGCGCGCTGCTTCGAAATTCACTTCGACAGCCGGAAAGATGTTGCCGTTTTCGTCCATGCTTTGCAGAAGCTATCATAGCCCGACGCGAGACTGCTACCCAAACGGCTGGTTGATAAATCGCCCGGACAAATTGCATCTATGCCCGGTGTTCGATAGCATTCAAGAGACCACCCGTCAGGCCCAGAGCCCGGACCAATGAACAGGAGAATCAAATGAAACTAGGAATTGCCCTAATTGCTGCCGCGCTGTTAACGGCAAGCCCTCTATTGGCACAGACGCCTCCAAGCGCTCCGCAACAAAAGCCCTTGCCCACCCAGCCGGGGCAACCCGCTACTGCGGCCGCCCCAGAAAAATTGGATCCTGCCAAGGAAGCAGCCATCCGCCACTTGTTGGACATCACGGGCGAATCGAAGGAGGGCCAAAATATCAGCACCGGAATGACCAACCAAGTCCATACCGTGATGGGCCGCTCAATCCCGCCTGACCAGTTACCGAAATTTATGGACACGTTCACCGCGAAATTCAATGCCGGCGCTCCGCCGAACGCCGTGACGGACGCCATGGTCGCCATCTATGCCCGTCACTTTTCATTGGAAGATATTCAGGCGATGACCAAATTTTATGAATCGCCCGTCGGCCAGCAAATGGTCAAGGAAATGCCGGATGTAAGCCGGGAATCGCAAACTGCCGGCATGCAAATGGATCAAAAGGTCGCCATGCAGGTGCTCTGGGGCATGGAGGATGAATACCCACAGTTAAAGCAGATACTTCCTCCGGACCCGTCGAAACCGGCTCCCGCTGCTGCGCCTAGTCTCGCACCGGCACCAGGGTCGCCAGCCACGCCTCCAGCGACGCCACCGCCGAGTCTGGCGCCCAGTCCGAAGCCGCCGCAGCAGTAATTCAACAAAGGCGATGGCTGTACGAAGGGAGCGTTGCAATGCGAAGAATATTCCCGTGCGCGACACCACGATCAATTACCCGAGCGCTCTGGCTCGGAGGCATTCTTCCGGTTCTATTGATCCTGGGAATTTGCGGCGCCGAGGCGCAGCAACCGCCTGCGCCGCAGCCCTCTTCTGTCACGGTGTCGGCGGCAATCAGCCTGAAAGAAGCCCTTGACCAGCTCGGGCGTGAGTTCGAGCGCGACCACCTTGGCGCGAAGATCACGTTCAACTATGGCGGCTCGGGGACGTTGCAGCATCAAATTGAGCAAGGCGCGCCGGTGGACATATTTTTCACAGCGGCTCAGAAGCAGATGGATGCCCTCCAATCCGCAGGACTGATCGTCACCGAGACCCGACACGACATCGTAGCGAATGACTTGGTGCTGATCGCGCCTTCTGCCTCCGACGATATTCATACGTTTCAGGATTTGGCCAAGTCGAGCGTCAAGACCGTGGCATTGGGAGAACCCGATACGGTTCCGGCCGGGATGTACGCTCAACAAACATTGGAAAAACTTAACTTGTGGGACGCGGTGAAGAAAAAGGCGGTGTACGCGAAGGACGTTCGGCAGGTCCTCACATTCGTCGCGACAGGTAACGCGGATGCCGGTCTGGTTTACCGCACAGATGCTCAGACCTCGCCGAAAATTCGGACCATTTTTACCGCTCCTCCAAGTTCGCACGATCCGATCGTGTATCCTGCTGCGGTTTTGAAGAACTCCAAAGATCAGGCTGCCGCGCGTGCGTTCCTCCAGTTCCTGGAAACTCCGCACGCACTCGAGATTTTCAAGACTTACGGATTCAACGACCCGAATAATCCGTCAGGAAAGATCTGATCCAGCTACAATCCTGCCGATGGACTTGTCTCCGCTTTGGATATCGCTCGCTACGAGCCTGACGGCTACTACAATCACGTTCATAGCCGGCCTGACGGCGGCGGTCTGGCGGGAACGCTATACCGGTCCCGCTATGGCATTGCTGGACGGAATCTTTCTCCTGCCTCTTGTGTTGCCGCCCACGGTGGTCGGTTTTCTTCTCTTGCTGCTCTTCGGCCGCAATGGTCCGCTAGGCAAATTGCTGCTTCGATTTGGCGCCACCGTAGTTTTTTCCTGGCCCGCTACGGTGATAGCGGCTGCTGTCGTTGCATTCCCGCTGATGTACATCACCTCGCGCGCCGCGCTCGAGCAGGTGAATCCTGAGTTGTTGCAAGCGGCACGAACGTTGGGCGCGTCGGATTGGCGTGTATTCCGTGAAATCGCGCTGCCGCTGGCATGGCCCGGCGTGCTTGCAGGCACCATGCTTTCTTTTGCGCGCGCGCTGGGAGAGTTCGGCGCCACGCTGATGATCGCGGGAAATATCCCAGGCAGGACTGAAACGATTCCGATCGCTATTTATTTTGCAGTGGAAGCCGACCAAATGCAGCGTGCGCTCTCCTGGTGCGCGGTAGATGTCGTAATTTCGCTCGCCCTTCTCAGCGGTCTCTATTACTGGACGCGCGTGCAGGGGCTTGGACGCGCTCGCGGGATGGCGCGCTGAAATGGCGCTTGACGTACAAATCGAAAAAAAACTTCCGGACTTCCTACTCAACGTGGCGTTTAGCGCTTCGGAAGCGCCTCTTAGCATTCTCGGGCCCTCGGGCGCGGGCAAAACCATGTTGCTCCGGTGTATTGCCGGATTGGAGCAGCCCGGGCGTGGCCGCGTTTCATTGAACGGTCGAGTTTTGTTCGACTCCGATCGAGCCATTCGGGTCCCAGCCCGTGCGCGGCGGATCGGAATGGTGTTTCAGCATTACGCGCTCTTTCCGCACCGCACCGTCGCCGAAAACATTTCGTTCGGATTGCACGATCTTTCGCGCGAGGAACAGGCCAGCCGCTTGAGCGCGCTAATAGCGCGCACGCATCTTGAAGGACTGGCTGGCCGCTACCCTCGGGCATTGTCCGGTGGCGAGCAGCAGCGGACGGCGTTGGCGCGCGCACTCGCAATCGACCCGGAGGCGCTTTTGCTCGATGAGCCGCTCTCGTCCCTCGACACACATCTGCGAAGTCAAGTGGAGGCGCAGCTTCAAGAAACATTCACGGCCTATCGCCGTCCGACACTTCTGGTGACGCACAACATCGAGGAAGCGTACCGCCTGTGTGAGCAACTGCTGGTCCTCTCGCGCGGACGAGTGGCTGCATTCGGACCCAAAGAGGAAGTCTTTCAACGCCCGCCCACGCGCGAAGTAGCGCAGCTCACGGGCTGCAAGAATTCTTCGCGCGCAACAATGAATGCGGACGGCAGCGTTGAAGCGCTCGACTGGAACTGCCGCCTTCGCGTCAAGCAAACCATCCCAAAGGCCGCCTTCGTCGGTATCCGCGCGCATCACATCGATTTCTTGGAATCAATGCCGGTAGGCGCTACATCGGAGAATGTTTTTCCTTGTTGGCTCGTTCGCGCTTCCGAGACGCCTTTCCGGATCACGCTGTATCTGAGTCTTCGTCAGCCTGTAGCGCAAGCCACCGAATATGATTTGCAAGCCGAAGTATTCAAAGAAAAGTGGCAGGGCTTCCGGAGTCGCCCGTACCCTTGGCACGTGCGGCTTTCCCCGGATTCGCTTTTCCTGATGCCGGAATAAACCCTGCGGAAACTTAGTTGAAGTGCTTCACGAATTTTACGTCCAAGCCATACGTTCCATTCACATCGCGGAGAAAAATGATCGATAGGTCGCGCTTCACGTGATACTCCACTTGAATAAGCTGCTCCTGGTCGGAGGCCGCGTTCGAGGAGTAGGTGATCGTAAGGTCGCGCGAAAATTGCTGCTCGATGGTGACGCGCGCGGCTGCGTTCGATTCAGTCGCGGTGCCGGCAAGAAACGGATCCACGCGGAAATGGCTGATGCCGAAGAGCTTTTCAATGCGTCCGCCAAGCCCGGTTGAAATTGCTTCCGAGAGCAGCGCTGTCGCACCGTAGTTTTGCCCGCCTGCCGTTTGCGACCGCAATGCGCTCTCCTGCCCGGTGGTGCCCAGCGCGAGCAGAGCGACAATGTCCGAATCCGGCAGCGGCGGGTCCGAACGATAATTGAGCGACAAGCGGCTCGCCGGGCCGGAGAAATTTATAGTCACTTGATATTGGCTGATTACCGAGGTAGCTTCCACGTTGAGGACGGGATCCAGCCGGAACGGATTTGCAAAATTGATGTCGCCGCGAGTCAGCGTAAAAGTGTTGCCGCGGAATCCCATCTCTCCGCCGAGCAAATGAATGTGCCCGAGCATAACCGGATGGTCCCACGTGCCGCGCAGATGGAGATCGCCGTCTATTTCAATTTGCGCCCCGCCCCATTCGATGCGCGCTCCGGGAGTCGTCTGCCCCGAGACGTCAAACGTGAGGTTTCTCATAAACGCGGACGTTGAGGTCGCCACGGCAGTCGTATCCGAAGACGACGCAAAAAAGGACGCCAAGTCCACGCCTTGCGCAAACAGCAGCCGTTGTACCTGGATGCGGCCCGAAAGAACCGCGGCCTCCTGTGTTCCGGCCAATTGCAATGTTCCGCCGATCAGCCAGCTCATTCCCGCGGGGTAGCGGATGCGGACCTGCGGCGTCTCCGCGTTGATCTCATAGCGTATAGGGCCTTCGCCGTAGTTCAGGCTGCCGCTTAGCGTTAGTGTCCCGCCGCCAGACTCAGCAGTAACACGATCGAAAAGGAGCCGGCTGGCATCGAAGACGAGATCTCCATTCACATGGCTCAAACCCACTGGAAAATCGGAGTAGTGCGCTGAGGCATCGCGTATGTTGGCTCGACCCGTCACGCGCGGTTTCGACATTGTGCCTTCCACCGAGACATTCACCTGCGCTTCACCCTGCGCTTCCAACTCCGGTAACAGTCCTTTGGCGAACCTCAGGTTGATACCCCCAGTTAGATTGAAACGCAGCGGGCGCTCGCGGTCAAAACGCGCCGAGCCGCTCAACTGCATGTCCGTGTAAGGCCCGTGGAGGTGCAGTCGCTCGATGCGCACTTCGTTGCGATGATAAGTAATCTGGATGGGCCCATCGTTCTGAAGTTGCACAAACTGGTAGTCGAAGGAAATTTCCGAGACGTTTACCTTCACTTCAATGCTGTCCGGCTGCCGGAGCGAGCCGGATATTGTGAATTCGCCGTCCACCACGCTTGGACGCGTCAGATTCTTTAGATGAAGCCCGGCGATAATCAGCGCGTCGAGATCGAACTGTTTCACCGAGAGGTTGCCGGAAATTACTTGATCTCCCGTCAATTCGACTGCAAGCTGGCCGGTCAGCTTTCCTTTCGACATTTCGGAATTGAATGTGAACTGCGCATTTTTCCCGTCCGATTCCACCTGCGCGCGAAAATCGCCCTCGTTGTCGGTGCCAACTTTTAATCCAACCAGCCGAATTTCTCCGTGCGCCGCCGGCGCACGAACGGGGCCCTCGCCTCGCAGATTGAAATCGAGTTGGCCGGCAATAGGCATCGAGGATTTTTGCAGCGCGGCAAATTTCTCCAGCGGGATTCCACTGCCGCTCAGATTGAACTCCGTGGTTTGTTCCACCGGACGATAGAGCACATCGCCCGCCACGCGTCCTGTATCGCGACGGAGTTCGGCGCGCGACAGTCTAATTTCGTCGTGCGCCAAATGCATCTGGCCTTTGAGCTGGTCGAGACGAAAGCCTTTGGCGTCGATATCATCCAGAACGAAATTTCCGTCGAGAACGGGCGTGGCGCTTGTTCCGCCGCCGCGAAAATCGCCGCTCAAGAGTCCCGAAACCGGATAATTTGTGCCCAGCATGGCTTGCAGATCCGCCGTAGGCCCTCGTTCAACCTCGGCCTTCAGCGTCCAAGTGCTTGTCGGCACAAAACTCCAGTCGCCGTCGAAGTCGAGTTGAACATCGACCGTGGCAGAGAATTGCCCTCGCTTCACCGTGGCTTTCGTCAAACGAAAAAGATCCAGCGAATATTCGAGATCGCCGTCAATGCTGTCCCAGTACAGAGCGTCGTAACGCGCCCGGGTAGCGCTGAAGTGTCCAGCGAACGTGGGGCCTGCGATAGGACCCAAAATGCGTCCCCGGAAGACGACATCTCCAGCCTCTCGCGCCGGCACCGCGTGCACGCCACGCAATCTATTAATGAAGTCATCCCACGGGGCTAAATCGTCGGCGTTGAGCGTCACTTCGAGAGCCGAATCATAGCCGCCGAGAAAGCCATCGAATTCAATGCTGGTTGTCGGCGTGTAGATCTGACTATGGGAAAATGTCGCGGCTCGGGCCTCCGCTGAATAGTCGTAAACGATCGTCGCTTCAGCGGGAATCGCTCCCCGCAGATTCTCCGGCCTGCTCCAGTGAGATTCTCCTTTCGAGCGAAAGCGTTCGAACGCGCCAGTCCAAGTGTTCGTCGAGTCCACGTCCATGGTCGCCTCCCAGTGCAAAGTATTCACCGGGAAGTCCGGGTTATCGACAGCCGCAAACGCAGCCGCCAGGCTGAGTCCACGCAAACGAGTTTCGGTACGAGTGGACAAAGTCTTCAAATCCATTTCCAGCCGGCCATCGACTGTTCCACCCAAAGCCTGCACGCCTAGTTTCGGCACCACGAGTTGTTCGTGCGCAATCTCGAAGTCGCCCCAGGTCTCGATTCCGTTTGCATGAAACCAAACGTACGGCAAATTAATCTTGTGGCCGGCGTAGTGTCCGCTTGCCGTCCATTCGCCCGCCGTATAGCTCGCTTGTCCGGAAAAATCGGCAATCGCGTCCGGCACCATACTCTGACGATAAATCGTGCGCAAGTCCGCCAATGTCACGCGGCCGCGATACCGCAAATTCCAATTCGGTTGCGCGAAACTGGGCAGCTCGGCACGGAGATTCAGCTCAGAGTGCGGCAGCTTCCAAACCAACTCGTCGAGTTCGAAGGCATTCCGATGCAGCGTGAACTTTGCCGAAATATCGGACCGGAAAGGCGCGCTCTTCTGCTCCGCCATTTCCACTTGCCTCCACTGAAGATTGCCGATGTAGAAATCCGCCCCTGCTTTAGCGGCCATGTAATTCAATTTGAACTCGAAATTCCGGCCTTTTGCCGTGAGCGGCACCCGGCGGTCATTGATAAGCGCGCTGCCGTCTCGCAGTTCCAGCCATCGAATCTGCAAATCGAAAAGGTTTTGTTGCCACGACTCGCTTGAGGCGATTTTCGGCGTGGGCAAATTGCTGCGGCCGTCCTTCTCGAATTGCACGGCCAGCTGCGGGCGGTCAACAATCAGTTCGCTCAACGCAAATTTGTGGCGGAATAAAGAAAGGATCGTGATACTCAGGTCCACTCGGTCGGCGTGGAACAGCGCCGGCCTGCTTGCATCCTCCAAACCGTGCAGCGTTAAATTATCTACCTGAGCGCGAAGCCGCAAAATGTTTATGTGAAACGCGCCAAGTTCAACCCGCGCCCCGGTCCGCAATTCGAGCTGCTTCACCACCTGGTCGCGAGCCCATCGCTCCACCACCTCTATTTTGAATGCTTCGAACGCCAACACACCCACCACAGTGAACAAGAGAAGCAGGAGGACAATGCTGCGCGCCACGCGACGGCGTTTCACGACCCGCTCCCTTGCGGCACGATCTCGATCTTCAAGCGTTCGCGGGTGTCATCGAGCCACTTCATCGCGCGCTCGTTGATAGCTCTCTGAATCAGCACTTCGTGGATAGTGTCTTCCACTTCTTCGAGCGCCGGGACGGCTTCGCCGCGCGCTTTGAGCTGCGGCGCGAATTCGTCGTCGTAATACTTCTGCACTTCTGTGTCGTCCACCTGGGCTGCCGCGCGGAAGCGGTAATCCAGAAAGTGCGCGACGTACAGCAGCTGCTCGAGCCCGCGCCTGACTTCTGTTTCCGTTATTCCTGCGGCGGCACAGCGTTTCTGGAACTCTTCGAGGGAACCAAATTGCTTTATAAACTGTTGGTAAGCATTGTCCACTTCGGCGGCAGGTGGTGGCGGAAACTTAGTTGTGTTAGCTTCGCCGCGCACGATCCATTGGTCTGCCAGCAGGCGAATTATCTCGCTGCGAGGTTTGGCCTCGCCATCCACGAGTTTTTGGAACGCCGACAGCTCGTGGACTTCGCTTTCCAGGATGAGGTCATCTTCAATCCGCGCAGCCACACCATCGATCGGCAGCGCTTTGGAGTCTTCCCGGACCGCACTCGGCTCAGAATGAGGAGCTAATTGCGCGTGCGCCGTCCGGGCTCCGAAACCGCAGAGCAAAAAGGGCACTGCCGTCATAAGAATTGCGCGTCGCACCAAGCTGTCCTATGGCTCCCTTATCAAAAGACCGGTCCGATGTTGAACGAAAATTCAAAATGTGGCAGCCGGAAGAATTGCGGCGGGGACGGCGGAATCGTCGCCTGATAACGGGCGGGATTCAGTTGATATCCGAAGTCCACTCGAACAGGCCCTACCGGCGTGGGATATCGAAAGCCGAAACCCACCGTATGCGAAAAATAATTCAGGTTCGAAGTGGACGGCTTCCACGCCCCTGATATGTGGCCCACGTCGCTGTACACGTTGCCGCCATCGTAAAAAATGGTGCCACCCAAACGACTACCTATAAAGGGAAGTTTCATTGGAAATCTTAATTCCTGATTGAAAATGAGCACCGCAAGTCCGCCGATGGGGAAGCCGGTGCAGGGATCGCGTGGTCCGGCTTCATTCAGGCCGAAACCGCGCAGAGAAGTGGCGCCGCCGGCGAAAAACCGCTCCGGCAACGGAATCACTTGCTCTGTCAGATCAGGAGCCGTCGAACTGCAGTTTGTTGAGCCACCTTCCGATGGGCCGCCTTCGACGGTTTGGCCGAGTGGCTGTTCGAAGCCGAAACGCGTCGCCCGCGCGAACACGAACGCCCGGCCGAATGGATGAAATGACGAGTTTTGAAAGAACCCCCGGAAAAAACTTGCACTGGAACCCAGCGCGGTCGCCGCAACGCTCAAATCCACCGTATTAAACGTTCCGCGTTTCGCATCAACCGGATTGTCGCGGCGCTCGCGCGCATAGGTGATTCCGAATCCGGACACCCGTGTCGGCTGGCTGAAAAGCGGAATTTCATCCGGGGTAATGCGGAGTTCGGAAGCCGTAACCCTCCGGAAAAAATAACGGTAGAGGATTGAACTCGAACGCGAAAACGCCTCGGCCACTTGAAACGCGCCTTCGTATCGCACCGATGTGAATGTCTGAATGTCCTGGGTTTTGTCGGCAAAACCTATCAGCTGGACTCCGATTGAAGGATGGCCTCCGAAGTTGTCGGCGGTGTAACTCAGCAGCGACCGATATTCCAGGGTGCTCGCGCGAGCCTTGAACGTAAGCGTTTGGGCCCGGCCGAACATATTCGACCGGGATATTTCGAAGATTACGCGTGGGCTTTCGGCGATCACAGTGGCGTTGGGATCGCAACTCTGTTGCGTCGGATTCTTGGTATTCGAGCTGCAACTCGCGCCTATCTGCTGCACTTCGAATCCCACGCCATAGCCGATGGTGTAGCGTTTCCCCTCCTGCAAATCCACCACCATAGTTTTATTTGGATCGGTGCCGGTTGGATTCTGGGGCTCTATTTGAACGCGGCTGAATACGCCGAGATTGTAGAGCCGGCGTTGTGTTTCTACGACGTCGCCCTCTCGCAGCGGCCCCTCTGATTTGATTTTGATCTGGTGCGCGATCACTCCCGGCCGCGTGAATTGATAGCCGGTAACTAGAACCTTCGCGACCTCGATGCGCTGGCCCTCCGTGATGTGATAGGTGAGCCGGACTTCATTAGCCGTAGCCCCTGGCGATACTTCCTCCTGGAAATGAGCGGTGGGGAAGCCTTCGTTGTAATACATCGCGAGTATGTTATTGCGGTCGCTTGCTACCGCTGCCGGAGAATACGGCTGGCCGGCCGACGATCCGACCACGGCGAGCAACGCTTCGGTGCTCATCACATGATTTCCTTCCACGTGGAGGTCGGCCACCAGTGTTTGCGTGCCTTCTACGATGTCGTACGAGACGAACAGAGTTCCCTTTTTCCCCTCATAATTGTCGTCTACCTTGGCTGTTACTTTCACGTCCAGAAAGCCATTGGACAAATAAAGTCCGCGTATCGAATCCGCATCGTCGCTTACCAGTCTCTGGCTAAACCGGCCGTTCGATTCAAATGAAGCCGGCTGCAGTTGCAGCCGGCTTGCCAGCAAATGTTTGCTGAAGTACTTGTTGCCGGTGAAGTCGACGCTTGCCAGGCGAAATTTGTCACCGCGGGTGATTTCGTAGCTGATCACGTGCTCTTTGCTCGTGGGATCTTCGTGAGAGCTGACCTTCACGTCTGCATCGAAATACCCTTGTCGCTGAAAATAATCGCGAATGTTGCGCCGGCCTTCCTGCAATAAGTCTTCATCCGCTGCGCCTTCTGCGTAAATCGGAAGAAGTGAACGAAGCTTCCCTTTTCTCAGTTTCGCACCCACCAGTTCAACGTTTACCCGCGGGCCCGTGGTCACATCGTATTTCAAAGGCACAGTATTCAATTGCGGATCGTACTGGCCGGCGGTTATCAGCGCTCCCGCTCCCAGGTATCCTTGGTTCACCAGGTATTTCTTCAGGCGTTGCGTGGCTTTCGTAAGGCGCGCTGTCGTCAGCTGGTTTTTCAACTTGATCTTCGACCGCCGAATGATTTCGTCGTCGGGAAAGGGGGTCTTGTTTTGCAATACAAAACTTCCAACCGTCGCGCGCGGGCCCGGGACGACCGTGACCAGCACATCCATCTGGCGCGTATCCTCATGTGGGGTCAACGCCCAGGTCACTTTCGCCTGGTAAAGCCCTTCGCTCCGGAGCGTGTCCTTTAGCCGCTGAATGGCCTCTTGCAGAGCGGTCTCGCGGAAGGGCTCGCCCAATCCCAGTCGCATGGAAGCCAACGCGGCCGGTTCGCTCGGCGGCTCTTTTAATCCTTCCACGCGGATCACGTTATTGAAATAATTTCGGCGAACGATAAAATTTACGCGCAATCCTTCCGCGCCGGGTTCAGCGGTCACACGGATGTCTGCGTAGTCGCCGGTGCGATACAGTTCCCGTAGCGTATCGCGCTCCACCGCGAAGTCGAACGGTTTCCCCGGCTGCAGGGGTAGCGAGGCCTTGTATTGCGCAACGGACTTCCCGGATTCATCAACGATTCGCACCTCCGCCACCCGCTGCTGCTCCACCGGAGCTTCCTGTGCCAGCGCCGGCAGGCACGCAAAAACGCCGCAAACGACGGCCCCGCTAGCCCATGCCGCAGCCACTCCCGCACATCGCGGCCAGTGAATCGATTTTTTCCAAGAAAGTCTCATTCGCCAGAGGATTAAGAACAAAGGTTAGCACGTAGCGTTGCCTGCCCGACGCGAAAAGGCGCTATGATGAAGTTCACATTAGGAAACAGCAGATGAACGCGGAACAACGCGAAAAATACTCTCGCCAGATACTTTTTTCCGGCATCGGCGCGGACGGCCAGCAGAGACTTATGGCCGCGAGCGCGGTGCTGGTAGGTTGCGGCGCGCTGGGCACCGTGGCTGCGAATCTGCTCGTGCGCGCCGGACTCGGGCGCCTGCGTATCGTCGACCGCGATTTCGTGGAGCTTTCAAATCTGCAGCGGCAGACTCTGTTTGAAGAAGCCGACGCGCGTGAATCCCTGCCAAAAGCAGTCGCAGCCGAGCGGCGGCTGCGCTCGATCAATTCCGATGTACGCGTCGAAGCGATTGTGGCCGATCTGGTCCAGGAAAACGCCCAGGAACTTCTTGGCGGCTTCGATCTCATTATCGACGGCACCGACAATTTCGAAACGCGGCTCCTGCTCAACGACGCGGCCATATCGCTCAATTCTCCTTGGATTTATGCGGCTGCCGTAGGAAGTTACGGCGTCACTTTAACGATTAAGCCAGGCCGCACTGCCTGCCTTGCGTGCCTGCTGGAAGGCCGGGAAAAACCGTTCGTCCGGGGCGCCGAAGACACTTGCGACACTGCGGGGATTCTCAACGCTGCTGCCGCACTGATCGCTTCTATTGAAGCGGCGGAAGCGATAAAACTGTTGATCGGCAAGCCCGAAACGTCGCACGGACGCCTGGTATCCTGCGACGTTTGGACCGGGAAATTCCAATCCATCCGCATCTCGCGCAATCCGGATTGCCGCGCGTGCGCGCGTCAGGATTTCACCTATCTCAACGGAAACGCTCAGCCTCACATCTCGATGTGCGGCCGCGATTCCGTTCAGATTCACCAGGGCAAGCGTAGCCTTGATCTCGGCGCGCTCGGCCGCCGATTGATGAATGCTTCTGCAACCGATGTGCGTAACAATAATTTTCTCCTGCGTTTTCGCGTCCCGCCTTACGAAATGACCGTATTTGCCGATGGCCGTGCGATAGTGAAAGGCACCCAGGATCCGGCGGTCGCGCGCTCGCTCTACGCCCGTTTCATCGGCGCTTAGACGCAAAATTCATGTTGTTCGTCGCTTAGCGTGCAAGGTTGGAGTGTGTTTAGTACAGGTATTTCAGCCCACGAACCGGCGTACAGCGGACTGCCGCATGGCTGCGCGGTCCATGTTTTCGCGGGTGTTCATTAAGGTGAGCAAAGTACTTAAAATGCGCGCTTTCAGTTCATCGGACATCGGAAACCCGCTCGTAGCCGTATTCACCAGCGTCTCGCCGCGCCGGGAAATCTTCTGCATGAATTCCATTTGGCGTTCGTGCTTGGTTTGGCCTAACGCCGTCTCGCGGCGCATCTCAGCGCACTCGTTTTCGATAAACAGCGTAAAATGAAGGACGCACAAGTGCTCTGCGGCGAGACCGCCCGGCACCCCTATCTTGCATCCTTTCGCACTGCAAATCTCTGCCACAAGCACACCTGTAGGAAGCTTCTGTTTTGTAGCATTTTCACCCGCTAGAGTTCCACTTTACCTAAGCCCGTTGCGCCCAATCCGATAGCAGCAAATAGGCGGAATGACAGTTTGCCGGGCGCGCAGAATCAGCCCCGGCGCGCGCTTGCGATAGACTATCGCCCGTGTTAAACACAAACGCGCACTAACGGCAAAATTATAAAGGCTCGGAATGCCGCACCTGACGCAGCACGACGTGATGACCATGTTCCTGGCGCTCGCCACCCTCTTGGGTACCGCGAAGCTCGCCGGCGAATTGATGCAAAAGTTGGGCCAGCCGTCCGTTTTGGGAGAAATCTTCGCAGGAATCCTCCTGGGACCCACCGTGCTCGGCCATTTCAGGCCGCAGCTCTACGCAGCATTGTTTCCCAACACTGGCTCGATGCCCATCGTGATCGAGACCGTCACGACCATCGGCGTCGTGTTTTTTCTGCTCACCGCCGGCCTCGAAATCGACTTGCGCAGCATTTTCCGCCAAGGCAAGGCCGCTCTGCTGGTCAGCTTCTTCGGAGTGATCGTTCCGTTTGCCTTCGGTTTTGCAGCGGCAGGTGCATTCCCGAAATTCCTGGGCGCTGAAGCGGGTGCAAGCAGGCTGATTTTCGCGCTGTTTGTGGGCACCGCGCTTTCGATTTCCGCGCTTCCCGTGATTGCAAAAATCCTGATGGATCTCAATCTCCTCCGAACCGAGATGGGCACCGTGGTGATGTCCTCGGCGATGTTCGACGATCTCGTAGGCTGGATTTTGTTCTCCATGATTCTCGGCATGATGAATGCCAGCGCGCATTCCCTCGAGGGAGTAAAACGCACCGTTCTCCTTGTCGGCGCCTTCACCTTGCTTGCGCTCACGGTTGTACGTTGGCTCATCGACAAAATGCTCCCCTTTATCCAGGCTCATACGAGTTGGCCGGGCGGCGTATTGGGCTTCATTTTCACGCTGACTCTTGCCGGTGCGGCGTTCGCGGAATTTGCAGGAATTCATGCGGTCTTCGGCGCGTTCATCACCGGGATCGCCATTGGTGAATCCGCCCATCTGAGAAAGCGGACGTCCGAACATATCCACTCGATCGTCACCAACGTTTTCGCGCCGTTCTTTTTCGCCAGCATTGGCCTTCGCACCAATTTCGTCTCAAATTTCAACCTTGGCCTCACCGTCACCATAATCGGAGTCGCCTGCTTGGGAAAGCTGCTGGGCGCAGGTTGGGGTGCCCGGCTGGGCGGGATGGATCGCCGCACCTCCTGGGGAGTTGGCTTGGCTATGAACGCGCGCGGCGCCATGGAAATGATCCTGGGCCTTCTCGCTCTTCAGGCCGGCTTGATTCGCGAGACGATGTTCGTAGCGCTGGTGGTGATGGCGCTCTTTACCTCGCTGGTTTCAGCTCCGGCAATCCATTTCCTGCTGCGGAGGCGCCAGACATTGACGTTGAAGGACACGGTTACAGCCAAGCTTTTTCTCCCGGATATGAAGTTCCGCACAAAATCGGAAGCCCTCCAGCATATGTCTGAGATCGCCGCAGATGCCGTCAATAACGCACCAGAGAGGTTTCTGCGCCTCGTGCTGGAACGCGAGCGCGTGGTGCCAAGCGGCTGGGAAAACGCCCTGGCGGTCCCGCACGCTCGTGTGGAGGGTCTTACGCAACCGATCGTTGTGATCGCCAAATCAGAGGGAGGAATCGATTTCAACGCGAGAGACGGCAAACTCTCGCGCCTCATTATCTTGATTCTCACGGGGGACAATCAGTCGCAGCACGACTTGCTGGGCGACGCCGAAGAAATGTTCAGCCGCAAGGAAGCCATCGATCAGGTGCTGGAGTCCGCGACTTTCGTTGAACTGGTTGCAGCCCTCAACGCCCCGGTGAAGTAAGCTCACCGCCTCGTAATCGGGCAGCCGAATCACAGCTTGGAAGGTGGTGCCGGCTGTGGGACTCGAACCCACGACCTAGGGATTATGAGACCCTCGCTCTACCTCTGAGCTAAACCGGCACAAGACAATTCTCGATGCTAAGG
>Ga0209330_1000221_pt1 | contig 27620 bp, 26 predicted proteins | sample JacPinW_OM2H0_O3_FD_187969 | JGI IMG/M metagenome (GOLD analysis project Ga0209330, IMG submission 187969) | Forest soil microbial communities from Algoma, Ontario, Canada - Jack Pine, Ontario site 1_JW_OM2H0_O3 (SPAdes) (version 2) | ecosystem: Environmental > Terrestrial > Soil > Boreal...
GAGACTTCGGCGCGGGAACTGGCGTCGGCGCCGTTCGAGCAGGAGACGGGGAACATTGCGATGGCGCTTGCGACGGGCAAGGGCTACAGCTCGCCGATGCGGAGCGATACTGGGCCGACGGCGTGGCTTGCGCCGGTGTATCCGTTGATGCTGGCGGGGATTTTTTGCGTGTTCGGCGTGTTTACGCTGCACTCGTTTTATGCGGCGGCGGCGTTGAACATAATCTTCTCCGCGGCGACTTGCGTGCCGATTTATTTTGCGGGGAGGCGAATCGGCGGACTTGGCGCGGCGAGCGTGGCGGCGTGGTTGTGGGCGGTGTTCCCCAACGCGATCGTGATACCGTTTCAGTGGATTTGGGATACGTCGCTGACGGCGCTGCTGGCGGCGACGATTTTGTGGGCGACGCTTGCGCTCGATGAAACGCGACGAATGCGAGATTGGTGCGCTTACGGATTTTTGTGGGGCTTCACTTTGCTGACGAATCCGGCGCTGGCTACGACGTTGCCGTTTCTCTTGGGTTGGGCGGTTTACCGCGAACGTCGCAGCGGGCACGGGCTCGGCAGATTATTTGCAGGGCCTGCAGCGGCGCTGGGGGTTGCGGTTCTGTGCTGCGTCCCGTGGACGGTGCGGAATTACGCGGAGTTCCACAAATTCATTCCGTTGCGGTCGAACTTTCCGTTCGAGCTGTGGATTGGGAATAACAAAGTGTTCGACGACCGCTCGCCGAACATCAATGCGCGAGTGACGCGTTACGGTGAGGCGCGGCGATATGGGCAGCTTGGCGAGACGGCGTTCATGCAGGAGAAATGGAGGCTGGCGAGCGAGTTCATGCGCACGCACAAGCGGCTGGAAGTGCGGCTCACGCGATGGAGGTTCATGTCGTTCTGGCTTGGGTCGTTTCGTCCGGTGGAAGATTTCGAGAAGGCGAATTCGGCGTGGATTCGAGCGATCTTTGCGTTAAATTTTCTGACGGCGATTGGCGGTGCGATCGGAATCGCGGTGCTATGGCGGGCGCGGAGTGCGTACGCGTTTCCGGCCGAAGTGTTCGTCGTGGTGGTTCCGCTGGTGTACTACGTTACGCACGCTTCGCTACGCTACCGGCATCCGATCGATCCGATTGTATTGACGCTGACGGCGATTGCGTTGACGGGCGTGAGACGGGCGAGAATGACTGCCGACAACAAACTGAGAGCGTAGTGCCCTGGTTTGGAGAACCGCTAAATCGACAACTCGCGGAAACTACACCACGAAAGGTGGGCGCTGTGCGCCAGCGTTTTTGTCGGAGCTAAAGGTCCGACCCCCTGAAGAACGGCGAATGTTTGCGCGGCAAAATAGAAGACCACGAGCGGGAGGCGTTGACTTGAGTGTCTCGGTGGCCTAGTATCCGCAGCGGAACCAGCGAAGAAATTCAGGAATGAGTGAATGAGCGATTGGGAATACATACACGCGCACGCGGCGGAGATGTTGACGCGGCTGCACCAGTTCACGATTGCGAAACAGCAAACGGACGGGCACGTGACGTTTGGTATTACGGTGAAGGAGTTTGCGGTGCCGCCCCCGGGGCAGCGCGCGCGGTTTTATGCCGAGGCGGACAAGCCGGTGAATCAGAAGACAGCTCCGTTTGTGCCATGCGGGTGGGGCGATTCGTTGGCTGCGGCGCTGGGAGATTGCGTGAAACTGATTCAGAATTTTCCGTATGAGGGAGAGGAGCGCGCTGCGTCGTGATCGTACATTTTTCAAAGCGAACTTTGGAGCCGGGTATGGCTGCGCTGGAGATGAAAGGCAGCATACACGCTGGGGCGGAATGCGCGCGGCTGGAGCAGGAACTGGATAAGATCCTCGCGGCGAATGAGACGCGCGTGATTTTTGACATGGCGGGCGTGACACACATAGACAGCGCGGCGATCGGCACGATCGTAAGGTGCTTGACGAAGTTGAAGAAAGCCGGCGGCAAGCTGCGGATAGCCACGGAGCAGCCGATGATTCAGTACAGTTTGAAAATGACGAAGCTGGACACGCTGATCGAGATGTTTCCCACCGTCGATCAGGCGGCAGAAGGATTTACAGTGCCGGGCGCAAACGCCGGTTAGCAGTTCCCCACTTCCACCGGACAAGGCGGGGTTCGTCAGATAATCCGATCACACATCCAGTAGCGGAAGTGGCCGGAACTCAAGTTCGCCGTACATACAGACCACTAAGGCCAGCGGTTTCAGTTCGTTACGGGTTTACCCTCTCTTCACCAACAAAGTACTCCCCATGCATTGAAGCATTTTCAGTTTGGGATGAAACTGCGCGTGCAATGAGGAACGAAATGAAAAATTCGAACTCAAAAATTCAAGAAAAGAGGGAGACGACGATGAAAATGACGACTGTGGTGAAGGCAACGATGTTTACAGCGGTTCTGGGACTGGCGTGCTTGCTGCCGGCGACGGCGCGAGCGCAATCTGACGTGATGCCGGACGAATTCGCGTTCTCGGACACAACGCCTTCCGCGCAGCCTGTGGCGGTACAAGCGGCCAATTTTGACGGCAAGATTTCTCTACCCTACGGCGTGAACTGCGCGGGCAAGAATTTGGTGGCCGGAGAGTATATGGTCTCAGTGAGGTCGGAGGGATCGAGCCGAACGGTGGCGATCCACGGTCGTGGGGAGAACGTGAACATGCAAGTGCGCGAAGTGCGAGCTGATCGCGTGGCTAGCCATAGCGCGTTGCTGGTGCGGAAGTCGGGCCAGGGGCGCAAGGTGGAAGCAGTCTATGTTGAAGGGCTGGGCGCGACGCTGTATCTGAACACAAACACAAAGGGAAGCACGACGGTAGAGCGGCTTCCGATATCGTAATCCCCAGAATGGGTGACGCCCCGTCGTGAGCGATGCCGACGGGGCGTTGGTGCGTTTAGAACTGTAAGACCTTCAAGAAAACCCCGCCCCGGCAGCGCCCTTGCGCTTGTCCCGAAAGGAAGATCAGTTACCGGCAAACGGAATCAGAACTATTCGTACCTCAATGCGACCATGGGGTCCACACGCGTCGCTCGCCGAGCAGGAATGACTGCAGCGATCAACGCAGACAAACCAAGCAGTAGCGTGGCCTCTGTAAGCATCAGGAGATCCCACGGCCTTACCCCGAAAAGCTGGCTCGCGATGAGATGCCCTGCGCCGATCGCCGCCGGAATCCCCAGCGCTAGACCGATGCCCACCTGCCAGAAAGCTTCGCGCAGCACCATGGCCAAGACCGAACCACGGTCCGCGCCCAGCGCCATGCGCACTCCGATCTCGCTCGTTCGCTGCTCTACACCATAAGCTGTCACGCCGTAGAGGCCGACGGCGGCGAGCACAAGCCCGACGGCTCCAAAGAGCCAGGTTAGGCTGGCGATCATGTTCTGCTGTGCAAAATCGGCGTGAATGACTTCCGAGTATGACTCAACGCCTGACACGACGAGGTTCGGATCAACATTTGCCAGCACATCCTTCACTTGCAACTCCAGCCCCGGCGGATTTCCCGGTGCCCAGATCATGACGCTGTACAGATAATGCGACCACACTTCGCGCTCTTCTGTTTCCGGCTCATCGAAGTGTGTACTCTGCGCCTCTGGGAGGAAATACATGGGCTCCGGACCGTTTCCGAAGTTCATGTCGGAAGCGACGCCAACGATCTCGTACATGCCCGCGTTCTTCGGTGGAGCAGGGCCGAAGTGCCGACCAATGGGGTTCTCCCTGCCAAAAAACTTACGCGCAAACGCTTCGTTGACGACGGCCACCGGGCGCGTATCGGCGTTGTCCTCGTCGGCGATGGGGCGTCCCACCACGATGCTGTCCCCAAGAGTCTTGAAAAATGCCGGCGTCACGCGGGTCCAACCGGATGAGTCGTTATTCCTCGGGCCGAGTTCGAGTTTGCCCTCAATCAGGATGTGATGGGGCCAAACCCAGCCACTCAGCGGCGCTTCGAGTACGGCACTGACCATATGCACGCCTGGGATGGCACTCAGACGATTCTCGATTTCGCGGAAGAGCGGTACGAGTTGTTCCTGCGTGTAGCCCGAATCCTTCGGATCGATTGAGGCCAGATAGCGACCGCTGGTCTCGAATCCGAAGTTCTGGTGCTCCCGATTGCGCAGACTCTGGCCGAGCATCGCTGCCGCGCTAAGCAGCACGATTGACACAGCCGCCTGTGCGATCACCAGTGTCTTCTGTGCCCCGGCTGTTCTCAAGATGCTGCGACTGCCAGGCGCCATGCGACTCACTCCGCGAAGCGCTTCGATCGGATCCGCATGCGAGCCGATCCATGCGGGGACAATCCCGAAGATGACTCCAGTGATTACCGAAATTCCCAGCGCGAAGAGCAGGACCGGAGTCGAGGGCGTGGGACTAACCGGGAGCCAGGTGTCCGGCGCGGTGACGGCGAGGTGAAGGACGAGGCCGGCGCCAGCATATGCCACGGCGATGCCCGCAGCGGCACCGAACGCACTGAGCGTGAGGCTCTCGACCAGCGCCTTGCGCACGAGGCGCACGCGCGACGCGCCGAGAGCCGCGCGGATCGCCGTCTGCCGCCGGTCCTTCAGGCCGCGCGCGAGCAGGAGATTGGCGATGTTGGCGCAAGCTACAAGCAGTACACAAACGGCAGCCATCAGCAGCAGCCACAGACTGCCCTTGTAGTTCTCCCGCATCAGGGAAACGCCTGCGCCGCCCGGTGTTAGATACAGGGTCTGCTTCTCCCAGAGCGTTTTTTCCGGCGAGGTCATATCCGGCACATGGCTCGCCAGCCATTGGTGTAGTTCTACCCGGAGCTGCGCCTCCAGGGTTCGTCGATTCGTGCCGGGGCGAACGCGCCCGATCAGATCGAGCCAAGCCAGCCGGGGATTCTTGAGGCGTGAAGTCGCACCGGCGATCAGTGGTTCCGTCGTCAGGGGCATCCAGAAATCCGGCATATCCGAATCGGCGATCTTGGCTCCGAAGAAGACCGGCGGTGCGATACCGATCACCGTGTATGGATGGGCGTTGAGATCGTAGGTCGCTCCGACCACCGAGGGATCGGATCCATACTTCCCCTGCCAGGTATGGAAACTCATCACCGCGACGGGCGGCGCACCTTCTTGGTCATCAGCATCGCTGAACAGGCGCCCGCGCCAGGCGGAAATGCCGAACGTTTTGAAAAAATTGCCTGCGACATACTCGCCGTTGGCAGTTTCGACAGGGGCTGGCGAATCGGCGGGTCGCACAACCAAGTGAGCGTTACCTTCACCGATCTCGAACGCCGTGAGTTCCTCGAATGCCGGGGTGTTTGCGCGGAAGAGTTTGTACGCTTCCCATGAGAAAAAAGTCCAGTCATTCGGCGGGAAGGGTTTGCCGTCCCCTTGCGTGTATCCGTCCGAGTAGCAGCAATGAACAACATCGCCGACGCGCCAAAGCTGGTCGGGCTGTGCGACCGGCAGCGGCCGCAGCATCACCTGTTGAATCAGCGTGAAAATCGCTGTGGTCGCCCCAATGCCAAGAGCGAGGGTAAGGACAGCGACGATGGCAAAGCCGGGCGACTTACGCAGTATGCGCAGAGCGTAGCGCAAGTCCTGCCAAAGTATCTGCACGATACACTTCCTAGGAAGCACTCATTCAGAACCAATAAGGAGTCCGGTCCGAATCTTTAAAGATTATAGACAACAAAATATACGAGTGCATGACAACTGAGAGAGGGCTGATCGGAAACTGAACGGCCGTTTCGGCTGACATCTTGCAGGTAGCTTCGCGCATCGAAAAATATGGCAGGATGAGGTGCGCACAGGCGACAGGATCAGCCGAGATGTGCACGGGAAGATTCATTTGTGCGAAGACGATATGGGACGGGCGGCGGGTTTGAGCGCGGAGACGGAGATAGCAATAGCCGGAGTGAGGACGACAATGAGAACCAGGGTGAGGATCGCGGTAGGTTTGATTTGTTTTTTTGTGGGGGGCGGACTGGTCGCGCCGAGAGTTCTGCGGGCTCAGGAAACGCCGGGGCCTTTGCCAGCTCCGCCGCCGCAACTGGAGCCTTTGGAGCCGGCGCCACCGACGCGTTCGTCGGAGGCGTCTGCCAGTAGTAAGCCGATGGCGCCTCGAACGAGTATCGCCGGAGCGTGGAAGCTGAATACCGACGACAGCGACGATGGGCGAAAAAAGGTGCAGCAAGCACAGTCGAAGAGCCAAGGAAATGGAGGAAACGGCGGGAATGGCAATCCGCGCATGGGAGGCGGCGGAAATCCTTATCCGGGCCAGGGGAATCCCTACCCGGGACAGGGCGGCGGAAATGGGGGCGGTGGGCGGCGCATGGGCTCGAACCAACCCGGCGACATGGACCCCGGGACGATGCGGGATTTGACCGATCCACCGGAGACGTTGAGCATCGTGCAAAAAGATGCCAAGGGAGTAGAGGTAGACCTGACGGACGACAGAACTCGTAAGCTGGCCTTCTTTACAGACGGACGCAAAATAGAGAAGTCGAGCGACGATACGTATCAGGAGATTGCGGCGAAGTGGGATGGAAGGAGTCTGGTGACGGATGAGAGAACCGCGCACGGCAGCAAGTTTTCGCGGACGTTTGATCTAGCGCCCAACGGGCTGCAGCTTTATGAGACGGTCCGGATCGATGCGAGCGCTTATGGCGGGGCCAAATCCGCTCCGCAAGTCTATATCCAGTACATCTATGACGCGGAGCAGGAAGTGCCTAGGTAGCGCCGAGGACGCGTAACTTCAGCGGCTAAAGCCGACCAGCAAAAAGGGGATGAAATACACCAGCCCTTCGGTCGCGGCGATAGCGCGAGAGCGCATGTCTAGGGTGAGACGAATCTTGCAGGTTGGGCGACGACGGCTCGCTCGCGTGGGTCGAAAAGGATGTAGTCAGCGTCAGAAATGGTACTTAGGAAGTCGAGGCGTCCACGGGCTTCCTGAAGGTCTTCAATATTCTCGATCCAGACGAACTTGTTATCAGGCAGTTTTCTAAAAATCTGGTAAGGGGCCGTCATCTTTAATTTTTAACCCGCGCTTTCATGAGTATTTGAGTGCAAGTGAAACGTAGGCATATTGCCCGCTTGGAAAGCCAGCCGCTATACGTGAATCACTGTAGCCGCGAAGGTAATTCTATGGATGCTTTGTGAACGCGAATTCAACGTGGCGTCTCAGTTTGGACAATTAGCGAGTTTTCTCGATTATCCGAGTCGAAATAGAATCGCGTCATTTCGCGGCTCTCGGAAGCCAGCCGCCGTAGCGTAATTACTGCAGATATTGAGGGACGAGCGCCGATCGAGCCTACCCCGCCGCTTCTGTCGCCAAGACTGGCTTGAGCTGATCGACCTTGCCTTCGCGTAAATAGAGAAACAGAGGCAGGGCGAGCGAGACGCCGACGAGTATCAGGGCTGCGAGCGGTAACCAGCGGCCGGAGATGCGAAGCCTCGAAGCTTCGATTCGCATAAAAACCAAAAGCACTGCGGCGGAGACGAATACATCCATGCCGAAAAACGCGCTGATACGATTGGCGAAGAGCTGGTGGAAGAACAGAGACATGTTCAGGCCGTTTTGCGCGACCCACGGTACGAACTGCCAATACGTCAGGGTCAGGCCGAGAAAACACAGCATAAGGTAGATGGTTTTTGTCCTCATCGTGGCCTCCTGGCGCGCCGCTGAGGGTACGCGGCGCGATGCTTTCCAGCTTTGGAAACGCTCTTTTGGTATACGTGGCAGCCGGCCAAAAAGACTCGGACAATGCAGCGCGGAGATGTCTCGTTGAACTGAAACGCGAAGATTGACCTGCCCGCCTGAAGGCGGCCGCTACAGATTCGAAGTGCGGGACCACTACTGGGAGCCGGGCTAAATGAGTGCGGCGGCTATGGTATAATTAGATTCCTTTGCTCTCCGTTAACAACATCTCGATGCGCTTCGGTCCCCGAATACTGTTCGAGGACGTTTCGTGCGCGTTTTTGACCGGTCGGCGCTATGCCATTAGCGGGCCGAACGGCGCGGGCAAGACTACGCTGATGAAAATCCTCACAGGCGAGATCGAACCTTCCAAAGGCGACGTTACGCGGCCCAAAAAACTGGGCGTTTTGAGCCAGGACCAGTTCGCGTTCGACGAATTTCGCGTGATCGATACGGTGATCATGGGGAATAAAGCGCTGTGGAAAGCGTTGCAGGAGCGCGATGCGCTGTACGAGAAGCCGCACGATCAGTTGACCGATAAAGATGGAATGCGGTTGGCGGAACTGGAAGGGATTGTCGGCGAAGAAGGTGGCTACACGGCGGAAGCAGACGCAGGAGTGCTGCTGGACGGGCTGGACGTGGACGATTCGCTGCACGAGCGAAAGATGGGCGAGTTGCAAGGTGGTCAAAAAGTGCGCGTGCTGCTGGCGCAGGCTTTGTTTGGAAGTCCACCGGCGTTGCTGCTGGACGAGCCGACCAACCATTTGGACTTGGATTCAGTCCACTGGCTGCAGGATTATTTGTGCGAGTACGAAGGCGTGCTGATCGTGATCTCGCACGACCGGCATTTTTTGAACAGCGTTTGCACGCACACCGCGGATATCGATTACCAAACGGTGATAATGTACAACGGCGGATACGACGATATGGTGGTGGCGAAGACGTCAATCCGCGCGCGCATCGAGTCGGAGAACGCGCAGCGGGAAAAGAAAATCCAGCAATTGAATGATTTCATCGCGCGGTTTTCGGCCGGCACGCGTTCGGCGCAAGCGACTTCGCGGAAGAAAGAAGTGGAACGCTTGCAGACGACGGAGCTGGCACGATCGAATATCGCGAGGCCGTACATTCGTTTTCAGATGGACCAGCATTCCGGGCGGCATCCACTGGAGATCAAGAGCGTCGCGAAGTCGTATGACGGAGTGAAGGTGGTTCTGCCGTTTTCCGCGAGTGTGGCGCGCGGAGAGAAAATCGCGCTGATCGGGCGCAACGGTTCGGGCAAGACAACTATGCTGAAATCGCTGGTGCGCAACGCGACGGGATACATCGACGATGTGGACAGGCAATTTCCTGTTGATGGCGGGACCGTGGTGTGGGGACACAACGTTGCGGTGGGATATTTTGCGCAGGACCACAGCGATTCCATAGTGAAAGGCACGACGGCGGTGGAATGGCTGCACCAGTTCAAACCGCAGGCGACGCAAGAGGAGCTTCGCGGAGTGTTGGGGCAGATGCTTTTCAGCGGCGAAGATGCGCTGAAGCCCACGAAGGCGCTTTCAGGAGGCGAGTCGGCGCGGCTGATTTTTTGCAGGCTGATGCTGCAGAGGCCGAACGTGCTGGTGCTGGACGAGCCGACGAACCATTTGGATTTGGAGTCGATCAACGCGCTGAATATCGCGCTGCAAAAGTATGACGGCACAGTGCTGCTGGTGACGCATGACTACGACGTGATCGACGAAGTGGCTACGCGGATTTGGCATTTCGTTGCCGGCGGAAAGGTTGAAGACTTTAAGGGTCCGTACTCGGAATATTTGGTTTACGCGCAGGAGAAGGCTTCGTAGGAACTTGGTCACTTCGCCGGAAAGAAAATCCCTCGCTCGTGAAAGTCTGAAGATTGAATCGCTTAACCGCTCGCTCTTTGGGGCGCTTCTTATTACTCAAACAAGAGCAGATCCCTCGCTTCGCTCGGGATGACAGGTCTGTGGCGGATGGAGAAGTGGGTCGATGCTGCTGCAACTGAGGTCTCCTAATTTTCCGCACCGGATTCCCGTCGCGGTGTTCAGGGTAAGCGAGACTGCAAATCGGCGGCGGGAGATGAGGCGATGACGCTGTGGTTGAGTTCCTAGTGTAAAATGACGGCGGCGGGATTACACAAATGGCCGGAACGATTTCACTACAACCACCGATCCAGGCGCGGAGCGTCGAGCGAGCGTATGCCGAGTCGGCGTCGATTCCCTGGTACATATGGTGCTGCATGGTGTCGGTGTTCTCTGCGGTAGTTGGAAGCGCCTGGGACATTTCCTGGCACGAGGCCGTTGGGCGCGACACATTCTGGACGCCGGCGCACATGCTGATTTATTTGTCTGGAGTGCTGGCGGGGATTGCGTGCGGGTATTTGATTCTCTCCACCACGTTTCAGAAAGACTCGCGGCTTCACGATGTTTCCATTTCGATGTGGGGCTTCCGAGGACCGCTGGGCGCGTTCATCTGCGCGTGGGGCGCGGTGGCGATGATTGCCGCGGGGCCGTTTGATAATTGGTGGCACAACTCGTACGGGCTGGATGTGAAGATTCTGAGCCCTCCGCACGTCTTGCTGGCGCTTGGAATGACGGGGATCCGTTTCGGCGTGCTGGTTCTGGTACTGGCGGAGATGAACCGGGCGGACGGGAGTTATTACCGCAAACTGGAGCGGCTGCTATTTCTGACCGTCGTTTTTCTAATGGGAATGACGGTGGGAATCGCTCAGGAGGTTACCAACCGCGTACTGATGCACGGCGCGAAGTTTTACTTGGTGATGATGTTCGCGGCGCCCATTTGGATCGCGACGGTGGCGTGGGTTTCGAGAAATAAGTGGGCAGCGACGATTATGACGGCGATGTGGACGGCGATCCACCTTTCGTTTGTGTGGATCTTGCCGCTGTTCCCGGCGGTGCCGAAGCTGGGACCGGTGTACCAGAATGTGACGCATCTGGTTCCACCGGATTTTCCGATGCTGCTGATCGTTCCGGGAATTGTCTTCGATTTGCTGCGCCAACACACAGCGATGTGGAGCAGGTGGAAGCAGGCGGCGACGCTGGGAGCTGCGTTTTTGGTGAGTTTTGTCGCGGTACAGTGGCCGTTCGCTGATTTTTTAATGTCTCCGGCGTCACGGAACAGGATTTTCCAAACGACAAATTATCCATATTTTATTCCGTCGACGTCCGCGTGGGTGCGTAACGTTTTTGTTCACACCGAACACACGCCTGGGCAATTCTGGTTGAAGATGGCTATAGCGCTGGTGGTGTCAGTCGTGATGATGCGTCTCGGGATGTCGTGGGGTGAATGGATGCGGCGGATTCGCCGATGAACAAGGAACTCCGACGGCGAGTGTTCGTAGCGGCAGTTATTTTGCTGGTGGCTGCAATTCCCGTGCTTGCGCACGTTGGCAGCCCGGATGTTTTTTATGAAGGCGATGCCGGCCCATATCATCTCTTCGTGACTGTTCGAATGCCGCAGGTGATCCCGGGCGTGGCGGAGATTCAGGTCCGCTGCGAAAACGGGGACGTGAATTCGGTGCAAATCGTTCCGTTGCGGCTGAATGGGCCGGGTTCGAACCTGCCCCCCACGCCTGATCCGGCCAAGGTCTCCAAGGACGACCCGCAATTTTTTACCGGCAGTCTTTGGCTGATGGAATCCGGCGCGCTGCAGGTACGCGTGATGGTGGATGGGGCGAGAGGCAAAGGGGAGCTGTCGGTCCCGGTGGCTTCGTTCGCGCAGCGCACGTTCCCGATGGAAAAACCGTTAGCTGGACTGATGGTGGTAATGCTGCTGATTCTCGGCGTAGGAGCAATTTCAATTGCGGGCGCGGGCGCGCGGGAAGCAAGCCTGGAGCGCGGTGAGCTCCCGGGGCCTTCCAATACGCGTCGAGCCAAGGTCGTAATGCTGGTTACGATTATTGTGGTGGCGGGCCTTCTTTATCTGGGGAAGTCATGGTGGGGGCTGGAAGATTCGGATTATCAGGGCCGGGTAAATTTTTACAAGCCGCCGACTGCTGAGACTACGCTGGAAAACGGGAATCGCCTGGTGATCCGCGCCAGGGGGCAGAATCCGAAATGGTCGGAGAGAATAAATATGGGAGAAGTGGTTCCCGACCACAATCACTTGATGCATTTGTTTTTGATCGAGCTGCCGGGGATGAATCGGATGTGGCATTTGCATCCAACGCTGGCCCAGGGCGGCGCGTTTGCGGATGATTTGCCGACGATGCCGGCGGGACACTATCAGGTTTTCGCGGACGTTGTAGATTCACGGGGATTTCCTTGGACGCTGGTGGGGACCGTCGATCTGCCGGATATAAACGGCAAGGCGCTGAGCGGAGACGACTCGAGTTGGTCGGGAGAAGGAATTGCGCCGTTAACGGGGAAAGACAACACGGTTTCGCAGCTTCCGGACGGTGGCCGCATGATTTGGGAACGCGGACCGGGACCGCTGAAGGCGACTACGGCGATGGATTTCAAGTTCTGCGTGCAGGACAAAGACGGAAAACCGGCGCAAGACCTGGAGCCATACATGGGTATGGCCGGGCACGCGGAATTTGTGCGCTCGGACTTGAGCGTGTTCGCGCACGTGCATCCGGCTGGGTCGGTGCCGATGGCATCTCTGGAAATGGCCCAAGCTGGCTTGGTGGGAGACGGGTCCGCGATGCCAAGTATGATGGCGATGGCACCGGCGCCCGGAGCAGCGTCACCTGAGGTGAGTTTCCCTTACGGATTCCCCAAGCCGGGCGATTACAGGATTTTCGTGCAGGTGAATCGCGCGGGGAAAGTGGAAACGGGCGTGTTTGACGCGAGCGTGCAGTGATTTGCAAAATCTCTCGAGGGAAACAATCGTCGCGCCGTTCCGAAGCCGAGCGGTTATTGTGCGCGTTTGTTTTTGCCAGCTGGCTGGTTCTCGTCCTCTAGTTCGTGTTCTGCCTCCAGCCAGTCGTCCAGAGTGTAACCTCCGCATACTCCGCCGTGCTGGAAATGAATCCTGCAAGCCCGCAGTTGAACTGTATTCAGGCTGGGGTTCAGACGAGGCGCGTGACTATCGATATGAACTTCGAGTTCCTTGTGAGCCGTTGGCGCTGGATTATCAAGAATATCTGAATGATCGATGGTTGAAATGTGATTCATATACTGACCTTCTTCCCGGCAGGTTCTCTTCCAACTTATTTTCCGCTGCCATATAATTTGACGCCCATTGGATCAAGCTGGTTGCGATTTCGGTGGATGCCGCTGTTGTGTGCAAACTCAGGACTTAACGCGAATCGCGGCGATTCCTTGAAAGCGTGAAACAGATGGGTAAGAGCGAAAAGAGTTCGCTACAGCTTTTACCGGATGGTAGCCGCTGTTGAAATGCTTATCCTAGGCGCTGACTGAAATACACCAATGTGGATGGCGGCTCTGTCCCATCGGGAGTGACTGCACACGGTGGTCCTTGCGGGCCTTTGCAGTTTGACCGCACTGGAAGCCGCCCTCAGCCGCCAGCCCACCCGTCCCGTTGGACCCGCAAAGTGAGTTCGTCCCGTATCGTATACTCTCCGCAAACGCGAACGTGAGATAGTCTCTCAAGACGACAGGGTCGCAAATCCACGTTCCGTCCTATGCGAGAGACGGTGGGCAGCGCTCGCCGTGCTATAGTTTTTGCGTTGAGTCATGACAGCAAAATACAAGCCGTGCGTGAGCACCTGACATGCTGCCTCGGAACCGCGCAAGACTTGCCTTCATCTCGGGCGTGGTTTTAGTCCTGATAGGAGCAGCAGCGGCCGCCATCACTGTCGCGCGCCTCACGGATAGCACAAAATGGGTAGTTCACACCTACCAGGTGGAATTGGACGTGAACCATATCGATTTTGTGCTCTCTCAAGCGGGGCGCGCACGGCTCAGCTACGTAAGCTCTGGGGATGAATCCTTCCTACCGGCCTTCAAATCGGCAAGCGATCAAGCTGGCATCGAGTTACAGAATATTCGGCGAGCAACGACGGACAATCCACGACAGCGGGAATTGTGCGCCGAGCTTGAGGTGCTTCTGAACCACAGATTACAGTTTCTGCAAGAGGCCATGGATTTGCGCAAGGCCGGACAAGTGGAGGAAGCCAAGCAGGCTTTGTTCGCGCGTGAAGACGTGACGACGGTTCAAAACATCGACCAGGTGACGCAGCAAATGGAGCGTGAAGAGGAAACGCTGCTGGAGCAGCGAACACGCCGATCGAGAACGCTCTTCGCGATTTTTCTGGTTATCGTAGGCGCGGCGTTCGTAGCCGCTGTGGGATTCTTCTGGATCCATTACCATTTGCTCCTGGAAGAGCTCAGTGCGCGGGAAAAAGCGGAGGCCAGCGCGCACAGGCTAAGCGCTCGCGTGTTGCGTCTTCAGGATGAAGAACGCAGACGGCTTTCCCGGGAACTTCACGACGGCCTGGGACAGAACCTAGTCGCGGCCAAGCTGGCGCTATCCAATCTGGCGAACTCGCATCCGGATGATAGCGTGGTAGCCGATTGCCTTAAGGCAATCGACGAGTCGCTGGCGGAGGCTCGCACAATCTCGTACCTGCTGCACCCTCCTCTTCTGGACGACATAGGTATTGCTTCGGCTGCGCGTTGGTATCTGGAAGGATTTTCAAAACGCAGTGGAATCGAAGTTTCGGCGGATATACCGGATAGCGCCACCCGGATGCCGCGAGCCATGGAGCTGGCTCTGTTTCGGGTTCTGCAGGAGTCTCTGACCAATATTCATCGCCACGCCAAGAGCACTCGAGCTGAAGTTTCGCTGCACATGCTGAAGGATCGAGCAGTGCTTCGCGTGCGGGACCACGGCAAGGGAATTCCGAGCGAGACGCTGGAACATTTTCAGCACGATGGAACGCATGTTGGCGTTGGGTTGGCCGGGATGCGCGAGCGTGTGGCAGAACAGAACGGAGAGTTCGAGATCTCGTCGGATGAGAGTGGGACAGTGATCGAAGTAACCATGCCGCTTTCAATCACAGAAACGCCGGGAGAGCATCAAGGCGCAACAACTCCCGTGACTTGACGTCCCAAGTTTGCAATTTGCGATGTGGGAAGGCCTGAGGATACTACGGCGCGACGGACGCAAAAACATTTTGCACCCGTCGCGAGAAAGAGTTTAGGCAGCCAAGGCGAGACAATGCCACTTGCCGCCGATGGCCTTCAGTTGATGCACTCGACCGTCGTCCGCATGCAGGAAGTACGTTCCATCCGGAAATACTTGGGCATGGGCCGATCGCACGGAGCACTTCGCCCAACGAGTCGGCTTCAGGCCCCGGCCGTATTGCGACGTCTCGGGTGCCATGTTTATTCCGAACTCCACCTTATATTCCACACCGGTTGCTTGTGCGGGAACTAGCCGTCCCCGACCTTTGACTTTTTCGCTCATAGTTGGTTTGATGCGAGAAACAAACGTAGGTTGCACTGTTCGCGACCATCATACCCCAATAGACGCAAAATCTCAATGGGCTGATTCGGGCGAGTGGCTATCATTCGTAACAACATGCAAACGCTAGGCTTAGCATTGAGAAACTGTGAGAAGGTCCGAATGGCATTATTCTGCCGATAGTTCTGGTACTGACAAGAAGCGCAGTTAAGCCCATCAAATTACGTGGCTTGCGACGAGAGCTCGTATGTGGCCGCGGCTCATACCGTTTTCGCTGTATTTTTGGATTATTGAGGCCAAAAGCACAACCATATGCGGGTTTTTCAGCGGTTTTCAACAGGCAGCGAGCAGTAGCCTAGCCGATATAGTCGGAACAGCCCCAGCGAGGCAAGCCCCGGGGACGTTACCCATCATCCCAGAGTTTCGTACAGCTCGTTGGTCTTTCCGAACTCGGGGTCGCCCTGGCGGATGACTGTAACTTCCACAGACTTGAAAGGATCCTCGGTGGGAATACGATCGAGCCAGCGCTGAAGGGAAAGTTTCTCGTGGTCGGAGAAATCCAGGCGAACGATCACGCGGACGTTGGCGTTATTTTCGCCGTTATCGTTGTCCGCATCAGTGTCCTTCGCGGCCTTTGCAGACGGCTTTTTCCTTTTCGCGTGCTTCCCTTCTCCAGCTTTGTGTTCCGCGGCTTCCGCGGTATCTTCTTCGGGTTCCTCGCGTTCAAATTTGATGCTGAGTTTATTGCCGAGACGAAAGCCTTGTTTCCAGCTTTCCACTTTGTGGCGAGCCTGTTGGGCGGTTTCTTCGTTCTTGCCGAAATCGAAAATTAAGTATGAGTGAGCCATGCATCTTCTATAGCGGCACTCAGGCCAGGTGTCAAGGGACATTGGGGCAAGCGAGGATGCCGGAAGCTCCGATCACGTTAGAAATTCGACTCACCTCACAGCCTTTTAGAGATTGGTTAAGGCGAGGATGATAGAATGTAAATGAAGATTGAAAGGCGATGGAGTTCGCCTGAACCGTCCGCAACACGGACTGATGACTCCTGGCCGCCGCCCGGCGTCAGGAGTTTTTTTGTTGGACGGAGCGGCGCGCAGAGGAAGGAGATACTTTGCGCATCACATTGCTGATCGTTTTCGGCGCTTTGGGAACTTTGGCGCGTTATGGATTGCAGGGGCTGGTGCAAAACCGCACGGGCTCTAGTTTTCCCGCCGGAACACTCGTCGTAAATCTACTCGGATGTTTTCTGCTCGGCGGCGTCGTGGAATACGCGCTGACGCATTTGTCCGTGCCACCCGAATGGCGCGTGGGGATCACCGTGGGATTCCTTGGAGCGTTCACGACATTTTCGACTTTTACCTACGAGGCGGTTCGTTTGATGCAGGATGGAGAATGGGCGCGCGCCGGGACTTACGTTCTGGCGAGCGTGGCGGGCGGGCTGCTGGCTATCGTAGCGGGTATGCGATTAGCTGACCGGATTTAGGAGGCGCAATGGAACACGAACGATTTGAAGGTGAAAGAACGCTGATGCGCATTCATATCGGCGAGTCTGACCGCTGGCATGGGAAACCGCTGTACGATGCGATTGTGGAATTCTTGCGACAAGAGAAATTCAGCGGCGTCACGGTGCTGCGCGGCGTGGGCGGATTTGGTTCGTCCAGCGTTTACCACACCGAAAAAATCATGCGGCTTTCGCAGGATTTGCCGATCGTGATCGAAACGGTGGAGTTCGCAGAGCGAATTGAGAAAATGCTGCCGCAGCTCGATGAAATGATCGGCGGCGGGCTTGTGACGCTGGAGAAAGTTCGCGTGATTCTCTATCGGTCGCATAAATAGCATCGTCCGCAAGTAAAGACCTTCCTTGAAAACCTGGCGAACAGCGGTGTTGTGCTAGCTGGTAGACCTATGATAGGGTAAGCGAACAAAAAGCGAATGAGCCAGGATCGGGCGGAGCCTGCGAGCATGGGAGTGGAACGTCTGGTAGGGGGGCTGAGCTATGACGGCATCGGGATCCTGGCACAGTCTGGCGCTGCACCCAGCGGGTGAGACTGTCCGGACCATCAATCCTCGGGCGACAATTGATACGGTGCAAGAGGCTCTGAGCGCGTTGGCGGGGCGATATAGAGGCGATGAAGTACTGACCGCGGTGAGACACTTCCCCGCACGCGAGGCAAAATTCGTTGCGATGCCTGATTGGGTGCGGCCGGAGTTAGCCGCAGCGTACCGCAGCAAGGGGATCGAGCAGCTCTTCTCGCATCAGGGTGCGGCGGCAGAGCTGGCGCGAAGCGGCAAAAACTTTGTCGTGGTGACGCCAACCGCGTCGGGCAAGACCCTTTGCTACAACCTACCGGTGCTGAACGCGATTCTGGAAGACGCGGATACTCGCGCGCTTTACCTGTTCCCTACCAAAGCGCTGGCGCAAGACCAGCTTGCCGAGTTGCAGGATTTGGCGACACGGCTGGACGATTGCTTCGGCGTGTTCACATATGACGGCGATACGCCCAGCGATGCGCGCAAGGCAGTTCGCGAGCGCGGGCACGTGATTTTGACCAATCCCGACATGCTGCACACCGGAATTCTGCCGCACCACACAAAGTGGACGCGGGTATTTGAAAATTTGAAGTACGTCGTGCTGGATGAACTGCACACCTATCGCGGCGTGTTCGGAAGCCATCTGGCAAATGTGCTGAGGCGGCTTGCGCGGATCGCGGAGTTTTACGGCTCGAGACCGCAATTCATCTGTTGCTCGGCGACGATTGCGAACCCCGGCGAACTGGCGAAGCAGCTCATCGAGCGCGAAGTGGAAGCGGTGGCAGAGAACGGGGCGCCGGCGGCGGAGAAGCTTTTTGTTTTTTACAACCCGCCGATGGTGAACCGAAATCTCGGGATCCGGCGAAGCTATTTGAACGAGACTACGCGAGTTGCGAAGGAACTTCTTGCGCGGAAACTCCAGACGATTGTTTTTGCGAACAGCCGGCTGCACACCGAAGTGCTGCTTACATATTTGCAACAGGCCAACCGGCCGCAACCGGGACAGGAGGAGCCCGTGCGAGGATATCGCGGCGGGTATTTGCCAGGCGAGCGGCGCGAAATTGAACGCGGGTTGCGCGAGGGACGAGTGCGTGGAGTGGTCGCCACAAATGCATTGGAACTAGGAATCGATATTGGCTCGCTCGACGCGGCGGTTATGGCGGGGTATGCGGGTTCGATTGCCGCCACGTGGCAGCGCGCGGGGCGGGCGGGAAGGCGAAGCGACGCATCCTGTGCCGTGCTGGTGGCATCTTCCGCTCCGCTGGATCAATTCATCGTGCAGCACCCGGATTATTTTTTCGGTCGCTCGCCGGAGCACGCTTACGTTCAGCCGGACAATCTCGAAATCCTTATTAACCATCTGAAATGTGCGGCGTTTGAACTGCCTCTTTCACCAGACGAACGGATCGGCGCCGTAGATTTGGCTCAGCTGTGCGAGCGGTTGGCGGAGGCGGGGTATCTCCATCGCAGCGGAGGAAACTGGCATTGGCTGCAGCAGGCATATCCGGCGGACACGGTGAGCTTGCGGTCGGTGACGTCGGATAATTTTGTGATCATCGATGTGACGGGCAAAAGCGATGTGAGCGGAGAAAACGACGGCGAGCCGGAAGTAATTGGCGAAGTGGATTTCTCGTCCGCGCTGACGACGGTCCATCCCAAGGCGATCTACATTCACCAGGGGCAGCAGTATCACGTGGAGCGGCTCGATTTCGAACAACGCAAAGCGTATGTGAAGCGAGTGAATGTGGACTACTTCACCGATGCGGTTCGCTACACGCAAGTGCGCGTGCTGGAAATTGCAGAGGAGGAGAGCATCGCAGGACCCGCGGCACGCGCGCATGGAGACGTGCTGGTGCGCTCGCAAGTGGTCGGATTCAAGAAGATCAAATTTTTTACCAACGAGAATGTAGGCGCGGGGAAACTCGAATTGCCCGAGAACGAAATGCACACGACGGCGTTCTGGATCACACTCGAGCGAGAACTGCTCGCCGGTCTGCCGTTTGCGCTGTCCGACCGGCAGAGCGGGATTTTCGGGTTGCTGTACGCCCTGGAATCGATGGCGACGCTGCTGCTGATGTGCGACCGGCGCGACCTGGGCACCGCCGTCGGCGAGCGGCCGGCCGGTCCTGGAATCGAAACGGAGTGGCAGGAATTCACGACGGCGATGAGCGACATGTCGCAGATGAAGGAATTTTTCGAGCCCAGCTTGTATCTCTACGACGCGTATCCGGGCGGGATTGGATTCAGCGAGCCGCTCTTTCGCGTTCACGATTTGCTTCTGCGGCGAACGCGCGAGTTGATTGCGGCTTGCCCGTGCGAGCAAGGGTGCCCTTCCTGCGTGGGCCCAGTGGGAGAAAAAAGCGAGCGGGCGAAAGAAGCAGCACTGAAAATTTTGGAGCGTCTGCGCGCATGAGCGACACGACACTGGATCGGTTTTCGCGGGTGAAGGCGTTGCAGAGACCGCCGAATGGAACGCCACCGCGAGCTACTAGCTCGATGGCGGCCAAAGCCTTCGATATTCGAGAAAGTGCTGTGGGAGTACCGCGTGGGTTTTCGCCGAATATTCCGGAGGGCGCCGAGCGGCTGGCGGAACTTCTGGGAGCGGCGGCGCTGCGAAATGAGTTTGGCGAGCATCTGGCATTGCGGAAATGGTTCTCCGACGTCGCAGACAGAGTGAAAACGGATTGCTCGCCGTTGGGCCACGGTCTGGCTGACGAAAGTGTGGATGCGTCTGCGCTGGGACTGTTGATGCCCGACGCGCCCAGGGAAGTCGCAGATCCACGGCAATGGCTCTTTCTGGATACGGAGACCACGGGGATCATGGGCGGGAGTGGAACGTACGCGTTTATGGTGGGCATTGCGTGGTGGGACGCAGGCGGGCTCGAAGTGGAGCAATTTTTCATGCGCGATCACAGCGAAGAGCACGCCCTGCTGCTGACGCTGGCGGAACGAATGGCGGAGCGTCACGTGCTGGTGACGTTTAACGGCAAATCGTTTGACTGGCCTCTGCTTGAAACACGGTATCGCATGACGCGCACGCTTCGGCCGCCTGCACCTCGGGCGCACCTGGATTTTCTCCATCCCGCGCGCAACCTGTGGCGATTGCGAATTGGATCAGTTCGGTTGCAGGAACTTGAACGCCACGTGCTGGGGTGGAATCGAGGGGCGGACGTGGCATCGGAATTCATACCTGAAATATATTTTGATTTTCTGCGAGGAGGGTCTCCCGAGCCGCTGGTTCCGATTTTTCTGCACAATCAAATGGATTTACGAGGACTGGCGGCGCTTTCGAGCCGCATCGTAGCGCTGCTGTCCGAGACTGAAAGAGCGGGGAGGGACGGATTCGAGTTATTCGGGCTTTCGCGAATATGCGAACGGCGCGGAGAAGCGAAGCGGGCCCGCAAACACTTCGAGCAGGCCCTCGCGGCAGATGAACTGCCTCCCGGGACGGATAGAGTGGCGAGGCGGTCGTTGGCGCGAATGGCCAAGCGCGAAGGCGATTTTTCGCGGGCGCGCGATTTGTGGGAGGGCATGCTGGGCAGCTCCCAAGAAGGACTTGAAGCTTACGAACAACTCGCAATTTATTACGAGCGGCACATTCGCGAGCCGCAACGCGCGGCGTCAATTTCGCGCGATGCGCTCAGCGAACTCCAACGAGCGAGGCGCCTGGGCACGATCGCGAGGGGCGCCTGCCAAAAGCTGCGCGAACGGTTCGAGCATCGCCTCGCCAGGCTGGAGCGGAAGGCTGGGCGGCTGCCGCTGGAGTCCATACTTGTCGAATCCTCCGCTCCTGCTCGGGAATCAGATAGAACGGGCAAAGAGAGGACTTCCCGTGCGCGAATCGGATAGTACCGCTGCGAGACTTGCGAGAACCTCTAACTTGGAGAGTATGACCATGCCTGAAGTCACCGATCCTTATTTGCGCGAACAGCTCGAAAAACGGCGCACGGCGCTGAATTCGGTAGTTTCAGCCGCAACGCCGGAGGCCCCCGCAGCGTCATTTCTGGAAATCCTGAGTGAGGTGGACTCCGCGTTGCAGAGGATGGATGACGGAACGTACGGCATCTGTCCGACTTGCAACGAAACAGTGGAGAAGGAACGCCTTCTCGCCGATCCGCTGGTGCGATTCTGCCTCGATCATCTTACGAGCGGAGAGCAACGCGCTCTCGAGCGCGATATGGAATTGGCAGCGCGAATCCAACGCGGCTTGCTTCCTGAAACGAACCTTCAGTTCAACGATTGGCGCGTCCACTACGAATACAAGCCGGCCGGACTCGTAAGCGGCGATTACTGCGATTTAATTTCGCCGTCGAACGGCGATGGGAAACTGGTGTTTCTATTCGGCGATGTGGCCGGCAAAGGCGTGGCTGCCGCGCTCCTGATGTCGCACTTGCACGCAATGTTTCGCACGCTTTCCGGCGTTGGACTAGAACTCGACGGGCTGCTCGAAAGAGCGAATCACGTTTTTTGCGAGAGCACGATTGCGGGCCAGTACGCGACACTCATTTGCGGGCGCGCGGGGGGGTCCGGCGAAGTTGAGATGGCAAGCGCCGGGCATTTTCCGGCACTGATCGTCGGGAGGGATGGAGTGAGGAAAGTTTCCTCGACGGGAGTGCCGCTCGGGATGTTTGCGAAGAGCCGCTACACGATCGAGCAAGTACTGCTCGAACCGGGAGACAGTTTAGTTCTATACACCGATGGAATTTCGGAAGCGGCAAATACCAAGGGTGAGGAATACGGCGTTGCGAGAATCATGCGCGTTGCAGGAGAACGGTACGGCTGGGTGCCGCAAGAGCTGCTGGCGGCATGCCTGAAAGACGTGAACAATTTTTCGTCCGGCGCGCGCCAGGCGGACGACCAGACAATGATGGTAATTCACCGGACTGATTCAGCAGGGATTTCACTAAACGATTAAGACCAGCGGTCGCATCTTCAGATAAAAAGCCGGATGCCACAAAACTCTTTGCGGCGCCTGATCGTCGGTTTATTAGCCGCCAAAACCAGAATCGATAACGTGGACCAATTGCGTGATTGCCTGCTGCGGCTTATCCGCATCGGTAGGAGCGAGAGCGGCAGGGAGACCCATTGCGTGATTGATTTTGTCGAATGTGTCGCGGCTGGCGTTTTCTACAATCAGGCAGGCGGTTCCAGCACAATGTAGGAAGACTCCGCCACCCTCCGTCTGAAACTGGAAAAAATTAGGCCGGCGGAAGAGGTCCTTGCGGTCCGTGTGCTTCAGTTCGAGCACCTCGCTATACTGGCCAAAAAAACGGGCGGTATCGTCCGAATTGTCCAGCGCGAGACGGAAAACCAGCGAAGTCTTCTTAGGTGTCGAGCTTTCGAATAAGGCGTAGCGATCGCCTTTCCACGCCGGAGAAATCCTGTCGGCGCGTTCTTGTCCGACAAACTGCTTCAAGACCTCGCCAAGACCAAATTCACCCATTACGTTTTCTTCCAGAAGCTTCCAATCTTGCGGCACCAAACCCTTCCAATCGGGCAAAGTGACGGCTTCGGGCTTCACGTTCGCCAAATAGAGATCCGGATGGATGATTTGCTGGGTGGAAACCGGAGGATTTTCAAAAATCAGGTGAAGATCCTGCCAGCCGGAATGAGCTTTCAAGAACTGCTGGGAAAAACCGGTGCCGGCAAGATACGGAAAAAGCAGCTCGTCACGAATGTAGGAAGGCGCCTTGGAAAGTTTCGGGTCTTTGTCCATTTCGGTGACGGCGCCGGAGCGGATGAGAAGCGAGACGTCGGGCAAATCGCGGACGCTCATCTTCTGATCTCTCATGGTGTAGTCCACCATGGCGGCGAGCGCCGAGCCTTCGCTGACGGATTGGCGCGCGAGTTCAGCGTCGTCATTGGGCCGCGCAGCTTTGATCCACGGATCGATGTGAAAAGACTGGTCCTCCAGAGCGTGCGTCAATTCGTGAGACATCACCTCGCGTTGCTCGTCGGCGGGGATCCAGTCAGCGATGTAAAATTCCTTGGCTTTGGGATCGTAAAGGCCGGCAACCTGATCGGTGAGAACGTCCAGCATGAAGGAATCGAGCGGAAAATCCTTGGGGATCAACCCGAAAGCTTCCAGCGTTTTTGCGTCGGCGTAGCGCTCGGCATCGTTTCGGTCTTCTTTTTCCTCGCGAACCAGATACTCGCGGATTTCCTGCTTCGAGCGAAGGCTCTTTTTAAGCGGCTCTTTGATTGGCAGATCCAAGAGCTGGCTCATCTGTGCAAGCACTTCGTCGGCCGCTTTCAAAAATTCGGGATTAGAAGGTGACGCGACTTGCGCTGGAGCTGGAGACGACGCGGGCGCCGCTATTTTCGGCGAAGCAGCCTGTTGAGCGGCTACCACTACCGCCAACGAAAACGCGAGTAACAAAGCCGCAAACCGCTTCATCTCCACCTCCGAAAAATTCGACGACAGGAACTCCTAAGATTGGATGTCAATGAAGAATAACAGGTTTCCCCGCGGTCTCCGGCATGTCTTTAACCGAAGCCGTTCTGAAGAAAGCTCGGATGCGAGACAGGCATTGTGCAAACTAGCACGCTCCCGCAACAAGCCGTCCACCCGCGATTGTGGTGCAGCTTATAATTACGATGGGTATGCTTCGGAGCCGACAGTGGACCGAGAAAAAATCCTAGTAGTGGATGACGAAGAGGCGATCCGAGAGGTCGTCTCAACCCTGCTCGATGCGCAGGGCTACAAGTGCACGGTGTGCTCGAACGGCGTGATTGCGCTTGAGGCTTTCGGGAATGATTCGTTCGACCTGGTGTTGAGCGACATCGTAATGCCCGAGATGGACGGCATACGGCTGCTCTCAGAGCTTCGCGCGGAAGACCCGGACGTGCCGGTGATTATGGTCACGGCGATGCACGACATCTCCATCGCGCTGGAAGCGATACGAGCCGGTGCGTACGACTACATTCTGAAACCCTTCGAGAAGGACCAGCTGCATCTGAGCGTCCGGCGGGCACTCGAACACCGGCAGCTCGTTCTCGAAAACCGGACCTACCAGAGCGACTTAGAGCATTTGGTGGCGGAGCGCACGCAGCAGTTATCAATAGCGCTGCAAGACCTGGAGCAGTCCTACGATTACACGCTGGAAGCTCTGGGCGGTGCACTGGATGCGAAGGACGCGGAAACAGAGGGACATTGCCAGCGCGTGACGGCGTTCACCATCACGATGGCTCGAATTATGGGTGTGGACAAAGGGCTGCTGCGGCACATCGCGCGCGGCGCGTTCCTGCACGACATCGGAAAAATGGGGATCCCCGACAGCATTCTTCGAAAGCCTGGCCCTCTAACAAATGAAGAACGTGAAATCATGCGCACGCACTGCGCGATCGGCTTTGCGGTGCTGAAGCGAATTCCCTTCTTGAAGGATGCGGCCGAAATCGTGTTGACTCACCAGGAATGCTTCGACGGCACCGGATATCCGCGTGGGCTAAAAGGCGAACAGATTCCGCTGGGCGCGAGAATATTCGCGGTTGCCGATACACTGGATGCAATGATTTCTGACCGTCCGTACCGCAAGGCCATGCCTATTTCGGCCGCCCGCGAGGAAATCCGGCGATACTCGGGCCGCCAATTCGATCCGCGCGTGGTAGAGGTATTCTTGTCGCAACCGGACAGCGTTTGGCTGGAACTTCACCATAAAGTGGGCGACCCGTTCCGGCTGGCCCAACTCGAACACGTTTAGAAATGCTTTCGCGCGAGCCACGAGATTCTGCCTTGTGTTCCAGTCTTGCGCTGCGAAACGCTCCCCTGTAGTATCCTGCGACGGAGGAATTGCGGATGGCACTGGTTCCAATCAAGACGGCTTCGACGACCGGCTATTGCGACTGCATTTGCGATTGCTACGAACTTGCCAGCCAGCGCGATGAAGAAACGGGAAAGGGATATTGCCCTCGCTGCGCCAAGGAGCATTTCGAAATGAACCGGGGAGTTGGAATTCCACAGTTGCCGCCTTCGAAATTGCCGGATCATGAAGGGCCGGAATTGAAGCTGGAGACTCCTGAAACGGCGGACCCGCCGGGACGCTTGCGCTAAAACATCGATAGCAGGCGTTTTATTCCCTCGTTGAAATCGCGCTCTGGCGTGATTAAGCTCACGATCAGATAGCCATCTGCTGGGAAATCGAAAAAGTGGCCGGGATGGACACAAACTCCCTTTGTATTCAGAACATCGATGGCCAAATCCTCGTCCGAACGGACTGCTGGGACGCGTAGTAGGGCGTACCAGCCTCCTTCCACCTCCAATCGCTCGCAGGAATTCTGCGCGGACAACTGCGCGTCGAGTTCCGCCAGATTTTTCCGCACGCGCGCCATCACTTGTTTTTGAAAACCATGGCGAAGCTCCAAAAATACGGGCAAAGCTAGCTGAACTGGGGCATTCGTGGAAAGAAACGTGTCGGCAATCACTTCGAGGCGCGCGAGCGCCTGGGCTTTCGATTCCTCGGGGCCACTTGCAATCAACCATGCGGCTTTCATTTGCGGAAGGCCGGAGATTTTGGAGAGGCCGCTCGTGGTGAAAGTAAGGCAGCCATCATTTGCGGCGAAGCTATGCGTAGTAGTTTCGGCAAGGCTGAAATCCAGAAAAACCTCATCAGCGATTACAGCGATTTGACGCGGCGAACAAATTTCATTCAATTTTTCCATCTCGCCGGATTTGCAGAAATGTCCGGTGGGATTATTCGGATTGACCACAATGATTCCGCGCGTGCGCTCGGTGACGGCCCGTTGCAGAGCGTGAAAATCGATCTGCCATCCGTGGTCATACAACAGGGGATAGCCTACGAGCTTTACATCTTGAATATCCGCCAGAAAACTGAAGAGCGGATAACTGGGTTCGGGGATCAGAAGTTCGTCGCCCGGATTGCAAAGAACGCGAAACGCGAACGAGTATGCCTCGCTGGTGCTGGTAGTAAGAATCATGTCTTCCGCGGGAATCATGATTTCTCGGCCTGAATAATATCCGGCAACGGCGAGGCGCGCGGAAAGGAGGCCCTTTGGATCAGGCTGGTAGGACAGAGACTCCGGATTCGACAGAGCTTGCAGGATAGCTTGACGGTCGTAATCGAAACCGCACTCGGTGGGATTCGAGGCGGTGAGATCAAGAAGCGGCTTGGCCGCGGCACGGTGCCCGGCCAGAGCTTCGCTGAGACGATTAGATTTCAGATTCCAGTTCGTGCGGCCCGCAAACATTTCGCGCGGCCTAGCGCGCGACGTTCCGGCGGCGGTAGATGAGGGCGAAAATGCCGGTGAAAAGAGTGAGCGTGGGAAGCATGAGGATCAGGATACCGTGACGAAGGGCTTGCGCTCCCTGCGGGCCGGAAGCGGAAGCGTTCTGGTAACACATGGCGCAACCTTGCGCCGCTGCGGAAGGAACGAACGACACAAGCAGCAACGAAAGGCCGAGAGCGAGAACTACGGCGGTCCGAATTGTGAGGCGAATCTTCATTTTCATATCAAACCCGGGACAAAAACATCCAGCCATTCCAGGCTGCGCTAATGCGGCCGCAGGTCCATCAGCCGGATGCTGTCCGGGAAGAACATGATCAGCATCATGCAAATGCAGAATACCATGGCTGGCACGAGGAGCAGAAATAGTCCCAGGCGTTCGAAGCGCAAGTGCATGAAGTAGGACATGATCAAGGCGGCCTTGACGAGCGAGAGGCCGACCAAGATCGTGATCATCAGGTGAACTTCAAGCCGTTCGTAGGCCAGAAACACTTCGACGGCGGTCAGCAGCAACAGCCAGACCCAGACGATAGAGAAAAGCCTGGTGGTGCCTACGGAATGCTCGTGCGTAAGTTCGGCGTGTCCGTGCGCGCTCATTATAAAGTGCTCTCCTTGTTACTTTGGATTCACGCTCAGCAAATAAACCATCGGGAAAATGAACATCCAAACGAGATCGACGAAATGCCAATAAAGGCCGCTCACTTCCACGTGCTCGGCAGTGTATTTCCCTTTTCCGAATCCCCAGGCGATGATAGCGAGATAGGCGACGCCGATGGTTACGTGAAGCATGTGGAGACCGGTAAGGCCGAAAAAAGTGCCGCCAAACAGCGGCACGCCCCAGGGATTTCCCCAGGGAGTCACACCTTCACCGAAGAGCGATACCCACTCCGTGGCGTGGATCAGGACGAAAGCGATTCCGCAAATAATTGTTGCGATCAGGTAGCGGACAGTTTTTTTGCGGTCGCCTTTGAAGGCGGCGTTCACGCCCAAGACCATGGTCAAGCTGCTGGAGAGCAGCACGAAGGTCATGAATGACGATTTGGCGATGGCCGGCCAGATTTCAAACGGCCGGGGCCAATTCGGAGTTTCCAGGCGAACGTAGGCGTAACTGATGAGCAGGGCCGAAAAGGTCAGCGAATCGGAAACGATAAAAAGCCACATCCCGAGTTTCTTGGAGTTGATCGCAAAGGGAGAGGCGCCTCCCGACCAGCGCGATTCAACTATTCCTTCGTATTCCGCTTCACTCACTTTTCACCGTCCCAGAAGGAGAAGTAAAAACAGAAAAACC
>Ga0209330_1000222_pt1 | contig 27510 bp, 23 predicted proteins | sample JacPinW_OM2H0_O3_FD_187969 | JGI IMG/M metagenome (GOLD analysis project Ga0209330, IMG submission 187969) | Forest soil microbial communities from Algoma, Ontario, Canada - Jack Pine, Ontario site 1_JW_OM2H0_O3 (SPAdes) (version 2) | ecosystem: Environmental > Terrestrial > Soil > Boreal...
CTGCAGAAAAAGGCTACCCTTGCCGTGGATGCCTATGACCGCGCCGCGCAGACCAAAATTGCAAGCGGCAAGCTTCTGACCCTCGATAATCAGATTGACACCACCACGGGCACGGTAAAAGCGCGAGCCCTCTTCGCCAATAAAAATGGCGGGCTCTTCCCCAACCAGTTTGTGAACACGCAACTGCTGGTCAATACGTTGCGGGGTGTCACGCTGGTTCCCGCATCCGCCATTCAACAAAACGGGCAGGCATCGTTCGTGTATGTGATTCAGAATAACGTCGCGCACCTGCGCCCCGTGAAGCCAGGAGTTTCCGAAGGCGGCCTAACCCAGGTGGATGGCATCAATCCGGGGGATGTCGTGGCCAACAGCAGCTTCGACAAGTTGCAGGACAACGCGGTGATCGTGGTTTCCAACAACTCTCCGAACAAGCCGGCAGCGGCCAGCACCTCCGGGAGCAGCCTCCCGTGAGTCCCTCCCGCCCGTTTATCTTGCGGCCGGTTGCGACCTCTTTGCTGATGGCCGCAATCCTTCTGGTGGGTATTGTGGGCTATACGCAACTTCCGGTCTCCGCTTTGCCGGAAGTGGATTATCCGACCATTCAGGTCCTCACGTTCTATCCAGGCGCCAGCCCAACCGTAATGGCGACCACGGTAACGGCGCCTTTGGAACGTCAATTCGGCGAACTGCAGGGCTTGAGCCAGATGACCTCTACGAGTTCCGGCGGCACATCTGTGATTGTGCTGCAATTCAATCTCAGTCTGAATATTGATATAGCTGAGGAAGAGGTGCAGTCAGCCATTAATGCCTCGCAGAGTCTGTTGCCATCCGTTCTGCCCGCCCCGCCGATCTACAGCAAAACCAACCCAGCCGACGCGCCAGTTCTAACCTTGGCCATCACTTCAAGCTCCATGCCGCTGTCCCAGGTCGAGGATCTTGTCGATACGCGCCTTGCGCCTAAAGTCTCGCAGCTCAGCGGGGTAGGACTAGTAACCATCAGCGGCGGACAAAAACCCGCGGTCCGCATTCAAGCTAATCCTACGGCTCTGTCTTCTTATGGCCTGAACCTGGAAGACCTGCGAACGGCGCTAACCCAGGCGAGCGTGAACGCTGCCAAAGGGAACTTCGATGGTCCGCGTCAGGATTACCAGATCGACGCTAACGATCAACTGGTCACATCAGACGACTATCGAAAGGTCGTGGTTGCATACCGTAATGGCGCGCCCGTGATGCTGACCGACGTAGCCCAGGTCATCAATGGCGTAGAGAACAATTATCAGGCAGCGTGGATGAATCAGACACCGGCGGTCATCCTGAACGTCCAGCGCCAGCCCGGGGCCAACACCATCAGCGTGGTCAAAAGCATCAAGCAGCTGCTGCCGCAACTTGAGGCCAACCTACCCACCGGCATCCAAGTGACCACGCTCACCGATCTTACGACGTCCATCGAAGCATCGGTTTCGGATGTCAAGTTCGAACTGCTGTTGACTGTCGGCCTCGTCGTGTTGGTCATCTTCCTTTTCTTGCGCAGTCTTTATGCCACCATTATCCCCAGCGTGGCTGTGCCGCTTTCGCTGATTGGCACTTTCGCGGCGATGTACACACTGGGATACAGCCTGGATAACTTATCGCTGATGGCGCTGACCATTTCCACCGGCTTCGTAGTGGATGACGCCATAGTGATGATCGAAAACATTTCACGCTACATCGAAATGGGCGATCCTCCCATGGAAGCGGCGCTCAAGGGCGCCGAGCAGATCGGCTTTACCATTCTCTCGCTGACCGTATCACTCATTGCTGTACTGATTCCGCTGTTATTTATGGGCGACGTGGTGGGACGCTTGTTTCGCGAGTTCGCCGTGACCCTGGCGGTGACAATCGTGGTTTCGGCAGTGGTTTCGCTCACGCTCACGCCCATGATGAGCGCGCGGATCCTGCGGCACCAGCCAAAGGAGCAGCAGGGGCGCGTGTATAGGGGCACAGAGCGTGTTTTCGAGGGAATGATCGCGTTCTATGGCCGGACATTGAAGTTCGTCCTGCGCTTCCAGACGATTACCTTGCTGGTCGCGCTGACGACGCTGATGCTTACGATTTTCCTCTACATCATTATTCCAAAGGGATTTTTCCCGGTGCAGGATACCGGAGTGATCCAGGGAATCACGCAGGCGCCCCCTGCGATTGGTTCCAAGGCCATGGCAGCGAAGCAGCAGGAGCTGGCAAACGTAATTCTGAATGACCCTGCGGTGGAAAGCCTTTCATCTTTTATTGGTGCTGACGGCACAAACACCACTACGAACAGCGGCCGGATGTCGATCAATCTCAAGCCGCTAAACCAGCGCAGCATGAACGCTTCCGACGTAATCCGTCGGCTCAAGTCAAGACTGGACCAGGTTCAGGGCATAGAACTGTTCATGCAACCGGTACAGAATATTTCTGTGGACGATCGGGTGAGCCGCACGCAATATCAGTACACGCTCGAAGACCCCGATGCCAATGAACTGAACGACTGGACCAACCGTTTTGTCAGCCGGCTAAAGCAGTTGCCGGAACTGGAGGACGTGGCCACCGATCAACAACCGGGCGGGCTCGCGGTGTCGCTGGTGATTGACCGGGTGACCGCGTCGCGATTCGGCATTGCGCCGACCACCATCGATAACACGCTGTATGACGCCTTCGGTCAAAGGCAGATCAGCACGATGTATACGCAGGTCAATCAGTATCACGTCGTTCTGGAAAGCGAGCCGCGTTTTCAACTGGACCCAAACAAGCTGGACCGGCTCTACATTCAATCCAATGCGTCTTCCGGCGCAACTGGAGCGGCGGCCTCTACTTCATTCGCGTCTTCCGGATCTTCTTCCGCCGGATCGAATGCGCTGACCGGTTCAGCCGTGAACATTCCTTCGGCCAATACGCTTGCTCCTCCTGCGAACGCGCTTTCGCCCAGCACTTCCTCGACCTCGAATAATGGAGCAAACTCCGCGGGTGCCACCAGTTCGGCCATGAGCAATGCTGTTCCGCTTAGCGCCTTTTCTCACTTCGAGAGGACGACCGAACCACTTTCCATCAGCCATCAGGGTCAATTTCCAGCCATTACGGTTTCGTTCAATCTCTCGCCCAATGCCGCGCTGGGCGAGGCCATTACGGTGGTCGACAAGGCGCAGAAGGATCTGCAGATGCCGCCCAGCCTGCAGGCGGGTTTCCAAGGCACCGCAGCATCGTTCACGAATTCGCTTTCCAATGAGCCGTTGCTCATTCTGGCCGCGCTGGTCACGGTATACATCGTGCTGGGCGTTTTGTATGAAAGTTTCATCCACCCGATCACAATTCTGTCGACGCTGCCGTCGGCGGGCGTTGGCGCTTTCCTGGCACTGATTATCTTTCGCCAGGATTTAAGCGTTGTGGCAATTATCGGCATTGTCCTGCTGATCGGAATTGTGAAGAAGAACGGCATTATGATGGTCGACTTCGCGTTGGAAGCCGAGCGCGAGCACGGAAAAAGTGCTTCCGATGCAATTTACGAGGCCTGCCTGCTGCGCTTCCGTCCCATCATGATGACGACGATGGCCGCCCTGCTCGGAGGACTGCCACTGGCTCTGGGGAGAGGTTTCGGTTCGGAGTTGCGCCGACCTCTGGGCATCGCCATGGTGGGCGGACTGCTTTTGAGCCAAGTCCTCACACTTTACACAACGCCCGTCATTTACATCTTCTTTGACAACTTGGCGGAGCGCTTCGCACACAAATCGAAGAAGTCGAAAGCCGGAGACGCGGAACAGGCGGAGCCGGCATGAATATCGCCGCACCTTTTATTTACCGGCCTGTGGCTACTACGCTGCTCACAGTGGCGATTGCCCTGGCCGGGGCGATTGCGTTTGAAGTGCTGCCGGTTGCACCTCTGCCCGAGGTAGACTTTCCCACGATATCAGTGGGCGCGAGCTTGCCCGGAGGCAGCGCTTACATCATGGCTTCTTCCGTCGCCACCCCACTAGAGCGGCAGTTCGGCCATATTGCAGGTGTGACGGAAATGACCTCCGCCAGCACCCTGGGAACCACGTCGATCACGATCCAGTTCGACCTGAGCCGCGATATTGACGGCGCGGCCCGCGATGTGGAGGCCGCCATCAATGCGGCGCGAACCTACTTGCCTGCCAACCTGCCGGGTAATCCGACCTATCGCAAGGTCAATCCGGCGGACGCGCCGATCATGATTCTCGGCCTCACCTCCGACAAATTTGGTCCGGCGAAGTTGTATGACGAAGCCTCTACCGTGTTAGAGCAAAAGTTGTCGCAGATACAAGGGGTGGGGCAGGTCGTGGTCGGCGGTGGCGCGCTGCCGTCGGTGCGCGTCGATGCGAATCCAACACAGTTGGCCAGCTATGGACTTACCATGGCCAATTTGCAGTCCGTGCTGAGCTTGCAGAATGCCGATTTGGCCAAGGGACAGATCACGGACGGAACGGTGACTGCGGACATCCTTGCCAATGACCAGATCTCTGCCGCCGCCGACTACAAGCCGCTCATCGTTGGTTATAACAACGGCGCGGCGGTCCGCTTGTCAGATGTCGCTCAGGTCACGGACTCGGTGCAGAACATTCGCGCGGCTGGCTATTTGAACGGAAAGCGCTCGGTCACCGTGATCATCTTCCGCCAGCCCGGCGCCAATATCATCGCAACGGTCGATCGCGTACGGGCGCAGCTTCCCTCTATTCAGGCGTCGATTCCGCTGGGCATCGATACCACCATTGTTCTGGATCGCACCACAACCATCCGCGCTTCGGTGAGCGACGTCGAGAGAACGCTGCTCATATCCATCGGCCTGGTCATTCTCGTGGTGTTTGTTTTTCTGCGAAATGGCCGCGCCACGCTCATTCCCGCCGTCGCCGTGCCGGTCTCGCTGGTCGGTACATTCGCCGTGATGTATTTGTTCGGATATACCCTGGACAATCTCTCGCTGATGGCCATGACCATTGCCACGGGATTCGTGGTCGACGATGCCATTGTGGTGATGGAGAATATCGCGCGCCATCTGGAAAACGGCATGGAACCCTTTGCCGCGGCGCTGAAGGGCGCAGAGGAAATCGGTTTCACCGTCTTCACCATCAGTATTTCGCTCATCGCCGTTTTTATTCCTCTGCTGATGATGGGGGGGATTGTTGGCCGTCTATTCCGCGAGTTTGCCGTCACTCTTTCTTCCGCCGTTTTCGTCTCCATGATCATCTCGCTGACTACGACGCCGATGATGTGCGCCTACCTTTTGAGAGGCGAGCGCACAGAAAAGCATGGGCGCATGTACGCGGCCAGCGAAAAATTCTTTGACTGGGTGCTCTCGTTGTATCGCGGCAGCCTGCGGTGGGTGCTCGCTCATCCGGCGCTGACTCTCCTCGTACTGTTCATCACCATAGCGCTCAATGTAGTGGTGATCATCAAGATACCCAAAGGTTTTTTCCCGGTGGAGGATACGGGAGCGATTACCGGCAGCGTACGGGGGCCGCAGGATTCGTCGTTCCCCGCGATGGATAACTCCATTCGGCAGATCGGTGAAGTAATCAAAAAAGATCCTGCCGTCGCCAACGTGATTGCGTTTACCGGCGGCGGTGGGGCCACCAATACCGGCAGCCTTTACATCGCGCTAAAGCCATTAGCTGATCGCAAGGTCAGTGCGGCTCAAATCATCGACCGCCTGCGCCCGCAGTTAAACCGTCTGCCGGTGGCTTCTGCGTTTCTGCAGGCGGTGCAAGATCTGCGCATCGGCGGCCGCTCCAGCAACGCGATGTATCAATACACCATTCAATCCGACACTGTGCAGGATCTTTCCAAGTGGGGACCGCTCATCCTGAACCAGATGAAGGGCCTGCCCGGTTTGCAGGACGTCAGCTCAGACCAACAGAACGGCGGACTGGATGAACTGTTGAACTACGATCGCGTGACGGCGGCAAAGCTGGGACTCAACGTACAACAGCTGGACTCAGCGCTATACAGCGCATTCGGGCAATCGGAAGTATCTATTATCTACACCCAGTTGAATCAGTATTACGTAGTGCTGGAAGTGGCTCCGCAATATTGGCAGACCCCGGAAGGGTTAAAAGACCTTTACCTGCAGTCGAGCGGCGGCAATATTCCGCTGCTGACGGTTGCCAAGGGGCAGGCCAATACGACGCCTCTGGCCGTAAACCATACGGGCTTATTCCCTTCGGTCACGCTTTCTTTTAACCTTGCCGCGAACAAGTCGTTGAGCGACGGCACCGCGGCCATCGACCAGATGCAAAAGCGCATCGGGGCGCCCTCCACGCTGCAAGGTTTTTTCGCAGGAACGCTATTGGCTTACCAGCAGTCTCTGGGCACTGAACCCATCCTGATTGTGACGGCGCTACTGGCGGTGTACATCGTGCTGGGGATTCTGTACGAAAGCCTGGTCCATCCCCTGACGATTATCTCCACATTGCCCTCGGCCAGTGTCGGCGCGATGCTGGCATTGATACTTTTCAAAGAGGATCTGAACATCATCTCGATTATCGGCATCGTATTACTGATCGGCATCGTGAAAAAAAACGCCATCATGATGATCGACTTCGCTCTTCAGGCGGAGCGCGAGGAAGGCAAGAGTCCGCTCGAATCGATTTTCGAAGCGTGCATGCTGCGCTTCCGTCCAATCCTGATGACGACGCTGGCGGCGTTATTAGGCGCTCTGCCGCTGGCCTTGGGAACCGGCACAGGCTATGAGCTTCGTCGACCGCTGGGGATCACGATTGTGGGGGGGTTGATCTTGAGTCAGTTACTCACGCTTTATACCACGCCGGTTGTCTATCTTGCGTTCGATCGGCTGCGACTGCGGATGCAGGGGAAGCGTCGCGACCCGGTTACTGGGCGATGGGAGCCCGCGGGGGCGGGAGACTGAGATGTACAGGTATGGGGTGGAAAATCTATGGTTATCTTCCGGCGACAATTAGCGAAGAGTGCGAAATGGTTTTGCGCCGCTGCCCTACTGGTTATGTCGGGCTGCGTGGTGGGGCCGAAATACCACGCACCCTCGCCGCCGGCGCCGGCTGCGGCGTATAAGGAATCGCCCACCCAGTTCAAAGAAACTGAAGGCTGGACGGTGGCACAACCGTCCGATGCCAAGTTGCGCGGCAAGTGGTGGGCGATCTTCAACGATCCCGAGCTGAACGCCCTCGAAGAACAACTCGACATCAACAATCAGAACATCAAACAATTCTTCGAGAACTTTATGGAAGCCCGCGCCGTGGTGCGTGAGGCCCGCGCGCAATACTTCCCCACGCTGGCGACTGCGCCTTCGTTCAGCCGCTCGCGAACCTCGGGGAACCTGAACACGACCCCCGTCAATACCTCCAGCAAGAGCACCGCTCCCAGCCCACAACTGCAAAGTACGATCTACTCGCTGCCGCTTGAAGCGTCCTGGGAACCCGACCTTTGGGGCAAGGTCCGCAACACCGTGCATCAAGCGCAATATGCCGCGCAGGTCAGCGCGGCGGACCTTGAAAACGAGCGCCTGACCGAGCAGGCCAGCCTGGCGGAAATTTTTTTCGAGATTCGCGGCCAGGACAACTTGCAGAGAATCTTTGACGAGACAGTGGAGGCGGATCAGAAAGCGTATGACCTGACTCGTTCACTCTACGAAGCCGGCATCGACGACCAGATCTCGGTGGTCGAAGCCGAAACCACGCTGCGGAGTGCGCAGGCGGGCGCAACCAACGTGGGAATCGCGCGGGCGCAGTTTGAGCACGCGATCGCCGTGCTCGTGGGCAAGGCGGCTTCTAATTTTTCCATTCCTGTGAAGCCGATGATTGTCGCTCCGCCGCCGATACCGATTGGCGTCCCCTCGGAACTCCTCGAGCGCCGGCCGGATGTCGCCGCTGCCGAACGCACAATGGCCGAAGCCAACGCGTCGATCGGCATCGCCCATGCGGCCTATTATCCGAACCTGACTTTGAGCGCGGAAGGTGGTTTTGAAAGTTCAACCTTCGCTAAGTGGCTCTCCTGGCCCAGCCGCTTCTGGTCCGTCGGCGGATCGGCCTCGGAAACTATCTTCGACGCCGGCCTGCGCCGCGCCACGGTGCAACAATTTGTCGCCGCTTACAATGCAGATCTTGCCAGTTACCGACAGACAGTGCTGACCGCATTTCAGCAAGTAGAAGACTCTCTCGCCGAAGTGCGCATCCTGTCTAAAGAGATCCAGCAGGAACAGCAGGCCGTGGATTCGGCGCGGCTCCAACTGAAACTCGAACAGGGCCGGTACGATACCGGAATCGACCCTTACATCGATGTCGTTCTTGCTCAGACCACGGTGCTGGCGGATGAGCAGACTCTGAATAATCTCCAAGTGCAAGAGATGACCTTTGCCGTGGCGTTAGTGGATAACCTTGGCGGTGGTTGGGATCGTTCGCAGTTGCCGACTCCACATGAGGTGACTGCCAGTCCACCCAAATCAGAGACCACCATAGAACAATAAGAAGGAAGAATGATACACAGTGCGAGTCGCCGGATCCGACCGGGGATGTGCGATGCATCCTTACCTATTGAGAGCATTTAGGAGGCGAAGCCGTGAACGACAAAGTGGAAAATAGCACAGCAAAGTTCGACTGGGTAACTGCGCGTTCCTCGTGCTCTCTGCCGAAGGTATTTCAGGAACTCAGATTACAAACTGAAGGAGATGTTAAGACTCGCAACGGGCTGCGCCCCAACAATTCCCCGTATGAATTTTCGGTGAAGGATAACGTCAACGAATTCACCGTCCTTCTGGAAGCGAAAGTAGAAGGAAAAGATGTGCACCGGTCCGTCATATTCAGCCTTACCGAGCATGCGATTCTAATACAGGATGAGAGAGGAACTCAGATGTTTGAGGTGACCCTGACCCTTAACGAGCAGGGCGAGTGCAAGCTGACCGCCGGCGGGAAAGAGCGCGACTTTTGGCAGGTGCGGCGGATGGCTCTGGAAGAGCTGCTGTTTCGGGGATTTTAGGCCGAAGTCTCTCTGCCCAGGGGCGGCCCCCCCCAGCCGCCCATGCAAAGAAATTTCACTATCCAGATCGTCCCCCTCAAGCCAGCGCATGTACCAGCCATCTCTTCCACGGCGGCGCCGGATAATCGGTGTGATCGGCCGGTTGCGGTTCGGCACTGGATTCGCGGATCAGAACTGTGGTAAGCGAATGCGTTAGAACCACGGTGGCGGGACGAGGCGAACACGAAGGAGAACATCGTTATCCTGCCGGTCGCCTGACACGACTCGGCGCCTTCTTATACCAGGATCTGTTGGCATTCCGCGCGAAGACCAACAAATACGTTTATGTGCTTGCCAGCCACTCGCACTTTCTCATCGAGGATGTCTACAACGACGCTTGTCATCAAAGACCGGAAACCTATTGCCAGGCTGGATAATCGGAACTGCGGAAGCAATCGGCTACCCTCTTCCAGCAAATCTCGCCGGAGCATAGCAAGCGAGAACGGACGTTTACGGATATCTGCTTGCAACCGTACAATCGAGCGGCGAAATTCATTTTGCCTTCCAGGAAGTGCAGCCTGCGAATATTCCTCGACTGGTTAGGGAACGGTATGGAAAGCAGGTGCAAGCGTGTTTCGAGGGGAACAAAGTCAACCTATGCTCCGTCAGGTCCTAGTTGTACGGCAAGCGTTCCGCATGGCAATTGACGAGCCGAGGTTTAACTTTGATACGCCTACCCCCAGACTCTCTACGTAAAGTTCCCTCCTCGCCCTCACGTTTCGCCTTTTCATTGCAGGATCGCCGGTACGTCCCGATTTCAATGCCAAAAGGCTGTTTAAAAGTACCAGCGGGTGTAGAATTGCTGCCATTTCGGAAAGCGGGAACCAATCCCCAGTTTTCAAGGTATCAGGACACTACGACTACAAACCATTGAAGGGGGTCCTATGAAACGAAAGATTACCTTTTGCATTTGCTCGATTTCGGTTTGGATGTTCCTCCTGTCGCCAGTGCTGGCTAATGCTCAAAGGCCGCAAGCGACGGTAGGTGGCAACCTACTGCCCGATGGCTTTTACATAACTCCCACCGCCGCGCCGGGCTCGATCTTTCTGCGCCTTCGAACCGGTTTGCGCCCAGATGGCTCTGCTGATGCTGACGGAGCGGTCAATACTGCGCTTAGTCCCGATGGCACGGCTTTGCTCATCCTAACGACCGGCTACAACACAGGCTTCAACACTCAAGCATCAGATGGCAGCCCGATCCTGTGGCCTGCGCTGGATCCCCTGAGCGGCAAGCCCACGTCGACAACAACGCCCAATGCCGAGTGGGTTTTCGTTTTTGATGTGCGCGGACCGCATCCCGTTCAGAAACAGCTGATCAACATCCCCAACACGTATCACGGCTTACAGTGGGATCCTTCGGGCATACGCTTCTACGTGGCCGGGGGCATTGATGACCGTATCGAGATCTATAAGAACGCGAACAGCGGAGCCAGTGCCGACGGAAACTATGTGCCGGATGCGCCGTTCGTGTTGTTGAATCATAATCAACCCGCCGACGTTCCCGTACAGGAGTTCCCCACTGGGGGGCTCTTCAGCACAACCCCCATTAACACGAATCCTTTTGCCGAAGATATGTTTATGCCGTTCAGCGCGCTTGCTGCTGGACTGGCCATCAGTCCGGATGGAAAGACGTTGTATATCGCCAACTACCAGAACGATTCCCTATCGATCGTGGATACCGCAAGCCGCCTGGTGTCCAGCGAGATTCACTTTTTTGTGCCGGGACAAAGTGCGGCGATTGGCGAAATGCCGTATTGGCCAGTGGTGCTTTCGAATGCGCAGGGCGGAACAGTCAAGATGTATCTAAGCAGCCAGCGCGACGGGCAAGTACTCTCCATTGATCCGACGGGATCGTACAAGATAATCCGTGTCGGTGGCGAACCGAACCGAATGATTCTATCCGCGGATCAGCTTCGACTCTACGTTTCGAACGGTGATCTTGACGAGATTGAGGTGATCGACACCACCAAGGACGTGGTGAAGAGCCGAATCTCAGTGGCTCGCCCTGGATACAAGTATAAGGGCTCCAATCCAAACTCGCTTGCGCTCAGCCCCGACGGTAGACGCCTCTATGTGACCTTAGGCGGTGAGAACGCAGTGGCTGTCATTGGCGTGGCTTCCCAGCACCTGCTCGGCCGCATCCCCACCGGCTGGTATCCAAGCTCGGTGACTGTCAGCGCTGACGGCACGCGTCTTTTCGTAGTAAACATGAAATCCAATGCGGGTCCCAACCTGGAATACCGTTCCGACTGTCCCGGCACGGGTATACCGCCGCAGTATTCGCATCTTCTTTGCCCTCCGCCGAATCCGACCTCTCGCAACGAGTACATTCTGGCTTTGTTAAAGGCTGGATTTCTCACGATTCCGATTCCAGACGCAGACACTCTCACCTATTTGTCGAACCTAGTCGATGCTAACAACGGCTTCGATAATCCTCAGCACGATCCCATGATGGCGTTCCTCCACGAGCACATTAAACACGTGATCTACATTCAGAAGGAGAACCGCACATACGATCAGGTGTTGGGTGATCTGAAGGAAGGCAATGGCGATCCCAAGCGGGTACAGTTTCCACAACCTATTTCACCGAACGAGCACCTGCTCGCGCAAAGGTTTGCACTGCTCGATAATTATTACGATGCCGGCGATGTGAGCGGCGACGGATGGAATTGGGATACTCAAGGGCACACGAATGACGCCACGGTCAAGAATGTGCTCGTCGGGTACGGCAACGCGAATTTTAACATTCCCTTCGACTGGAATGGCAATCCTCGAAACATCGGAATCGCCTTGCCTGACCAGACGAGCGGAACCCCTAGCCCGAGCACGGTTCGTATCACTACGCTATTTGATCCGAGCGGTAATTCCTCCATCGAACCTGGATCGAAGGACATCACCGCCTCCGAAGGCGCGGATGATCTGGATCCTGACGCGTTGGGTGGCTATATCTGGGACAGTGTACTTCGCGCTGGCAAGACGGTTCGCCACTACGGACTGTACGCCGACGAGAATTATTACGTGGTTCCGTCAGCTGCGGGAACTCCCTTCTACATTCCAATCGTCCGCGACGCGTTCGCGCAGAAGGCGGTGCAGGCGGTACCGGTGCGGAAGTCTCTTCTGGGCCACACCGATGTGTACTATCGCGGATGGGACCTTAATACTCCCGATCAGTATCGGTTTGAAGAGTGGAATCGGGAGTTCAACGAATATGTGAAGAACGGTAATCTGCCTAACTTCGAGATGGTCGATTTTATGGAAGACCACTTCGGCAACTTCTCGTCGAACGCCGGGGGCCTGGAGAATCCACTGGCGCAAATGGCGAGCAACGACTACGCGGTAGGCCGTCTGGTCGAGGCGGTCAGCAACTCGCCATATTGGAAGGATACGGCGATTTTCGTGGTGGAAGATGACGCGCAGAATGGCCCAGACCACGTGGATGCCCATCGCTCAACCGTCTTCGTGGCCTCCCCTTATACGAACAGTGGCGCGGTCGTTCACACCATGTACAACTCCACCAATGTACTTCGAACCATTGAAGACATTCTCGGAGTAAATCACTTGGGTCTCAACGATGCGAACGCCTTCCCCATGTCCGACGTGTTTATCAAAGAACCGAATCTTCAGCCTTATCTCGCACCCATACCGGGTATCCTGTGCGAACCACCGGTTGATCCGACACTGGTGCCTGAATGCAAGAATCCTGGAAATCGGCTGATCACCGCCGGAGTGAAACCCTTGCACGATGGTGCGTGGTGGGCGCAAGCAACCAAGGGATTTAATTTCAATCACCCCGACATGATCAATTCCGATCTGTTTAATCGTATTTTGTGGCGGGGCATCATGGGAGATGATAAACCTTATCCTAAGGCTGGCGTTAAGCTGGCTGGAAAAGAGGCGGCAGATACGGATCGCGATTGATCGATGCATCACCCTCTTTCCATTAGTCCCGAGTTGGGGTGGTGGCATTCCGGCCACCACGCCCAACATCCTTAATGGTGGAACGGTCACTGGTCCACCGTTGGCGCTCACGCACCACAGTCCGCTGGGCGGGGGCGGAAAGAGCATGGGTATCTTTGCCAATAAATAAAGGACCATCAATTCCTTATCCCCGGCGGCAAATCGCAAGTTGCCTGGGTGATAGCCAGGGTGTGCGCTTCATTGAAGGCCCCGTGAAGTGAAGAACCGCGGTGCCCGCTGGTGCCAAAGGCAACCATCTGGTTGCGGTCGCTCACGTCAGGTCTGCGTTCGAATTACTCTCTCCAACCGAGCGACATCAATCAGCAATTCTTTCGGTGCAGGTTTTGCCGGCCAGCGGCGAGAGCACCGGGCCTCCGGTCACAGAATGGTTTTTCTACGGTACGGGGCAAGTTCCGCCTTCCAGATTTCAGTCGCGTATTCGTGAATGGTGCGGTCACTTGAGAACTTTCCTGAACTGGCCACGTTCAAAATGGCTTTTTGGGGCCCATTCATTGGGATTTGAGTAAAGGTCGCCCAGCCGGTCCTGGGCCTGGGCGTAAGAGGTGAGGTCCGCCAAATGCATGTACTGATCGCCGTGAGTCAGCAACGTCTAACGTATCGGTTCGAACGCCCCGGGCTCATTGCGGCTGAAGTAATCGGAGAAAATCAGATCGAGAGCTGCTTTCGTTTCGGGCTCGTGCTCGTAGTGCCACTGCGGGTTGTACCAGGCTTGGCTTCCCTGCACCTGTTCAACTGTTGAGCCGAACAGGAAGAGGTTCTCATTCCCCGCTTCCTCGGCCATCTCGATGGTCGCGCCATCAAGAGTCGCAACTGTAAGTGCTCCGTTCATCATGAACTTCATATTGCTGGTTCCGCTGGCCTCGTAGCCAGCCGTCGAAATCTGGTTCGACACATCGCTTGCGGGGATCAGGCGCTCTGCCAGAGAAACATTGTATTCGGGGAGAAAGACAACTTTCATGCGACCTCGAACAATCGGCTCGCCGTCAATCGTCCCTGCCAGATTGTTGATGACCTTGATGATGAGTTTAGCCAGCCGATATGCAGGCGCAGCTTTACCGGCAAAAAGGAATGTGCGCGGGACCATCTCTAGGTTCGGATTTTCTCGAAGCCGGTTGTAACAGACGATGATTCGCAGGGCATTTAACAGTTGCCGCTTGTACCCGTGGATACGCTTGGACCTGAGAGTCGAAGATAGTGTGGGATCCACGACTTGTCCGGTCGTTGCTTTGAGCCAGTTTGCAAATTCTACTTTAGCTGCGCGTTTTGCGGCATGGAACGTTTCCTGAAGAATAGAATCGCCGGACAGCGCTTTGAGGCGGCTCAGTTGGCCCAAGTCAGTGATCCACTTGTCGCCGATAGCTCCTGTGATTGCACGTGACAATTCGGGATTCGCTTCGAGAAGCCACCTTCGTGGAGTAACTCCGTTTGTCTTGTTGCTGAAGCGATCGGGAAACATTTCAGCAAGATCCTTCACCGTAGTGTCTTGCCACCGTACCCTACAACCGGACGATCGAAAGGAATTCCGAACAGGCTGGATGGCCGATTGGGAATCACCTCGAACCTTCCATCCCGCAGCTTGACGCTGCAGCTCAACTTAATTTCCACTTTCTCGTGCTGGCGAGCGATCTCCCATGGGTCACCGTCGCGCAACCAATTGTCGGCACTCTCCTGCTGCGATCCATTCACAAATGATTGCCGAAACATTCCGTACTCGTGGCGCAAACCGTAGCCCGTCGCCGCAAGCTGCATGGTGGCCATCGAATCCAGAAAGCACGCCGCGAGCCTTCCCAGGCCGCCATTACCAAGGCCGGCATCCGGTTTCTGCTCGATCAGCTCAAGCCAGTCGATTCCCTTTTCTTTGACGGCATGCTGGACTATCGTGTCAAACATAGGTTCGTTACATTATTAGCCAGCGAACGCCCAAGCAGAAGCTCCATTGACAGATAGTAAATCCGTTTCGCATTTTGTCGCTCATAGGTGGTCTTCGTTTGCACCCAGCGCTGCGCCAAAACGTCGCGCACAGAGTGCGCGAATGCTTCGAAGCCTTCGCGTGCGCTCGCTACTTGGGTCGATCGCGCGATCAAAAAATCAGGTGCCTTTCATAAATGGCGGCTTCGGTCCCGGCAAATCGAATCAGGTTGCCGCCGTATTGCTGGAGAAACTCGGAAAGATTTTCTGGCTTCGTGGCCATCGGGACCACTTTAGCGGAATTTGGTGGCGGAACGGTTTTTATGCTCATTCCTAAACCTCGCGTTTCGGGCGATATTCCTTCGCTGCGCTAATTGCAATTCATCATCTGATTCATTTTGGCGCGCTACGGTTCCAACGTGGTGGTCATCGTTCCAGAGCCGGATGACTGGCCGGGACAGGTTATGTTCATAACTGAGTGCACTGAGGCTGGCCGGGCTTAACAGAAAATACCTGCCCCCAGCTCCCGGGCCGAGGCCCAGCCAGCGCGCAGTGAACACCCGAATAAAGTGTCCGCTGGAAAAGACCAGTACATCACCCGCAACATGACGGATGCGTTCAACCACACGGTCCGCCCGTTGGCCGATTTCTGCGGGCGACTCACCCTCCGGGGCGCCGTCGCGGAACAGGTCCCAGTTCGGGCATTTCTGGAGGATTTGCGCCGAGGTCAGTCCTTCATAGTTGCCATAATCCCATTCGACCAGGTCAGGATCGGTTTCTGCTCCAGCTCCAAACCCGGCCAGTTCGCAGGTACGTGATGCGCGCTGCAATGGGCTGGTGAATACCTTTGCGAAGGTCATTCCCTTAAGTCGTTCTCCAAGCCGCATGGCATTGCGCTCGCCATCGGGTGTCAAGGGAAGATCGGTAAGTCCGGTATGCTGGCCGGAGTGAGTCCAAGCTGTGTTGCCGTGCCGCGCGATGTAGACTACTGGGAGGTTTTCACTCATGCTGATTCTCTCGTTTTCACCCTCAATCGGTCGTTCGAATTTTGTCTGATGTGTGAGTAGATGTTTAAAGGCCGAATAAGAACCCGCAATATTTCGGCCAAAATCGACGGTCACGCGCAATCTCTGAACCGTATGGCTTCCACGCACTTACGCCCCACGGATCTCAGCTCGCCACAGCATTCCCGGCGGCACTGCCAGCCAGAATCCGTCACTTGCCAAACGCTTGCCAGACGCTGGGACCTAGGCGTAGCTCTCATATGAATCTTTCTTGTAGTTGTGAATCTAACGAACCTCTCGACGTTGATCGCGCACTTGCTGCGGGTGCAGTGGTCCTTTCCGGCCTCTGAACTATTAAGGGGATTTCACCACCACTTATTGCCCGGGGTCAGGAGCAAAGTGGAGACAATGTCAGCAGTGGAAGAAATCGACCGCCGCTTCGGAATACCGGGAGTGGCTAGAATTTGCGAAGGTAACGGCGGTCTGCTGCGAATCCAGATCACTGGTTCGCGCGCCGAGGGCGAGATGTATCTACACGGCGCACAAGTGACCTCCTGGAAACCGGCTGGGAACGACGAGGTTCTCTTTCTGAGCACAGAATCCCGTTGGCAGGAAGCCCAGGCAATCCGCGGAGGAATCCCGATTTGCTTTCCCTGGTTTCGCGCCAAGGCAGACGATCCGAAAGCGCCCGCCCATGGGTTTGTGCGCACAAGAAGTTGGCAGCTCGAGTCCATTGTCGAAGACAAATCTGGCGTCTGCGTGAGCATGTCCATCGAGAGCGACGAGCAAACACGGCGCTGGTGGCCGGCTGACTTTCGCCTTCTGCATCGCGTGGTTTTTGGTCCCAAGCTCACCCTGGAGCTCATCTGCACGAATATCGGCAAAACCGGTTTACGGTTCGAAGAGGCCCTGCACACCTACAACCGAGTGGCCGATGTTGCGAAGGTGCGGTTGGAGGGTCTGGATGCGGTGCATTTCCTCGACAATACCGACTCGAACGCAGCAAAGGTGCAGCACGGTGACGTGACGATTGCCTCGGCAACTGACAATGCGTTTCTAGGCACTGAGAACGATGTTGATTTGATCGATCCGGAGTTGCGCCGTCATATTCGATTGGAGAAGGCCGATTCGCTCACTACTGTTGTGTGGAATCCCTGGCGCGAAGGCGCTGCGCGGTTGGGAGACTTAGGCGATGGCGAATGGACTCAATTCCTCTGTGTCGAGGCGAGCAATATCCTGGCCGCGTCCGTCACTCTGGCGCCCGGAGAGGAACACAAAATGACGGCGGTTCTGAGCGTAGTGAAATCGTAGCGAGCCGACTCTGCCGGTCGCGAGAGTACAGCACTATGAACCTTAAGACGGGGCGACTCTCTGATCGGCCGATGCGTTGACAAACGCCGGCCTGTGTCACTTGCCAATTTCTTGGCACTCTCCCTCCCATAGCCCAGCACCAAATGGGTTGATGCGCTGGACGGCTAAACCATTCTCCGGACAAAGCTTAGCGAGTGGTGTTAGGCGCTCTCGAATGGAAGCTGGCATGCGATAAAGGATACTCGAGTATTCTTGAAGCACGCCTCTCTCAGTTTGAACGACGGCCTGGAGATCAATATGGAGGGGAGCGAAAACGTGCGCTCGTGCGCTTGCGGGGGCGTCTTGGTGTCGATTTGTCGCCAGATCTCCGCGGGGGCTCCTCGTCATCTTCCAAGGGGGCAAGCGCTTTATTGCGTCAGCGCCAGCTTCGCTCCAGGCACAGGTTTAGGTTGAATCCTCTCTGAGCCGGGTTGGATCACAGTATTTAGCCCACGGCTCCGAAGGCGGGCATTCTGAGTTTGCTCCCAAGGACGGGCGTCAAATCCGTCTGCTGCATTATCTTCTTCCTCGTTTCGTACACGCGGGAGGGGAGCGTGTCTGCTCTGGAATTGGCGTTCCAACATTTACGAATTTCTACTCGATGAGGAAAACATCCTGGACCGGCCGGACATTGCTCAATTGATTGAATCTGCAAAGATCACACCAAGCGTGGAAGCAGCTTTCGATCCGCTGCATGCAGGCGAATTGTGCCTGGCGACGGTTGATTTGCTCCTCTCGATACTGGCCAGCGAGAGCGGCAATCTTGCACTAAAGGTTGTGGCGACGGGCGGTGCGTATTTGGCTGGCGGCATTGCCCTTCACCGCGTGAAACTGCTGCCCAAACTGCAGTTCCTGCAGACTTTCACCAGAAAGGGGCGCTTCAAAGATTTAATGGAGCGGATGCCTATTCACATCATCACCCCACGTGCGGCTCTTCTCGGAGCGGCCACATTCGGACTGCAGAGGCTGCGTAACCTCAACAAACGCGAAGAAGTAAAAGCTTCCCTCGCGGCTGTTTAGTTCGCGTGACGAGATAGTAGAAAAAATGAAAAGGAGATCAGAATGGCAGCGAGCCCTCAACCGCAAGTGAAGAAACGAGCGAGCAAACAATCCGCGTGGAAAGCTCTGACAGCGCACTACAAGGCGGTTTCAAAGCTCCACTTGCGGCAGTTATTCGCAGACGACCCCAAGCGCGGGCAGCGCATGGCAGTCGACGCGGTAGGTCTATACCTCGACTACTCTAAGAATCGTGTCACTGATGAGACCCTCAAGCTCCTTCTCCAACTTGCCGCGGAGTCCGGCTTGCGAGCACGGATCGACGCCATGTTCAGCGGGGAGAAGATCAACATCACCGAAAAGCGAGCAGTGCTGCACGTGGCTCTGCGTGCTCCGAAAGATCAATCGATTCTTGTTGATGGAAAAAATGTGGTACCAGAGGTCCACGCTGTACTGGATCGGATGACTGACTTTTCCAATCGTGTGCGCAGCGGCGAATGGAAAGGTCATACCGGAAAACGCATTCGGAATGTGATAAACATTGGAATCGGCGGCTCCGACCTTGGTCCGGTCATGGCGTACGAGGCGCTCAAGCACTACTCGGAACGCTCGATGACGTTTCGCTTTGTCTCCAATGTGGATGGAACGGACTTCGCCGAGGCGGTGCAGGATCGCGATCCGACGGAGACGTTATTCATCGTCTCGTCAAAAACATTCACCACACTCGAGACCATGACTAATGCTCAGACCGCTCGCGCTTGGTCGCTGGCAGGGCTAGGAGGCGATGAAAAGTCGGTGGCAAAGCATTTTGTCGCGGTTTCGACCAATGATCCGGAAGTCTCGAAGTTCGGTATTGACACTGCGAACATGTTCGGATTCTGGGATTGGGTTGGCGGTCGCTATTCGATGGACTCGGCGATCGGCCTTTCGACCATGATTGCCGTCGGTCCCGAAAACTTCCGCGCAATGCTGAGCGGCTTCCACGAAATGGATGGGCACTTCCGCACGGCTCCATTTGAGGCCAATCTGCCGGTTCTCATGGGGCTGCTGGCAGTGTGGAACAACGACTTCCTTGGTGCAGAGACCGTGGCTGTACTGCCGTACGAACAGTACCTCAAGCGCTTTCCTGCGTATCTCCAGCAGTTGACGATGGAGAGCAATGGCAAGCATGTCACGCTCGATGGGAAAGCAGTCGACAAAGAGACAGGTCCGATCTACTGGGGTGAACCTGGGACCAACGGTCAACATTCTTTCTATCAGCTGATACATCAAGGCACGCGCCTCATCCCCTGCGACTTCATCGGTTTTGCGAAGACCTTAAATCCGCTGGGCCGGCATCATGACATGCTGCTCGCCAATGTTTTTGCTCAAGCGGAAGCGCTGGCATTTGGCAAAACGCCTGAGCAAGTGAAAGCGGAGGGTACTCCGGACTGGCTTGTGCCGCATCGCGTCTTTGAAGGCAATCGACCCTCCAATACGATCCTCGCTCAGCGGCTCACCCCCGAAACACTAGGCAAGCTTATAGCGCTTTATGAGCACTCGGTCTTCACTCAAGGCGTGGTCTGGAATATTGATTCGTTCGACCAATGGGGTGTGGAGCTAGGCAAAGTCCTGGCGCAGCGCATCATTCCAGAACTCGAGAACCCGGCTGAGCCCGTGCTGAATCACGACAGCTCAACCAACACATTGATTCGTCGCTACCGCGAACTCAAGGAGTCCCAATGACAACCATCGGCTTTAACGAACCTCTATATATCCCGCCCTTCAACCACCGGGGATCGTTCCAGACCAAAATGTTTGGTTGGTCCGGCCAGCTAAACTCAGCTCAAACGGCAGAGATCGCCGCCGCCAAGAAAGTCATTTACGATAGCTCCAAAACCGCCGAGAAGCGCGCCTGCCGATGGAAACGCACTTGATGATTTCCGATCTGGATTGTTTCCTCGACGAGTTTGCCGAGGCCGGCTCGGATTCATTTCTCGTTCATTGGGGAGGTAACAACAATTTGCGCCGCACGGTGCAGCGTATTAAGGCCCTTGGAAAACGCGCTGGACTGGCGATTAACCCCGCTACTCCGGCGTGGTTCTGGAAGAACTACTCCCAGACTTCGATCAGGTGCTGGTCATGACTGTGAATCCGGGCCTCGGACATCAGCATTTTCTTGGATCAAGGTTGCCCAAAATCCGGCGGGTCGCGCAAATGATCGAGCGGATCAAGCCCGACTGTGAGTTAGAAGTCGAGGGGGGAATGGATGAGGCGACTGCTCCAATAGCAGTCGCAGCAGGAGCCAATGTTCTGGTCGCAGGTACGTCAGTGTTTGGTGCTGACAAAGACGTGGCGACCGCAATGGAATCGTTGGGTGACGCGGAGAAGCAGGTAACGCAGTGAATCAAACGCAATTTCTTGAAGAGGAGAATTTATGGAACTCGGAATGATAGGGCTGGGCCGGATGGGTGCCAACATGGTGCGTCGCCTAGTCAAGAAAGGACACAGATGCGTTGTGTTCGACAGGTCACCACAAACGGTGGCCGGTTTAGTCAAAGACCACGCGATCGGAGCAGATTCGCTGATCGATCTGGTGAAGAAACTGGAGAAACCCCGTGCAGTGTGGCTGATGGTTCCGGCGGCGGGGGTTGATCAGACCATCGCCGATCTGTTGCCGCACCTCGAAGCAGGTGACATCCTCATCGACGGCGGAAACTCCTATTACGTGGATGACATTCAGCGTGCAAAAAATCTCGCTTCCAAACAGATTCACTACGTGGACGTGGGCACCAGCGGCGGCGTGTGGGGTCTCGAACGTGGCTACTGCATGATGATTGGCGGCGAGGAAGAGGTCGTCCGGCACCTCGATCCCATCTTTTCGGCGCTCGCTCCTGGAATCGGTGACATATCACGCACGCCCGGACGCGAGAAACTCGATGGCACCGCCGAGCAAGGCTACCTGCACTGCGGCCCAAATGGCGGCGGCCACTTCGTCAAGATGGTGCACAACGGAATCGAATACGGGATCATGGCGGCCTACGCAGAAGGGTTGTCGGTGCTGCGCTCAGCGGATGTCGGCAATCAACAGCACGGCGTTGATGCGGAAACCACTCCGCTACGCGACCCGGAACACTACCAGTACGACTTCAATCTGCGGGACGTCGCCGAAGTGTGGCGACGCGGCAGCGTGATCGCATCATGGCTGCTGGACCTAACTGCAACCGCCTTGATTCAGGATCCCGGGCTTTCGAAGTTTGCGGGCCGCGTGTCCGATTCCGGCGAGGGCCGCTGGACGATCAAAGCCGCGATCGACGAAGCGGTGCCGACCCCCGTGCTGACCGCTTCGCTCTACGAGCGTTTCAGCTCACGCGGCGAAGCAAACTATGCCGACAAGCTGCTGTCCGCGATGCGGTTCGAATTCGGCGGTCATTTGGAAAAGCCGAAAGAAAAATCTGAGGCTGCTTAAAGGAGAGATATTCATGACCAATTTCCACTCAGACGCGCTTGTTTTCTTCGGCGCCACCGGCGATCTCGCTTACAAGAAGATTTTCCCCTGCCTGCAAGCAATGGTGAAGCGAGGACATCTCAATGTACCCGTCGTCGGCGTAGCCAAAGCTGGATGGAATCTCGATCAACTTCGCGCTCGCGCGAAGGACAGCTTGGAGAAACATGGCGGGATGGATTCCGCCGCTTTCGAAAAGTTGAGCGGCTTGCTGTGCTATGTCGACGGTGACTACCAGGATCCGGCAACCTTCACCGCGCTTCGCCAGCAGCTCAAAGACACGAAACGCCCGGCACATTATCTGGCAATCCCGCCGGTTCTGTTTGAAACCGTGGTCCAACATCTCGCCGAATCCAACTGCGGACATGGCGCCAGGGTGATTGTGGAGAAGCCTTTCGGGCACGATCTGGCGTCCGCGCAGGAACTGAATAAGGTTCTGCTCGGCGTCTTCGATGAAGCCGACATCTTTCGCATCGACCATTACCTCGGAAAGCGCGCTGTGAACAATGTGCTGGCGTTCCGCTTCGCCAACACTTTTGTGGAATCTTTTTGGAACCGCAACCAGATCGAGAGCGTCGAGATCACGATGGCGGAAGACTTCGGGGTAGAGGGCCGCGGAGGGTTTTACGATCAGACTGGAACCATCCGCGACGTTGTCCAGAACCACCTATTCCAGGTGGTGTCAAATCTGGCGATGGAACCGCCCGTCCGCTCCGACAGCGAGTCAATCCGCGACGAAAAGGTCAAAGTGTTGCGAGCGATTCCACCGATCGAGGAGAAGAACCTGGTGCGCGGCCAGTTCCGCGGCTACCACGATGAAAACGGGGTTGCGAAGGATTCGCAGACCGAGACCTTTGCCGTAGTGAAGCTGGAAATCAATTCCTGGCGGTGGAAAGGTGTGCCGTTCTACATTCGCGCTGGCAAGTGTTTGCCGACAACTTGCACCGAGATCGTCGCTAAGTTTCGCAAGCCGCCGACCCTGATTCCCGACAGCCAGTTGGTCGAAAATCATCTTCGCCTCCGATTGAGTCCAGAAATCACCATCGCGATGGGGATGATGAACCTCGCTGCTAACGCTGAAGGACTGGCGCTTGAGGCCGGCGAGATGTTAGCCAGCCATTCTCCACGTGCCGATGAGATGGACGCGTACGAACGCGTGCTCGGAGCGGCAATGTCCGGAGACAGTACCTTGTTCGCGCGCGAAGACTACGTCGAAGAAGCGTGGCGGATCGTGGAACCGGTACTGAAAAGGAGCACGCCGGTTCATCAGTATGCGCCTGGGACCTGGGGGCCGAACGAAGTTGATCGAGTGGCGCCAACCGGGGGCTGGAGCAATCCAGCCGAGAAGAAAGTACTTGCACTTGCAAGCGAGGCCGCGTGATGAAGATTAGAGTCTATCCCGATGCCGACGCGGTCGCTCTCGAAGCCGCAAAACTAATCGCCAAAGCGGCCCGAGAGGCAGTCGCGGCTCGGGGCAAATTCGTGATGGCGGTGAGTGGTGGAAAAACACCTTGGATCATGCTTCGCGATCTCGCAAAGCAAGAAGTGCCGTGGAACGGCGTGCACATCGTGGAGGTGGACGAGCGAATTGCGCCCGAGGGCGACCCAGATCGGAATCTTACCCACTTGCGTGAGAGCCTGTTGGAGCATGCCCCTTTACGCCCTGACCAGATCCATGCCATGCCGGTAGAAGCTACCAATTTCGAGACGGCTTGCATGCGATATGCACTGACTCTGAACGAAATCGCAGGCTCACCGCCTGTGCTCGATCTCGTTCACTTGGGACTCGGACCTGACGGCCACACCGCTTCGCTGGTGCCGGGAGACCCGGTCCTCGATGTGAAAGAGACAGACGTTGCGCTCACGGGAATCTACCAGAACCGGCGGCGCATGACGCTAACGTACCCGATTATCAATCGCTCCCGACGCGTGCTTTGGCTGGTAACCGGAAGCGAAAAAACGCGAATGCTTGCCCGCTTGCAAGCTGGGGATGTTTCCATTCCAGCCGGCCGCGTCCTCAGGGATCATGCGGTGGTTTTGGTAGATCTCGCCGCCGCGGGCCAAGTTGGTAAGGAATCGAAGACCGAAGTGGCTTGAGAGAACGCGGTCATCTGGAGTGACGCCGGGTTATTCTTTGACCTGATGAAGGAGAGAACATGCGCATCGGAATCGCCGCCGATCACGGCGGGTTTGGATTGAAACAGGACCTTCGCAGCCGCCTGACTGCCGCCGGTCATAACATTGTTGACTTCGGTGCAAACCGCCTCGAGCCGGGCGACGACTACCCGGATTTCGTTATTCCGTTGGCGCGGGCCGTGGCTTCAGGCACGGTAGAGCGCGGGGTTGCTGTTTGCGGAAGCGGGGTGGGTGCTTCGGTCTGCGCCAACAAAGTTCCGGGAGTCCGCGCTGCTCTAATCAATGATCACTTCTCGGCTCGGCAAGGGGTCGAGGACGATCACATGAACATTATTTGCCTCGGTGGCCGGGTCATGGGGACCATGGTGGCCTGGGACCTTGTCGAAACTTTTCTGGCAGCTGACTTCAGCCAGGCTGAACGCCACCTGAGACGTCTGGGCAAAGTTGCCCGACTTGAAAAAAAAGCTGCCAGTGAAGTTGGAGCCGGGACTTCGGCGATTCCGGCGTAGCAGTCGAAAGACCGAATTTGAGACATGAATCTTCAGTTTCTCTCATGCTGTTCATTTGTTCCTGCTGCTTCCGTAGATAATTGGGGCAAGTGAAATGTGCCCGTGGGGATGATTCGCCCAAAACAGGGTTGGGCTGCGATTGCCCCCAGCAGGATAGAAATATACGAAGCATGCGCTTCAAAATGCCGAGGTATCGCAACATCCGCTCATTAGCTCCGGCGCAGGAGTAGTTTTCGTGAGAGGAGGTCATCGTGAAAACGCGAACGCATGCAAGTCGCGATGGGACTCGTGGGCCTCTTTTATGTCGGCCTGATTTCTCCGTTATACACCGATCTCGCGAATTCCAAGTGGCTTCTGGAGATGAAAGACGAATGCGAGCCGATGTTTCTTCGTTGGTTTATCGCGCTCGGCCCCTTTCTGCTGCTGGCTGCCAGAAAGCCGTCAGTGCATCGCTCCCTGATTGCCTTCGCCGCGGTGCCAGAGCTTGTTCCATGCTTCGGTAATGACCGTCCAAACTGTACAAGCGCTGGAAGCACGGCGTTCATCGGGATTACCGATGTGTCGTTTTCTGCGTCAGCAGTTCGTTACCCAGCAACTGCCGAAACATCCTTATTACACTCAAGGCAGCAGCTTTTGGTCGTTCCCTGATGAATGGTCGGCATAACCTTCCTTTGTTCATGGGCGGGCCACGGTGCCGCATCGGAGTGGTAGCCTGATCTAATGGCAAAGGACGCAGCCGGCACAGTGCTCTCGGTCGAGGGACGTGACGTCCAGATAACGCATCCCGATAAGCTCTATTTCTCATCGCAAGCACAAATCTCAAAACTCGATCTTGTGCGTTACTATCTATCCGTGGCGCCGGGCGCGCTCGCCGGAATCCGCGATCGTCCGATTGTTCTAAAGCGTTTCGTCAATGGCGCCGAGGCGGAGGCGTTTTATCAAAAGCGCGCACCCACCCAGCGGCCCCCTTGGTTGCGAACGGTCACGCTGTCATTCCCTTCGGGCCGGACTGCGGAAGAGATTGTTGTAGATGACGCGCCTGGGCTTGCTTGGATCGTTAATCTCGGCTGCATTGAACTACACCCGCACCCGGTCCGCTCCGGCAATCTTGATCACCCAGACGAGTTGCGGATCGATCTCGATCCGGTTCAGGGCGTTAGTTGGGCGGATGTTCGCCGTGTCGCTCTCGAAGTGCGAGGGCTGCTCGAAGAGTTAGGTCTTCGCGGCTGGCCCAAAACTAGCGGTTCACGCGGCATGCACGTCAATGTACGTATCGAACCGCGCTGGACGTTCGCTGAGGTGCGCCGCGCCGCCGTCGCCTTCTCGCGCGCAGTGGAGCGGCGGGTACCCGCTCTGGCCAGTTCGAAATGGTGGAAAGAAGAGCGTCATGGCGTCTTCCTCGATTACAACCAGAATGCGAAGGACCGGACCACTTGCTCTGGGTATTCGGTACGAGCGCTCCCCGACGCCCGTGTCTCGGCGCCGCTTCTCTGGCACGAAGTTCCTGACTGTGACCCAGCTGACTTTACGATTTTCACGATCCCGGAGCGCTTCGCGAAAATCGGTGATCCGCAAGCCGGCATGGATGCAGAGCCTGGCTCGCTTGCGAAACTACTGGAACTCGCGGACAACGACGAAGCCAACGGCCTCGGCGACGCACCGTGGCCGCCCCACTTTCGCAAGACGGAAGCCGAAGCGCCACGAGTCGCGCCGTCGCGCGCTAAGTCAGGGGTAAAGAAGCCGCGAGTCAAGATGCCGCTCATCGTGGTTGCAAACTCTCCTGATAAAACAGCCGCGCTGGCGGGCCTGGAAAGATGGAAGAGCAAACATGCCCAGATAGCCGGTTTCCTTGCCGCGGACGACGTGCTGGTCGACTCGATGCGAGGCAGATCTTCGACCTGGACACGCGTCCGAGTCAATCTACGCCACGTGGCCGAATCACTGCGGCCGCCACAGGAGACTCCCGACCCTGATGACGATCCGACGCGTGAAGGGCGGCAGTGGCGCAAGAGAAAGGCCGCGAAAGAGGATTGACACGTGGCTGGCGTAGGCCTAGCGACCGGAGGGGAAAATCGCTGTCAACTCTTGCGGCGGAACGATTTCGAGTTGCGCGTAGGTGCAGTCGCTGGGCTTCTTGTCCGTTCGCCATCTGCGAAACTGTGCTGTATGACGGAAGCGGCTCCCTTGCATATGGTCGTAGGCGACTTCCACCACCAGTTCGGGTCGCAGTGGTTCCCACGATAAGTCCTTGCCTTGACTCCACCGGCTCTGTCCACCCGGCATGCGATTGACAGCTTCATCGGTCGCGTTTCCATGGTCCGCCCAAGCCTTCCACGGGTGCGCATCGAGCGCGTCTTTGCGATAAGGCTTGAGGAATTCTGCCAATTCTCCGCGCTTCTCAGTGCTGAAGCTGGCACAGACCCCAACGTGTTGCAAAGCACCTGAATCGTCAAAGAGTCCTAGCAATAATGAGCCGACGAGCGTGCGATCACCCTTCTTGTGCCAACGAAATCCTCCCACTACACAATCGCAGTCGCGCTCGTGCTTCACCTTGAGCATTACGCGTTTGTTTGGCTCGTAGGTCCCTAAAGTGGGCTTGGCAATGACTCCGTCAAGACCTGCGCCCTCAAAGCGGCGAAACCAATCAGAGGCAACGCTGCGGTCGGCGGTTGCCGGTGTCAGATGGATGGGTGGCGGTGCCGATGCAATCAGCGATTCCAGTTCGCGACGCCGGGTTTGGAATGGCTCCCCCCGGAGATCCCGGTCTCCCTGGCAGAGCAGGTCGAAGAACACGAATGACGATGGAATTTGTTGAGACAAAAGCTTCACGCGCGATGCGGCTGGATGCAGGCGCAGTTGAAGCGCGTCGAAGTCGAGTTCGTTGTCCTTAACGATGACAATCTCTCCGTCGAGGACGCAGCGGGGAGGTAATGCCGAGCGTAATGGCTCGAGCAGCTCCGGGAAATAGCGGTCTAGGGGCTTCTCGTCGCGGCTCTGGATCAGGATCTCATCCCCATCGCGAAAAACGAGTGCGCGAAACCCATCCCACTTCGGTTCGAAAACCCAATCCCCATCGGCTGGCAATTCAGCGACTCGCTTGGCAAGCATGGGCAATAACGGCGGGTTTACGGGAA